>ERZ826764.1965-NODE-1965-length-21547-cov-3.183696_pt1 | contig 21547 bp, 19 predicted proteins | sample MGYA00519870_ERZ826764 | MGnify/ENA primary metagenome ERZ826764 (study PRJEB31778, sample SAMEA3449239) | human gut metagenome | biome: human gut; feature: human-associated habitat; material: faeces | place: United Kingdom | collected 2010/2012 ...
TCGACGGCGTAGGAATGGTTCTGCGAGGTGATCTCGATTTTACCGGTCAGCAAATTGCGGACAGGATGGTTTCCGCCGCGATGGCCGAATTTCAGCTTATAAGTCCTCGCGCCGTAGGCCAGCGAAAGGATCTGGTGCCCGAGGCAGATGCCGAATATGGGATACTTTCCGCGCAGCGCCCGCACGGTTTCGATGACCTCGGGGACGTCGGTCGGGTCGCCCGGGCCGTTGGAAAGAAATATGCCGTCCGGATTATAACGCTCAATGACCGAAGCCGGCGTGTTCCACGGCACCACGGTCACGCGGCAGCCGCGCGCGAGCAGCGAACGCACGATATTCTTTTTCATCCCGCAGTCCACGGCGACGACGTGGAACGCTGCTTCCGGGGTCTCCTGCGTGCGGATTTCGCGGCAGCTCACTCTGGAGACGGCGTCATGCGGGACGGGCGTATCCTTCAGAATCCGAAGGGCCTTTGCGGTCGGCGTGGACGCATCCGTAAGCAGCGCCCTGCGCGTCCCGTAATCCCGGATCGAGCGGGTCAGCTTCCGTGTATCAACCCCGCAGATGCCGGGGATATGAAACCGCCGCATTACCTCGGCCAGCGACGCCTGACTGCGAAAGTTCGACGGGCTGTCGTTGTACTCCCGCACGACGAACGCGCCGACAGAGGGAATGTCGGTTTCGTAGTCGTCCGCCGCCATTCCGTAGTTCCCAATGAGCGGATAGGTCATGACGACCGCCTGGTTGGTATAGGATGGGTCGGACAGGATTTCCTGATAGCCGACCATCGAAGTGTTGAACACCAGCTCGCACACCCTGTCGCAGGCGTCGCCGAAACCGAAGCCGACGTATTCCTGCCCGTCCTCCAAAACGAGCTTTCTTTCTGTTTTACACACCGTTTTGTACCTCGTTCTTTCTTTCCGATAGCTTTTGTTCGAACCGGTCCTTCCGCGTGTCCTTCGGGACCGCCGTCGGATAAGAGCCGTCGAAGCAGGCGCTGCAATATCCGCAGCCGCCGGCCAGTGACACGAGCGACGGCAGCGGCAGATAGCCCAGACTGTCCGCCCCTAAAATTTTTGCAGTCTCCTCTGCACTATGGCGGCAGGCGATCAGGTGCTCCTCGGAATCGATGTCCGTCCCATAATAGCAGGGATGCAGGAACGGCGGTGCGGAAATGCGCATATGGATCTCCTTCGCGCCTGCTTCCCGCAGCAGCCGGACAATGCGGCTGCTCGTCGTGCCGCGGACGATGGAGTCGTCGATGAGAACAAGACGTTTGCCGCAGACGGTTTCTTCAACGGCGCTCAGCTTAATCTGTACCTGATCGGTTCGTGTGCTCTGGCCGGGCGATATGAAGGTCCTGCCGATGTATTTGTTCTTAATCAAGCCGATTCCGTAAGGGATGCCGGAAGCCGTGCTGAAGCCGACCGCCGCATCCAGTCCCGAATCGGGAACGCCGATGACAAGGTCGGCATCCGCCGGATGAACCTGCGCCAGCAGCCGGCCGGCGCAAAGCCGTGCTCCTTGGACGGAAACGCCGTCCAGTACCGAATCCGGCCTTGCAAAATAGATATATTCAAACACGCACAGCTTTTTCGGCCGGCTTTTGCAGTGCTCGCGGCGGGAAACCATCCCCTTTTCGACGAACACGAGGATTTCTCCCGGCTCGACGTCGCGTATAAAGTCTGCGCCGACGGCTTTCAGCGCGCAGCTTTCGGATGCGACCGCGTACATCCCGTCCGGCGTCCGGCCGACACAGAGCGGTCGGAAGCCGTAAGGGTCCCGCGCGCAGATGAGCTTTTGGGAAGACATCAGGACAAGCGAATACGCGCCGTCAAGCGTGTTCATCGCAGCGCTGAGCGCGTCCTCAATGGAGGGCGTGCGCAGCCGTTCCCGTGTCACGATGTAAGCGATGATCTCCGTGTCGCTCGTGGTATGGAAGATTGCGCCGGACAGCTCCAGTTTGCTGCGGAGCTCGGCGGCGTTACTGAGGTTCCCGTTGTGCGCCAGCGCCATTTTCCCCTTTTGATGATTGACCTCAATCGGCTGGCAGTTTCTGCGGCTGGCGCCGCCGGTCGTGCCGTAGCGCACATGGCCGACGGCCATATTCCCCTGCGGCAGACGCGAAAGCGTATCGGCCGTAAAGACTTCGCTGACCAACCCGACGTCCTTATGCGAGGAAAAAACACCATCGTCGTTGATGACAATGCCGCAGCTCTCCTGCCCACGGTGCTGCAGGGCATACAGGCCGTAATATACGGCGTGTCCGACATCCGTATTATGCGTGCCCATTACCCCGAACACGCCGCATTCTTCGTGCAGACCCACAGCATTCACCGTCCGTTCGCAAAGGTCAGCGCTGCTCCGATGAAGCCTGTAAAAAGGGGGTGCGGACGGTTCGGACGGCTCTTGAATTCCGGATGGAACTGCACACCGACGTAAAACGGCCGGTCCGCAAGCTCCACCGTCTCCACCAGACGTCCGTCTGGCGAACAGCCGCTGATGACGAGCCCCTTATCCTTGAGAAGATCGCGGTATTCATTGTTGAATTCATACCGGTGCCGGTGCCGTTCGCTGACAGCAGTGCTGCCGTAGCAGCGTTCCATCGTCGTACCAGGTTGAATGACGCAGGGATACGCGCCCAGCCGCAGCGTGCCGCCCTTGTCGATCTCGCTGCTTTGGCCCGGCATAAAGTCGATGACCTTGTGGGGACATTGGTCGTCGAATTCGCCCGAATCGGCGTCGGGAAGCCCGGCGACGTGGCGGGCGTATTCGATCACGGCGATCTGCATGCCGAGACAGATTCCGAAATACGGCATTCCATGTTCGCGCGCATACTGCGCCGCCGCGAGCATACCGTCGATCCCACGGCCGCCGAACCCGCCCGGAACGAGGATGCCGTCCAGCCCGCCCAGCGCCTGTTCACTGTTTTCAGACGTGAGGTGTTCGGAATCGATCCATTCGATCTCCACACGCGCCTGATGGAAAAAGCCGGCGTGCCGCAGCGCCTCCGCCACCGAGAGATACGCGTCGTGCAGCCCTACGTATTTCCCGACCAGCCCGATGTGGATGGTGTTTTTCGCCGTCCGGCTCTGCTCGACCATCTCCACCCATTCGGAAAGGTCGGGCTTCGGCGCGTCGATGCCCAGCTCGCGGCAGACCACCTCGGAGAAGTGCGACTGCTCCAGCATCAGCGGCGCTTCGTACAGGTTGGGCAGCGTGCGGTTTTCGATTACACAGTCGAGACGGACGTTGCAGAACAGCGAAATCTTTTGGTAGATGGACTCCTCGAGCGGCTCGTCGCACCGCAGGACGATGATATTGGGATGAATGCCCATGCCCTGTAATTCCTTGACGGAATGCTGGGTGGGCTTGGATTTGTGTTCGTCCGAGCCGCGCAGGAACGGCACGAGCGTCACGTGGATGAACAGGCTGTTTTCCCGTCCGACTTCCAGCGAGATCTGGCGCACCGCTTCCAAAAACGGCTGTGATTCAATGTCACCGATGGTGCCGCCGATTTCAGTGATGACCACGTCCGCAGCGGTCTTGACGCCTACGCTGTAAACAAATTCCTTGATTTCGTTCGTGATGTGCGGGATCACCTGGACGGTAGAACCGAGATATTCGCCGCGGCGCTCCTTGTTGAGCACGTTCCAGTACACCTTGCCGGTCGTCAGATTGGAATAGCGGTTGAGGTCCTCGTCGATAAAGCGTTCATAGTGTCCCAGGTCGAGGTCGGTTTCCGTCCCGTCCTCGGTGACATAGACCTCGCCGTGCTGGTAAGGGCTCATCGTCCCGGGATCCACGTTGATATACGGGTCCAGCTTCTGCGCGGCGACCTTCAGCCCTCTGGCCTTCAAAAGTCTCCCCAGCGATGCCGCGGTGATTCCCTTTCCCAGACCCGAGACCACGCCGCCCGTCACGAATATGTATTTCGTCATCCAGACTCCCCCTTCATCTTCTGCGCGTTTGTTCTATAGAATTGGAAATTTGCAATTCAATATGGTGCAGGCTTGCAATTTCCCGATTTTTTCTTCTTTCGTCTGCATCTCCTGCTCCCGCCAAAGCGCCGTTCGAAAACCGCTTCGCCGTTTTCACAGCGTCTTGCTGCATTTTGAAAAATGCAGCAAGACGCGCAATTCTTCCTGAAAATATGTGCTGCTAACATTTGTTCTTTTATCCGCACGGCACCGGAAGCGCACGCTGTGCGCTTCTTCCTGAGAACCGCTTCGCGGTTCTCATTCCCACTCGGCGTGTTCTTTGTTGTTCTTAACCGTATTTGTTTGAGTTTTACGCAAATACACGCCCATTTTTACATCAATTACATCATTTATTATGGCTTGCAGATTTTCTGTTGCCAATAAGGAAAATACATACTCCCCACACTTCCAAACAACAAAGCTACTATTGCTTACTGATCTTCATATTGCATAGGAACATATGGAAGAATTCCCCAAGTTATCTCATCAGCATAATGAACCTCCGTATGTATCATAGAACGATAATCCGCAGATGTTGCCTTTATACATGGAAATTCCTCACACTCTCTGCACTCTGATAATTCCTTCTTCTGCGCACACCCTTTCGCATTACATGGATCGTCTTTACAGTAGCAATTGTCACTGTAGCATCCCTCGCAACGCATACTCCAATCTGTTTGCCCCCACATTTTGCTTAATGACACTTCCATAGTCGTTCGCAGTTCTTCACTTGTATAAATATAATGAACACACAAATCACAGCGCTGACCACATTTGGAATATAACGCACCTTCCTTCGGAAAAGGCTTGCGATTAGGCTTCTTTTTAATTAATATGAGTTTTTTGACCTCTTGTAATTGCTCCAAAGTATTTACATCAATAAACATCCATTTTCCATCATGGTAAGTTTTTGAATTATCATAATAATCGCACACATATTTTGAAAACCCGCTTTTCAGCATTTCAAAACATTCACGCTCTTTTTTGCCGAAAATAATTAGAAAAGTAAATTTATCTTCATGAATATATATTGTGACAATAGTCTTTTGGCCCTGCTTAAACTTCAATTCATCTTTGCCATCTCCGATTTCGTCTAAACGATATTTGCCACGCATAAATACCATTGTTTCATGACTTATTTGCTCAAGGATAGTCATAGGATACCTCCATACTTTACTTTTTTTGATTCTATCACTCCCACTCTTTTACAATATTCTCCCACGCCCTATTTTCAGTTCGTTTTCCTATCATTTCAGGCGTTTTTGAGAGCATTTTTCTATGTCGTATTTTATTTATCGTCCCTCGTGTTGCAAAAAGTGTTGCAATTACTGCAAAGAAATGATACCACACGGTTATGAGGTTAGGTGTGTAGAAATCGTTAAATCATTATAAACAAAAAGTCCGGTTTCGTCAACCGGACTTCATTGTCAGATAGCGCTTTTGATATACAGATTATCAATGATTCCTGCAATCAATTTTACATTTGCCATCAGCTCATCATCTACCGTTCCTCCGTTTTCAATTCGCTGTAATTCAGCCAACACCTCATTGAGTTTATCATAAACGGCTCTATGGACTTTACAGTTGCCTTTCACATAAATAGTTCGGTCAAGCAACTTGGATGTAATGTAATCCTGCTTTGTCATTCCTGAAAGCTCTACAACAGTGTTGATCTGTTTGTCCTCTTCTGAAGAAACACGAAAAGCTATTGTTTTATCTCGAAACCTATTATGAGTATCACAATTTTTAGCTGACATATTTTTACCTCCTTCTGAGACTGTCAAGGTCATTGGCAATCGTCTTTTGGACTTCATCAAACAGATGTCCGTAAATATCCTGCGTCGTTTTAATGGATTTGTGTCCTATCCGTTTTGACACTTCAAAAATATCATATTTCTTGCTTATAAGAAGGGATACATGCGAATGCCTTAACCCGTGTACGGTAGTCTTTCCGTTTCATCTGTCGCACCTCCTGCCTAAGCTTACTATATAAGATTGCAATTTGCTTAACAAGTATGCAAAAGCGTCCGAAAGCGTTATACGACAGACGAAAAAAGGACTCTGACATTTTTCCATCAGAGTCCTTTCATTACTCATTGCTCAGTTTTACCACAAAGCCACTTATAACTATTTCATCTGTTGCAAAACTTTTTTGTGCGTGATGTGTTGCAAAAGTGTTGCAAAAACGAATCGGCGATTCAGGCTATGCCCGCAAACCCGCATAAATACTGGCTTTTTAAGCACATCTCAGCCGAGAGTCATCACTCCCACTCGCTCTCTGCAAATCAATCTTAAACTTATTTGTTTATAATATTTAGCAAAGAGTATCTACATTATTTGTATTATCGGTAAAGCATACGCTATCCGATTTTTTGTTGCCATTCTGTTGCCACGCTAAAAAGATTATCATGTTGGCCGTGTTATATAAACTTCTCAAACACTCACCTTAATTCTTTCTACAAAAGCGTCTTTGATTTTTTTGTTTAAATCTCGCATGTTTTTAAATTGTGTCACATCTATGGCGCCAACCACTTCGCCATGAATTCTCTCGGGTAAATCTGTTGAAACAAATTCTTTATATTTATCAACGATTTGATTAACCCTAAAATGAACAAACTTCAACTTATCTTCCTCCGTAAGGAGATTAAACATTCCTTTATAGTCAAATCTTGATCGCAGCTCAGGTGATATTTTCTTTTTAAAATCTTCTTTGCTGATATTGGAAGTAAACACTATAATATATCCATTTACATCGTATTCCTCAGCTTGAGAATTTACAATTTTCCCATTTTCCAGTACATCAAGAAAATAGTTAAATACGGAACTATCAGCTTTTTCAAACTCATCTATGAGAATCAAGCCAACATCTGATTCGTTCATTCGCTTCACAAGTTCGCCACCATCACTACCTATATAGCCAAGCGGACTACCAATTAAACTGTTTAAAGCATCGTGACTACTATAATTTCCGAAATTGACTTTCGCCAATTTTGATTTACTACCTAAAGCTTTATGTATAGAACGAGCCACTTCAGTTTTACCAACGCCCGAATCTCCCATTAAGAATAGTGATAAGATTTTATGTTCTCCCAACTTATTAAATACTCGGAAAGATTCGACAATCTCTTTAAATTCTTCCTTAAATCTTTCATGACCATATAATCTAGCATTGAAATTTTCAAAGAAGGCATCCAATTCAGAAGCCGTTAAATCGGTTATTTTTTTAATAGTGGCAGTTTTGTTAACAGACGATTCTTCATCCTCATTTTGAGGCTCATCTCTTTCAGCGTCAACATCCAAAAAATCATTAAACACATATCGGAAAATATATTTTGCATCCCTCTCATAAGACTTATCGCATATAAAAGAAATGTTTTCACCAAAGCTGTTAAACAGTTGCTCAAAATTCAGTAATTGTGAATCATTAGCTTTTACAAAACCAATCGTAGAAGAAATATCGATACAATATTGCTGATGCGTATCTAAACTGTCAATTTTTTGAGGCGATAGCAGCTGAGACATACTTAGAAATTCAAATCCAGCAGCTATTTGCGTAGATTTGAAATTGAAAAACTGCTCTTTTATGTAGAAGTATAGCGTACTCATTCAACAGCCTTCTTTCTTCTTGCCGTTTTCTTGGGCTTGTCCTTAACATCAGCATCCTCTGACTTAATTAGCTGTATTATTGCAAGAAGATCAATATAATTGTAATCCTCGTCGTCATCTTCGCTTTTCAATTTGATTACGGAAGGAGTATCGTTATTATTAGACTTATCTCTTTGGCGGAAGATTTCGTTGCTTACAATTTCTTCCCAAGATGATTGATATACGGTCTTGTCAAAGATCAACTTAATTGGATCAATGATATTTTTATTGAAGCGCTTTAAATCGAATGATTCCAGCTTTTCTCCATATTTTTCAATTGTCGCTTTGACATGATTTGTAAAATCTTCCTCTGAAATAAAAGTTAAATTCCACATTTTATAGTTCCTCCAACGCTTCTTTTATTTTTATCGCAATGTCATATGCTAAATTTACAGGAACAGCATTTCCAACCTGCTTATACTGTTGTCCAATGCTCCCACAAAATTGCCAATCATCAGGAAAGCTCTGGCATCGTGCGTTTTCTCTAATTGTAAACGGACGAGGCTCCAATGGGTGGCAACGATCAGTTTGCTTTTGACTTGGAGAAGTCAGAACGGTAAGTGATGGTTCATCTAAACTCAATCGTCTTAAAATTCCAGTTCTGCCACCTTCCATATGCCAACAGCTTTTCATATATTCTTTTGCAATGTCTTCGGGAATATCTCGCCAGTATCCTCCGGGAGGAACAAGCTCAAATATTTTTCGTTTATATTCAGAGTAGGAAGCACCTTCACTTTTCGGACAGTCAAGCAAAACATCTCGGAGAACTGGTTTATACTTATGAGGAGCAGGAAATTCAAAAAACATTCTATCTTTCAAATCATTGCGAATGCCTATCGTAATAAGTCGTTCCCGCTTTTGTGCAACCCCATAATCCCAAGCATTTAGTACCTTTTTTTGAATAGTGTATCCCGTACTCTCAAAAATGTCTGTAATCGTTTTATAGGTGCGTCCTTTGTCGTGTGTAAGCAACCCTCTCACATTCTCAAATAAAAACATTTTGGGCTGTAATTGCTCTAAAAATTTAGCGTAATGATAAAAAAGAGTTCCACGAGCATCCTCTAATCCTAGCCGTTTTCCTGCATAAGAAAAACTTTGACACGGAGCACCACCGGAGAGCAAATCGAGCTCACCCTCAGCAAGACCAAAATATTCCTTCAAATCCAGACAAGAAATATTAGCTATATCATCATTAATAACACGCCAATTTGGACGATTACATTTCAGCGTGTCAGAAGCGTCTTTATCAAATTCAATGAGCCCTAAAGTCTCAAATCCGGCTTTTTCAATGCCAAGCGCCAATCCGCCTGCACCAGCAAACAATTCTATCGTTGTGAAAGTTTTAGGAATAGTTTCTTCGTGCTTGTCTTGGGTGATCTCAATAATATCTCCAATATTGCATTGCAATGCAGCACATATTTTTTCAATGCTTTCAAATGAAATCGTCTCATTCTTGCCCATTCGAGCCATCACATTGAAACTAATGCCCGCTGCTTCTTTAAGCTCTGTTTTATTCATATTTCTATCTATAAGAAGTTTCCACAAGTTATTATAGCAAACAGCCACAACATTACCTCCATATCGCCAAACTCAAAAACACAAAATTGGGTCATCTGTATAATACCATATTTTCGCCGAATAATCAACAGTTCTCACGATTTCGTTAGAAATTCTTTTTTTCAATGACGATTGTGCTAAAGCAAAAGACAGATGCCTAATTGCTGGAAACAAAGCGCCCTATTTCGAGCCTCTTAAAACGAGTAAAAATGGCGGATAAGGAGTTATCCCTATCCGCCATAGTTTTGCACTTGTGTATCACATTGCTTTATTTTATTATGATTTCTTCATTCACAATCTCCATCGCTCTGCTACGGATATTATTCAACCTACCAACCCATTCCATTTGATTTTTTGCCTTTAGCTGCTCAGTCACGCCCTCACGCTCTGCCATCTGCCTTACCAGCCGAAGAAACATATCTTCAGCCTGCTTGTCAATATCCGCAAGATAACTGTCCAGCTTGCCGCTTGTGAGCAAGTTGGTGTAAAGCACCTTGCGGTGTTGTTTGAGATAGCGCAGGTGCCGCCGTCCCCATACGACAACAGGCTTGTTTTCTTTTTCGGCGGGTAGGGACAGACAGGGGAGAAGATAATCTCCCTGCCGCACATAAGCGCCGCCCATTTCTTCAAAAATCGTCTTGGCCATTTTGTTTACCTCCTGAAAATTGATTTATCTTGAGCGTGTATTATCACGCTTTTGACCTTTGAGATTTCTCGCCTGTTCAAGCAGGCTGTCTATCTGTTTGTGTCCGAACACCCTGCGAAGTAGTGAATAATCTTTGTTTTCGGCTCTTAGTCTTGTGTTCTCTTCGGTAAGCTTACCGTTGATTTTTGAGAGCTTTTCGTTCTCCCGATACAGATTTGCATTTGTAACATTCAGCCTGTTATAGCTGTCTATCGCTTTGAAATACCTTGCGAATAAGGTTTTGATCAGCGATTTCAATTTAGCTATAAGCGGCTCAACAAACTTTGTCTTATAGCTTCTTGCCGACATCATCGCAGTCGGCTCAGGGAGCTGATATTCAGGCTCGTTCATGATACTTTCATCAAGCTGCTGCAATGCTCTCTCGCCGTTATCAAAGTTTTCGATACGGTCAGCCATCACACGAAACTCATCTTTCTTCTCGGCAAGTTTATCTTCAAGAGCGTTGATTTCCTTCTCCCGTTCCTGCTTTTTGTAGTCCAGAACGGACAGATGTTTTTCATGAGTCCCCTTGTGTTCCCACTCTATTCCGTGGCGTTCCATCACGGCGGCAAGCTGTTCTTTTTCGGACTGTACCCATTGATTCCACTCGGTATCTCCACGGCTTCCGCCCTTAAATCCCTGCGCCGCAAGCGCCTGTTTCAGCGATACACGGGTGTCAAGTCCACGCTTGCTGTCGGTGGTAAAGGGAACAAAATCAATGTGCAGATGGGGCGTTGCTTCGTCCATATGCAGATGAGCCGAGAACACTTTTAGCTGCGGATTTCGCTCCTGAAATCCACGATAGTATTCATCTAAAATCTGTCGGGCAAGCTCTCCGTTTTCGCTTTCGGCGCTCATATTTTCCTTATCGCCGATCTGTACAATCAGTTCGTGAAACGGTTTTTCCTGTTTAGAATTGCGGATTTTATCATAATAGCTTTTTATCTTTCGGTCAGCTCTCGTCTGCCTGTCATTGTATCTTTTCAGCGCTTCATCGAATAGCTCGTGATACACTTTCTTTATCGGCTCGTTGCAGTAATCTATATTGAGATGAGTGCGGTTGCCGTCTACATTCTCCGCTTTGAATTTGCGGCTGTTGTGGTTGACTGAGCCTTTTCCGACCATAGCGCTGATCGTTCTTTGCATAAAATCACTTCCTTTCCATTCCGCCGCTTGCGGCGGGCCTTTGTTACTTTCTGCGAAAGTAACGCAAAAGCACTTTTGACAGGCAAGCCCGTCAAAAATGCAACCTGCAAGCAGGTTTTGCGCTCTCCGAGGGGCAAGGGCTGTCCTTTGAAAAGGACACCCTGCACCCCGTCTAAACTTTATACTGTTACTTCCCGAAAAAGGAACATTGCAAGGTTGCAGATGCGCCTGTCTTTGCAATGTTGCAACCTTGAACAGCTTCACTCTGTTTTTTCGGGAAGCTGCCAGTACCACTGACTGCCCTCTTTAACCGATTGGACATTCAGTGCTTTCTTTGCTTCGTCCAGCACACGCTTTGAAATTCCCATCGCCTGTGCTTTCTTCACCAATTCTTTCTGCGGGTATTTGCCCTTTGAAAGATATTCGAGTATTAAGTTTTCAGCCTGCTCTGATTTCTTTTCCTTCGGAATACCGCTGAGCAGATCGTCAACAGAGATATCGTAATGCCCAAGCCAGCTAGAGCATTTCAAACGCATAGTATGACATCGGCTTATCCATCATTGCATCAGCAAACTTCAAATATTCCTCTTTCGTCCAGAAAAGCATTTCACGATTTTTCTTTTTACCCATACTGCCCGCCTTTTGACAAGGGTTTTCTTTCAGGTTGTAGTATCTGACAGCATGGTTGAATATCGCAGACAGCTGATTGTGAATTGTTTTCAAATATACGGGAGAATAGGGCTTGCCGTTATCGTCCTTATAATTGATAAGCTCATTTTGCCAAGTGATTATTTGTTGTGCGGTTATGTTGCACATCTTCAGCTTACCGAAATAGGGGATTAGTTTTGTTTGGATGATATGTTCCTTGGTTGCCCAAGTGTTCTCCTTAATACGAGCCTGCATATCCTCAGTATAATGCTGCACAAAGCTCTTAAAGGTCATATCCAAATCACCGCCCAGCTTGTTAAGCTGTTCTCGCTCCCAAGCCTGTGCTTCACGCTTTGTTTTGAACCCTCGTTTCTGCGACTGCTTGCGTTCACCGTTCCAATCGGTGTAACGATAGAGCACTCGCCAAGTGTTTGTTTTTTCTTCTTTATATACTGCCATTGTTTAATCCCTCTCTTTCTTAGTTGCACCATAGCAGGTGCGTTCCATAAAATATTGCTTATTTACTCGCCCCGAAATTGTCATAAATCCTTTTTCTTTCAGTTCGGCATTTAGTTTCTGGACGATTTTGTAAGCGTAAGATTTTGAGATACCCAGTTCATGAGCTACCTCATCAACTCTCATGAAGCTTGTACTTTCCATTTAATCACCCCCTTGCTTGTTTTTTTGATACTTCAATTATTTAGTGTCGGAGAACTTTCTGGCCGCATTCCGATTTGCCCGAGCGGATATGCCATTACCGTGACATATGACGGTTATTCTGTTGTCAAGCAACTTAACGCTATTTGCTTAACTATTATACTAAACAAATTCCGTAAAGTCAAGTGGTTTTCGAGAAAGTATTTAACTTTTTTGTTTTGGTTATCTTGACATGCACTAAACATATATGATATACTTATCGCATATTACATAAACAAGGAGCGTAATTGCTATGGCAATCGGTGAAAGAATTCGTTTTTTTCGCAATCTGCGGGGAATGACACAAAAGTATTTAGGAACGGTAGTCGGCTTTCCTGAAAAGACAGCGGATATTCGTATGGCACAGTATGAGTCCGGCTCAAGAACGCCCAAAGCTGATCTAACCGAAAACCTTGCCGGCGTGCTTGGAGTTTCGCCGCTGGCTCTGTCTGTACCTGACATTGACAGCTATCTTGGGTTAATGCACACGCTTTTTACATTAGAGGATCGTTATGGATTGACAATTGAAAAAGGTGAGAACGGCGTTTCTATGCGTGTTGATCCCCGCAAAGGAAAAGATGCTGCCGAGCTTTCCGAAATGCTAAATGCGTGGGCAGAACAGTCTGAAAAATACCGTAATGGCGACATCAGCCGTGAGGAGTATGACAAGTGGCGTTATAACTATCCGAAATATGATGAAAATTCCGGTTATGTTAAAGTCCCATCACAGGGACTCAGCGACGCAATAGTTAAAATAATTAAGGATCAGTTGAAAGATAATTGAATTTGGAAGTGAATTATATGATTAAATTAAACCAAATCATGCCTATTGATTGCCCATCTAATTACAAAATGCATATTGCAAAGTATAATGGAAATACAAATCCACTGGATGATTTTATTGAGAATTTTGATTATTGGGTGGGATGGAACACTTGGCGAAGTGAAAAAACTAATCGCTTTACCAGAAGATATGTTATATCGTTTATTGATTTTTACCCTCAAAAAGGGACTTTCTTATTCGGCGGTATATTTGAAATATTAAATACATATCCTGATCATTATGACATCCGTCTCTGTGATGAATACAAAGATTTCATAGGCAGATTGAAAGTTAAAAACATCAATACACCCCGTGGCAGTGCATTTTTCTTTGAGAATTACTATGATGTAATTGAAGTCGTAGAAGTTTTAGACAAATCATATTCAAGCCACATTTTCCCCGGTTATGAGCAAATTGACTTTCCATTTGCAACGATAAAAACAATTATCAACCGCAACCCTCAAGATTGGAAAAGCGCACTAGAGAGTATAAAAGGCATCTATATGCTTTCCGACACTGAAAATGGAAAGCGTTATATTGGTTCTGCCTATGGAGATTGTGGAATTTGGTCTCGTTGGAGCCAGTATTGTGCCAATGGGCATGGTGGTAACAAAGAACTTTGTGCTTTAGTAGAGCAAAAAGGGTACGACTATGTGGAAAAGAATTTCAAATTTACACTTTTGGAAATTCACCCTATGTTCACATCAGATGAGACAATAATCTTGCGAGAAAGTTTTTGGAAAGAAGTAATGATGTCCCGCAACAAAAAATTTGGGTATAATTCCAACTAATCAAAAAGAGCTAACTGACTTCTCAAAAAATCAGTTAGCTCTTTACTTTTACAATAATTCAAATAATGTTGCCATTTTGTTGCCACAAAAGGACATCAAAGCGGCAAAAGCCTTTATTTACGGGCTTTTTCACAGGTGTGAAATCATTCCCACTCTACCGTGGCGGGCGGCTTGGAGGTAATATCATACACGACCCTGCCGACACCGGGGATTTCGTTTGTAATACGCCCGGCGGCCTTCTCCAGCACCCCGTAAGGCAGCCGCAACCATTCTGCTGTCATAAAGTCGTCGGTCACGACCGCGCGCAGCGCGACGACGCAGCCGTAGGTCCGCGCGTCGCCCATCACGCCTACACTGCGCATATCCGTCAGGACCGCGAAATACTGGTCCGGCGCTTTCGACAGCTCCGCAGCGGCGATCTCCTCCCGGAAAATCGCGTCCGCCTCCCGCAGGACGGCCAGCTTTTCGGCGGTCACTTCCCCCAGCACCCGCACAGCAAGTCCCGGCCCGGGGAAGGGCTGCCGCCAAACCAGCTCCTCAGGAAGTCCGAGCTGCGTCCCGATCGCGCGAACCTCGTCCTTGAACAGACTGCGCAGCGGCTCGACGATCTCGTCGAAATCGATCACGTCGGGCAGCCCGCCGACGTTATGATGGCTCTTGATGACGGCAGCGTCGCCGCGGCCGCTCTCCACCACGTCGGGATAGATCGTTCCCTGTGCCAGCACATCAATTTTCCCGAGCTTTTTCGCTTCGGCTTCAAAAACGCGGATGAATTCCTCGCCGATGATTCTCCGCTTTTCCTCCGGCTCGGTGACGCCCGCCAGCCGGCGCAGGAAGCGTTCCTCCGCGTTGACTCGGTTCAGATGCAGACCGAAGCGGCTGCGGAAGGTCTGCTCCACAAAGTCGCCTTCGTCTTTCCGCAGCAGGCCGTGGTCGACGAACACGCAGATCAGATTGTCCCCGACGGCACGGTGCAGCAGCAGGGCGGCGACCGATGAATCCACACCGCCCGACAGCGCGAGCAGTACCTTTTTTCCTGCGAGCTCCCGGCGGTACTTTTCAATGGCAGACGCGGCAAAGTCCTCCGCGCTCCAAAGCCCGGCGCAGCCGCAGATTTCATACAGAAAATTGTGCAGCATCTGCTGTCCGTAAGCCGTATGCGTGACCTCGGGGTGGAACTGGACGGCGTATAGCCGTTTTTCCGAGTCGCAGATGGCGGCGCAGGGGCACTGCGCCGTGTGCGCCGTCACGCGAAAGCCGTCCGGCGGCGTCTGAATTTGATCCCGATGGCTCATCCAACAAACACTTTCCGCAGGTACACCCCGGAACAGAATGTCCTCGTCTGTATACAGCGCGGTCTTTCCGTATTCTCCGCCGTTCTCCGCGAGGCGGATTTCTCCGCCGGACAGATAGGCCATCAGCTGCGCGCCGTAGCAGATGCCCAAAACGGGAATGCCGAGGTCAAGCACCGCCGGGTCACAGAGCGGCGCGCCGTCGGCATAGACGCTGTTGGGGCCGCCGGTGAAAATAATGCCCTTATAGCCGTTTTGCCGGATTTCCTCGGGCGTAATTTTGTTATACGGACAAATTTCGGCGTAGACGTGCAGTTCGCGCACACGGCGGGCAATCAACAGATTATACTGGCCGCCGAAATCCAATACAAGTATTTTTTCTTCCATAGTCCGGCTTCACCTTTCAAGCGTTATTGCGTCCGCGCAGGATGATGCTGTCCCTTTCGGGGCCGACGGAAACATAGGTGATCGGGCAGCCGACAGCTTCTTCGATAAACAGCACATACCGCCGCGCCGCTTCCGGAAGATCCTCCCAGCGGCGGACGCCGGAAATGTCGCATTTCCAGCCGTCCATGTATTCCAGAACGGGTTTGGCGCCGCCCAGCGCAGCCGGGAACGGAAAGCGGTCGGTTTCCCTGCCGTCGACGAGATAGCGGACGCAGACCGGAATCTGCTCCATTTCACTGAGCACATCCAGCTTGGTCAGCGCAAGCTCCGTAGCTCCCTGCACCTGCACGCCGTAGCGGGTTGCGACGATGTCCAGCGGTCCCACGCGGCGCGGTCTGCCAGTCTTGGCGCCGTATTCCGCACCGGCGCGGCGCAGACGCTCCGCCTCGTCGCCGAACAGCTCGCAGACGAACGGACCTTCCCCGACGCAGGTGGAATACGCCTTGACTACGCCGACGATATCGTCAAGTCTGGCGGACGGCAGGCCCGACCCGATCGGTGCGTAAGCGGCAAGCGTATTGGATGAGGTGGTATACGGATGGATGCCGTAATCCAAATCGCGCAGCGAACCAAGCTGCGCTTCGAACAGGATGTTCTTCCCCTTCATTTGCGCTGAACGCAGAAAATCGCCGGTGTCGCAGATATAGGGCTTTAGCTTTTCGCAATATGCCTCCATCCACTCTTCCAGCTTTGCCATCGTATAGGGCTTTGCGCCGTACACCTTTGTCAGGGTCAGATTTTTCCATTCCAGCAGGTCGGAAAGGTGCGCGCGCAGCGCGTCGGGGTAAAACAGTTCTCCGGCAAGGACTGTCTTTTTCTGATATTTATCGGAATAAAACGGCGCGATCCCCTGCTTGGTCGAGCCGTACTTCTTATCGCCGAGCCGGGCTTCCTCCAGCTCGTCCAAATCGCGGTGCCAGGGCAGCAGCAGCGATGCGCGGTCGCTGATTTTCAGATTTTCCGGCGAAAGGACGATGCCCTGCGCCGAAACGGTCTGCATTTCCTGCCAAAGGTTTTCCGGGTCGAGCGCGACGCCGTTGCCGAGGATGTTGACAATGCCCTTGCGGAAAATACCGGAGGGCAGCAGGTGCAGTGCGAATTTCCCGTATTCGTTGATGACGGTATGCCCCGCGTTGCCGCCGCCCTGATAGCGGACGACAACGTCGAAGCGCTCCGTCAGCAGATCGACCATCCTTCCCTTTCCTTCATCGCCCCAGTTGATGCCGACGATCACACAATTCGCCATAAGTTATTCCTCCCGAAGTTCTATCTTAAACGCCGCTGGCGCCGTAGTTTGCGAGTACACGCGCGGACGGGTCGTCCACGTTGCAGCCCTCCCATTCCCGGTTCGGCATCCAGAAGCCGGCGATCATTTCGCTTTGGCCGGGATAAAAGGTTTCAAAAATTTCCCTGTACAGAAGCGATTCCTTGGTAAACGGCTGCGCATGCGCATACTGCCGCCGCTTCTGTTCGAATTCTTCCTCCGTATAACGCGTTTCCGCATAAGCCTTCAAATCGTCAACCATCGAATGTCCGACGGCGTCGGAAAACGCGGCCTTTTCACGCCAGAGCAGCTCCGGCGGCAGCAAGTCGTCCTTTTCAAAAGCGCGGCGGAGGAGATATTTGCCTTTTCCGTAGATGTTCATCTTCATCTGCGGGTCAACTGCCATTACATAGCGCACGAAATCCAGATCCCCGAAGGGGACGCGCGCCTCCAGCGAATGTACCGAGATACAGCGGTCGGCGCGCAGCACGTCGTACATATGCAGCTCGCGGACGCGCTTTTCCGACTCCTTCTGGAACGCCTCGGCCGACGGCGCAAAGTCGGTATACTTATAGCCGAACAGCTCGTCGGAAATCTCGCCGGTCAGCAAAACGCGGATGTCGGTCCGCTCGTGGACGGCCTTACAGACGTGATACATCCCCATGCCGGCGCGGATGGTGGTGATGTCATAGGTACCAAGGGCCGCAATCACCTGCTCCAGACCGGAAAGCACGTCGTCCTCGGTGATGATGACTTCTGTGTGGTCGCTGCCGATGTATTCGGCCGCCTGTCTGGCATACTTCAGGTCAATGGCGTCCTCGCGCATACCGATGGCAAAGGTACGGATCGGACGGCTGCTCTTTTTCGCCGCAATGGCGCAGACGAGCGAGGAGTCCAGCCCGCCGGAGAGCAGGAAGCCGACCTTCGCGTCCGCCACGAGCCGTTTTTCGACGCCGGCGATCAGCTTATCGTGAATGTTTTGGCAGACCGTATCGATATCATCCGAACATACGCTCGATACGTTTGCGATGTCGCAATAGCAGATGAATTTCCCATCCTTATAATAATGCCCCGGCGGGAAGGGCTTGATTCTCGGACACAGCCCCACGAGATTTTTCGGCTCGCTCGCGAAAACGATCGTGCCGTTTTCGTCGTAGCCGTAATACAGCGGACGGATGCCGATCGGGTCCCGCGCCGCGATGTATGTACCCGTTCGTCCGTCATAAAGAATGCAGGCGAACTCCGCGTCGAGCATAGCGAACATATCCGTGCCGTATTCCCGGTACATCGGCAGCAGGACTTCGCAGTCCGAGCCGCTGGTAAAGGTATATTTGTCGGAAAGACGCGCTTTGAGGGCTTCGAAGCCGTAAATCTCGCCGTTGCAGACGGCATAGCTGCCGTCCAAAACGAAGGGCTGCATGCCCGCGGGCGTCAGCCCCATAATTGCGAGCCGGTGAAAGCCGAGGAGCCCGTTCCCCGTATCCACCACCCGGCTTTCATCCGGCCCTCTGGATAACGTTTTCTCAAAGCCTCTCCAAAACGCGCCGTAAGCGGCGCCGCTGCCGCAATAGCCCATAATCGAACACATTGAAAATCCTCCGTTCTTTGCGGTTTATTCAGCATTCTATAGGGCAAGTGCTGTACTCGCTGTGCCACCTATATTTTGGTCTCGTTCCCAAGCTTCCTATCATAAAGCTCTGTCAACTGACGTATGACGAAAACGGCGCACCTACTCGAAATTGCTTCTTTCGGCTTGCAGCTCGAAAAGTGTTCTTCACGCAGGACCTGCCGCATGGCTCTCACCGTCCCATGCGCGCTGTGGACAGGCGGTCTGCGCTACTTTTCTTTTCTCAATCGCTTTTATTGAATACGGCTGTTCATTTCACACTGAACAGCAGGTCGCCGTAAGTCGGATACGGCCAGTACTTCTTCGCCGTGAGCGTTTCCGCCTCGTCGCAGGCGACGCGCAACTCGCTCATCTTGCCGAGAATCGTATCGCGAATGGCGTTCGCCTCCGCAATGATGCCCTCGGTCGTATGAAGCGCAACCACCGCCGCTTCCAGTTCTTCTGCACGCGCAGCAATCTGCTCGGTCAGCGCGGAGAGCTTCTGGACCAGCTTGGTTTCGTAGCCGCAGGTCAGGTACGCATCCAACGCCTTTTTTGCGGCGGCTGTCTTGGAGATGTCCAGCGTATACGCCTCGATTGCCGGAATGATATCGGTCTTAGCCATATCCACCATCGTGTTGGCCTCGATCAGGACGGCTTTACAGTAGTTCTCCAGCATAATTTCACATCTGGAGTGCAGCTCGGACTCGCTGTAAACACCATGTGAGGTCAGCATTTCGACGTTCTTCCGATCCAGCAGATGCGGCATACAATCGGGCGTCGTGCGGTAGTTGGACAGCCCTCGCGCGGTCGCTTCGCTGATCCATGCATCATCATAGCCGTTGCCGTTGAAAATGATGCGCTTATGCGTGCGAATCGTTTCGCGGAGCAGCTCGTGAAGCGCCGTTTCAAAGTCTGCTGCGCCCTCCAAGCGATCGGCATAGAGCCGCAGGCTTTCTGCAACGGCGCTGTTGAGCATAATGTTGGCGCAGGCGATGCTGTTGGAGGAGCCGAGCATACGGAACTCAAACTTATTGCCGGTAAATGCAAACGGCGAGGTGCGGTTGCGGTCGGTGGTATCGCGGCTGAACGCGGGCAGGACGTCCACGCCCAGCTTCATTTTCATCTTTTCGGCGCCGCTGTACGGCGTATCGTTCTCGATGGCCTCCAGAACGGCGTTCAGCTCGTCGCCGAGGAACATCGAAACGACGGCCGGCGGCGCTTCGTTGGCGCCGAGCCGGTGGTCGTTGCCTGCGGTTGCGACCGACAGGCGCAGCAGATCCTGATAATCGTCCACCGCCTGAATGACTGCGCAGAGGAACAGGAGGAACTGTGCGTTTTCAAACGGGGATTTTCCGGGTGAAAGCAGGTTTACGCCGGAATCGGTCGCCATCGACCAGTTGTTGTGCTTGCCGCTGCCGTTGACGCCGGCAAACGGCTTCTCGTGCAGCAGGCAGGTCAGATTATGTTTGCTGGCCGTGCGCTTCAGTGTCTCCATGGTCATCTGGTTGTGATCCACGGCCACATTGGTCTGGGTGTAAATGGGAGCCAGCTCGTGCTGGGCCGGAGCCACCTCGTTGTGCTGCGTCTTGGCGCTGACGCCCAGCTTCCACAGCTCCTCGTTAACATCCTTCATAAATGCGCCGATCCTGGGGCGGATGCTTCCAAAGTAGTGGTCATCCATCTCCTGTCCCTTGGGCGGCATGGCTCCAAACAGGGTGCGCCCCGTGTAAATCAGATCTTTTCTCTGCAGATATTTTGCCTTGTCGATGAGGAAATACTCCTGCTCCACACCTGCGCAGGGAACCACGCGCTTCGACGTGGTGTTGCCGAACAGGCGCAGGATGCGCAGGGACTGCTCGTTGATGGCCTCCATGGATTTGAGAAGCGGGGTCTTTTTGTCCAGAGCCTCGCCCCGGTAGGAGCAGAACGCCGTCGGTATGTAGAGCGTCACGCCCAGATTGTCCTCTCTTAAGAACGCCGGCGAGGTGCAGTCCCAGGTGGTGTAGCCTCTGGCCTCAAACGTGGAGCGCAGGCCGCCGGACGGAAATGAGGAGGCGTCCGACTCTCCCTTTATGAGCTCCTTTCCGGAAAATTCCATGATCACGCGGCCGTCGCTGGTGGGCGCGGAGATAAAGGAATCATGCTTCTCCGCGGTGACTCCCGTCAGTGGGAGTAGTGGGTCGCGCCCCTCTCGATGGCCCAGTCCTTGATCCCGTGGGCCACCACGTCCGCGATGGACGGATCCAGCTCCGCCCCGTCCTCGATGGTCTGCTTTAATTTTTTGTAAACGCTTTTTGGGAGTTTCTCGCGCATGGCGGAGTCGTTAAACACATTTTTCCCAAAAATCTCTGTAACGTCGATACGTTCGCTCATCTGCCATTCCCTTTCACTATAAAATATAAACGTGCGCGCTGCCGCGCAAGAAATATAGGCGTTCCCGGTGAAGAGAACGCCTATCCGATCTGTCCTAAGCCGCTTTCACGTCAGGATCAAGCCTTGCCTGCGGAGCCGAAAAGCTCAATCTTCTCTCTCACAGTGGCCTTGATCGCCTCGGCGCCGGGAGCCAGGAGCTTACGCGGGTCAAATCCCTTGCCCTCTAAATCCTTGCCGGCTTCCACATATTTTCTGGTGGCTTCCGCAAAGCTTAACTGACATTCTGTGTTCACGTTGATTTTAGAAACTCCCAGCGAAATTGCTTTTTGAATCATGTCCGCCGGAATACCTGTGCCGCCGTGCAGAACTAACGGCATGGGAGAAGTTTCCTCGCTGATTTTTTCCAGCACGTCGAACCGGAGTCCCGTCCAGTTTTCGGGATATTTCCCGTGGATGTTGCCAATGCCGGCAGCCAGCATATCAACTCCCAAATCGGCAATCATTTTGCACTCGGCAACGTCTGCAACCTCGCCGCCGCCGACAACGCCGTCTTCCTCGCCGCCGATGGAACCAACCTCAGCCTCGATGGAC
>ERZ826764.1971-NODE-1971-length-21478-cov-12.336601_pt1 | contig 21478 bp, 17 predicted proteins | sample MGYA00519870_ERZ826764 | MGnify/ENA primary metagenome ERZ826764 (study PRJEB31778, sample SAMEA3449239) | human gut metagenome | biome: human gut; feature: human-associated habitat; material: faeces | place: United Kingdom | collected 2010/2012 ...
TTGACATTCCATGTGAAACTACTGTACGCAAGGTCATGGTGCAGATAGGATTGATGGTCCTGAATAAGGAAATCGACAGTCAGAAACAGATTCAAGCTTGATGAAAAGGACATACAGATGATAAACGAAAAGGGAATGGACGTTATCCGCTCTTACGCCGTAGATTTTGTGCAGAAAAGGTTTGCTCCTGCGGTCATTCTCAATGACGGGAAGCAAACTCCGATGCGTGGGCATCCCGTATTCGAGGCACAGCACGCTACTGCTTTCTGCTGTAGTGGCTGTTTATATAAATGGCATCACATTCCTGTGGGAGTGGAACTTACAAAAGAACAGCAAGAATATGTGGTGAATGTGCTTATGGAGTGGATAGGGAAGAAGTATAAGGCATAGGAATTATATCATGCGGAAACAAGTTAGTGATATTAAGCCCTCAGGCTGTAATTTTTATCTTTGAGGTAAAAATTAAATTATTTGAACGGCTTACACCACGTAGTTATTATAAAGCTTTTGAATGTGTAGGAGAAGCCTTTAAGGACGGACTTAAACTGAAAAAGTAATATATTATACAGCAGAAGTTGCATTCACAAAATCTGTGAGTGCAGCTCTTTTGATTTTGAATATTGTATTTTTATCAATTTGAGTTTTTATTGATAATATTATCGGGGAAAAGCGAAGCTGTCAGCAGATCGGACGGCGAAACATCGAGTGCATCGGCAATATTATAGAACATTTCCATAGAAAAACAATGAGCGATATTCGGTGTTTCTATTACGCTGAGCAGTGAACGGCTTATGCCTGCTTTTTCTGCAAGCTTTTCCTGCGACATACCTCTGATTTTTCTCAATGATGATATTGCAACGCCCAGCTGAATAAATCGGTCGTGGTTCTTGAATGATACTTCTTTGCTCATATCTGTGTCCTCGCTTAATAATCATACTCTGAATATAATTATATCCGCAGGCGGAAAATTATTCAGTAATAAACAGTTAGCTATTGACTGTATTAGTAAGCAACTTCTTTAAGCTCCGTTGTAAGACCAGCAATACCCTGTATTTCACTTGGCATGATGTTCTTTGTAGCCTTGCCGTCAGATGCCTTGCTGCTGACATCTCGCACTGCATATATCCATTGTATATCGTAATATTATTACAACGTTTTAATCATATTTTTAAACTATTGACGACTATTAAATGAAATTGTTTCCTCTATAAAAACAGACCCCTATTTAAAACAGGGGTCTGATAAATTTAGCATTTTTCTTTCTTTTTGAACTTTGTCAGATTAATTATCAACGCAAAAAGTGCCATTAAAAGAACTGCCACTATGAGAGTAACTGTCGATAATTTAATAAGGCTGTCAGTTAAGCCATACATGGATCTTGTTAGTGCATTATACACAGTGTCATTATGTATCGCAAGCCCGTCATAATATTTTGTACCCTTTAGGATAGCACACGGAACAAGAATGAGCATTGAGGAACAGAAAAGTGAAGTCCCTACCCAATAAAGCAAACCGCATATATGCTTTCTGTTTACTGCTGCCATAACGCCTATAAATATAACAGCCGTTGCAATAAGAGCTATCCTTATTTTTCTCGCAAGCACAAGCAGATCTTTAAGCTTTGTGGAAATGCCATTAGGTTTATTTATATGGCTCAAAAGCATAACGTCAAGGTCGGATTCGATTGCCTGTTCCACATTTTTTATTGTCTTCTGCTTTATGTCTTCAAGTTCCTGAGTATATTCAACGCCCTCTTTTTCAGCCCATTTTGTATAATCATCTGAGATATTCTTTTCAAGAAGTGTGAAGTCTGCCTTAAACTCAGGAAGTTCGCTCTTTTTGCCAAGAATATAACTGAAAGTATCTTCAACATAGCTATAAATAGCGTTTGATACATCAGTTTTGTTAATCGACTTCTTCAGGGTATCAGCTTCAACACCAGTGTAGGCATATTGTTGTTCACAATATGTCTGTATCTCCTGGAAAGCCGTGTCCTCGATTTTTATCTTGTGCATACTGTTCGTATAGGTTGTCGGTTCAAAGAAAATATTGTCTGCCGCAAACAGAAGTGACAGCGCAAGGAATAAAAACGCCAAAAACACCGAGATTATCAGATTAGGCAGGTAGTTGTATAGTTTTTTGTTTTTCACAGATCTTACCCTCCTAATTCTTATATTCTTTGCTTACGACTTTGCAGATAACATAAAGCCTCTGATCTGAAAGACCCATATAGCCATTGTTCCAGCAAGTGTAGAGTATCAGATCATCTACAGGTGGATCTGCGGTCACGTCATAATACAAAAGGGAGGTATCTGTGTCTGGAAGTACCTTAGTTTCTGTGACCTCATAAGTAAATTTGCCATAATCTGTTTTTAGTATCACTTGATCACCCACTAGAATATTAGGTAAATATCTGAAATAAGTGTGGTTATGTGCTGCAAGGACAACTCTGCCTGTAGCACCTATATATGCAGAATAGTTAGATTGCACGACCCCTTTTGCTAGGAGATCATCAGAGTCTCCCCAGTAAACAGGCTCTTTGTCAATGCCTGCCTTATCATTCTTTACGGTCAGCTCGGCATATTTGTCGCCGTAATACGGATAGATTATCTCATGCTGTTCCGTCTTTTTATCAGAATCTGGCACTGTGACTTTTGTTAATTCCTTCATAGGCAGTGCGTCTGCATTTCTGTATTTATTATCCTCTGATGGGTTTTTCAAATGAGCGTTCTCATTGAACGCTATTGCTGCATATCCTTGCAGCTCTATGAATTTTTTATAACTTACCAGCGTCATGATAGACAAACAAAAAGCCAAAACTAAAAGAGGCGTCAAGACCATTACAGCCACTGACGTCCTCTTATTTTTTTTCAGTTTGTTTGCGTCAGACGAGGAAGCTTTATCCTCTTTCCTGACCATATCTTAGCACTCTTTGTTCTTCTTAACAGCTACTGTAATACCAAATGCACTAAGAGCAAGTGTAAGAACCGCAGCAACCTGAACAGCTGTCATGCTGTTTGCACCAGTATTAAGAGAACCGTTACCTGTGTTTGTTCCAATGTTTGTATTGCCATCTGAATCAACGACCTGAACGTTCCAATCCTTGCTTGTAAGCTCATCTACCTTGATAGTAACACCAAAGTGATTACCTGTAGCTACGCAAGCATCAGCAATAGCCTTTCTGCTATCCTCGCCCATTTCCTTAAACACCTGTCTAAGCTGATCGTTTGTTAGTGAAGCAAGATCTGTTCCTGCACCAAAAAGCTTGTCAGCAACAGGCTGAACATATATAGCACCACAATCAGAGAGAGCCTTTACCATGTAATCATAGTCAGCAGAGCTGAACTTTGAAGCGTGGGAATCAAGGTAGTTCTTAAGCTCTGATACATGGTTAGAAGGAACACCTGCTGATTTAGCTGCAGAAACAACATCAGCAGAAGAAGCTGCTGATGCGCTTACAACCATTGTTGAAGCAATGATGAACGCAGTAACAGAAGCCGAAATTGACTTAAATATCTTTTTCATAACACCTATCACCTTTCGTAATATTTTCTTATAACAATATTATACACTATTAAAATTCGATTGTCAATATTTTTATTGGTATTTTTTTCAGAAAAAAGCAAATATTTTTACGATGATTTGAAATAGTTATGTATAAGTGCGTATATGCGCTATTTCATGCAATTGTATATTGCTGGAAAATGCAAATGATCCTTGGCATTCTCAAATAAAAGACTTATAACATTACTGTTTTGGTGCTTTTATGATTTTGTAAAAGCTGATCTCAAAGCATTTAGATATAATTTCTACATTAATTATTATAATTATACGCCTTGACACGATATCATGCCATGGTGTATAATTTTTGTGTATTATATAATTGATGTAATGTACAAGGAGGATATATATGAAAAATTATCTCAATGAAAGCCTTTCAGCTCAGGAAAGAGCTGAAGCACTTGTAAATGAAATGACCGTAGAGGAGGCGGCTTCACAGCTTAGATATGACGCTCCTGCTGTTGAGCGGCTCGGCATTCCTGCCTATAACTGGTGGAATGAGGGTATCCATGGGCTTGCACGAAGCGGTGTTGCCACCATGTTTCCACAGGCAATAGGTCTTGCGGCTATGTTTGACACCGACCTTGTGTTCAAAGTGGCAGATATAACCTCCACAGAAGCTCGTGCCAAGTATAATGAGTATTCAAAGCGTGATGACAGGGATATATACAAAGGTCTTACCCTTTGGGCACCTAATATAAATATTTTCAGAGATCCACGCTGGGGCAGAGGCCATGAGACTTACGGTGAAGACCCTTATCTTACCGCAGAGTGCGGTAAGGCATATGTAAAAGGCTTGCAGGGCAGTGGCAAGGTACTGAAAACTGCCGCTTGTGCAAAGCATTTTGCAGTACATAGCGGACCTGAGGCTGTTCGCCATGAATTTAATGCAGAGGTTAATTGGAAAGACCTTGAAGAGACCTATCTTTATGCCTTTGAGGAGCTTGTGAAAAAAGCAAAGGTCGAGGGTGTAATGGGTGCGTATAATCGTGTGAATGGCGAGCCGTCATGTGCTAGTGAGTTTCTAATGGGCAAGCTTGACAAATGGGGTTTTGATGGCTATTTTGTTTCTGATTGCTGGGCAATAAGGGATTTCCACGAACACCATATGGTGACGTCTTCTCCTGTAGAGTCGGCTGCAATGGCACTTAAAGCAGGATGTAATGTGAACTGCGGCTGTACGTATGTACACCTGCTTTCTGCTCTTGACAAGGGGCTTGTGACAGAAGATGAAATCCGGGCTTCCTGTGTTGCTCTTATGAGAACTCGCATAAGACTTGGTATGTTTGACAAGTCAACGGAATATGACAACATACCATACAGCGTTGTTTCTTGCCCTGAGCATAAAGCTGTATCCTACCAGTGTGCAGTGAAGTCCATGGTGCTGCTCAAAAACAAGGGTATTCTTCCGCTTGACAAAAAATCAATATCAACTGTCGCTGTAATAGGTCCAAATGCGGACAGCAGAGCGGCTTTAGAGGGCAATTATAACGGCACAGCCGACAGGTATATTACTTTCCTTGAGGGTATCGAGGACGCATTTGATGGCAGAGTGCTTTATGCTGAAGGCTGTCACTTGTATAAGGACAGAGTATCGGGTCTTGCACAGGCAGGGGATAGATACGCCGAAGCTGAGGCGGCAGCGGCAAATTCTGATGTTGTGATACTTTGCGTTGGTCTTGACGCCACTATTGAGGGCGAGGAGGGCGACACAGGTAATGAGTTTTCATCAGGTGACAAGAACGATCTAAGACTTCCTGAAAGTCAGCGCGAGCTTATAAAGCGTGTCGCAAAGATCGGCAAGCCTATGATAGTGGTATGTGCGGCAGGAAGCTCAATAAATATCGAGCATGATTGTGACGCTCTTATCCACGCATGGTATCCAGGTTCAGAGGGTGGCAAGGCTATTGCGGATATTATTTTTGGTAAAGTGTCGCCATCAGGAAAACTGCCTGTTACATTCTATAATAGCGCCGACAAGCTACCTTGCTTTACTGATTATGCTATGGCTGATAGAACATATAGGTACACGAGAGATAATATTCTTTATCCATTCGGCTATGGTCTTACTTATGGAGATGTTGTTGTTACATCGCTTAGTTATGACGATGGCAAAGTCAATGTAGAGGTAGAAAATAACGGTGCCGATACATGTGATGTTATCGAACTTTACATTAAATCACATTGTGATAATGCTCCTGCTTATCCTGTGCTGTGCGGCTTCAAGAGGATTTTTGTCAAAAAAGGTGAAAAGCTTGATGTTGAAATCGAAATATCTGACAAAGCTTTCACAACAGTGTCAGATATCGGCGAGAGAAAACAGTTTGCAAAGGAATTCACCCTCTATGTTGGTACGCATCAGCCTGATGAACTTAGTTGTCAGCTTAGTGGTACAAACTGTATGAGTATCGAGATAGAACGATAATGAAAAGAGATCTTACAAACGGCAGTATCATAAGCTTGCTTCTTGCTTTTTCAAGCCCGATGATACTGTGAAATCTGCTCCAGCAGGTGTATAATATTGCCGACACATTTATTGTTGGCAGATTTCTTGGCGAAAATGCCCTTGCGGCTGTGGGCGGTACATACACCCTCACGACTTTTCTTTATTCGATCATAATAGGTCTGTGCATGGGCTGTGGCTCGCTTGTTCCTTATTGTTTCGGTGAAAGAAATGAACGCCGCCTGAAAGGCTGTCTGAACATATCATTTCTGATGATAGGCTCTGTTACTTTGGTGGCAGAGCCTATTACATTGTGCTTTTCCAATGAGATTTTGAAACTTTTGCATACTCCAATGAAAATAATGTTGTTGACATCTGATTATGTTATAATTATCCTGTCAGGTGTGGGACTTTGTTTTTACACTCTTGCCAAAGAACCTCTTTTGCGACTATACTTCAAGAAAAAATCTTGGAAGGATTGCAGTTTTGGTGAAGTGGTGCGAATGTCGACCGCTGCCTCAGTTCAGCAATCTGTCATGAATTTCGGCATACTTATGATACAGGGACTGGTAAATAGTTTTGGAACGACTGTAATGGCGGCTTTTACAGTAGCCGTTCATAATTGTTAAATTAAGCTGTCAGCTTATATGATTTTCCGACAAATACTTGGCTGATTTTGTTTATCTTATTGTATGTTATAACAAAAAACCATTTTTTTGTTGAAATACAAAAAAACGTATCGTTTAAAGTTGACTTTTTGAATAGAATGTGATAAAATTATTATTGTACGTTTATTTTTTGGGAAAATAACGAAAATATCAACAATAGGGTGAATAATACAAATGAAAAAAAATTACACTATCAAGGATCTTCTGGTACTACTTCTCGGAAAGGTTTGGTATATCGTTGCCGCTTCAATAGTGTGTGCGATATTGGCCCTTTTCGTATCAAAATTTGTTATGAGTAAGCAGTATCAGTCACACGTTTCAATGTATGTTAAAAGTGCTGATAATCAGTCAACGGGTCAGGATAAGACTAATGTTGACTTACAGGACATTAACGCTTCAAAGTCATTGGTACAGACCTACATTGTTATACTTACTGATGACCCGGTAATGAACGAGGTAAGTGATAAGCTTCTTGAGATGTATACTCCTGAACAGCTTGCTCCTTATTTTACTGTAACAAGCGGCAGGGTTTCAAATGATGGTCTGAGAAATGCTTATAGCATGACCGCTGTAAATCAGACAGAGGTACTTCAGATAACTGCCACAACAACCAATGCAAAGCTTTCTTCTGACCTTTGTAACATCATGGCTGACGTCGCTCCAAGCTTTCTTATAAGAGTTATCGGTGCAGGCTCAGTTGAAAAGATAGGTGATGCTGAAGTTTACAATACACCTGTTTCTCCTAACACCACTAAAAATGTTGCCCTTGGCTTTGTTGGTGGCTTGATGGTGGCTGTTCTAGTGATACTTGTTATCGACTTCTTCGACAACACTGTAAAGAATTCTGATGAGCTTGGCGAAATTTATCAGAAGCCTATCGTTGGTGAGATAATGAATATTGGCGGAAAGACTTCTAAAAAGGATGAAGGTTCTTCTGCTGACAGAAAAAAACAGCTTCTGTTCAATAATAAGGATATACCGTTTAATATTGTAGAGAACTACAAAACAATGCGTACAAACCTTATGTTTACACTTTCTACAACACGAAATAAGATAGTTGTCGTTTCTAGCCCTAATCCAAGTGAGGGTAAGTCTGTAACAGTTGCAAACCTTGCAGCTTCAATGGCTGAAACAGAAAATAAGGTACTTCTTATTGACGCTGATATGAGAAGACCTGTTCAGCACAGAAACTTCAAGTTAAAAAACAATGTTGGACTTTCAACAATACTGAGTGGTGAAAGCACATTTGATAAGTGTGTGCATGAAACCAAGAATGGCAATTTTGCTGTTCTTACATCAGGCGTTTTGCCTCCAAACCCGTCAGAGCTTCTTGCTTCTGAGAAAATGCGTGAATTGCTTGAATATGTTCAGCATAAGTATGATTATGTTATTGTCGACGGAACCCCGCTGCTTCCTGTAACTGACGTAATGAGCCTTGCAGATGAGGTCGCAGGCGTTCTTCTCATTGCAAGATATGGCAGAACTACATATCAGGAAATAGAGGAGTCTATGAAGAAGCTTGAGATAGGCGATTGCAATCTGCTTGGTTTCGTTCTTAATGATATTTCCGCAAAGAACGGTTCTCATTACGGATACAAGTATAGCTACAAGTATAAATATGACTACAGCTATAAATACGGTGGGAAGGATGCTTCTGCCGAAAGTTAAATGACATGGAGATGTTAGATTGACTACCGATTATCACAGCCACATACTGCCGAATATTGATGACGGCTCTGACAGCATCAAAACATCACTTAAAATGATAAAAATGATGAAACAGCAGGGCATAGGTATAATTGTGGCAACACCGCATTTTTATATGCACAGGGAAGCTTCTTTAGACAGTTATCTTGTCAAACGGCAAAATGCTTATGAGAAGCTCATGGCGGCTGACCCAGCCGTGAAGGATATACATATTGGTGCTGAGGTGGCTATAGAAAAGGGCATCAGCGTATTAGGAGAACTTGAAAAGTTGTGTATCAGCGGAACAAGACTTATTCTTCTTGAACCACCATTCACTCAGTATAACAGTTGGATCGTCGAGGAGATAGACGAGATAGCAAATTCTCGAAGGCTTATTCCGATAATCGCCCATGTACATAGATATATGGGCGTTTATTCAAAGTCAGATCTGGAAAGTCTGATGTCTGTGGATGCAGTTTTTCAGATAAATGCAGAAGCTTTTGAGCATTTTTCCACAAGACGTTTTGTTAATAAGCTTATTTCAAGTGGCAGTGATTTTGTCTTTGGAAGCGATGCTCATAATCTTGATAATAGAAAACCTAATTTTGATCTTATAGCTAAAAGATCTGGAAGTGAAAATATAAGACGTTCTGATAAAGTACTCATGTCTGCTATGGCTGACGAAGAAAGAATGTTTGCTTTTTAAGTATAGAAAAAATATTGATGATATTATAAATAGCCTGCACTGTGCCATTGAGGGGTGGCCATGGTGTGATCTTATTCATTGCTTTAATTGAGCGGAGGTATGTTTTATTTATGGAGAAAACAAGTGAAAACACAGTTCAGGTGTGGAAAAACAAAAAGATAAAACATTGGATGCTTATTGCATTCTTTCTGTGTTTCTATGATATTGTTGCCGTAAATCTATCCTACATTTTCGGACTTTTCATCAGATTTGACCTTACTTTTTCTGCAATACCAAAGGAGTATATGCTTGCCTATGTAAAGTTTGCTCCAATATATACAGCTTTTTGTGTTGTGGTGTTTTTTGTGTTCAAGCTTTATAATAGTTTGTGGAGATTTGCTAGCATTGGCGAACTGTCAAGGATATTTTTGGCCTCGATAGTTACTACCATATTCCAGGCTGTGGGTATAACATTACTCTTCATGAGAATGCCTGTGGCTTACTATATAGTAGGAGCAGGAACTCAGTTCGTGCTTATAACAGCAGTACGTTTTGCCTATAGATATATCACCCTTTTAAGAGCAAAACAGGTAACAAATCAGGTGGCAGTGCATAATGCAATGGTCATTGGTGCAGGTGCTTCGGGTCAGATGATCCTTAAGGAGCTTAGGATGTCAGAACGTGCAAATGCAAGACCACTCTGCATAATCGATGATAACCCAAATAAGTGGGGAAGAAATATCGGAGGAGTTCCTATCGTTGGTGGCCGTGATTGCATTATGGAAAGCGTCAAAAAGTATAATATTGATCAGATCCTTTTTGCAATTCCAACTGCATCACCTGAGAACAAAAGGGATATCCTTAATATTTGTAAGGAAACAGGCTGTGAGATGAAACAGCTTCCGGGCGTTTATCAGATAACAAATGGTGAGGTGCTTCTCAGCAAGATGAAGCCTGTTGCAGTCGAGGATCTGCTTGGAAGAGAGCCTATCAGAGTAAACATGGACGAGATATTCCAGCACCTTAAGGGTAAGACCATTTTGGTAACAGGTGGCGGTGGCTCTATCGGAAGCGAGCTTTGCCGACAGATAGCAGGTCATGAGCCTAAACAGCTTATCATATTTGACATTTATGAAAACAATGCTTATGAAATAGAGCAGGAGCTTAAACGTAAATATGGCAGTAAACTCAATCTTGTGACGCTTATCGGCTCTGTTCGTGACAGCAGACGTATCAATGACGTTTTTGAAAAATACAAGCCTGATATCGTTTATCACGCTGCAGCACATAAGCACGTTCCGCTTATGGAAACAAGCCCTAATGAAGCTATCAAAAACAATGTTGTTGGTACATACAAGACAGCCTATGCCGCTTTGAAGCATGGCACAAAGAGGTTTGTGCTTATAAGCACTGATAAGGCTGTAAACCCTACTAATATTATGGGCGCAAGTAAAAGACTCTGCGAAATGGTCATCCAGAGCATGGACGCTATCAGCAAGGCAGGCAGAACAGATCTTCTGCCTATGCTCCATGCACACGTTGATGAAATGACAGATGGTATGCTTGAGAACGATCCGATAGACGAGATAGCTGTTGATAATATAGAGAGCAGTGAAGCGGTTAAGATCGAAAGCGTTGGCAATAAGGACAGAAATGGCACACAGTTTGTTGCAGTTCGTTTTGGAAACGTTCTTGGAAGCAACGGCTCTGTGATCCCGCTGTTCAAAAAGCAGATAGAAGCAGGCGGTCCTGTTACTGTTACTCATCCTGATATCATAAGATATTTCATGACTATACCTGAGGCTGTGAGCCTTGTTCTTCAGGCAGGCACATACGCATGGGGCGGCGAGATATTTGTCCTTGATATGGGTGCGCCTGTGAAGATAGACACTCTTGCGAGAAATCTTATCAGACTTTCAGGATATAAGCCTGATGTAGATATCAAAATAGTTTACTCAGGTCTGCGTCCTGGCGAAAAGCTTTTTGAAGAGAAGCTTATGGCAGAGGAGGGCATGATGAAGACGGATAATGAGCTTATCCATATCGGAAAGCCTATACCGTTTGACACAGAAACGTTCCTTGGTCAGCTTGGAGAGCTTGCTCGTGCAAGCTATAACAATGACGAAAATATCGTTGAAATGGTCGAAAAGATCGTTCCAACATTCAGTCCTGTAGGTGATAAGCCAACAGGTAATGAAAAATATGGCAGAAACGATGTTGCAGTTTCTGCGGCAAAATAATAAAAGATCCATATTTCAGCACTGCGGGGATTTCTGCGGTGCTGTTTTTATGCCTAAAATTTCACACTTTTTCTTGATGCTACTTGAAAAAAGGCAGTTTATGTGGTATAATGAATAATGAATGTAAATTTGCGTAAAGGACTATTTCTATATGAAAAAATGGAGAATAAACAGACCTGACCCTGTGAAAACTGCAGAGTTTATGAACAAGTGTGACTTGAAAAGCCTTACCCTAGACGTCATGACTTCAAGGGGTTTCACTGACTTTGACAGCCTTGCTGATTTTTTTAAAGGCGAAGAACTTAGTGATCCTTTTCTTATAAAGGATATGGCTATTGCCGCCGATGTGATAAACAAGGCGGTTGATCAGTATGACCTTATTTGTATTTACGGTGACTATGACTGCGATGGAGTTACGTCCACCACTATACTTTACAACTATCTTGAAAGCATGGGCGCAAACATTATGTACTATATTCCTGAGCGTGAGGCTGGATATGGCATGAACATGGAAGCTATTGAAATGCTTGCAGAAAAGGGTGTTAAGCTTATCGTCACTGTGGATAACGGCATTTCCGCGGTTGAGGAAGCTGAGCGTATTGCTGAGCTTGATATGGAACTTGTTATCACAGATCACCACCAGCCGCCTGAGAAGCTTCCGAGGGCAAGGGCTATCGTTAATCCGCATCGTGCAGATTGTCCTTCGTCATACAAAGACCTTGCAGGCGTTGGTGTAGCTTTCAAGCTTTGTGCTGCACTTGACGGCGGCAGTTATGACACTGTTATGGAACAGTATGCCGACATTTGTGCTATCGGTACAGTTGCGGACGTTGTGCCACTCACAGGGGAAAACAGAACTATTGTCAAGCGTGGTCTTGAATATCTTGCAAACACCGAAATATTGGGACTAAACTATCTTATAGATAAAGCAAAGCTTGATAGAAATGCTCTTGATTCAACAGGCATTGCTTTTAGGATTGCCCCTGTTATAAACGCTTCGGGCAGATTTGGCTCACCACTTACAGCGGTAAAAACACTTCTAAGCGAAGACCCGGAGGACGCTGAAAATTATGTTGACACTCTTTTAAATCTTAACGCCCAGCGCAAGCAGACGGAAACAGAGATAATGACAGAAATAGTAAACCATATAAACGCTCACCCTGAAACTCTTGACCATAGAGTGCTTGTGCTTTCAGGCAAGGGCTGGCACCACGGAGTTATTGGCATTGTTTCTTCACGCATTTTGGAATTTTACGGAAAGCCGAATGTTATAATCTCCATTGATGATGATGGAAACGCACGAGGCTCTGCGAGAAGCGTAAAGGGCTTCAATATATTCAAGTGTTTTCAGCATTGCGTAGAGCTGCTTGATAAATTTGGTGGACATGAGTGTGCAGGAGGTCTGTCACTGAAGGCTGAGAATATCGAAAAGTTCACACAAATGGTGTATGAATACAGCGATCCTATGGAGAAATTCCCTAGCGTTGAGCTTATAGCGGATAAGCTTCTTATGCCGCAGGATATCAACCTTGATAATGTAAAGGGTCTTGCCGCAATGGAGCCTTTTGGTGCAGAGAACCCTGCTCCCGTTTTTGCAATGCTTGGAGTAAGAGTAGATAAGATAATACCGTTGTCACAGGGCAAGCATACAAAGATCGAGTTTTCATACGGAAGCTATAGAGGACAGGCTCTTATTTTCTCCCTTGCACCTGAAAAAGCTTGTTTCGCAGTTGGCGATAAGCTTGATATGCTCGTGGAGCTTGGAATAAATGTGTTCAATAACCGTGAGTCCATATCCATAAGAGTTATTGACCATAGATTGAGTGGAGTAAAGCAGGAAAGATATTTTGCTGCAAAGGATTGTTATGAAAAGCTCATGCGCGGGGAACAGCTTCCTGCAAGTTTTATAAGAAAAATAATCCCGACAAGGCAGGAGCTTATCGGTGTATATAAATACATAAGTGCAGTTAAGAATATTACGTTGGATAATCTTTTCATGAAAATATCAGGCGACAACATGAATTATTGCAAACTGCATATTTGTGTTGATATTTTCCGTGATAAGGGTCTTATCGAGTTCAGACCCGCAACTATGAAAATAAGCTACGTTGTGCCGAAACAAAAGGTAAATCTTGAGGACTCTGAAACTCTTGTTAAGCTGAATGAAATGCTTGGAAAGGCAGGTAACTAAAATGTCAGATAAAGAGAATATTTTGCTTGATCCTGCTGAAATGGATAAGATAGAAAATATGCCTGAGATAAAAACTGTCAGTGAAGAAGATCTTCCTGCCGAATCCGAGGTTAAAGAGCAGTTTGAAGAAAAGCCTGCTCCTACGGCTTCGCCTGACTATACCGACGCTGTGCCTGAAGCTTCAAAGCCTGAGCATATAGGTGAGAGGTCGGTGTGTTCCATTGATGCACTTATTCAGAAAATACTTGATGGCGAGAGGCAGTACGATCTGTCAAAAATCGTTTCCGCCTATGAACTTGCTGAAAAGTATCATCACAATCAGAAAAGAGAGTCTGGCGAGCCGTATATAACCCACCCGCTGTCTGTTGCATATATTCTTTTGGAGCTTGGCATGGATACTGATACTATTTGTGCAGCACTTCTTCATGACGTTGTGGAGGACACTCCATGCACTCTTGAAGAATTACAGAAGAATTTTGGCTCAGACGTTGCAATGCTTGTAAATGGCGTTACAAAGCTGAAAAAGGTAGAAACTTTCACCAAAGACGAGCAGAAAGCCGAGAATATCAGAAAAATTCTTCTTGCAATGAGCGAGGATATTCGTGTTATTATCATAAAGCTTGCAGATAGACTTCACAATATGCGTACTCTTAATTATTGCAAAGATTCAAAACGCAGAACTATCGCCCATGAAACAATGAACATCTATGCACCTATAGCTCACCGCCTTGGAATACGCTCAATTAAAGATGAGTTTGAAGATCTTGCTTTTTACTATCTTGATCCTTATGCTTATGCCGAGATAGACGAGCAAATGCAGCTCAGAAAGGGCAGCCGTGAACAGCTTGTTGAAAACATCAAGCACAAGATACATGACAGGCTTGAAAAGGATTTTGACCCTGTTCCCCTTATCGAGGGTCGAGTTAAAAGCAATTATGGTATCTATAAAAAGGTATATCGTGACGGCAAGGAGATAGACCAGATATATGATCGCTATGCCGTAAGAATTATCGTCAATACAGTTACCGAGTGCTATAACGTACTTGGCATAATCCACGATATGTTCAGACCTATCCCAAACAGATTTAAGGATTATATTTCCACGCCTAAGGCTAATATGTATCAATCTCTTCACACAACTGTTATCGGCAGAGAGGGAATACCTTTCGAGGTTCAGATAAGAACATGGGAAATGCATAGAACGGCTGAATATGGTATCGCCGCTCACTGGAAATATAAAGAAGGTGTAAGGGGTAGCTCAAAGGACGATCAGCGCCTTGCATGGATAAGACAGATAATCGAGTCACAGCAGGAGTCAAACGACGTTGAGGAGATAGTAAGAGCTATCAAAAATGACCTTGCCCCTGAGGACGTCTTTGCTTTCACTCCAAAGGGAGATATGATAACACTGCCTGTCGGATCAACTGTTATCGACTTTGCTTACGCTATTCACACACAGGTGGGTCATAAGATGTGCGGCGCAAAGGTAGACAAGAAAATGGTGTCTTATGATTATCAGATAAAAACAGGCGAGATAATCGAGATACTTACTACCAACGTTGAAGGTCATGGTCCAAGCCGTTCATGGCTTAATATCTGCAAGACCAATGAAGCCAAATCAAAGATACGTTCATGGTTCAAAAAGGAAAGACGAGAGGAAAATATCTTTGAGGGAAGAAATGCTCTTGAAAGAGAGTTCCGCAGAAATAATATAAGAGTGCCTGAGGAAGAACTTGAGGACTTTCTCAAAATGGATATGCACAGACACAGTTGTGATACTCTTGATGATTTCTTTGCAGCCATAGGTTACGGTGGTGTTCAGCTTTCAAAGGTGATGCAAAGGCTGAAATCTGAGTATAATAAGAAATATGGTGAAAAGGCTCAGCCTGATACTTCTGACCTTGAAAATAAGATAAAGACTTCCAAAAATTCTACCGGTGTTATCGTTGACGGCATCGACAACTGCGCTATCAAGTTTGCACAGTGCTGTAATCCGCTTCCAGGTGACGAAATAGTCGGCTTTATCACGAGAGGCCACGGCATATCCGTGCATAAAAAGGATTGCGTGAACTATCTTTCGCAGAAAGATGATCCTGAAAATGCCGCACGTTGGATAAATGTTAAGTGGGAAAGTTCTGAAAAGCATACGGGCTATTTCAAGTGTACTTTGGATATTGTTGCAGTTGACAGAATAGGTCTGCTGGCAGACGTTTCGTCAGCGCTTGCAATGATCAATATTTTTATCTATGAGTCAACCTCAAGGGAACTGAAAAACGGCAATGCAATGCTTTCCGTAACTGTCAGCATAGCAGGAATGGAACAGCTCAACAATGTTATAAACAAGCTTCAGAAAATAAAGAACGTTATTTCTGTTGAAAGAAGCGGTAAATAAGAAAGGACAGATAATGAAAATATATAGGCTCAAACCATTGAGTGTTTGTGAAACGAACAGTTATATTGTTGCAAACGAAGAAAATAACTGCGTTCTTATCGATGCACCTGCCGACCCTGATTATATTCTCGGTGAGATAGAGAGTCACGGTCTTACGCTTAAAAAGATCTTTCTTACCCACGGTCATTTTGACCATATCGGTGCTGTGGCTGACCTTGTAGACAGGACAGGCTGTGAGGTGTATATCCACATTATGGATAAGCCTAAACTTACAGATGACGCAGGAATGCTTGCTAATCTTTTCAGAATAAGAGGACACAGAAATTACACAGGCAAGGTCAATGTGTTTACAGAGGACGATATACTAAAGCTTGACGAACTTGAATTTGACGTGTTGGAAACGCCGGGACATACAAGCGGTTCTGTTTGTTTCATATGCGGCATGAATATGTTTTCGGGAGATACCCTATTTTCAAGAAGTGTTGGCAGAACTGATATGCCTGATGGAAGCAGCACAGCCCTTATGAAGTCGCTTATGAAAATAGCTGACCTTGGTGGAAATCTCACTGTTTACCCTGGTCATATGAATGTCACGACACTTGACGCTGAGAGAAAGTATAACCCATATCTCAAGCAGGCTGCGGAGGCTTTGAAATGACTCTGATATTCAGCGGCAACGATTATAAATATGAGCTTGAGGGAGTAATGAAGCTTTTTATCCCTGCAACGCTCTTTACCCACGTTTTTTCTGACAGCATAGATACAGAGGACGATTATGTGTTCGCTCAGAAAAAGGATAACGCTGACAATGTTTGTTTGAGCGTTAAGGTGAGATATGACGGCAAGACTTGCGAAAAAGAGGAGTTTGTGCATTTTGAAAGCGACATGGAACTTTCACTGTCAAGACTTCTTTTTAAGGCAATGAGCGAGATAACAGGCATTGTGCCGAAATGGGGCGTTATAACTGGAATAAGACCTGTGAAGCGTGTGAATGATATGCTCAGTGAGGGCATGAACAAGGCGGAGATATTTAAAGCCATGGAGAGCAGATATCTTTGCAGCGAAGAAAAGTGCGATATTGCATACAAAACTGCTATAACCCAAAAGCCTGTCCTCGATGAGCTTGAAAAGGACAGCTTTAGTCTTTATGTGTCAGTGCCGTTTTGTCCCACAAGATGCTCCTACTGTTCTTTCGTTTCGCAGTCTATCGAGGGCTGTATGAAGCTTATCCCTGAGTATGTGAACAAGCTGTGTGAAGAGATATTTTATACTGCGAAGATAACGAAAAAGCTTGGTTTAAAGCTTGACACCGTATATTTTGGCGGCGGCACTCCTACCACGCTCACTGCTGCTCAGCTTGACAGAGTTATGAAAGTCATTGCAAACAGCTTTGATATGTCAACTGTCCGTGAATACACTGTTGAAGCGGGAAGACCTGACACCATAACTGAAGAAAAGCTGAAGGTGCTTAAAGCAAACGGCTGTGGCAGAGTATCTATAAATCCACAGACTTTGAATGACAGCGTTCTTGAGGCTATTGGCAGAAAGCACACAACTGCACAGTTTTTTGACAGCTTTGACCTTGCAAGAAAAGTTGGTTTTGACTCTATAAATACTGATATAATCGCAGGTCTGCCAACAGACACAGTGGAGAGCTTTGAGAATACCATTGATAAGCTTATCGAGCTTGCTCCTGAGAATATCACTGTACACACACTTTCCATAAAGCGTGCGGCTAGGCTAAATCACAGCGGTGACAGGGAAGTGTTGAAAAATCCAGCCGATAAAATGGTAGAGTATGCCACAAAAAGACTTCTTGAAAGCGGCTATCTGCCTTATTATCTCTACAGACAGAAGAATATGCTTGAAAATCTTGAAAATATAGGCTGGACAAAGCAGGGTCACGAGAGTTTGTATAATATCTATATAATGGAAGAGGTTCAGACCATACTTGCAATGGGTGCAGGTGGCTCGACAAAGCTTGTTGACAAAGAGGGCGGACGTTTGGAGCGTGTGTTCAATTACAAATTTCCGCTGGAATACAATAAGCATTTTGAGCTTATGCTTAAGCGAAAAAATGAGATAGAGGAATTTTATGCTAAAGAAAAATGAGATTATCAGGCTTGAAATAAGCGGTATGACAAATGATGGCAACGGAGTAGGAAAGCACGAGGGCATTGCTGTTTTCGTGCCTTTTACTGTTATTGGCGACGTTATCGAATGCAGGATAGTCAAGGTCTGCAAAACGTATTGCTATGGCATTATCGAAAATATTGTAAGTGGTTCGGTTGAAAGAACGAAGAACGATTGTCCTGTTTATTCAAGGTGTGGCGGTTGTTGTTTTCGTCACATGAGCTATGAGGAAGAATGCCGTGTAAAAGAGCAGTTCATAAAGGATTCATTTGAGCGTATCGGTAAGCTTTATCCTGAATATGACAGCTTTGAGGGTTGTAAACAGCTTGTTGGTTATCGCAACAAGGCTCAGTACCCTGTAGCAGAGCAGGACGTCAGGGCAGTTTGCGGATTCTATTCAAGGCGTTCTCATCATGTATGCGATCACACCGATTGTGCATTACAGCCTGCTGTATTCAAGGCAATAGCCGATGAAATAATGGCTTATGTGAACAAGCGTGAGATAAAGGCATACAACGAGGAAACGGGAAGCGGTCTGCTCAGGCATATTTATCTCAGGCGTGGCGAACACTCAGGTGAGATAATGGTTTGTCTTGTTATAACTGACCTTAAAAAGCGTGGCATATTTGACGCGCTTGTGGGTGAGCTTTGCAAAAAATATGCTGATATAAAGAGTATAGTTTTCAACGAGAATAGCCGAAAGACCAACTGTATACTCGGACAGAAGCTTGTTACTGCGTATGGAAGCGACACGATACACGATACCATGTGTGGAAATGATATAGAGATATCACCGCTGTCATTTTATCAGGTAAATACAATTCAGGCGGAGCGGCTTTATGAAATTGCCGCAGATTATGCTCAGCTGACAGGAAAGGAAACTCTTCTTGATCTTTACTGCGGTGCAGGAACGATTGGTTTGTCAATGAGCAAAAAGGTGAAAAAGCTCATAGGTGTTGAGATAATAGAGTCTGCAATAGACAATGCAAAACGAAATGCCGCAGCAAACAATGTCACAAATGCGGAATTTATATGTGGTGACGCAGGAAAGATAGCAGAGATACTTTACAGCCGTGGCGAACGACCAGATGTGATAATAGCTGACCCTGCAAGAAAGGGCTGCACTAGGGACGCACTGGAGTACATGGCAAAAATGTCCCCTGACAGGATAGTTATGATATCCTGCAATCACGCTACTGCTGCTAGGGACTGTGCTGTGCTGGAAGAGTTAGGGTATAAGACGGTCAAGGTCAATGGCGTGGATCTGTTTGGGAGGACGGGGCATGTTGAGATAGTAGTACTGCTTTCCCACAAAAAGCCAGACGGACATATCAACGTAAATGTTGAGTTTGGCGAGGGTGAGGGAAAAGTTCCACTTGATAATATTGCTAAAAGAGCGGAAAGCTATAAGCCCAAAGAACGAGTGACCTACAAAATGATAAAGGAGTACATAGAAGCTAAATACGGCTTCAAAGTACATACCGCATATATCGCAGAGGTAAAGAGAGATTTAGGCTTGCCAATGTATGATGCTCCTAATGTGGTAGAAGAATTGAAACAGCCGAGGAAGCATCCGACGGCAGAGAAAGTGGAAGCGATAAAGGATGCGTTGAAACATTTTGAGGTGATTTAATCGTAGCAGGGAAGGGTTGCAAATGAGTATAGATAATGTAATTTCTATAATTATTAGTATATTAAGTTCTTCTGTAATAACGTTGATATTGTCCACATTTATTTTTCAACCAATGCAAGATAAGAAAAAGTATGTTTTTGAGGAAAAAAAGAGAGTATATGAATCTATAATTGTATTTGCGCAAATTGTACTTTTTCCAGCCGAAGCGAAATTTTCTTTAGGAGTTGCAAGGTATAATATACAAGAGCTATCAGATGATGAAAATAGAAATAATGCAATAAATGATTTGAAGATGGCAATTCCTAAGTTGAAGTTAATTTCAAAAGATGATGGTCTTGTCAAGGAATTAAATAAATTTATTCACCAGAAAAGTGAGAAACAATTTAATATACTTGTAAATCGATTGAGAAAGGATTTATACAAATAAAACTAGGTGTCTTTGGAGGCTTTTACTGAACAAAAATTTTATGATAAGATAAAGAACATCTTGATAACAGCAAGAAATAAAGTCTAACAAACAGCCAATTTTTCAATGGTTGAAGCCTATTGGAATATCGGAAAATCAATCATTGAAGAACAGGGCGGTAATAAAAAGGCGGAGTATGGGACAGGTTTATTGAAAGAATTATCGAAACAAATGACTCAAGATTTTGGAAAAGGATTTACTGTTGCCAATTTGAAAAATATGAGGCAGTTTTATTTGACGTTTCCAAATGGCTACGCACTGCGTAGCGAATTGAGTTGGACTCATTATCGGCTTTTGATGCGTGTGGAAAATGATAAAGCACGAGAATTTTATATGCAGGAAGCCGTAAAATCACAATGGAGTACCAGACAGCTTGAAAGTATGTATTGGAATTTCTTAGGCTGACACTCAATGATGATTTTTATGAAAGTGATTTAGAGCAAGCGTTAATTACACATTTGCAGAAATTTCTTTAGTAACTTGGCAGAGGATTTTCATTTGTCGCAAGGCAGAAAAGAATAACGTTTGATGGACGCCATTTTAGAATTGACCTTGTATTTTATAATTACATCTTAAAATGTTTTGTATTGATTGATTTAAAGGTTGGAGACTTAAGACATCAGGATTTAGGACAGATGCAGATGTATGTTCATTATTATGAGCGAGAGCTTATGAATGAGGGAGATAATCCGCCGATAGGCATTGTGTTATGTGCAGACAAGAGTGAGTCTGTAGTTAAATATACATTGCCCGAAAATGAAACACAAATTTTTGCTTCAAAGTATAAATTATATTTGCCAAGCGAAGAAGAATTGTTGAGAGAATTAAATCAGGAATATCGAGTTATGGTGCAAGACTGACTCCTATTGAAATCGGTCAGGGAGTAACCTATAAAGAGGCAAAATTAACATTTCCTTGCAAAAAAGTTGTATCAGCATCAATTTTCCAAAGAGGATATTACAACTGAGTTCAGGAGTATTATGCTTCCGTGCCAAAAGTATATCCCGATTTCAATGGAGGCTGGCAACCACATATTGTTTTTGTAGGTGAAATTATAGAGGTTAGGGATGAGCGATAAATTGGGATTTAGAGGATGTGAATGAGCAGCATGAAGAAAACAAAAGAAGGAATTAATTTGAAAAAACTCCTTAGGCTGAAGAATACAGGCAGTATCTTTGTGATTGCGGGGCTTTTGACGATTTTTGTAATAGCGTTGTACACATTTATTCTGCAAAGTTCTTACACTAAGACCGCCCTTGAAACAGAAATCACACGTGACACAGCGAGTGCAGATGCAGTACACAAACTCGTGGATGGAAGAATCGGCAAAGAAGATTTTGATCAAATCAAAGATCAATCTGATGAAAAGAATCAATTATA
>ERZ826764.1996-NODE-1996-length-21319-cov-3.472018_pt1 | contig 21319 bp, 28 predicted proteins | sample MGYA00519870_ERZ826764 | MGnify/ENA primary metagenome ERZ826764 (study PRJEB31778, sample SAMEA3449239) | human gut metagenome | biome: human gut; feature: human-associated habitat; material: faeces | place: United Kingdom | collected 2010/2012 ...
TTCAAATAGATTTTCGTGCAATTAAAAAATATGTTACTTTTTATAATGAATATTATGAAGATAATATCATTGAATCTTATAAGAAAGGCAGAAATTTATATTTTTATTTTGTCAATCGCAGTTTAGATATGATTGAAGCAAAAGCTATTTTAGACTTGGTGTATAGTTCAGATTTTTTTTACTTTGCAAACTAAAAAAAATTATAGAAAAAGAGTACAAGATATGTTTAGCTTACATTACCAAGGTTACTTTCATAAAAAATTAGATTTACATATAGTAAAAAATGAAAATCCACAAGTTTTTTATCAAGAATTAGAGGTTATTACAAGAGCTATTCAAAAGAAGAAAAAAATTCGTTTTTGTTATCAAAAGCCTTCATTGAAACAACAAAATAGTGGAAAAATTACTGAATTAGCTCCAATTGACACTGTTTTTTCTAATAATGAATATTATCTTTTATGTCAAGGTGCAAAAGATCCAAATACATGCATTCAATATCGTTTAGACTATGTAAAAAATGTTGAGATCGTTAAAGATAGTGATGTAAAGTTTGATGATTATCAATTAAACTCATTTGAAAAGAAGCTCAATAATATGACGTACATGTATGGTGAAGGGAAAATCGAAGTTATTGAACTTGAATTTACGCCAAATGTCTATTCCAATATGATTGATAAATTTGGTAAAGATATTCATCCAAAAAAATAAATGAAAATCTTTATTGTGTCCAAGTAAGACACATTATAAATAGTACATTTTATTCATGGATCATCGGTTTTGGTGGACGTATTCAAATTGCGAATAATGATGTACATAAAAAACAATTTAAAGATTTTTTAATGGAAAATTTTATAAATAAAAATAATGCTGATTAAAATGTATTCAGCATTTTTTCATCTAATATACTTATAACAGGTGTTTTACAATTACACTGAAAATTCATTAATTTTCAGTGTAATTGTAAAGATAGAGTAATGGAATATTCATCATTATTTACAAGCTTCTTCAATTGCAACAGCAATGGCAACAGTAGCTCCAACAAAAAAATTCTTCTTATTAAAAAAGAAGTGTTTTTCACACTTCCTAAGCATTTTCTTTTTTTATTTTTTTATTTAAATAAATGTAGAAACATACATTTAGTATAATACCAACAATTGTCGCAATTGGTGCAGCTAAACCAATATTTGTTAAATTTGCATGTGGTTGAATTGACATATAGTAAGAAAGTGGTAAACGTACAAGAAGTGTTTGAATAAGTCCTTGTACCATGACCCATACCGTTTGATAATGACCGTTAAAATAACCAATCATACTAAATAATATTGCTGTTACAATTGTTTCTATAGCAAATCCTTTTAAATAATCATAACCTTGTAAAATAACGGCTTTTTCTGTTGTAAAGATACTTGTAAGTAAATCTCCTTTAAATAAAACTAAGGTAAAGACAATAACACCAATCGCTAAACCAATACCCATTCCTGTAAACATTGCATGTTTTGCTCTTTTTTCATCACCAGCACCCACATTTTGGGCAACAAAAGAAGCCATTGATTGCATTAATGAACTTGGTACTAACATGGCAAAGTTAACGATTTTACAAGCAACACCATAACCGGATGATGCTTCTAATCCTAAACGGTTAATAAAAGCACATAAAGCTAAAAATGAAATTTGTGTTAAACATTCTTGAAGTGCTAATGGTAACCCAATTTTTAAAGCTCGAACACAATGTGGATTGATTTTAAAATCATGCTTTGTAATTTCAAATGGTAATTTTCTTTTAAATAATAACATTAAAGCAAACACAACACTGATTGCTTGGGCAAAGACAGTGGCCATGGCGGCTCCTGCTGCATCTAAGTGTAATCCTGCAACAAGAACTAAATCACCAATAATATTAATAACACAGGCAACTGCCACAAATAAAAGAGGTGATTTACTATCGCCTAAACCTCTAAAGATCGCTGATAATAGATTATAAGCAACAATAAAGAAAATACCTGCCCCACAAATTCTTACATAAGTAGTAGTTAAACCAAGTGCTTCTTTAGGTGCTTGCATCAAAGTTGAAATTGGTGATGCTAACGTAATCATAACTACAAATATAATTGCAGAAATAATTGCAAAAACTACCGTTGCTCCTCCTATTAAAGCACCAATCGAATTCATTTTCTTTTCACCAATATATCTTGCAATTAAAACTGTAATTCCCATCGCAAATTGTGTTACCACAAATGTTATCAAGTTTAAAACTTGACTTCCTGTAGAAACTGCTGAAAGTCCTACTGTTGTTCCAAATCTTCCAACAACAAGTAAATCAACCGCTCCATAGGCCGCTTGTAAAATGAGCGCTCCTAAAACGGGAATCATAAATAATGATAATTTTTTTAAAATACTTCCCTGCGTAAAATCCGATTTAGAGTGATCCATTATTTTTCTCTCCCTTCACACATAACTTCATAAAACTTTTCAATGGTTTGAATCATACAATCTGCTTCATCATTAGAAACATGATTCAAACATATGGCTAATTTTTGAAAATAATCTTTATTGTATTTTTCAAAAATCATTTTTCCTTCATTTGTAACGGTCACATAAGTGACACGTCCATCATGTTTAGCTGTTTCTTTTTTTAAATATCCTTTTTCTTCCATTGCATGCATTGTACGTGTAACTCCCGGACGAGGAAGATTTAAAACTTCACTCACATCTGAAACCTTCACTTTTTGATTTTTTTCTTCAAGTTCAATAATCGTTTCTAAATAACGTACATAGGATGGTAAAACTCCTTCAGGAAGTTTAGGCAACATATCTAAAATCCTTTTAGCCATGTAACAGCTATCTAACATTTCTTTTACTTTTTCACTTTTCATTAATTTCTCCTATTAATTACCGATGGTAATTATATAATGATAAAAAAGATTTTCAAGAAAAAAGATACTAACAAATTGTCAATATCTTTTAATCGTTATGCCTTATAGCAAACCCAAATAACATCACTTTTTAATCTTTCACATCTAATAATTTAAGATGAATAAGTGAATGCGTATTTTCTAATCCATCAAAAACAGACGGAAATTCTTTTCTACCATCAATACCAGCACCAATCAACAAACTGATTTCATCAAGTAAACCTTCATCTAAAAAAGAAGTATTAATGGCCGGACCACCAACAATGCCCATACGTTCTACATGAAATTCTTCATATAAAATTTCACACACCTTGTTTAAATCTATTTTTTCTTTTCCGCAAACAATCCAAGAAATATTTTGTTGATCTAAATAATCAAGATATTCTTTATATACTTTTTCACTTGTGACGATTAAATAAGGTTTTTCCATATTTGTTGCATGAGGCCACAAAAGCTTTCCTTTTGTATCTAAAATAACTTCATAGCCATTAGCATCACATTGTTTTGAATATCCCGTTTTACCATATTCATCAAATTTTTTTGTTTCAAAAATACCTTCTGCAATTTCTAATTCAGCCGTCACACGACCACTTACTGTAGTAGGAACATCTAATTCATCTAAAGTTTGATAATAATCTTCAACTCCTGGAAGTTGTTCTGTCATAGAACAATCAATACGTCCATCTACGGATGTCATCATATGGCAAATAATATAAGGTTTCTTCATTTTATAATTTTCCTCCATAAACTGGGAAACCACTACTTTTACCATAGCTTTCAATTTGTTTAAAATGTTTTAATATTTCTATATCTTCATCACTAATAACAAAATCAACATCACTGTTTGTTTTTAAATGATTAGGATTTGCTGTTTTAGGTAAAGAAATAGCTCCTAATTGCAAAGTATATCGAATACATAATTGAGCAACTGAGACATGATATTTATCAGCCATTTCTTTAATAGAAGCTTGATTTAAGATTTCACCATGTCCAATTGGAGAATAAGCTTCTACAACAATACCTTGTTCATTACAATAATCAATTAATTCTAAAGGTGTATTACTAATATGAAGTAAAATTTGATTGACCATTGGTTTAATCTCACAAACTTCTAATAAACTTTCAATATCTTCTTTTTTAAAATTAGAAACACCTATTGCTTTTAACTTACCTTCTTTATAAGCATCTTCTAAAGCTTTCCAAACGGCTCTATTTCCTTCTACATAACGATCATCACTTTGATTGACCTTATCCCAAGGTTGAGGACTATGAATAATCATCATATCTAAATAATCAAGTCCCATTGTTTCAAGTGTTTGATCAATGCTTTCTTTGGCAGCTTGATAAGTTTTATGTTCAGCAGCAACCTTACTTACTACAAATAAATCTTCTCGTGCTACACCACATGTACGAATACCTTCACCTACACCTTTTTCATTACCATAAGCTTGTGCTGTATCAAAATGACGATAACCTAACTTTGCTGCTTCTTTGATGATTGATGCAACTTGATTATCATCAATAAACCAAGTTCCAAGTCCTAGTTGTGGTACTTCTATACCGTTATTTAATTTTAAATTTTTATTATACATTTTTAAATCCCCCTTGTCACAATCCCTAGTCTAATACCTAAAGTTAACTTTAGGTCAAGAATTATAATAAAATTTTATGTTTTAATTTCAATGTGAATAAAATGTGCATAATGTGCATAACTTGTGAAAATAAAATCCTCTTGATTTATTAAGTAATAAACAAAGAGGATAAAAACCTATTTTGTTCTATGTGCAGTAATAATCGTATAGCTTGAAGCATTAATTGTTATTTTTATAGTTCCATTTTCAATATACCAATTTTTCCCTTTACGGTATATCAAACTCTTTTTATCTAAAACTTTATTCTTACAAAATTCTACAACATCTTCTTCAATTCCTAAATTTCTTTTAATTCTTGATATACCCAAATGTGTTGTGTGAATTTTGCAAATATTTATTAACAATTCATTCTTTTCCATTTTTATTACTTGTCCTTTTTAAAATAGTATCCTATTGCTTCCCATTAACATTCCTAAACTTAAATAATGATCTTTTGATATTTGTTTCTTTGTATTCATTAAAATAACAATGACAACAATTAATAAAAATTCTTTCATACACTCACCCTATCTTTTGTTTTCTTTTATTAATCATTAAGGTAATCAAAACAAAGCTTAAGGTAAATCCTAAAACAATAATACCATTAATAATTATTGGTTGTAATGTTTCTAATTTAAAATATTCTAATGTTTTAATAAGTTCATTATTTTGTACAAAATAATACGTTGGTAAAATATGAGCAATTTTTAAAACATAACTTGGCATAAATGATATTGGCACAAAGCATCCACAAAGAAACGATGTTCCTAAAGCAACAACATTGACAATACCTCCAATAGCTTGCTTATTATGGGTAATAGTTCCAATTAAGAATCCTACGGCCAAACTACATATTGAAAAAACAAATGAATTTAAAATATAAGCAATCCCATTCCCACTTAACATAATTTCTTTAAATAAGATAAAACTAATAATCATATAGGCTAACCATACAATAAAAGAAGCAAGGCCTAATGAAGCAAAAACGATCCAATTATATTTACGATATGAAAAACTGCTCATAATTGTTCTTTTACGTACACCCTCTTGATTTAAACTTGCAAGAATCATTGTCATACAATAAACTCCCCCAGCAAGTAAGGCATAGTTTAAGAAATTAAAATAAACATTTACTTGATTCAATTTGGAACTATCTAAGGATGTGTTGAGTTTTACTTTTGTTTTTTGGTTAATCACTTGTTTGACTTTTTGATTTAAAGCTTTACCTTGATAATGCTCTTTATAAAGATTTACTGTCTTTATATATTTTTCAATTAACATTTGGGTAAAAGAAGCATTTTCATTACCATTTGATTTATATTCAATCGTTGGATTTTTATCATTTACAAGATCATCACCAAAGTTTTCAGGAATATACACAACATAACTTACATCACGATAAAATAAGGCATCGTCTACTTTTTCTTGATCATTGATGTCGATATCTTTTAATGTCGCTTGTTCTTTTAAATACGAAACAAATCCTTTGGTTATTTCATTGTTTTGATCCTTATTTACAATCAAAATATCTGGTTTTGTTGCCTCATAATGATTCATATTACCAGAAGTTGTATTAAATAATGTAATTGCAAGTAAGATCACTGTATAAAGAATTAAGTTTCCTTTTAATTTATTTAAGATTTTAAAAACGGTACTAAATATAATCATATTGTTCCCTCCTTAAAGCCATAAAAGAAATAAATAAACATACAATAATAAACACTCCTAAACAACAAATATCTCTGATATATCGATTAAATGTATTGTAATAATATAAAGCATAAAAACCATCGGTAATCAAATTATTAGGATTGATAAGATTAATAATAGGTATATTTTTATCAATAACATATTTTAAAGTAACACCCATCATTCCAGACAGAACCGAGAAGAACATAGAAATCGCAATATTAATTCCTGTTTTTGCTTGTTCAGAAACTCTAAAAACAGAAGCAATAAATATTCCCATCGAAATACCTGCTAAATCACCAACTAAAGAAAGAATGATTATATAAAACCATTGACTACCAAATTCAACATTTAAACCAAATTTTAAAAAGATTAAAAGAATCGATAACCCAACAAGGCTTACTAAATAAGAACCTAGTGCTGAAGATAAGACAAGTATTCCTTTTTTATTTGGTGAAACAGAAACTCTTTTTCCTTTAGCGGACATATTCGCTAATTGATTATTAATAGCTGTTAAACCTAACATTCCACCATACATACAAGCCATGGCAATTAATGTATAATATTCAATTTGCATATAACTTAAATGACTACTTGATGTGTCTTTTAAAGATACTTCTTGATTATTGAGCTTTTGAAGAATATCATGTACAATTTGTTGAACATTAAAATTATAGTTTCCTTGTTGTATTTCATCTTCAATTTGTTTCTTTGTTAAATCTTCTATCATCCTCTTATTTTGTTTAATTTCATCCATAACAAATTGCAAGATTGTTTGTTCCATACCATTTTCTTTAATCACAATTTGTGGTTCTTGTTTATTAAAGAGAACATATCCTTCTATTTCATTATCTTCTAAAAGCTGTTCCGCCTCTTTTTTACTTACAAAATGAATATGAAATAACTGATCCTTATTTTTTTTATCAGAAAGTTCTTTAAAGGTTTCTTGATAAATTGTTTGGTTTTGATATTCCTTATTGTCAATAACTGCAATATCAAAAACTTGTAAAGCTTCGTCTTTTTCAATATTTTCAAAAGCCATGTGAAAGAAAACACCTAAAATAATAGGAAAAACAAACATCCAAAAAATAAGAACTTTATTTTTAAAAAGTATTTTAACTGTATACTTTAGATTATGAATAAACATCAATCCCTCAATTCCTTTCCAGTTAATTTTAGGAAAACGTCATTAAGTGTTGGACCTACACGTTCAATCTTTTCCTCAATATTTGCTTCTTTCTTTAATTCATCACTTGTTCCTTGAGCAATGATCTTTCCTTTATCTAAAATAATAATACGATCACAAAGTATTTCTACTTCTTCCATATAATGTGTTGTATAAACAATTGTAGCCCCTTGATCTCTTAATTTTTTTATACCATCTAAAATATGATTACGACTTTGTGGATCAACTGCAACAGTTGGTTCATCTAAAAAGATCAGTTTAGGCTTATGAGCAATCCCACAGGCAATGTTTAATCTTCGAAGTAAACCTCCGGAAAGTTGTTTAGGTAAGAACTTTTTAAAATCATTTAATCCTACTAAATTAATTGCATCATCAACATATTGTTTTCTTTGTTTTTTATCTCGAATATATAAACCACAAAAATAATTGATATTATCATAAACATTCAATTCATCAAAAACAGCCACTTCTTGAAAAATAACCCCTATTTTTGCTTTTAAATCATAAGAATCAGGTTTCATTTCTTTACCAAAAACCTTAATAAATCCTTCTTGATATTTAAGCAATGATAAAATAGAGTTAATAGTTGTACTTTTTCCACAACCATTAGGTCCTAATAATCCTAAAATTTCTTCTTGATAAACATTAAAAGATAAATCATCAATTGCTTTTAAATTTTTATACTCTTTTGTAAGATGTGAAACCTCTATTACTTTTTCCATCATTATTTCCTCTATTCTTTTTGATAAGTTGTGCCAAAATTTCTTGTTTTACATTTCCCTTTTTTACTTCATAAAGAAGCATTGAAACATATTGATCCTTTAACAAATCTACAATTTCTTCATCATTAAATTCAACAGTTTGATGTGCTACTAAACTCGCAATCCCATTAACATACAACCACATTCTTAAATGAAATTGTTTAGCATTTTCATTTGACATACCCGTTTGTTTAGAAATCGTTTCAAAAATTTTATTGGCAGAATGAAATAAATTAATAAAATCAAAAGCTTCTTCATTCATATCATTATTAAACATAAGCTTAAATAATTCTGGTTCTTCTTTTGCAAAGCGAATATAGTTGATTCCAATATCTCTGTATTCTAATGGACCTGTTTCACTTTTCAAAACTTCACGATCAAAAATCTTTACAATTTCATCAATCACATCTTTTTTTAAATCATCCATATTTTCATAAATATAAAAAAGTGGTTGTGTTGAACAGCCTAATTTCTTTGCAAGCTTTCTGGCATTTAAAGCATTTAGTCCTTCATGGCTAATAATTGAAATACTTGCTTTTAAAATATCTTCTTTTTGTATTTTTCTTTTTGCTGGCATAAAATTTCCTTTCTATAACTCATGTTATATATAACTCTTGTTATAATTATAACAATATCTTCTTATCATTGTAAAGAAAAAGGATATTTCAAAATATCCTAACTATTTAAGTAAGCTGCTTTTAATAAATTTTGTACAACTTCATTTTCACTTTTATATAATTGTTGTATTGTTCCTTTTTCTATGATTTTTCCATTATTTAAAACAAGAACTTGATGACAAAACTCATGAACCAATGAAAGATCATGACTAATGAAAAGAATAGAGATATGATTCTTTTCAACAAACTTTTTTAAGAGTTCAATAATTTCTCTTTGTACAACATGATCTAAACTGCTGGTAATTTCATCACAAATAAGTAATCGTGGGTGAATAATCAAAGCTCGCGCAATAGCTATTCTTTGTAATTGTCCTCCACTTAGTTCATGGGGATATTTTTCTAAACAACTTTCATCCATTCCTACTTGTTTTAAGATTTTTTTTATACAATCTAAAGCTTCATTTTTATGAAGATGATAAAAGTAATGATAAGGTTCATATAAAAAAACTCTGATTTTCATTCTTGGTGAAAAACTTTCAATTGAATTTTGAAGAATAAGTTGTATATCTTTACGTCCCTTTTTAAAATCAACTGGTTTTCCTTGATATAATAAAGAACCTGAAGAGGGTTTTTCAATACCTGAAACAAGTCTTGCAAGGGTACTTTTTCCACACCCACTAACACCAATAACACCAACAACCTCACCTTCATTGATACTAAAATCAAGATGATTTAAAACAGTCTTATCGTATTTCTTTGTAAGATTTTTAGCTTCAAATAGGCGCATTATTCTTTTCCTTTCGTAATAGTGACTTTGTATAGGGATGCTTAGGCGCATTAAAAATAGTCTCTACATTCCCTTTTTCTACAATCATTCCTTCTTTAATGACAACAATTTGATCTGCAATATAACGTGCCACTTGAATGTTATGTGTTACAAACACAAAGGTTGTTTGTTTTTTTAGATTTAAAAGATAATCTAAAATTTGTTTTTGAATAACGACATCTAAACTGCTTGTCGGTTCATCCGCTAAAACAAGCGAAGGTTGTAAACACAACACTAATGCAATCATCACTCTTTGAGCCATTCCTCCTGATAATTCAAAAGGATACTTGTTTAAAATAGTTTCTTCTAACCCCATTTGTTTTAAATAATGAATAGCTATTTTACGTGATTGTTTTTTTGAATATTTAAAATGTGTATGCAAACTTTCATAGAAGTGTTCTTCAATATTTTGATAATCATCAAAATAAGTGAGAGGATTTTGAAAAATCACGCCTATTTTCTTTCCCCTATAACCATCTAAATTCTTTTTTAATAAATTATCTTCTTTAAATAAAATTTTTCCCTCTGTAATTTTTGCATCATCACTTAACAATCCTATTGTTGCTTTAAGTAATGTTGATTTTCCACTACCACTTTGACCGACAATAACCGTAATTTGATTTCTAGGAATTATTAAATCTATATGATGTAAAATCTCTTGTTCATTGTAAGTCAATGTTAAATTTTGATAATTTAATATACTCATTTAAGATCAATATCCTTTGTAATCATATAATAGTCAACCGGATGACAAATAGCTCCTTTGACCTTAGAAGAAGTAACTGTATTTAAAGGAACATAAGAAACATAAATATTGGCAGCATCATCTAAAATCATTTCACTTGCCTGAATAGCAAGTTGTTGTCTTTGTTTTAAATCATAAATTGTGGAAAATTGTTGAATCAAATTGTCAAGGTTTACGTTTTTATAACGCCCTGTATTACTTGAACCCGTTGATAAATAACGTTGCTGAATAAAGGTTTCTGGATCGCCTGTAGGTGCACTTGAATCATTAGCTGAACATAGATCAAAAGTTCCTGCTGCTTTAATATCATTCGCATTTTCAACTTGATTAAGTTTGATTTTAATACCTATTTTTTTAGCTTCGTTTTGCATAGATTGCGCAATAATATTTGCATCTGCCGATCCATGATCCGCACTTTCATAATAATTCAAAATAATTTCTTGTCCATCCTTTTCTCTAATACCATCCTTATTGGTATCAACATAACCTGCTTCATCTAAAAGGCGATTGGCTTCTTTTAAATCAAGGCTATAGCCATTAGAAACATTTCCATAAGGTAAAGCACTTGAATAAAGCCCAGTTGCTTCTTTTCCTCCAATCAATTTAACAATACTTTTACGATCTACACTATAAGATAAAGCTTTCCTAATCGTTAAATCACTTAAAAATGTTGTTTCATTATTCATATAAATGACATTTGTACGTGGCCCTAAAACTTCTAAAACCTGATAATCTTTATTATTTCTAAATAATTTTAAACTTGAATAATCAATCGTATTTGCAAGATCAACTTCACCCGATTGTAACGCTAAAACACGTGCATCAGAATCTGCCACTTGACTAAAATGAACATGGTCAAGTTTTGCTTTACCATCGTAATATTTTTTATTTTTGCTTGTATCAATTGTTTTTTCTGAAACAAAATCATCCACTACAAAAGGGCCAGTACAAAGAGGATTATTAGCAATATCTTCTTCGCTTTGACTTGCATCATAAATAGTAAAAAGTGGTTCACAAAGATTATTTAAGATCGCCCCGCTTGATTTATTTAAATAAAGATAAACATCTTGTTCATCAGCTTCAACATGATTTAAATCAAAATAATCGATCGCTCTTGTATTTTTTTCAAAAGCTCTTTCCAAACATGCTTTTACATTTTCTCCTGTAACTTTTTTACCATTTGAAAAAGTGATATGATCTTTTAAAGTCAATTTCCAAGTTGTATCATCAATTTGTTCATAGGATTTTGCCAGACTTGGTTCCACTTCATATTTTTCATTAAGTTTTAACAATGTTTCTCCTACTCCAATACGACTTAAAACCCATCCATCATAATTATTTGTTGGATCTAAAGACGTTGAAATCCAAAACATGGCAGCATTAAGTGTTTTACTTGATTCATTTTTGTTTGAATTAGAACATCCACATAAAGTCGTTAACATAAATAAACAAAGCAATAATTTTATTTTCTTCATAACTTCTCCTCATAATGTTTAGGATCTAAATAATCCCTTATATCTTCTGATAATAAATTAAAAATAAACACACAAATAAATAAAACAAGTCCTGGAAAAAACATCATCCATGGAGCCACTTGCATAAATTGTTTACTTTCATAAAGCATCGCTCCCCATTCTGGTTGCGGTGGTTGACTGGCAAGTCCTAAAAAGCTTAAACCTGCAAGTGAAATCATCATATTTCCAATATCTAAAAAAGCTGTTACAAGTATTTGTGATAAAATATTTGGTAATAAATAACGAATGACTCTTTGAAGTGGTGGAACACCCGACATTTTAGATATCACTAAATAATTCTTTTTCTTTTCTTGTTTGACAAGAGCTAGTGTCAATCTTGCATATTTTGTCCACCAAATAAGTGCTAAAGCAAAAACCGTATTAAAGAGACCTGCACCTACGATACCAACAACTGCAATCGCAAAAATAGTATCAGGAAAAGCAAGTAATCCATTAATTATATTATTAAAAAAAGATTCAACTTTATCATTAGACAAGCCTGCAATTAAGCCAACAATCATTCCAATAAAAACAATTAAAAACAACATCAAAAAAGTCAAACCAAAAGAAGTTTTTGCACCACAAAGAATACGACTAAAAACATCTCTTCCTAATTTATCTGTACCAAAAATATGTAAGAAACTTGGTGGTTGTAAAGAAAAATCATAATTAACTTTTAAAGGATCATAAGGCGCTAAAAAAGAACCAAATAGAGCAATAAGTAATGATAAAACAGCAAGACCAATCTCAATTTTTAACTTTCTTTTCATTGAAACGCCTCCTTAATCGTGGATTTAATACTTGTTGAAAAATATCAACAAATAGATTAACAAAAACATAGATCAATGCCATATAAATTGCATAAGCTTGAATAATTGGATAATCACGATAACGAATAGCTTCTACAACCATGTTACCTAAACCTTGATATGAAAAAATCGTTTCGATAATTGCTGTTCCACCAAGTAAATGTCCAATAGAAAGACCTAATAAAGAAGAAAGTGTCGTAAAAACATGAGGTAAAACATGTTTTAGTAAAATTTCTGATTGTTTCATTCCTCGTGCTTTGAGTCCAATAACATAATCTTGATTTAATTGTTCTAAAATAGCATTTTGAATCATTCTTGTATAAGAACAAATCAGCGGAAAACTTAAACAACAAACAGGTAAAACAAGACCTTTTAAACTACTTCCACTAATAACAGGAAACAATTGAATCTTTACTGAAAAAAGCAGAATTAAAAGAAGTGCTAACCAAAAATTAGGTAAAGATAAACCTAAAAAAGCGATATTTTTTAAAATAGAATTAATCAAACTATGACGATGAGTAGCACTATAAATTCCTAAAGGAATCGAAAAAGCTAAAACAACAACAAATGAAAATATCGCTAATTTTAAAGTATTTGGTAACTTTGATAACATTTGTTGATTCACATCTTGTCCATAATGATAAGAATAACCTAAATCACCATGAACAAAATCATTCAACCAGTCAACATAGCGAACAACAATATTTTTATCGAGACCCATTTCATGTCGTGTTTCATTTAAAACTTCCTCGCTAGGTGTAATTCCTTTAGATAAATAATACATTTCAGCACTATCACTTGGTGCCAAATCTGTCATAATAAAGGTAACAAGTGTCACCAAGAAAAGAACTGAAAATAATGATAAAATTCTTTTCATTATTTAATCGCATGTATTAAGAATTGACGAATCAATTCTTTTCCTTCCTTTGTTTTTTCTTTTGAAAGTATTTCACTTTCAATTTGTTGAAAACCGATTTCTTTTAGAATTTCTATATCATATTGAGGTCGTAAAACATAAGATAACTTTAATTCTTTAGCAATATTATCAATAATAGAAACATCAATTCCTTCCATATGTTGATGATCACGATGTCCAGCTCTATTATAATCTTGATCTTGATAGTAATAATAATGATTCCCATCAATATTTAAAAGATGTCCTTGTTTTTTTAAAACTCTAACCATCTCTTGATAGGCTTGTACAGGCTTTTCTAAATTCCATGTTACATTACGTGTGATAATCAAATCAAAAGTTTCATCTTGAAAAGCTAAATCTTGAACATCCACCTTCTGAAACTCAACATTTGCCTTAAACTTGCGTGCATTGTTTCTAGCCTCTTCTAACATATTATCACTATAATCAATGCCAATAACTTGGCATCCTAAATTTGTAAGCATAACAGAAAAAAATCCTGGGCCACACCCTAAATCTAACACTTTCATTCCTTTATTTATTTTTAGATAACGATTTATTAATTCTATCCATTTTTCTTGATCATGTAAAAGTTCTTCTTGGTTATCCAAAGAATAACCAAAAGAACGTTGATTCCAATAATCTGCAATTTTATTTAACTGACTTGTCATAAATTCTCCTTTATTTAACAAGATGATATATTTCTTGTAAAGAACATTGATGTTTTAACGCTAATTTTTTAGCACTTTCATATTCTGGATAACATCTTTTTTCACCATCAATTTCTACTTCTTTTACTTGAAGTTTTCCAAGAGGTGTTTCGATTTCTTTAATTTGTCTTTTTAAAACAGTTCTTTGTTCCTTACGATAACGAATACCAATAGTTGTTGTTTGCGTAAAAATCACTTTTTGTAAGAGACCTATCTTTTCTTCATTACAAACGACCGTCAAGCGATAAGCTGGTCTATTTTTTTTCATAAAGATAGACGTAAAGAAAACATCTAAAGCTCCTTGATCTAAAAGCTGTTCCATTACAAAACCAAGCATTTCTCCACTACAATCATCAATGTTGGTTTCCATGACTATAATTTCGTTTTTTTTTTTAATTTCTCCAAGGGATACTTTTAAAACATTTGGAATTACCAAATCTTTTGTACCCGTTCCCCAACCTACTTTTTGAACATTCATAGCAGGCATTGTAGTAAATTCACTCGCAATTTCTGCGATGATTGCAGCACCTGTTGGTGTAACAAGTTCTGTATCTACATCAATTTGTCGAGTGATAGCATTACTTGCTGCAAAGATTTCAGACGTTGCAGGTACAGGAACAGAAATCATTCCATGAGCACATTCAATAAATCCATATCCATCATTAACGACACTACTATAAATAACATCTGGATTGATTTTACATAATAAAATCGCTGTTCCTATAATATCAACAATAGAGTCAATTGCTCCTACTTCATGAAAATGAACATTTTCTAAACTTTCATTATGAACTTTACTTTCAGCTTTAGCAACTCTTAAAAAGATACGTTTAGCAAGATCTTTCGCTTTTTCATCAATTTCACTTTCATCAATAATTTTATTAACATCGAATAAATTACGATGTTCATGGTGATGAACGTGTTCATGGTGTAAATGTTCATGTTCATGCTCATGATGATGTTCGTGTTCTAAATGAACATCAACATAAGTTCCTGTAATACCATTTTTCTTTTCTTTAGAAATATGGATATGATACCCATCTACATGTAATTTTTTTAATTCATTAACTAAATAATGAGGATCATCAATCAATTCAGATAACGCTCCTAAAGTCATATTTCCACTGATTCCACTACTACAATCAAAATATAATACTTTCACTATTTCTTTCCTCCTAAACAATTAATGGTATGAGCCATAAATCCTGCCCCAAATCCATTATCAATATTGACAACACTAACCCCACTAGCACAGCTATTAAGCATGGCAAGAAGAGCAGACAATCCATCAAAGTTAGCGCCATACCCAATGGATGTTGGTACGGCAATAACTGGTTTATCAACAAGTCCTCCAACAACGGAAGCGAGGGCCCCTTCCATTCCTGCACAAACAACTAAAACATTTGCCCTTTGAATAGTATCTAAACGATGAAACAAACGATGAATACCAGCAACACCCACATCACTGATGAGTTCAACTTCGTTACCTAAAAATTGAGCTGTAAGCATAGCTTCACGAGCAACCGGTAAATCTGATGTTCCAGCACAAACAACAACAATTTTTCCTTTATTGATTTCTTTTTGTTCTTCATCAATATAACAAATGTGCGATAAAGAATCATAAATCATTTGTGGAAATTCTTTTAAGATAGCTTCACTTTTTTCTTGGTCAACACGTGTAATTAAAATAGAATGAATATCATGGTCCAACATGTCTTTTACAATCCCAATGATTTGTTCCTTGGTTTTTCCAGCACCATAGATTACTTCATTATTTCCTGTTCTCTTTTTTCGATTATAATCAATCGTTGCATAATCTAAGGGTTGTTCAATCATTTTTTGAGCTTGTTCAATTGTTAGTTCATTATTTTTAACCTTTTGTAGAATTTCTAATGTTTTCAATATCATAACCCCCACTTCTAATTCCTTCTAAATCAAGTGTTACAAATCTAAATCCAAGATTTTTAATATTTTGAATCAATTCTTTATTTTCAATTATTTTCATAAAATCTTCTGGTTCTACTTCAAGACGTGCCACATCTCCATGTACTCTTAAACGTACATGAAGCATTCCTAAATCATGTAAATATTTTTCACCTGTTTCAACAAGTTTTAATTTTTCTAAAGTAAGCTCTGTATTGTAGTCAAAACGAGAAGCCAGACAGGCATTGGATGGTTTATTATAAGTAGCAATACCAAGCTGTTTAGAATAATCTCTAATTTCTTGTTTTACTAAATTATTGTTCGCTAAAGGAGAAATAATACCTAATTCTTCACAAGCTTTTAATCCTGGTCGATACACTTTTTCATCATCTTTATTTTTCCCATCTAAAACATAAGTAAAGTCATGTTCTTTAGCAACGCCAATAACTTTTGACATAATGCTTCTTTTACAATGATAACAACGATCTTTATGATTAAAATGAAAAGCTTCTACGTCTAATGGATTGACTGATAAAACCACATGATTTGAATCTTTTAATTGTTCAAGAGCACCTTCAATATCTTCTTTTGACATCATTGCTCCTCGACATAAAACAGGTAAAACATTTTCTTTTCCTAATGTTTCAAGAGCTACATGGAATAAAAAGTTGGAATCAACACCCCCACTATAAGCAATCGCAACTTTTCCATAATTTCTTAATTCTTCTTGTAATAATTCTAATTTATTCATATAAATCCCCCTAAACTCCTCTATGACTTCTACTTAAAGGCTTCATTTAATATTGAAAAAAGTTATATTTATTATTTTACTTAAAAAAATATCGTATACATAAGCAGTTTATAGTTTCAACTATAATCGATACTTCATGTATACGATATCCTCTATTTTTCTAATCTTTCAATCATAACGACAAGGTCATCAATATATTCAGATATTGATTTAGATGCAACACCTACAACTTGAGCACTGCATTTAGAAACAGGAATAAAATATTTACGCGCTTCACTTTCTCCAATAGCATTTGCCATAGCTGGTGTAATTTCACCATACATTGAATTTGCAAAAGCAACTCCAATCGGACCAACAACAATAGAGGCATGTTTAACATTATAAACAACAGCATTTTCCCCCGTTGCAATAATATCAGCGCCACCCTTTTTTAGCTGTGTTGTTGCCATACTATTGGTTCCAATACCAATGATGGTATATTCTGGATGTTTTTCTTTTAAAACTTGTATAATATTTTTTCCAATTCCGCCACCTTGTCCATCAATAACAACAATTTCCATTTTTCCTCCTGATATATAATAAACTTCTTGTTTATTTTCGATTTCGTATCTCTATATCTTATTCATGAAAATAATCAGTAATTTCTTGCATATGTTTACTTTGTTGAACATGAAATGGACATCGTTTATCACAATGGTGACAAACAATGCAATCACTTGCTTTTAAAGCTAAATGATGATAATGATCTGCAGCAAGTTCATCTTTTAAACGAGCAAGATCATAATATTTATTAATCAAGGTAGTGTCTAACCCTTTTGAACAAGGATGACAATGTTTATAATAAACAAATTGATTACAATTTTCTAATATTGGAAATATTCTTAAAATTGAATAATCTTTTTCTACATCAGATACTTCTAAATAATGAAGAGTACGTGTTAAATCATCATTTCTAATTCCTGGCAAAACTGTTATAATAGACAGTTTATCTAAAGCATACTGCATATATTGAGTTTCTGTCAAGGCTTAATGAAATGGTGACTCATCTTCTTCTCAAAGTTTTCCTCCACAAAAGGCTTTCATTACAGTAATACCTACGCCTTCTTTTTTAAGACAACGATATAAATCCATACGTTCATCAAATTCACAAATAGCGAAGTCTTCAAACTTCAAATCATAAGCTGAATCAATACTAAACATGTCAATATCTAAAACTTGATGAACAAGTTTTAGCGAATGTGATGATAAATCAATATGATGAATAGTTGCTTTTTTTAATCTAATATATAATCTAAAGCACCATAATAGGTTTTAAATTCGTTGTCCAACCATACTCTTCTGATGAGTATTCAACACCAAAATGAATTTGTAAGTAAATTTGATTTCTTCTTGACTTACTTATTCTAAAGAACTTGCCCCTAAACTAATAATACTTATTTCTTCATTTCCATGTAGCAATTTTCTATATTTCGTTATTTTTCAAAATGACCTGCAACATCTTTCAAGTATTGAATAATTGACAAATGTTGTGGACATACTCCTTCACATTGACCACATTCTACACAATCACTTGCTTTACCAAATGTTTTTGTTAAGTTGTTGTAGTATTCTCCTTGTGGTGTCCATCCTTTTTCTTCTACTTCTTGTAAATCTGCATTATATAATGAAAAGTATTTTGGAATGGCAATATTCATAGGACAACCATCAACGCAATAAGCACATCCTGTACATGGGACAGTAATTGTTGAATTAATGGCAGTAACTGCTTTTTTAATTAAAGCATATTCTTCTTCATTTAATGGTTTAAAATTTTCCATATAACCTAAGTTATCTTCTAATTGTTCCATATTAGACATACCACTTAAAACCATCATAACGTTTTCTTGGCTTGCTGCAAAACGAATAGCCCAAGAAGGAATTGACATATCCGGATGATATTCTTTAAACATCTTTTCAACTTCTTCTGGTACTTTCGCAAGTGTTCCACCTTTTACAGGTTCCATAACGATAACAGGTTTATGATGTTTTGTAGCTACTTCATAACATTTTCTTGATTGAACACCAACACTGTCCCAATCAAGATAGTTGATTTGTAATTGTACAAATTCAAATTCTGGGTGTTCTGTTAGAACTTGATCAAGCAATTCAGGACCATCATGATAAGAAAAACCAATAGTTTTAACTAAACCTTTTGCTTTTTTATCTTGTATCCAGTTAAAGCAATCTAATTCATTATAAACTTCAATACTATGTGTATTAATATCATGTAATAAATAATAATCAAAATATTCTACACCTGTTTTTGAAAGTTGTTCATTAAAGATATGATCACGATCTTCTTTTGTTTTAATAAAACCTGCATGTAATTTTGTTGCAAGTGTATAAGCATCTCTTGGGTAACGTGATACAAGTGCTTCTTTTGCTGCATTTTCACTTGCAAATCCACAATACATCCATGCAGTATCAAAATATGTAAAACCTTTTTCGATAAATGTGTCAACCATCTTTTTTGTTTGTTCAATATCGATTTTTGAAGCATCGTTTGGATCTAATGATGGTAAACGCATTAAACCAAAACCTAATTTCTTTTGACTCATTTCCTTTTTCCTCCTATTTATTTTCCTTAAATTAGCCTTCAAGTAAGTATTCTTACCTTTTATTATTTTATCATTCTTGTATAATTGAGGCAAATGCCTCTTTTAAATAGCACACTATGTCTTTTAAGCATGGAACAGATTAATCATCTATTTCAATAAGTTCATATTCTCTTGAACCATATCCAAGTGCTGAGGCTGCTTCAATGGTATGAATACCATGACGAGATTCAATTCTTTCAATTAAATGGTCTCTTCCCTTATCATTAGAAGCATAAACTAAATCAATACATGCTTGATCAATAGCGATTGGATCCGTTGAAATTAAAATACCAATATCATCCATACATGGATCTTCTGCCACTGCACAACAATCGCAATCAACAGACATATTTTTCATAACATTGATATAAACAATGTTTCCTTTAAAATATTCATGAACTGACTTAGCTGCATCCGCCATTGATTCTAAAAACAAATCATGATCAGCTGTCCAAATCTTTTCAGGTTCTCCTGCCCCATGAATATAAGCTTTTCCATAAGATGAGGCACAACCAATTGAAAGTTGTTTTAAAGCGCCCCATAACCACCCATTGGATGTCCTTTAAAATGAGATAAAACAATCATTCCATCATAGTTTTTCATATCTTTTCCAACATAGTTTTTTTGAATCACTTTTCCTTCAGGAATATCTAGAATCATATCAGGACCTTCAGCATCCATTAAATCTACTTCAAAATATTTAGACCATCCATGTTTTTCAATTGTTTTTAAATGTTTTTCAGTTGTATTTCTAGATCCTTCATAAGCTGTATTACACTCCACAACTGTTCCATTTAACTTATCAATAATTGCTCTCCAAAAATCAGGTTTTAAAAAGTTTTGATTTCCTTCTTCCCCTGAATGAAGTTTAACAGCAATCTTTCCTATTAATTTTTTTCCTAATACTTCATACATTTCTAAAACCTTTTCAGGTGTTATTATTCTTGTAAAATAAACTTTTGATTTCATAAGTAATCCTCCTTTCAAACAAACTATAAACCTAAAGTTGAGTTTAGAGTCAAGAGGATTTTTAATATTTTTTAAAGTTTTCGTTCTCTTAAAATACCATGATAATTTCTATCAACACATGTCCCTTTTTCTACAAAACCAAGCATTGAATAATAATCTTCCAAAGTTTCATTTCCGCGTAAAGAATCTAATCTTAAATATTCTTTTCCTTTTTCTTTAGTGAAACTTTCTAAATAAGAAAAGAATAATTTTCCTGTTCCTTTTTGATAAGGATTAGAAGCCAAATTATGAATATAATACGCATTTGCTTGATCTTTCCAACGCGCATCTTCTTCTAATAAAACAGCTCCACATACAAGTTGATTCGTTTCTTGATCAATCAATCCATAGAGATGTCCTTTTTGCTTTCTTTTTCATAATATTCTAATGGATAAATAATTTCATAATCCCCTTTTTTCCATTGTTGTATCCTTTTTTGTTCGAACCAATCTATTCTTTCAAGAATGAGTTGAAACATTGCTTTTGCATCTTGTTTATCCAATTGTTTAAACATGTAGTTTTTCATCTTATTTACTCCTTATAATTTTTATTATTTTATCCTAATATTTCTTTTAAAACAATGTCTATTTATAAGTAAAACTTATAAAAATGATTAGAAAGAGATATTATTTATCTTAATATTTTCTTTATTATTTTTTATAAAGGAAAAAGGCAATATAAATACATA
>ERZ826764.1997-NODE-1997-length-21316-cov-3.438079_pt1 | contig 21316 bp, 16 predicted proteins | sample MGYA00519870_ERZ826764 | MGnify/ENA primary metagenome ERZ826764 (study PRJEB31778, sample SAMEA3449239) | human gut metagenome | biome: human gut; feature: human-associated habitat; material: faeces | place: United Kingdom | collected 2010/2012 ...
TCCTTCATCCCAGATCGTTGGTACACAGGCTGTATTCAACGTATTGATGGGTGAGAGATATAAGGTTGCTACTGATCAGACCAAGGATCTGCTTTCCGGAAAATATGGCGTTACTGTTAAGCCCTTCAATCCGGAAGTACAGAAGAAGGTTATCGGAGATGCAGAGGTTATTACCTGCCGTCCTGCCGATCTGATTCCTAACGAGCTGGAAAAGATCGAGTCCGAAATGAAAGAATGGAAGCAGCAGGATGAGGATGTGCTTACTTATGCACTGTTCCCTCAGGTTGCAGTTGATTTCTTCAAATACCGTCAGGCTCAGCAGGAAAAGGTTGATATGACCCAGGCTGATACCAAAAACGGAGCTTATCCGGCATAAGTAATGCCTTAAGTTAGATTTTACATTGACAGGCGGACATCTCAGGGTGCCCGCCTGTTTAAACTGTGTGCGCAGGCCTGAGGAGAGTATGCATTTTGTGTGAGCAGGAAAGGGATAGTACGAGGTGAAGCATGACAGAAGTTAAGGAATACGGAAGAAAAATTCAATATTATGAAACCGACAGGATGGGAATTGTCCATCACTCCAATTATATCCGCTGGATGGAAGAAGCCAGGACGGACGTGCTGGAGCAGATAGGGCTGCCCTATGATAAGATAGAAAAAGCAGGAATCCTGATCCCGGTCCTGGGAGCCTCCTGTGAGTACAGGATTTCTTTCAGATATGCGGAAAATTTCAGGATTAAGGTAATCCCCAATGGATTTAACGGTATTAAGATGGGGCTGAAATATGAAATATACGGACAGGAGGACGGAAAGCTGCATGCGGCAGGGGAAACCAGCCACTGCTTTCTGGATCGGAAAATGATGCCTGTACATTTAAAACGGGACTATCCGGAGATTTATAACAGGCTTGTCGCATATATGGGCGATTAAATTGTGGTAATTATTGGGAGGAGCCAGGTACAGGCTCCTCTTTCTGTTTGCAGGAAAGGCCGTATTCCCTGGGGGAACAGCCGCAGTATTTCCGGAAATACCTGGTGAAGTGCTGCAGGCTGGTAAAGCCGCAGAGACGGGCCGCTTCCTGTACCTGGAGGGCCTCGTTGCTCAGAAGGCTTTTGGCCTTTTCCATGCGTACATGAAGGAGGTCAGTCTTCGGGGTGGTGGAAAAGAAATGGTGGTAATAAACATAAAACTGGCTCTTTTCCAGATTCACTTCCTGGCAGAGACGCTCGATGGTCCATTCTTCCTGGCAGTTTGACAGCATTTTCAGGCGCAGATTCTGAAAAAGAAGATAGAGGTTTTCACCATCCTCCTTCCGGTCGGCGCGGTGGAGAAGATCCCGGGAGATGGAAATAAACATCTGGGATATCAGGCAATGAATATACTCATCCCGGTATTCTGCAAGAGAGAAATACTCCATCTGTATGCTTCTGATAAAGGAATCAATCTCGGCAGGGTTGGAGGGATAGAAGATTTCATTTTCCGGAAAGCCATATTGTCTGGCAGGACTCAAATCGGAAGAAAAGTGAAGATAACTGTTGCAGAAACGCTTTACGGCCTGGTAATGCTGAGGGGTCTGCGGAGTGAACAGAAGGCAGGCATTTTCCTTGGTGATGATGAGCTCATCCTGCAGATAGATTTTCATGGGGGTTTTCAGCAGAAGGAACAGATAATCCCCGCTTCCGCCGGGGCGGAAAATCGTATCATAGTCCTGGTTAAAACGGTTGTATTCGCAAAAATGAAGAGTGATCATGGATATCCTCCTGAGGAATGTCTGCGGTATAAAAACGGCGGAAGTTCTTTTTATGAGGATAGCATAGAACCGGAAGAAAAGTCAAATATATCGGAGAAAAAGAACTGGCGGTTTTTTATTTCAAAGATTATGATGAAAATACAGATATAGGTAAGCTTGCCGGGACACGGCGGAATGGAGAATGGTATGAAAAAAGCAGAATTGATTGTAGACAAATATTATCTTACCGGAGAGGTGGACAAAAGAATCTTCGGTTCCTTTATTGAGCATCTCGGGAGGGCTGTTTATGAAGGAATTTACCAGGAAAACAGTCCTTTTGCCGATGAACAGGGGATGAGAAAGGATGTCATTGATCTGGTAAGGGAGTTGAAGGTTCCTATCGTGCGTTATCCCGGCGGCAATTTTGTATCCGGCTATCATTGGGAAGATGGTGTAGGCCCCAAAGACAAACGTCCTTCAAAGGTGGATCTGGCATGGTCTGTTATCGAAAGCAATCAGTTCGGTCTGAATGAATTCGCCGATTGGGCTAAGAAAGCTGGCACGGATATCATGATGGCTGTGAATCTGGGGACCAGAGGGCCGGAAGAAGCTAAGGATGTACTGGAATACTGTAATTTTAAGGGCGGTACATACTATAGTGATTTAAGAAAGAAACACGGCTATGAAGCGCCTCATGATATCAAGCTCTGGTGTCTGGGCAATGAAATGGACGGCCCCTGGCAGATGGGACACAAAACAGCAAAGGAATACGGACGTATTGCGGCGGAAACAAGCCGTCTGATGAAATTCATGGATCCTACCATTGAAACGGTAGCCTGCGGAAGTTCATCCCTGACCATGGATACCTTTGGTTATTGGGAAGAGGAAGTGCTTAGCGAGTGCTATGACCAGGTAGATTATCTTTCCCTGCATCAGTATTATGGAAACAGGGACAATAATACAACGGAATTTCTGGCAAATTCCAAGGGCATGGATGAATTTATCAGCTCCGTCCTTTCCATCTGTGACTGTGTGAAGGCAAAGAAGAGAAGCAAGAAACAGATTAACCTGTCCTTTGATGAATGGAACGTTTGGTATCACAGCAATGATGCGGACGCTCAGCTGGAAAAATGGGTACAGGCTCCTCATCAGCTGGAGGATGTATATAACTTTGAAGATGCACTGCTGGTGGGCAGTATGCTCATCACCATGCTGCGTCATGCGGACAGGGTAAAGGTAGCCTGCCTGGCTCAGCTGGTAAATGTTATCGCCCCCATCATGACTTCCGATACCGGGGCATGGAGACAGACCATTTTTTATCCTTATATGCACGCGTCCGTATTTGGAAGGGGAACTGTTCTGAATACGCAGGTACAGGCTCCTGTTTATGAAAGCAGGACTTATGGAGAGGTTTCCTGTCTGGACAGTGTATGTATCTGGAATGAAGAAGAGGAAGAACTCACTATTTTTGCGGTAAACAAGGATCTGGAGGAGGATCTGGAAGTGAGCTGTGATTTCAGGCAGTTTGCGGATTATAAGGTAGCGGAGCATATCGTGCTGACCAATGAGGATATGAAGGCCGTGAATACAGAGGCGGCTCCGGATTGTGTTGTACCCGGACACAGTGAAGCATCCAAAATGGACGGAGGACACTTTACGACTCTGTTCGGAAAGCACAGCTGGAATGTGGTAAGACTTAAGAAATAAATGGATGAGATGACAAAAGGGCGTTTTCCTTTACAGGAAGGCGTCTTTTTTTATGATTTTCTTTTAAGGGTGTAACATATTTTGAATTACCGTTTCCTTTTTGGACAAATGAAACAAAATGGGTAAAAGGGAAACGGGAAATCCTCTTGCCTTCCCCTGACGGCAGGGCTATAATTTCCTCTGACGATTCGAAGAAATGGAAAAGTAAGAGGTGTATCAAATGGAAGAAAAGAAAGAAAAAGAGAATTTTTGGCTTACGGTTGCGACTTTTATCGTAAACAAACGGAAGGCAATTTATGTTCTCTTTTTTATTGCTGTAATTTACAGCGTGGCGTCTATGAACAAAGTATCGGTGAATCAGGATATAACCAAGTACCTGCCCGCTGACAGTGAAACCAACCGGGGACTTTCCCTGATGGAAGAACAGTTCCTTACTTATGGAAGCGCGCGGGTTATGGTTTCCAATATTACATACACCAGGGCAGAGGAACTGGTGGAATATCTGGAAGAGGTAAATGGGGTAAAAGAGGTTGCCTTTGATGATACAGAAGATCATTATGCAGGGACTAATGCGCTTTACGATATTACTTTTTCTGCGGAAGAGGAGGAACAAATCAGTAAGGATGCCATGGAGGAAATCCGGGATATGCTTTCCGGTTATGATACCTATGTGTCCACTGAGGTTGGTTCCGAAGAGGCCTCAAGCAAGGCTTTGGAAAAAGATATGAACCTGATTCTGGTGCTGGCAGTAATTATCATTGTTACGGTTCTGCTTCTTTCTACAAAGGCATATATGGAAATTCCCGTCCTGCTCATAACCTTTGGCGTGGCGGCAATCCTGAACAAGGGTACCAACTACTGGCTGGGGACCATATCCAGCGTTACAGACTCTATTGCCGTTGTGCTGCAGCTGGCACTGGCGATTGACTATGCCATTATCCTGTGTGACCGCTTTATGGAAGAGCACGAGACCATGGATGCGGAAAATGCGGTGAAGGTGGCTTTGTCCAAGGCTATTCCTGAAATCAGCGCTTCCTCCCTGACGACTATTTCAGGTATGGTGGCCATGATGTTCATGCAGTTCCGGCTGGGCTATGACATGGGAATCGTACTTGTTAAGGCTATTATTTTCAGCCTGATTTCCGTGTTCATGCTGATGCCCGGGATTCTGCTCCTTTTTGCAAAGGGGATTGACCGTTCCCATCACAGATGTTATGTTCCCAACATTACTTTTGCCGGGAAGCTGGCAAATAAAACAAAATATATCATTCCGCCTCTTTTTGTGCTGGTACTGGTTTTCGCTTTTTTGAAATCAAATAACTGCCAGTATATTTATGATACCAGCTCCGTGGAAAGTGCAAAGAAAAGTGAATCGAAAATTGCCCAGGAAAAGATCGAAGAGGCTTTCGGCGTTTCCAACCAGCTTGTGGTTATGGTTCCTGGGGGCAGTTATGAAAGTGAAGAAGGGGCGCTGAAGGAAATTGAAAAGCTGGATTTTGTGGACAGTGTCCTGGGGCTGGCTAATGTTTCCATAAATGATGATTATATGCTTACGGATAAGATTTCACCCAGAAATTTTTCCGAACTGACGGATCTGGATATTGAAATCGTAAGGCTTCTTTATGTAGCCTATGCTTACAATCAGGAACAGTACGGCCCTGTATTTACAGGGATTGATGAATATGAGGTGCCTATTATTGATATGTTCCTTTTCCTGTATGATCAATATCAGCAGGGCTACGTGACCCTGGATTCGGAAATGGATAAAAATTTGAATGAACTGTATGATACGCTTCATGATGCAAAGCAGCAGCTTCAGGGTACGGACTATTCCCGTTTTGTTCTGTCTCTGCGCCTGCCGGTGGAAGGGGAGGAAACCTATGCGGCCCTGGATGAAGTGAGGGCTGTCTGCCAGAAGTATTATCCGGGAAAGGAAATCATTCTGGTGGGCAATTCTACCAGTGATCACGATCTGATGTCCTCCTTCGGTTCGGATAACCTGATAATCAGTATACTTACGGCGTTGTTTGTCATGCTGATCCTGTTCTTTACCTTCCAGTCGGCGGGACTGCCGGTGCTTCTTGTGCTGACGATCCAGGGCAGTATCTGGATTAACTTTTCCGTACCTGCCCTTTCGGGCAGTCCGGTATTTTTTATCGCATACCTGATCGTTTCCGCCATACAGATGGGGGCTACCATCGATTACGCTATTGTTATTTCCAACAGGTATCTGCAGCTGAAGCAGGTTATGCCAATCAGGGACGCTATCGTGGAGACGCTGAACCAGTCTTTCCCCACGATATTTACCTCCGGTTCCATACTGACCTGCGCCGGGTTCCTGATAGGCAAAATCGCTTCCGATGCAACCGTGGCATCCATCGGAATCGCTTTAGGACGAGGAACTTTGATATCCATTATCCTTGTTCTGTTTGTGCTTCCCCAGATTCTGCTGTTCGGCGACTTTATTATAGAAAAAACAGCTCTTACCATCAATCTGTCCAAATACAATACCAGGGAAATTGGGGGCCGGATGACGGTAAACGGCCATGTGAAAGGTTTTATCCAGGGTGAAATTGACGCAGAAATCAAGGGCAGCTTCCAGGGCCGGATGAATGCCTCTCTGGAAACCCGGATTCCCGGGAAGCAGACGGAGATTGAAATGCTGGAGGATGGAGGAGAAGAGAAATGAGAGGAAAAGCATATACAGGGAATAAAAGAATAAGAAACAGGCATTCCTCAAAGGCCATCCGGGTTTTGGGGAGGGTATCGGCGGTGGTTCTGCTGTCCGTTTCCCTTTTGCTTTCAAATGCTGAAACCTGTCTGGCTGCGAATATCGGGACAGGAAATAGTATACAGGAGGAAGAAAGCGACGGAGGGGAAGCTGCCGGCAGAGATACTGTCAGTGAAGATACGGCTGCAGCGGTGGAAATTGCTTCACAGGAGGATCTGGTAAAACTGGCGCAGGATTGCCGGGACGACTGGTACAGCTATGGAAAAGTATTTACTCTGACGGCTGATATTGATTTGAAGGGAGTCGATTTTCAGGGAATCCCTTATTTTAACGGAACCCTGGAAGGCGGCGGACATAAAATATCCGGCTTTGTTCTCTCCCGTAAGGGTTCTGATTTCGGATTCTTCCGTTATCTTGGCAGGAATGCCAGAATAGAAGATTTGACGGTTGAAGGATATGTCAGAATGGAAGGGAGCGGAGAAAATATCGGCGGCCTGGCCGGGGTGAATTTCGGCACACTGTCGGGATGCCGTTTTGCAGGTGATGTTTCCGCTTCGAAATCCGTGGGAGGTATTGTCGGCTATAACAAGGCCGACGGCAAGGTCGTGGACTGCAGCTCTGCAGGGACGGTAACGGGGACTAACGGAACCGGAGGAATCTGCGGAGAAAATAAAGGCATTATCAAGGACTGCAATAACGAGAGCACGATAAACGGAGAGGATTTGAAGACAACACTCAATCTGGACGGAGTGGATCTGGGTGAACTGAACCTGACCCAGAATGTGGTAACAAGAAATGACAGCGGCGGTATTGCGGGCATTTCCTCCGGCACCATTACGGGCTGTACCAATAAAGGTAAGATAGGATATCCTCATGTGGGCTACAATGTGGGAGGCATTGCCGGGAGACAGAGCGGAACCATTATGGACTGTAAAAACGAAGGGGACATTCTGGGAAGAAAAGATGCGGGAGGCATTGCAGGCCAGGCAGAGCCTTATATGGAATCGGAATACCTGTCGGATCGTCTGGAAAAGCTGCAGGATGATCTTGGGAACATGAACCGCCTTGTGATTCAGATGTCCGATGCACTCAGCCAGACATCCAGCGATGCGGGACAGTATACCAAGACCCTTCAGAAGCAGTATGAGGATACGATTGACAGCCTGAACCGGGAAGTGAATTCCCTTCAGAAGAGTATATCCGATGATAAACAGCAGACGAAGAACTATCTTAATGACATCAGTGACGCACTGGACAATATCGGAAGTCTGGGGAATGAGACCATGCAGCGGATGGTGGACGGTATGCGCAAGGATATGAATTCCGCAATCGATGCCGTAAATGGTACGGTGAATGATGTAAAGGATAAGATTGAAAATATCAAACCGGGGGATATTCCGGGCATTGGGGATAAAGACAATGAAAATGACGGAGGAACGACGCCGGGGGAAACAGAAAATGGCGGGAATGACGGCGGTTCCGGAAATAATTCCGGAGGAACCGGCGGAAATGAAGGCGGAGGGACACAAGGAGGCGGAACGCAGGGCGGTACGGACGAGGATAAAAATGGAAATACCGGAAGCGGAAGCGGCGGAAATGAAGGAGATAATACCGGCGGCAATAAGGGAGAAGGCGGCTCGGGTACAACGGAGAGCGGAAGCACAAATACTGGTGAAAATACTGGAAACGGCGGAAATACCGGAAGCGGAGGAAATACGGAAGGCAGCGGAAATACGGAAAACGGCGGAGAAAATAAGAATTCCGGTGGAGAGAATAAGAAATCGGTAAGCGAGGGGAGTGAGAATCCCTCAAAGGAGCCGGACAGTGCCAGAGTGGATAGTGCCGGAAGGGTTGATGCAACAGCTGACAGTATTGCTGTCAGGGCCGGAGGCGTAATCAGGCAGGCTGGGTACGGAGGAAATCTGGTATATGCGGCGGATTTCCCGATAGGAAAGAGTAGAAGCGCAGCTCCCGGGAAAAACAGCGGGGATGGAAGGGCAGTTACCTGCGCTGCTGTGACCGGAGCAGAAGGAGAAAACGGGGAAAATACGGAAAGCGGTGATAGCGGCACGGGAAGCAGTGACAGCGGTACGGAAGGCGGCAGCGGAGGAACAGACAGCGGCACTTCCGACGGTACCGGCAAGCTTCCGGATATTGACAAGGATGATATTAAGGACGGCCTGGAGGATATAAAAGGCAAACTGGATCAGGAAAAAAATAAGATCAGTATGCCCGAAGCGGATCCGGAAATAAAAGAGAATCTGAATAAGATGAAGGATGAGCTTTCTTCCATATCCGGCAACATGAAAAATATGCAGAATACCATATCGGACACCGGAGATTCCGTATCCGATGCGGCAGGAAATATTTCCAATGAACTGACGGATCAGAGCAAGCTTTCCGGGGATACTATTGACAGTCTGACGGATTCCATAGACGGCGGGATTCAAAGCCTGACAAACAGCATGAAAGGATTGATGAATACCCAGCAGCACATTACGGATTCCGTGAGTTCGGATTTGAATATCCTCATGGGGAACGGCGATTCCCTTCTGGATGTATCCTCAGGAAATATAACGGAAAAAACGCTGGGTGTGATTTATGGCTGTACCAACAGCGGTTCCGTGGAAGCGGATATCAATCCGGGCGGAATTGCGGGAACAATGAATGTGGAGTACGATTTCGATCCGGAACTGGATTTGGATTTATCCAGGCTGACAGATGTGGCAGTGCGTTCCACCACCAACGATGTGGTAATCTATTGCATAAATTATGGGGAAATAACTGCAAAAAAAAATAACTGCGGCGGAATAGCCGGCAGTGAAGAACTGGGGCTGATATATGATTGTGAGAATTATGGGAATATCAGCGCTGAGAGCGGGAAAAAGCTGGGAGGAATTGCAGGCGTCAGCACAAGCAGCATCAGCAGAAGCTATTCTTTCTGTAAAGTGTCCGGAGTGGATTATCTGGGCGGTATCTGCGGGGACGGCTTTAACATAAGCGGCTGCGGCGCCATGTGTACTCTGGAAACCGACAGAGGGGAATATGTGGGAAGTATTTCCGGGCATGTGAATGAGGAAGCGGAAATTGCATCCAACTATTTTGTTTCCGGGGAGTGGGGCGGCATTGATAATATTAATTATTACGGAAAGGCTGAAAGCTGCACCTATGAGGAAATCATGCAGATAGAAGGAATTCCCCAGGGCTTTACCACAGTTACGGTCACCTTTGAGAATGACGGTGATATTTGCAGAACAATGACAATTCCTTACGGCGGAGTCATTCGGGAAGAGGATGTACCAAGAATTCCCACCAGGGACGGTTATTTGAAATGGGAAAAAGAATTCCCGCTGCGTAATGTGACGGAAAATATGATATTGAAAGCTGTGGAACAGAGGTGGACGTTGAGCCTTGCATCCGCCGAGGAGTCGGAAAACGGAAAACCGCTGCTTCTGCTTGAAGGGAATTTTTATGAGAATACGGGGCTGGAGCTTACGGCATGCACACCCCCTTCCAAAGAGGAGGCCTGTGCCTATGCCTACTCCTGGAAGCTGGAAAACGAACCGGAGAACCAGAACCGGACGGAGCTGACGGCTCATTTCCTGATTCCGGAGGGAGCTGACAGCGCACAGATTTGGATTTTGGCGGATGGAAAATGGAAAGAGGCTAAAACACAAACAGACGGAAGTTATCTGACGGCATCCATTCCATCGGGTTCATCCTTTGCAGTATATGGAAAAACGGAGAGCAAGATTATGTATTATGCGGCAGGAATTGCTGCTGCGGTTATTCTTATCCTTCTTATGGTCGCAAGAGCGGGCAGAAGAAAAAGAAACGTAAAAAAGGCCGCTACAAAAGAAAAATAGAATCATAAGCCGGAAAAGACTGAGGAAATCCGGATGGCTTCCCGCCCGTATGGGCTCGGGAACCTCCGGAGGCTTGCCCCAGTCTTTTTTTATGAGAATGCGAGGGAAAACAGATTTGTATTCCTGCAGCAGAATGCAGTTCACGCACTCTGAGATGCAGTTTGCGCATTACGGTATTGCAGGAACGAAAGTGTCTGCTATAATCATAGGGTAGCCGGCAGAAATGAAACAAAGGTGGAAACAGTATGAAGATCAATCAGTTCCGGGAGCCCGGACTTGAAGAAGATTATATGGACGTCCATTACAGGGAATATAATGATGAAATCAGGAGAATCCTGGCTTTGACGGAAAGCGGAAATACGCTTTGGGGAAAACGGGAGGGAGTGCAGGCCTGTCTGTCTCCGGAGGAAATTTATTATTTTGAGACAGTGGACCGGAAATGCTTCGCTTGTCTGAAGGAAGAGGTATACCAGGTGGAGTTTGGCATACAGTCCGCAGTGGAGCGGTTTGGCGCCCTGGGATTCGTGCGTATCAGTAAATCAGCGGCGGTGAATGTTTACAAGGTACGTCAGCTGACGGCGGATATGAATATGCGGATGCAGCTGCTTTTGGATAATGGAGAAAAAGTAGTGCTGAACCGGGGGTATAAAAACGAATTCCTTCAGTTTATCAAAGAAAGGAGAACGCAGAAATGAAAATAATTGACAGAAAAAATTACTTTGCTACTGTTTGTGAAGTGTATGCTATGCTTTCCATCGGGAAAATCCTCCTGGAGGCTTTCACGCATTACAAATGGGGAATAGATCAAATGAATTTTATTTTCATGTTTGTAGTTTCCCTTGCGGCCACCTTTGTTTTATCCCAGCATTACAGGCTGGACAGATTTCCGCTGCCTCTGGTGATTCTGGGGCAATATCTGGTGATTTTGGGCGCCATTATGCTTTTCCTGTGGATATACGGACATTTCGGTGTTTTAGGGAAACATGCTTACCGGGATATGTTTTTATCTTTTACAATCCCCTATATTATTCTGGCAGGGATCTATTATATGTCCCTTTTCAGAGAAATCAAAAAAGCAAATAAAATTCTTGAGGAGTTAAGAACGGATAATGATGAAAAAAAGGATGACTGAAAGAAAAAAAGGATGGCTCATATTAAGTCTGAGTCTGGATGCTTTTGCGGGTCTCGGCCTGGAGGTACTTCTGGCTTTCTGGCTGGAACCTATGATTTATGGAAGAACAATGGAACAGTGGAATACCTGGCAGTCGGTGCTGCACTGGTGCATCACATGTATTATATGGGGAAGCGTGGCGGGCTATCTGCTTTGGTCGGCGGATAAAAATTATGGTCTGAAGCTGATAAAACGTGACGGGGACGGCACAGAAAGCCTCCGGTCGGTAAAGCTCTGGCAATGGGGGCTTGTGATCGCAGGGTCAGCCTGCAAAATCATCACCGTCATGGATTGGGGAGGCTTTAAGGTTTATATGGAATGGAAGAGCCGCGGGCCGCTTTTGTTCCTTTTCCAATACATATACTATATGTTTGAAACCGCTCTTTTCACCCTGATTCTTGTATTTGCCCAGATTGCCTTTGAAACCTGGTTTAAAAACAGGAAAATACCTTATGGGGGCATTATTTTGGGGCTGACCTGGGGACTTGCCCATATTTTCACCAAAGGTAACCTGGCTATAGGCCTGGAAGGCGTGGTGATTGGCCTTTTGTTCGGTTCTCTTTATCTGTTGCTGAACAGAAACCTGAAATGGACCTATGTTTTGCTGTTCCTTTTATTTGTATTGTAATTTCTACTGGAATTTGAAATGAAAATCTGATAAAGTTTCTTTTGGAGATTATACGAAGGAAAGGAACGAAAATATGTTTCCGGAGAAGTTTATCATACGAATGCAGGAAATGCTTGGAGAGGAATATGAAGCTTTTTATGAGACGCTCAGGGAAGAGCGGCATCAGGGGCTTCGGATCAATACACTTAAGGCGGAAACAGAGGGGTTTTTGAAGAAAGCGCCTTTTTCGCTCAGTCCGGTGCCATGGACGGAAACGGGTTTTTATTATGAGGGGACGGCGCAGCCGGGCAGGCATCCTCTTCATGAGGCCGGTGTTTATTATATACAGGAGCCCAGTGCAATGGCCCCGGCGGCATTTGCCGATGCCCGTCCGGGAGAGCGCATTCTGGATCTGTGTGCCGCGCCCGGAGGAAAGAGTACCCAGCTGGCGGCGGCCATGAAGGGGCAGGGAATTCTGGTGTGTAATGAAATCCATCCGGCCAGAGCCAGGATCCTGTCGGAAAACATAGAGCGTATGGGAATCCGGAATGCGGTGGTGACCAATGAGACGCCGGAGAGGCTGGCGGAACGGTTTGCCGGTTTTTTTGATAAAGTCCTGGTAGATGCGCCCTGCTCGGGAGAAGGAATGTTCCGGAAGAACGAAGAGGCCTGCGGGGAATGGAGCCCTGAGAATGTGGAGCTGTGCGCGGAGAGGCAGGATACCATTCTGGACAGCGCCGCGCAGATGCTGCAAAATGGAGGGCTGCTGGTATACTCTACGTGTACCTTTGCCCCGCAGGAAAATGAAGGGACAATCAGCCGTTTCCTGAAGCGGTATCCGGCGTTTTCCATAGTGAAGCCCGGGAAGCCGGAATGCTTTTCCCCGGGAAGGCCGGACTGGATACCGGAGCCTGCTCCGGGAATAGAGGCTACCATGCGGCTGTGGCCTCATAAGCTGAAGGGAGAAGGACATTTTCTGGCAGTCCTGAGAAAAGAAGGGACGCTTTCGGATATCTCTTCTTTACCGCTCCGGAAGGACGGAAACAGAGGGGCTTCAGAAAAAGAATGCGGGGAATTCCTCACGTTTGCATCACAATCCCTGAAAGGCTGGCAGGGAGGCAATTATCTTTTCTTCGGTGAACAGCTTTATTTGCTCCCTCCGGGAATGCCTTCCCTGAAGGGGCTGAAGGTGCTGCGGCCCGGACTGCATCTGGGGACGATGAAAAAGAACAGGTTTGAGCCGTCGCATGCGCTGGCGCTGGCCCTGAAGCCGGATGAGGTATGTCTGTCTGCGGAACTGGTTTCCGGGGAAGAAAACAAAGATTACGGCCCTGCATTTGCCTGGCTGAACGGGGAAACGTTTCCTTTAACCGGTGAAAAGGGCTGGTATCTGATAACTGTTGACGGCTACAGTATCGGATGGGGAAAACTGGCAGGAGGGATTATGAAAAACCATTATCCCAAGGGACTTCGGAAAAACTGGAGGTAAAGCCGCCATATAAATAAAGAAAACGGCGCCGAGGCACCGTTATGCATGGGACAATCCGGGGAAGCGCAGCTTTTGCTGCTGAAACGGATTGTCTTCTTTTGTAAGGAAGAACAGAGTGCCGTCATCATCCAGAGGAGTCTGTATGCAGTTTGCAGTCTCTTTTGGAGTAAATTCAAGAATGACCCTTTTTGTATCCGGGAAAGACAGAAAATTCAGAATCTCCCGGAAATTTACATCTGCTCTGCAGAAAATATCATGGCAGATCATAGCATTTTCTTCTTCTGCCTTTTCCACAACGGCAACAGCATCGTATTTTGGCAGATAATAAACACAGTCTTTAAGGAAGGAACGAAGATAGAACATTAAAAGCGGATAGTTATCCAGCATGGGCAGAAGCGAGAACGGATTGGACATTTGGTAATGCTCTTTCAATATACGGCGATCTTCCGGTTTGTCCATGGAGAGTTTCCGTATCACTCCTTTTTGGGGGAGGACAGGGAGGCTGCACTGATACTGTTCCTGCCTGCTGAACCCAAATTTGGGATAGAAGTCAAGAACGGTGTCGTTGGCAAAGAGATACATGCCGTCACAGCGCCCTTCCCAGTCTTTCTTTATTTCCTCCATCAGAAAGCGTGACAGCCCCTGCTTCCGGCAGGGCGGGGCTGTCATTACCGTACCGAGCTGGATATAATTTTTTATTTGCCCGTTCCAGATTGTTTTCATTGTGTTTACGGAAATATTGGCAGCGGCTGTATCCCCGTCCATAAGGGTATAGGGGATGTAGGCATCCGTCCAGTAGCCGTTTTCATACCAGCTTTCAAAGGAAAGCTGAAAAACCTGTATCGCCAGTTCATTAAATGCTTTTCTTGCCGCAGGATTATTACGTACCTTTTTTTCTAAATGCCAGTTCATGTTTATACCTCTCTGCCTTCCTTTTCCAGTTCTTTCAGCCGTTGATTCCATTTTTGGGCCTCATTTTTATTATAGAGATAGAAGAGCGCCCATATCACGATAAAACTCAGGATCCCGACGGCAAAAAAGGCGGCAAGGCTCCAGCTTAACTGCCTGGGGATCCATTCCAGATAAAGGGCGGTAAGAAAATAGACTCCCAGGCCCACCGTGAAATGAATCAGAATCTGAAGGCTGCGGGAAAGCTTTTCCATGGTATATACAATACTTGTGCTTCCGCATGCGATTCCTACGATAACGGAGCCTAATGCCTGTTTGGGAAACTGCTCCATGATTTGCTCCAGATAAGCGCTTCCGCCCATAAGATAAAGTACGAGGCATATTAGGACAAAAAAGGTACAGCCCCAGGAAATTCCCCAATATAAATATTTAACTGCTTTAATCATTGTTTTTTTCATATTCATACCCCCAATCGTTCTTTGAATTGTTTCCGGTAGCTTCTGGTTATCACTTCCTCCGCACCATTTTTCATCACCAGCTCCATGGTACCGTTAAAGGAGGCCTCTACATGGCTGATCTGCCGTATATTGACGATGGCTGATTTGGAAATCCTTACAAAACTGCTGCCGAGCTGCTTTTCCAGCTCATACAGCGGCCTGCTGAGAAGAAACCGTTTTTTCTGCCTGTCATAAAGAACAAGCTCCCGGCCTTCCGTGCGGATCAGGTCTATGGTATCCGGATCCAGAAGATAGGTTTTTCCATCCCGCTGGGCGGAAAAAAGGATTTCATCCCCCTCCCTTTCCAGAAAGCTTACAGCAGTCTGCAGGGAGGGTGTAAGCCTGGCGATATGCAGAACGGCATATGGATCCCTGCAGTCCGGTTCCACTTTAATTTCCACTCTCATTAAGATACCTCCTGTATATATGTTCTAAAGATAGTATAGCATATTACTTTGGAAAAAACGTGCGCTTTGCCCTTCAGGGAAGCATCTTATACCGGAATAAAGCATCTTACCGCCGGTGAAGAAAAAAGGAGCTGATAATCACATTTTGCATAATGAATTATCAGCTCTTTAAAAATAATATTTGCGGTTAAACAAGGCCGCTTCTTATCGATTCAGAAATCTGGAAATCGTACGGATAACAAGGTTTATATCCAGCGGCTTTGCCAAATGAGCGTTCATTCCAACTGCCATTGCCGCTTCGATATCTTCTGAAAAAGCATCCGCCGTCATGGCTAAAATGGGCACTGTCCGGGCATCGGAACGGGATAGCTCCCGTATTTTCTGCGTGGCGGTATAACCGTTCATCTGCGGCATTTGGATATCCATCAGAATCAGGTTATAATAGCCCTCCGGGGATCCCGTGAATTTTTCAACACACTGGAACCCGTTGCAGACAGAGTCAATGACGGCTCCGGTGGATGTGAGAAGCACCTCCGCAATTTCCCGGTTCAGCTCATTGTCATCTGCCAGTAAAAATGTTTTTCCTGTAAAATCAAAGTTCTGCTTTTGTACATCCTCTGTCTGATCCGCGTCCTGATCCAGCAGATATTTTTTCAGGCTGGCGGCAAGAGTGGAGCGAAAGAGTGGTTTTTGCAGAAAACCGCGGACTCCTGCGGCTTTTGCCGCCGGTTCTATGTCTGACCAATCATAGGCCGATATAGCTAATATTGGCGAGGCATCCCCGGTTTTTTCCCGAATGAGCCGGGCCGTATCCACACCGCTGATATCCGTAAGCTGCCCATCCAATATGACGGCCCTGTAATCCCTGCCGCTTGCGTGGGCTTCCTCTGCTTTGGATAAAGCTTCATGTCCGGAGACCGCCCAGTCCGCGGAAATTCCGCATTCTCCTAAAAAACGGGCGCTGTTTTCACAAACCTCCCTGTCCGCATCGGCAATCAACACTCTGGCGTGGGGGAGCTGTATGCCTGCCGGTGTTATTCGGCCTACCCGGACAGGAAGCACTACGGTAAATGTCGTTCCTCTGCCCACCTGACTTTCCACAGAGACAGTACCGCCCAGCATATCCATGACTTTCTTCGTTATAGCCATTCCAAGACCGGTGCCTTCAGCCTGTTCCATTCGGCTGTCATACTCACGGGAAAACGCATCAAATATTTTATCGACAAACTCCGGATTGATTCCGATTCCTGTGTCGACAAAGGTAAAAGTATAAACGGCGCGATCCGCCTCCTCTGCGGCGCATTCCTCAATATCCATGGCAATGGAACCTCCCACGGGTGTGAATTTGCAGGCATTGGAGAGGATATTGATAAAAGCCTGTCTGAGCCGCAGCGCATCACAGTAGATATTTTCATGTATTACGTTTTGCAGGCGGACAGAGAACTGCTGGTTTTTGGCCTTAATATCAGGCTGCATGATGGTGACCACATTCTCTATCAGCTCAGGCAGAAGCAAGGGGCCGATATTGGGCGTAATTTTTCCGCTTTCGATTTTGGACATATCCAGGACATCATTGATCAGGCTCAGCAGATGCTGGCTTGAAAGCTCAATTTTCTTCAGACAGTCCTCCATTTTTTCCGGCTCCTTTATATGGGAAAAAGCGATTTTTGTCATGCCCACAATGGCGTTCATAGGGGTACGGATATCATGGCTCATGCGGGAGAGAAAGTCTGATTTCGCAAGGTTTGCTTTTTCCGCCTTATCCAGTGCATTGTTAAGCATTTCCGTGCGTTCTTCCAGCTTACATCTGAGTTCACGCAGTACGGTGACATCGGTAATGTCGATAAAAACCGCCAGATAGACAGGATCGGCGGCGATCGTGTCTATGCAGGAAAAGCTGGCCTGAAACCAGCGATCCTGATCGGATTTGTCCTTCATATGCAGGGTTGCCTCAAAATGCTCCCTGCTGCGCAGATGAGAAAATTGTTCCTGCATTAATTCCCGGCTTTCCGGCGCCAGTACGCGGAGAGGATCGGTGGAGGACGGATCTTGCACATCAAATAAGTTCCCGATCCGGTCGCTGGCTTCCAGCATTAAAAGGGAATCGGGGGTAACCCGGTATTTTACGATAAACCCGGGAATGTTGTCATAGGCAATGGTGCGTTCCTTTTGTATCTGCAGCATGTCGGTTACATTTACCATGGTGGCGTAGGTAACCTGCCTGCCGTCAATATATTCATCCGTGAAAAAGCCCACCAGCTTAACCCAATAGACGGAGCCGTTGGGATAGTACATGGGAAGAAAAGCACTGTAGCTGTCATCATTATCTGCAATCGTAGCTTCGATTTTTTTATGCAGGATATTCCAGCTGTCCGGATTATTTGCAAAAAATTCATCCACATGGTCATGGAATATGGAATGGCATTCTTCTTTCGTATAGCCAATCAGCCGGTAGTAAAATTCATTTGCCCTGATACAGGTGAAATGCTCGTCCATCAGATGCTTGCTGACGCTGACATTCAGGGCGCTCATCAGCATATCCTGTTCCTGGCTTACCTGTTCAAAAACCCGCTGGAAATGCTGTTCCTTTTCCAGGCGCGTCTGCATCATTTCCGTGATATCCGTCATGGTGGTATAAGAAACGCGGCAGCCGTCTATGTATTCATCGGTGTAAACAGACTTTAGCTTTACCCAGTACTTTTCTCCGTTGGGGTAGAGCATGGGAATATATGCCGTGCAGCTGTTTTCCCGGTTGGCTATGGAGGCCCTGACCTTTTCCGTTATTATCTGCCACCCTTCCGGATTATTGGCAAAAAACTCATCCGGATGGTTGTGGAAACGGGCTTCATATTCCTCTTTGGAATAGCGAATCATCTGATAATAATAGTCATTTGCCCAAATACATGTGAAATGTTCGTCCGCCAAATGCTTGCTGACGCTAACCTCCAAAACATTCATAAGCAGGTTATATTCACTGCTCAGCTGTTCGTAGTTCAAATTATCCGACATTGGGTATTCCTCCTCTGCATAATTGCCTACTGTTTCTTTGGTATAGCAGCATTTGGCGATTCCTTGGTGCTGTCTGTCTGCCCTGATGCAAAGACCAATAATTAAAACGGTGTGAGCGGCAGAACCGGATGGAAGGCAGGAGAAAACCGGCCTGTATTCTTAATCTTGCAGGAGACGGTTTACTACACAATTTCGGTTCTGTTGTAGCCACATTGATCGAATAGGCTTTATACATATTAAACTATACCCTATTGGCATGGAAATTGGCAAGTATTTCTCAAAGATTATCGATATAAGATATTCCCGGACATGAAAACCAGCGAGAAAAAAAGGAACTTTTATCTCGCTTGCTTTGTTGTACCCTGAATTCGGAAAATTTTATTTTATACGATAAAAATATACCGGCAAATGGTTTATTTAAATCTACTGTTAATCAGGCAATACATTAGAGAAATGTGGCTACAACAGAACCGAAAATCTGTTGTGCTCTTTTTTATATCCCCACAACAGAACCGAAATTATGTGATAATCAGCCCGATACGCTCCATTTGCCGGGCATGGACCGTGCCGCTCTCCATGGTATATATGCGTGTCGTATTGACGTTGGAGTGGCCCAGAATATCAGCCAGGCGGGACAGATCCTTTTCAAGGGTGTAGTAGGTCCGGGCGAACAGATGGCGCAGGTTGTGAGGAAATACCTTTTCCGGTTCTACATCTGCACTTTCACACAAGGCTTTCATATCACGCCAAATATTAGAACGATTGAGCGGTTTTCCCGTCCTGGTGACAAAAACGGCTCCGGTTGTTCTTTTTTCTTTTTTCAGGTACTTTTTCAGCAGCCGGCATAGCTTGCCGGGCAGAAAAATGGTACGGCGCTTGCCCTTGTTGCTGATTTCCGCCCTGCCGGACTGAATGGCTTCTGCTGTGATGAACTGCAGTTCCGACACACGGATACCTATGGCACAGATGGTTTGGATAACAAGGGACAGGCGTTCGCTGCCATCCTGTTCGGCAGCGTGTATCAGCCGTATATATTCCTCACGGGTCAGCTCCTTTTCACCGTCGGAAAACAGAGATCTCTGAATTTTCAGCGGTTTCACTTTTAATGCAGCCAGGCCGCAGAAATCCAGGAGACCGTTCATTGCGGCAAGCATGGTATTGATACTGGAAGGAGCGTAATCCTCTGTCAAATGGCCTTTCCAGCGAAGCAGGGCAGTTTTGGTGAGCTCCTGTCCTTCCAGATATTTGTAGAGGGCGGTCAGATCGTGGATATATTTTTCAATGGTGGCGGTACTTTTTTCCTGTTCCTGCAGATAGATACTGTATTGGCGTATCAGTTCGGGGGTAATCGTTTTCAGTTGGTCTTTTTTTCGCATGATGTTTTCCTCCATATTTAAAATACTACACTATTATTGTACCGTATCCTCTGAAATTCATACGAATGGCCTTGTATTATATAAAATCCCACTGTCTATAGCTTTTACATAAAATAAGGAAGGAGAAAAAAGCCGGGTGTCAGCTCGGCTTTTTTTAAGTGTCTTTATAGTATGTCTGTTAGTATCTTCCTATTAAATAAAGTATCAGGCTGCGTTATAGAGTGGAGGAATGGAGGAAATATATGGACAGAAGAGCCGTGAAAACCGCCGTTTTGCTGCTGGCTGCTGTTTGTATACTGGCGGCCTGCGGGGAAAAGGAGGAGGAAGAAAACCGACAGGCAAGGATATGTGTAACGCTGCAGGATGCAAAAGGAGCTGCACTGCCCGGCGGTGAAATAGAAGCGGAGGAAGGCAGGGAAATACGAAAATGGGTTGCGGATGACAGAGGAATACTTGAAATTTCCGGATGGAAGGAAGATGAAATAATGGAAATAAGGATGTACAGCGCTTCAGGAACAGAACTGGGAGAGGCTGTTTTGAAAATGCTGACAAGCCAGGTCACGGATGCGGCTGTGCTGGAGAATAATCATATCCGGATTTGTGCGGCAAGGAATGCCGCCAGCGTGGATGTTATTTTCCGGCCTGATGGGACGGGAGGGATCCTGTGCAGTCTGAAGCTGGACTGAAGAACGATGGCTGTAAGAACTTTTGCCGGGAGCCGGAAAGAGATATATAAATTAAGGAAGAGACAGCAGAGGGGCGGTATGACAGAACCGAAGGCATACCGGGAATGAGGACATTCCAAAACCGCACACACGGATCCGCACACAGACCACACGTACGGATCCGCAGATATTGACAGGAAAACATGGAAATTTTACAATAAAGGAGTATTTATGGAATATTTTGAAATGGATATTACCGAAAAGGAAAAGGATCTATACGGGGATCAGCTGATACTGCTTACGGGAACGCTTACGGAATTTCTATCCTGCATAGAAATGCTGAGACGGTACCGGAAAGCCGTTACGGGACGGGATCCGGTGTCCTCCTGCCGGGCGCGTATTAAAAAAGCGGACAGCATGACGGAAAAGCTGCGGCGTATGGGCCTGGAGGTCTGCCGGGAGAATGCCCTGCAGAAAGTGTACGATGCAGCCGGTGTGCGTATTATCTGTCCTTTTGTGGAGGATGTATACAGCATGGTTGATTTGATTATGGAAATTCCGGGGGTCAGACTTTTTCAGGCAAAGGATTATATTGCCAGTCCGAAGCCCAACGGTTATCGCAGTTACCACATGATCATCCATTTCCCCCTGCGCTTTGTGGGAGAAGCAGGAGCGGATAACAGCCTCTGGCTGGAACTGCAGCTGAGAACCATTGCCATGGACTGCTGGGCCAGTATCGAGCATGGACTGAAATATAAAAAGGATATATCCAATCAGGAGTTTATGAAAAAAGAACTGAAGCGGTGCGCGGATGAAATCGCGTCCACAGACCTTTCCCTGTCAACAATCAGGGAAATGATCCGGGAAAATCAGGAAGGAAGGGACGGGGATAAATGCGTGTATTAATAGCGGACGATGAACGGGAAATGACGCAGGCTCTGGAAGCCATTCTAAAGCATGAGCATTATTCCGTGGATATTGTGTATGACGGCCAGGCGGCGCTGGATTATGGCCTGGCGGAAACCTATGACTGCCTTGTGCTGGATATTATGATGCCTAAGCTTAACGGCCTGCAGGTATTGGAGCAGCTGAGGGAAAACAACATTTCCACCCCTATTTTGCTCCTGACAGCCAAAGGGCAGGTGGAAGACAG
>ERZ826764.2001-NODE-2001-length-21288-cov-8.141808_pt1 | contig 21288 bp, 19 predicted proteins | sample MGYA00519870_ERZ826764 | MGnify/ENA primary metagenome ERZ826764 (study PRJEB31778, sample SAMEA3449239) | human gut metagenome | biome: human gut; feature: human-associated habitat; material: faeces | place: United Kingdom | collected 2010/2012 ...
GCGGATCTCATCGCCTGTCCGCACTTCTCCCGCAAGGCATCGCGGTGTAGACAGTTAGGGGTCGAAAAAGCCTGTGATTGCAAGTCTCAGAGCGACGAGGAATGACCGCCCAGTGTGATTATATTCCCCGCACAGTTCCAGCAATAGAGCGAGAATAAGTGTCGATTTCGGCACTTGTTTGAATGCCCGGAAAACGAATCAAGAGCCTCTGTCGATGCCCGGTTTGGGTGTCGGCAGAGGCTCTTTTTTTGTATCTTGTATGCAAATCTGCGCGATATTCGTCCGCTAATCCATAGTGTCACTGTTAGCGTTTCTGTATTACTATGCCTCTAATCCATATAATTATCATGAGCGTTATAGAAAAGGTGTAGGTACGCGCTATGATTGACAAGCGAATAGGAAAACGAGTAAAGCAATGCAGAGAACGGCTGGTCTTTCGCAGGAAGAGTTTGCGGAAAAGACGGGGCTGACAGCAAATTATATTTCCACGGTTGAGCGTGGTATGTCATTCCCTCGCTGCGAGAAGTTGATTATCCTTCTCAACGGACTTGAGGTTTCGGCTGACGCGATCTTTTGTGATGTTCTGGATCACTCGACGAGCTACAAGGCGTCTGAACTTTCCAAGAAACTTGACTCGTTGCCTCCACAAGCACAGAAACGTATTTTGCAGATGGTTGAGCTGATGATTCAGCAGGAGACCTCGGGTAATGGCTAAGTTCGCCAAGGACTGCGTGTTTTTTCACGCAGTCTTATTTTTTTGCCATTTTTCGACCGATTTCTGCATATCTCCATGCTATGCTATGTATTAGAGACATAGAGACAATCTTTAATACACAGAAGGAGATGGAGAACAACCATGAAAACTTGCGCCTTTACAGGACATCGCCCGCAGCACCTCCCGTTCGGAATGAACGAGAATGACGAACGCTGTGTCAAGCTCAAGGAGGAACTGAAAGAACAAATTATCAATCTTATCGAGGCAGAAAATGTCACGCACTTTATAACCGGCATGGCTCTCGGTGTTGATCTTTACGCGGCTGAGATCGTGCTTGATTTGAAGGCTCGTTATCCCAGCATTACACTTGAGCGTGCTATTCCCTGCGAAACTCAGGCGGTTAAGTGGTCGATGGCACAGCGAGAACGCTATTATGACATTGCTGCGCAGTGCGATAAGGAAACCATGCTCCAAAGTCACTATTCGCCTGACTGCATGGACAAGCGCAACCGCTATATGGTTGATCAAGCGGATGTTCTGACCGTAGTTTGGGATGGAAGTCCCAGCGGAACCGGAAAGACAGTCAGATATGCTCATCAGCAGGGTAAGCCTGTTATCATCATCAACCCGGTTTCCCTTGATGTCACACAGGAATAAGGCAAAAAAAGCTACCCTTGAATCAAGCGTTGTGAAAACCGTGAATTTGTTTATGAATACGAATATTCACTTCGCTGAACAGCGATTATTGGAGGCGTGAACGGTGTTCATCTTTCAATGAACATCACCACGGAACGCATTGATTTTTCACGGCTTCGCAAAATGAAAAGTGCCAGCTTATGAACAATCCCTTGTCGGGAGAAAATTAAATCGCTGGAAACGGGAATGCCCGCGGCACTGTGCATCTGGCACAGCGCCGCGGGCTTTTTTATCACAGAAGGTCATTCAGAAGATTCATGCACTTAGCGTTATGAATCATTCAGTGCCGAGCACTTGCTTTCTTCATGAACTCCAGATAAAGACTGTACAGCACGGCGCAGACGGGAACGCTGAACAGCATCCCTAAGATGCCGAATGCTTCGCCGCCGATCGTAACAGTCATCAGCACAAGCAGTCCGGGAAGCCCAACGGACTTGCCGACCACCTTGGGATAAATCAGATTACCCTCCACCTGCTGCAAAATGAGCAGAAAGAGAATGAACCACAGAGCCTTGCCGGGTTCTGCCAGCAGGATCAAAAACGCGCCAAGGCCGCCGCCGATCCACGCGCCAAAAATCGGCACCAGCGCAGTAACGGCCACAAACGCGGAGACCGCACCGGCATACGGGATCCCAAGAATCAGCATTCCAAAGAAGCACAGAACGCCGATGATGACCGCTTCGGTAAGCTGCCCGCTGACAAAGTTTGTGAAGGTCTGGTTGGCCAGAGAGGCAATACTCAGAAGCCGCTGTGCCTTCTTTTGCGGAAGGACTGTCACAATGAGTTTTTTCAAATGTGCTGCAATGACTTCTTTCTTTGCAAGCAGATACAGCGCAAAGACAAGTCCCAAAAGAACATCCACCAAAACGGATAGGACAGAGGTTGCCGCGCCCCACGTCACGGTGAGGATACCGCTTCCCTCGTCACTGAGCAAGGCGGTGACCTTCTCAATCAACAGGTCGGGGTCTATGGCGTATTCAGGCAGTACAATGTTATATTTTGCGGCAAACCGGACAACGCCTGCCCACCACTGCCCGATTTCCTCCACATAGGCCGGAATGTTTTGAATAAACTCGTCGCCGGACTCCCGCAGGCTGGGGATCATCATAAACACCACGGCAAACAGAATCCCAAGGACGAGTACGGTGCTTGCGGTCAGGCACACGGGACGGGTCAGCCTTGCAGGAGCTTTGCGGCATACCTTGTTCCAGCAGCATTCCAACGGCCGAAGGACTACGTTGATCAAAAAAGCAATCGCGCCGCCGATCAGAAACGGAGTGAACAGCGCAAGCACCTTGCCAAGAAAACGCAAAACAGCGTCAAGGTTTACCAGTGCCCACGCAAATACAATCAGCAGCACCAATGCGCGGATGATGTAACGAATAATCGCCTTGTCCGGCCATTTGCGTTCCTGCGGCGCGGAATCCTCGTTTTTGTTACTGGCTGTGTTTTGCGGTTTCTTCGCCATGTTTCTTCCTTTCCGCTATTGTGCGCAGATCCGTTCAAATCCGAAAGCACTTTTGCAGGGCTTTATACTCACCCAATGCCAGGATCGTAATGTCATCGGACAATATAGTGTCCGGCGTAACAGAAACATCCGTTTTTCCTGCACGTTTGATGCCGAGAATGGTGATGCCGAACTTCCTGCGGACATCCAGCTCGCCAACGCTTTTCCCGATCCACGTCTCCGGCACTTCTACTTCAAAGATAGCGTGCTGCGCGTCAATCTCTATATAGTCAAAAATATGATCGGAAGTATATCGAATCGCCGCCCATTTTGCCATCTGTTTTTCAGGGTAGACCACTTGATCTGCACCGTTGCGGAGCAGAAACTTCGCCTGCACATCGCGTTCGGCACGGGATACCACGCATTTGGCACCCAACTCTTTCAGCAGCGAGGTGGTTTCCAGCGAGTTCTGGAAGTTGCCGCTGATGGTCACAAAGCAAACATCAAAATTTCCGATGCCGAGCGAACGCAGAAACTCCGCGTTGGTGCTGTCACCGATCTGCGCGTTGGTGACAAACGGAAGCACATCGTTGATCCGTTCCTCATTGGTATCGACTGCCATGACCTGATGCCCCAGTTGAGAGAGCTGCATGGCGATATGCCGCCCAAAATGGCCTGCTCCAATCAATAAAACATTTTTCATGGGATAGATGCTCCTTTGCTTATCCGATCGTGATTCTTTCCTGCGGCAGCTTTGCATTGCCGCCTTTTTTGCTGGACACCGCCGCATAAATGAGCGTAAGCCCACCGACTCTGCCCAGATACATCAGTGCGATCAATACCATTTGCGAGGGAATGTGCAGCTGCGGCGTAATACCCAATGTCAGTCCCACGGTGCCTACTGCCGACGCTGTTTCATACAGGCAGGAGGACAGTGGGAGATTCTCATATACGCTGATAAAAACGCCTCCGCCAAAGAACAGCGCAAGGTACATCGACAGAATGGTCGCGGCGGTTTTGACGGCACTGCAATCGACTCTGCGCCCAAAGAATTGGGCGCTGTCCCGCTGGCGGAAGGTCGCGGCAGCATTGGCAAGCAGAACTGCCAGCGTGGTGGTTTTCATGCCGCCTGCCGTGGAGCCGGGAGAACCGCCGATGAGCATCAGAAGGATCATCACGCCCAACGATGCGCCGGACATGGCGGGTAGATCGACTGTGTTGAAGCCCGCCGTTCTCGGCGTGACCGATTGGAACAGGGCTGCCTGAACCCGCTCTCTGAGGGGAAGGGCATCAAAGTCCACAAAGAAGAAAAACAGCGCCGGAAGGACGATCAGCGTGAGTGTCGTAACGAGAATGACCTTACTTTGCATTCGATAACGGTGGAAATGTAGCTTGTTTTCGCAAATGTCATCCCATGTCAAAAATCCAATGCCGCCGGTTATGATCAGCAGCATGATCGTGATATTGATCACCGGATTTTGAACGTAACCGGTAAGGGACGGATACAAGTTGCCGTTCGTTCCCAGAATGTCAAACCCCGCGTTGCAAAAGGCGGAAATCGAGTGAAATACCGCCATCCAGATCCCGCGCCATCCGTAGTCCCGGCAAAACACCGGCAGCATGGCAAGCGCGCCGATCAGTTCAACCAGAAACGTTCCTCGTAGAATGAAGCGTGTCAGCCGGACGATCCCTCCGACCCTCGGCGCTGAGATGGCGTCCTGCATGGTGCTGCGCTGCATCAGAGAGATCCTTCGCCCGGACAGCAGCGCAAACGATGCCGCCACGGTGACAACACCAAGCCCGCCGATCTGAATCAGCGTCAGGATCACAGCCTGCCCGAAGACCGACCAATAGCTGCCGGTATCCTGCACCACAAGCCCCGTTACACAAACAGCGGAGGTCGAGGTAAACAGCGCTTCATGGAACGGCGTTACGCCCCCAGCTGTTGTGGAGAGCGGCAACATTAGCAGCAGTGCGCCCAGCAGGATCACCCCTGCAAAGCCCAATATGATGATTTGAAAAGACGAAAGACGGCGCTTTCTGCAAACCACTTCTTCCGACATCATCCTCACTCCTTGTGAATCGTGCGATCGCTTTATTGTGCGCAAGTCAAACAGGCGCCACATTGCCTGACTGTGATGAAGGATACCCTGTACGCACTCAAATCGGAGACCGTGATCTCCAAATTCTGAGCGGTAAAGGAATCGCCCTTACTGGGGACTCTATTCAGCTGCTCCATGACCCAGCCGCCGACGGAAACACTGTCCGATTCCAGCTTGATGTCAAAGAATTCCATAAAATCCTCCAAGCTGACGGAGCAGTCCACGCGGTAGGTATTCTCGTCCAGCTTTTCAAAATCTTCTTCCACTTCGTCGTGTTCGTCCCAAATTTCACCAACCAGTTCTTCCAGAATATCCTCCATCGTAACAATACCGAGCGTCCCGCCAAAATCGTCTACAACGACGGCGACATGGGACTTCTGATGCTGGAGCATTTTTAGAATGTCGCGGATCCTCGTGTGCTGATAGACGAACAACGGTTCCGTCATGATTGCCGTAATGGGCTGATCCGTCATCTTGCCGTTGATATAGAAGTCCTTCTGATGAAGAACGCCGACGATCTGATCGATCGTATCCCGGTAGACCAGTAGGCGGGAAAAGCGGGACTGCGTAAAGGCTCTGGCAATTTCCTCGTGACTTTCGCCGATGTCCACGGCCTCCAAGTCGATTCGATGGGTCAGAATTTCTGCCGCCGTCAGGTCACGGAACTCAAGAGCATTGCGCAGCAGCTCCCCCTCGTTTTCATCAATGCCTCCGTCCTGCTCCATGTCCTCCATGAAAAGGAGCAGTTCCTCGTGGGACATCTTTGCGTTGTCATCCGTCTTGAAGAAGCGGGAAACCAGCTTTTTCCACTGGGAAAAGAGAAAATTCAGCGGGGTCAGCACCCAGATCCAGAGCCGGATAAAGGGCGCACTGAACATGGCAAAGCGCTCCGGCGTGTCCTTTGCAACGCTTTTGGGGGTGATCTCACCGAAAATCAGAACAACGATTGTAACGACGACCGTAGAAACCGTCGCGCCGATGTCGCCGTAAAGTCCGACGAACAGAAGTGTGCCGATGGATGCCACCATGATATTGACGATATTGTTGCCGATCAGGATGGTGGAGATCAGCTTGTCATAATCCTCGGACAGCTTGAGCGCCAGCGCTGCCCGCTTGTTTCCGTTGTCCGCCAACACCTTGAGGCGGGTCTTATTCAGAGACGAGAATGCCGTTTCTGTGGCGCTGAAATAGGCGGACATGACGATGCAGGCCACCATTGCGAAAATGCTTCCAAAATAATTCATTTCAAACTCCTTTATGTTCTGTTCATACGATCATTTCATGCAAAAAAGACACACCTATACCCGATACCGCAGCAAAGGGCGTAGATATGCCACATACGAACAAACCATATAAGAGCAGTTACCGTTATCGTCGCTACTGTCATTTTCCACGGATTTCTTCCTCCTTTTTGCTGTGTGCTTATATCATAGCATTTTTCCGGTGTAGATTCGGTAAAGAAACGAGTGCGGCGCAATATCCTCCTGTGAGAAATCTTGAAGCGGTTCCGCTTCTGCGGTATAATAATGTTGGCAGTTATTTATACCACTGGATTTAAGCCGTTTTTCTCCCGGGCTTCGCCCGAAACCGAAAAACATGGCGTATTATACCGCAATAAATTTCAGGAGAAGCATGATGAAGAATCGACAGCGACAAAAGGATACTCTATTTTCGATCCTTATTTTTTGCAGTGCCTTTGCCGTCAATTTGCTGATTCAGAAGCTCTTTACCACGCAGACGCTTGTACCCATGATCTTTGTGTTCGGCGTGTTTTTGATCTCGCTGAAAACCCACGGGTATTGCTATGGCATCACTTCGGCAATTGTCAGCGTATTTGCGGTGAATTTTGCCTTTACCTATCCCTATTATGCCTTCGACTTTTTCGTGGAGGAAAGCATCTTATCTGCCGTCATTATGCTGGCAGTTGCCGTTTCTACCAGCACGCTGAATATTCGTATCCGCGATCAGGAGAGGCTGCGCTCAGAGAATGAAAAGGAGCGAATGCGCGGCAATCTACTGCGGGCGATCTCCCATGATCTGCGCACACCGCTCACCTCCATATACGGGTCCTCCTCCACGCTGATCTCCAAGTATGACGCGCTGCCAAAGGAGCAGCAGCTCAAGCTGTTGGGGGAAATTCAGGAGGACAGCGAATGGCTCATCCGCATGGTTGAAAATCTTCTGTCTGTCACAAGAATCGACGGTGCGAAGGTGGAGGTCGTGAAAACGCCCACCGTTCTGGACGAACTGATCGACTCCGTTCTCATGAAGTTTTCCAAAAAGCATCCGAATCAGAAGGTCATCACACAGATACCGGAGGAATTTGTGGACATTCCCATGGATTCGCTCCTGATTGAACAGGTACTGCTGAATCTTCTGGAAAACGCTGTATTCCATGCAAAAGGTATGACGGAGCTGACGCTTTCTGTTTCTCTCGTGGGAGACAAGGCGGTATTTGAGGTTGCTGACAACGGCTGTGGCATCCCGGATGATGCACTTCAAAAGATTTTCACCGGAAGTTATGAAAAGTCCGCCGCGCCGGTGGACGGAACCCGCAGCAATATGGGAATCGGACTATCCGTGTGCGCCGCCATCGTCAAGGCGCACGGCAGCGAGATTACTGCGGAAAATAGGAAGGGCGGCGGCGCGGTATTCCGCTTTGCGCTGGAAAGAGGGGGTGAGGACGATGGGCAATAACAAGTACAAAATTCTGATCGTAGAGGACGAGGCCAACATCCGAAGCTTTATCAAAGCCAATCTGGAAACCAGCGACTATCAGGTGCTCTGCGCGGAAACCTGCGAGCTTGGCATGATGATGTATGCCTCCCATCATCCGGACCTCATCGTTCTGGATCTCGGTCTGCCGGATCGGGATGGCATGAGTCTGATTCAGGAGGTGCGAAGGACGGGTACTGTGCCCATCATTGTGCTCTCCGCCCGTTCCAACGAGAGGGACAAGGTGGAGGCGCTGGATCTGGGGGCGAATGATTATATCACCAAGCCCTTTGGCACGGAGGAACTCCTGGCTCGTATCCGCGCTGTTCTCCGCAGCCATCGGCACAGTGAAGAGAAGGAAGGTTCCCATGGTGGGAAATTCCGCCTTCAGGACTTGCTGATCGATTATGATACACGGCAGGTCTTTGTGGATAAAGATGAGATCGACCTGACCCAGACGGAATACAACATCATGGCCTTTCTCTCCGTTCACGCCGGAAAGGTGCTGACGTATGCCGCCATCATTCAGGCGGTCTGGGGGTATTCAGACTATGGCAGCGTCAAGAAGCTGCAAGTCAACATGAAGAACATCCGCAAGAAAATGGGCGTGACGCCCGGTGAAAAGCGCTACATCATCAACGAGCTTGGCGTCGGATACCGTATGCTGGCGGAGGATGAGGCATAGCGCTGCCAAAGTTCTGCGCCGCTTGACAGGCGTGGTACAATATAAATGAGCTTTTTCCGTTTCTATACCAAACGGAGGAGGCTCATTTGTGTTTGAAGGATCAAAGGAGTGAAACGCCTTGTATCTCTCTGCGCCAGTGCGCAGATAAAAAAGCTACCCTGCGCACAAGCAGGGCAGCTTGAATATTCTTAGTAATGTTGCAGCAGGCGATTTTCGCAACTGCGTACCGCCGGTTCCTCTACGCCATTTTTACGGTATTTCTGCGTGGGGATGCGTAGGGAAATAGGAACTTTTATGTTTTGACTTCATCCGAAAATGCCTGTCCTATCAAGCTTTATCGGCATTTGTGCGTTTGCGGAGAGTTTCAGAAACAGGCTCGCTTTCGACGATTAGATGCAACATTTTTTACGGACAAGAGAAATCGTCATAACACAATTAGCGAGGCCGGCCATGTGCGAACACTGGCCGACCTCATATCATTAATTTACTTTTATCATACGATAGCCCACACCAATATGTGTTTGGATGTATTGCGGGGACTCCTCTGTTGGCTCCAGCTTTTTCCGCAGTGTCGCCATAAATACCCGCAGAGAAGCTACATCGTTATCCCAACTGCGGCCCCAGATATTTTGTGTGATAAAGGTATGGGTCAGTACCTTGCCAACATTCTTGGACAGCAGGCACAACAACTTATACTCAATGGGCGTCAGGTGCAGTTCGTCCTCTCCCAGATAAGCGCACCCCCCGGCATAATCCACTTTCAGTTTACCATTAACAAATACAGAACTGGCGGTTGCCATTTCCGCAGTCATCATGGCGAGTCTTCGCTGCGTCACCCGAAGTCGTGCCAGCAGTTCTTCTACCGAAAAGGGCTTTGTCAAATAATCGTCCGCTCCGGCATCCAGCGCCTTGATTTTATCGTTATCCTCGCTTCGGGCGCTGATTACAATAATCGGAACATTGGACCAAGAGCGAACCGTCTGAATGACTTGAACGCCATCCATATCCGGCAAGCCCAAATCCAGCAAGATGATTTCAGGATTGTGCGATGTGGTCTCCATAATGGCTGTCGAGCCATTGGGCGCTACCACATAACGATAATCATTTGTTTTCAATGTGGTTGTAATGAGATTTCGTACAGATGGGTCATCCTCAACCACTAATATCAAAGGTTTATTCATGAAGTTCTACCTCCCCGGCGGGTAATGTAAATGTGAACACAGTGCCATTTGGCTGATTATCTGATACGGAAATCGTGCCGCCGTGGGCGGTCACAATGGACTTACAGAGGGACAGCCCCAATCCAAGGCTTCTGCGGCTGTCGACCACTTTATTGGCCCCACTATAAAACATATCGAAAATACGGGGTTTCTGCTCATCGGGAATCCCAGGGCCGTTGTCGGAAACGGAAACCGTGACCCATTGCTCTTTTTGATCGGTATGTATTTCAATTACTGAACCGACAGGGGTATATTTGACGGCGTTGTCAACCAAATTGATAATCACCTGAACGATCAGCTTCACATCAATGTGGGCAAGGATAAAGTCTTTACCGCTGGTCACACGAATGGTGTGTTCTTTACTCTTTCTATTGATGTGCTTTAGTGCTTCAGAAACGACCTCATCCATGAGTTCGATACTCCGAGTTAGATTGACCTGTCCGCCCTCAATTCGTGTGACTGCTAACAAATTTTCAACCAGATTGATTAGCCACATGGAATCGTCATAAATATCGGTAAAGGTCTGCTCCCGTAGCGCATCGTCCATTTTTTTATAATTTGCAAGCAAATTGTCTGCGCTGCCGGAAATCGCTGTCAAAGGCGTCCGAAGATCATGGGAGATTGCCCGCAGCAGGTTGGCACGAAGTTGTTCATTTTGTGCCAGGACAGCCGCTTCCTCCTTCTCCTTGGCATTTTTGATGTTTTCCAGCGCCAATGCGCACTCGCCAAGAATAGAGAGGAGTACGCTGTTTTCGAAAGAGTCCAGCGGAATACCGTTCACCGCAATACCAGCCACTCCATATACATGCTGGTTGACCCGAATCGCAAGGTATAAACACTTTGCACTGGATAATGTATCTGTTGTGGCACCGGCGTGTTTATTGTTTCGGAAGACCCAATCGGCGACTGCTTTCTCGTTCTCAGAAATTAAATCTTCCTGAATGCTATTAACAGCACGAAAAACGTTAGGGGTGGCAAGTTCTTTACCATCAGACAGGTAGACGACAATATCTTTTTTCAGCAGCTTCATGAGCTGCCCTGCCGTAGCGGTGATTACCGCATTCTCATCCTGCTCTTTTTGCAGAAGCTGGTTGGTTTCAAAAAGAATCTTTGTACGGTAAGCTGTATGGGCAGATTGTTTCGCATTTTCTTTCAGCCGGGTAGCGAGAGATCCGGAAAGCAGTGTTACTATAAACATAATGGTAAAGGTAACAATATAGTTCGGATCGTCAAAATGGAATGTCAGTCTCGGAGTGGTAAAAAAGAAATTGAAAACCAGCACACTGACAACCGAGGTCAGAATCCCGCACAGTCGGTTGGTTGTGATTACAGCGGTCACAAGTACGCCTAATATGTAAACTGCGATAATATTACTCTCCGTGAACCCAAGAGCGTCAAAGCCACAGCCAATTAGTGTAGCTACCAGCAATACGACTATACTCTTCAGAACATCACGCAGGGGCATCGCATCTACCTGCGCCTTACTCTTTTTTTCCTGATAGCTGGTTCCTGTGCTGGCATCCGGTATCACATGAATATCCAGATTAGGTACGCTGGAAATCAGGCGTTCCGTCAAGGTGGGCTTGCTGAAAATATTCTTTCGTGCAATGGTACTTCGTCCAATTACGATTTTTGAGATGCCGGAAAGACGGGCAAATTCCGCAATCTGATAAGGCACGTCATCGCCATAACTTGTCTCAATCGCAGCGCCAAGTTGCTGGGCCAGACGCTTATTATCCTGCAAACGCTTTTTATCATCGTCACTCATCGCCGCTGTATTTGGCGTTTCCACATAAAGAGCGGTAAATGTTCCCCGAAAGGCTCTTGCCATCCTTGCAGCAGTCCGAATGATTTTTGCGTTGGATGGCGACGAGGAAAGACATGCCAGAATGCGCTCGTCTGTATGGTAATCGCCTCGGCTCTGTACTCTGGCGCTTTCCGTCAGCAAGTTCACCCGGTCAGCGCACCGACGGAGGGCGATTTCCCGCAATGCGGTGAGATTTTCCAGCGTGAAAAAATTAACTGTTGCCCGCTGCGCCTGATCTTCCCGGTACACATTTCCACTTGCCAGTCGTTCCAGCAACTCCGCAGGCTCAATATCCACCAGTTCTACCTGATCTGCTTGATCAAAGGTGGAATCCGGAATGCGCTCCCGCACAAGAATTCCGGTGATAGAGGCTACTGTATCGTTGAGACTCTCGATATGTTGGACATTTACAGTCGTATAGACGTCAATTCCAGTATTTAGCAGTTCCTGAACATCCTGATACCGCTTCGTGTGCCGACAGCTTTCGGCGTTGGTATGGGCAAACTCATCCACCAGTATGAGCTGGGGATTTCGTTTGAGCGCAGCATCAATATCAAATTCACGAAGGGTCATTCCTTCGTAAGCAACTTGTTTCACAGGAAGCTGCTCCAAGCCGTCCAGAAGTGCCATCGTCTGGGGTCGGGCATGGGGTTCTATGTATCCAGCAACCACATCGATGCCACGCTCCTTAGCCTGATGAGCCGCCTGAAGCATGGCATAGGTCTTTCCGACACCTGCGGCATAACCGAAAAAGATTTTGAGTTTTCCGCTTTTCTTAGTGGATGCATCGTTACGGATCGCACGAAGAAGCTGATCCGGATCTTGTCTTGGCAGTTCCATTTTAACCCTCCTATCAAAGAAATCTTCCGACCGGAAATCATTGCAAAGGATGCGGCTATGGTAATAACCCCCATGCCTCCAATCTGAATCAGCAGTAAAATGACAAACTGGCCGAAGGCCGACCAGTATGTTGCCGTATCATGTATAATGAGTCCGGTTACACAAACTGCTGAGGTAGAAGTAAACAATGCATCCGATTTAACAACACTACTCCCATAACTGCAATCCTCCTTTATACCCCTTTATGTGCCCTTAATCATAAATCAAATGGAGTAAAAAAGGTAAAAGAGAATGCGTATCTGTATTAAGGCCGTCTAAAGATGCAGGACTTATTCTTTTTTATCACGAGCCTGTGCCAGAAATTCAATCAGCCGTTTCCTTGTCAGAATCCCGCATAGAACATTCCGACCATCAACGATGGGGACAAAATTCTGATTCAGCATTGAAGTTACAACCTGCTCGAAATCTGCATCTATTTGTAACGCAGGGCAAAAATTTCTGCGAACAATGCTGCCAAGTCGGTATCCCTCCTGTACTTTCAAGTCTGTTGTCTGGCAAACAAGAAGGTGGCGGAGGAAATCTCCCTCCGTCACGCTTCCAATATACTGTTCCTGATCATTCAGTACCGGGACAGCGGTATAGCCATGTACCATAAACCGTTCCAATCCCTGACGAATCGTATCCTTTTCATAAAGAAATACAGTGGAGATTTTGGGAATCATGATTTTAGCTATGTTCATTTCACTTCTCCAGAATACCGTCCAGCATCAGATTGACTTCCAGCACATTGACGGTCTCTTCACCAAAGATGCCAAGGAATCGTCCGTCGGTGCAGTTTTGAATGATCTCACGCACTTCATCATCGGTCATATCATTCGCTTTTGCAATGCGTGCTACCTGATACTCCGCTGCCGCCGGGGAAATATGGGGATCAAGCCCACTGCCGGAACAAGTAACAAGATCCACCGGAACGGCTGTTTCATCCATATCCGGGTCAGCAGCCCGGAGCTTTTCCACCCGCTCTGCCACGAGCTGTGCATACTCCTCACTTGCCGGAGAGAGGTTGGAGGGAGCGGCGTACATCAGTGCCTTTCCGTTTTCATCCGTATAGGTTGAAACATCAATATTCATAATGCGCCCCCACATATGGGCTTCATCTGTATATTGCTGCCCAAGTAATTCACAGCCATATTTTTTCCCGTCTACTTCAATGATGCTTCCGTCTGCATTGTCCGGGAAAATTAGCTGAGCAATTCCTGTGACAACACCCGTATAGATCACGCCGCACAGCAGAGTAAAGATTAAAAAGATCATACCTGCCTTTGGTAATACACTTTTTATTGTTTTCATGATATATCTCCTCCTTATACCAGGCCGGTGAACACCAGCAGAACATCAATCAGTTTCACAAAGATAAAGGGAGCCGCCAGACCGCCCAGACCATAAACCAGCAGGTTCCGTGACAGCAGCTTTCCGGCAGCAACTTCACGATATTTCACACCTTTTAGCGCCAACGGAATGAGCGCAATAATGATGAGTGCATTATAAATAATCGCAGAGAGGACAGCGCTTTGCGGAGAATGCAGCCCCATAATATTCAGAGCAGACAGTCCCGGATAAAGTCCCATAAACAACGCCGGAATAATGGCAAAGTATTTTGCCACATCGTTGGCAATGGAGAAGGTAGTCAGGCTGCCTCGTGTCATCAAAAGCTGTTTGCCGATGCGAACAATGTCGATCAGTTTTGTGGGTGAAGAGTCCAAATCCACCATGTTACCTGCTTCTTTTGCTGCTTGTGTGCCGCTGTTCATGGCAACTGCAACATCTGCTTGTGCCAAAGCCGGAGCGTCGTTGGTGCCGTCGCCTGTCATGGCGACCAAATGACCCTTGGCCTGAAAATCACGAATCATTGCCAACTTTCCTTCCGGCGTTGCTTCCGCAAGGAAGTCATCCACACCGGCCTCGGCAGCAATGGCCGCAGCAGTAATCGGATTGTCGCCGGTGATCATAATGGTCTTGATGCCCATCTTTCGCAGATCTGAGAATTTCTCCTTCACACCCTGCTTGATAATATCCTTCAAATAGATAACGCCGAGAATCTTGTGGTTCTTAGCCACAACCAGAGGTGTGCCGCCCTTGGACGCAATAGACTTGACAACTCGATCACAGTCTGAAGAATACATTCCGCCTGCATGGGTCACATAACTCTGCATGGCATCTGCTGCGCCTTTTCGGATTTCGTTGCCGTCAAAGTCGACGCCGCTCATACGAGTCACGGCAGTAAATGGAACAAAGTGCATATTCTTGTCCTGAAGGCTTCTGCCACGAATTCCAAACTGCTCCTTTGCCAGCACAACAACGCTTCTGCCCTCGGGGGTTTCATCTGCCAGAGAAGAAAGCTGCGCGGCGTCCGCCAGTTCCTGAATATCAACACCATCTACCGGAATGAACTCCGATGCCTGTCGATTGCCCAGAGTGATTGTTCCGGTTTTATCAAGCATCAGAATGTCTACATCACCGGCGGCTTCAATGGCACGTCCGCTCATGGCCAGAACATTTGCCTGGTTCAGTCGGGACATGCCGGCAATACCGATGGCAGAAAGCAAGGCGCCAATGGTAGTAGGAGCAAGGCACACCAGCAGCGCTACCAGAGTTGTTACAGAAGTGGGATTCTCAATTCCCGCCAGCTTTGCAGAAAAAATGGAATAAGTGTAGAGGGAGACTGTCACCAAGATAAAGATAATGGACAAGGCTACCAGAAAAATCTGCAAAGCAATTTCGTTGGGCGTCTTCTTTCGGGCAGCACCTTCTACCATCGCAATCATCTTGTCGAGAAAGCTCTCTCCGGCTTCGTTGGTCACTCTGACAACGATCCAGTCCGACAGTACAGTGGTGCCGCCGGTTACAGCGCTGCGGTCGCCGCCTGCCTCACGAATTACGGGAGCGGATTCGCCGGTGATGGCGCTTTCATCCACAGATGCCGCACCTTCTATGACTTCACCGTCTGCCGGAATCTGCTCTCCGGCTTTGACAATCACCAGTTCCCCCTTTTTCAGCAGGGCGGATGGAACCACAGTCACGCTGTCCTTCTGCGATACGGATGAAATTTTATGTGCGTCCACATCTTTTCGGGATGCCCGGAGAGAATCTGCCTGTGCTTTACCACGGCCTTCTGCAATGGCCTCGGCAAAGTTGGCAAATAGCACGGTAAACCAAAGGATAATGGCAATCGCCAGTGTATATCCGCTTGGAGCGTCTTTTAACCCGAACAGGGATACCACCCAAAGGATACTTGTCAAGATCGCAGACACAAAAACCAGAAACATGACCGGGTTTTTTGCCTGTGTTTTCGGACTTAATTTCACAAAAGAATCTTTAATTGCCCTGCCGAGCATTTTCCGGTCGGCAAAAGCACTTTTCTGTTTTGTACGCATATCTGTAAACCTCCTTTATGCAATGCTGCCAAAGAACTCAGCAAGCGGACCAAGGGCAAGCGCCGGGAAGAAGCTCAGTGCACCGATCAGCAATACCACAACAATCAGCAGGAAAACAAACATTCCATTTGTGGTAGACAAGGTGCCCGCAGTCGTGGCAATTTTCTTTTTCCCAGCCAGGCTGCCTGCGATTGCAAGTGTGCCGATGATGGGCAGGAACCGGGCAAATAGCATCACCAGTCCCAAGCTTACATTCAGAAATACGGTATTCGCATTGAAACCGGCAAAGGCAGAGCCGTTATTGCCGCCACAGGATGAGTAGGCATACAGCATTTCAGAGAAACCGTGGGCACCGCCGTTATGCAGGCTATCCATGACAGAGGGTACTACAGCGGCAAGGCCGCTGCCGACCAGAATTGCAATGGGCGTTGCAAGGCAAACCAGTACCGACCATTTCATCTCATAAGGCTCAATTTTCTTTCCAAGGAATTCCGGAGTGCGGCCTACCATCAGACCGGCAATAAACACCGCCAGAATGGCAAAAGCAAGCATACCGTAAAGGCCGCAGCCCACGCCGCCGAAAATAACCTCGCCGAGCTGCATCAGCAGCATAGTCACCATACCGGCAAGCGGCGTGTAGCTGTCATGCATGGAATTTACAGAGCCGTTAGAAGCTGCTGTGGTGAAGGCTGCCCAGGTAGAGGACGCTGCAATGCCGAAGCGAGTCTCCTTGCCCTCCATATTGCCGCCTGCCTGTTCTGCCATTGACATATTGACTGCGCCGTTTTGTGCAAGCTGGGATGTGCCAGCCTGTTCAGTGACGGCGATGCAGCCCAAGGCAACAACCAGGCAGAGAAACATTGCCATAAAGATTGCAATACCCTGCTTCTTGTTCTTTACCGCAGAACCGAATGTGAAACACAGTGCCGCCGGAATCAGTAGAATGGAAATCATTTCGATCAGATTGGTAAAGGCATTGGGATTTTCCAAAGGATGTGCGGAGTTGACGCCCATATAACCGCCGCCGTTGGTGCCGGTCTGTTTGATTGCAACCTGGCTGGCCGCAGGACCCATCGGTACGAACTGCTCGGTGACGATCTGTGCATCCGAAACGATTTTGCCATCTACAGTGACGGTTTCGGTGTCTAAGTCAATTACCGCATCCTCAAGGATTTCGCCTTCTGCACTGACGGCAATCGGTTCTACAAGGGATACTGTTTCTGCACTTTTCAGGTTCTGAATCACGCCGCCGCCTACCAGCAACAGAGAAATGACCAGATTCAGCGGGAGCAGGATGTGAACCACAATGCGGGTCAAGTCCACCCAAAAGCTTCCCAACCCGGAGGATTTCACCTTGATAAAGCCACGGATCAATGCAAATAGAACGGCGATACCTGTAGCTGCGGAAACAAAGTTCTGAACAGTCAGACCTAAAGCCTGAGTGAGATAACTCAATGTGGATTCACCGGAATATGCCTGCCAGTTTGTATTGGTAATGAAACTTGCAGAAGTGTTAAATGCCAAATCCCATTTCACACCGGAAAGATTCTGCGGGTTTCCGGGAAGAACTCCCTGCAGAAGTTGAAGCAGGAACAGAAAAACAAGCCCGATACCGGAAAAAATCATTACACTTACCGCATATTTTTTCCATGTCATCTGTTCTTCTCTGTCTACACGCATAACCTTGTAAATCAGGTTTTCGCACGGTGTCAGAACTTTGGACAAAAAAGTTTTCTCGCCGCTCATGACGTTTTTTATGTATGCGCCAAGCGGAATTGCCAAAGCAACCAGAATGGCAAGGTATAAAACATACTGAATCATGGTACTCATGCCTGATCATCTCCCTTCATTAAAATATAGACATACCACAGCAGCATTGCTGCCGCACATACACCTATGAGTGCAATTAGCATTTGCATAAGATTCATCCTCCTTTTTTGCTGTCCCCAATATCATAAAACCTTTCTTCTAAAAATGGCATTAGTCATCTTTTGTGCGTTTAAAGATGAAATAAAGATTACAACCAACCCAAAAGCCATGCCATAGGAAAGGCGATAACAATCGTACTGATACAGACACACGCCAAAACCAGTAAGGGCATTCCAACAAAGATGGAGATGAAGCCAAGTAGCGGATGATGCCAAATAAAGCGCTCCGCTTTTGCGTCAAATCTCTGTTCAAATCTTCTCGCCGCATTTGTAATGCTCATAATTGTTCACCTCATTTCTTTCTTGTAAGGCCATAATACCGCTAAAAGTATTAAGTGGGGAAAAGGGTCCTGCAATCGAAACTAAGATTGTATAAGTCTTTAAGAAAAAAGAGTCAGACCCGGAAGAGGACTGACTCATTCATATAATGATTTTGAAATTGTATGCAAGTTCTTGAAGGTTTTGATTTTCAAAAAGGGCAAGGCAGTTATTCATGAAAGCTGCCTTGCCTTTTCTCTTTATTCGCGCTGTGAATTGCGTTGAAGCTCTTGGTTGCGCTCTGCGTTTGGCTTTAGGAAATCATCCACGTTTGCTTTCATGGTGTCGATGATCCGCGCCTCCTTTTTGAGCTTTGCGCGTTCATCGTAGAGCCGCTGCTGCTCGTCGAGAAGCCTCTGCTGTTCCGCTTGCAGCGCCTTCAAGCTCGGCAGTTTTTCATCGTCCTGCATGGCAAGCAATGTACTCCGCGCCGCCTCAAAGATCACAAGTTCGGCTTCATGCTTTGCCTTGAACCCTGGCTTGTCTTTTGCCTTCTGGAAGGCATCATATACAGGCTTGAGCCGCTGGTAGTTGGAGATATTTTTGATAAGCGGCTGGACTTCCCGCAGACGTGCTTCAACGTCTTTCAGTTCCTTGCCGGTGCGGCCATAGGAGCTGTGAACGTCCTCGACCTTCTTCTCAAGATCGGCGTATTGGAGCAAGTTGTTTTCCGTGAGATAGTTGAGTGTCCGCGCCGCTTCCTTGAGGATCGTGAGCTTGGCTTTATACTCATAACCCCTGCTGTCGATAAGCCTGATCCGCTCCTGAATATCTCCGATGAGAGAGATGCCCTTCGGCGTGGTCTGTCTCTGACTTCTTCGGGGCGTCCGTCCGGCAATCCGCTCCTTGATGCGTTCCTCGGTGTAGTTCTCTCCGATGGTCTTAGAACGGGTAAACCGCTCCTGACCTTCAGCGCGGAAGGAGATGTATTTGCCGGTCTTGATTTCATAACCGGCTTCCTGCATAAGCCGCAGAAAATCATCGTAGTCCTTGGCTGTGATAACAAGGCGGTCAATGGTCTGCTTGAGCTTTTGCTTCCAGCTCGTACCGCGTTTGGCTTCGGTGTATTCCTTGTAGTCCATGCCCTTGTTCTGCGACGGAGGAATCACAGACAGCCCGTGTTCCTTGCATATCTCATCACTGAGCTGACGCAGCTCCCGATACGTTCTCTTGTTGCTCCGGTAGGCGTGAAAGTCCACATAATTCACGGCATTGAAGATGATGTGATTATGGCAATGCCCCTTGTCGATGTGGGTAGCAATCACATACTCGTACTTGCCCTTGAGCCATTCGTCCGCAAGCTGTTTCCCGACCTCGTGAGCTTCTTCCGGCGTCACTTCACCGATGTCAAACGACTGGATCAAATGACGGGCAAGCACCTTCGGCATCTGCATTCCTTGCTGCACTGCAAGGTTTCTCGTCCACTCAAATTCTTTCGCCGCTGCGTCGCTTGCAGCGCATCCATAGGACGAAACATAGAAAGCATCGTCGGTCTTCTGCGGGTCGAGAATGTAGGCAATAGCCTTGTTTACAGTTCCTCAGATTGGCTTGATTTTAGTAACTGCCATATCTCACCCTGCCTTTCTTTCAGCTCTGTAATATCGTCCGCATAGAAGTGTCCGGTGGAGTTGATGCGGCGGCAAATCTGATTGATGTTTGAGGCAACACGGCTGACTGCGGCGGCAAGTTTCTTCTGCTGCGTATAGTCCACCTTGATGATATAACCGTCAATCGCCATCTTCCGGAGATATGCTCCCATGTTCTTTGTTCCAAGCTGCGCTATCTTTGCCTTGATAATTCTTTTCTCATCGTCGGAGACGAAGAAGAGAATCTGATTTGGTCGCGTCCTGTTTGCCATAGGCGTTCCGTCCTTTCGTAAAGGAAGAGGTGGCACCAACTTTGTTGGTGCTGGAGGCATTCCCAACAAGCATTTTTCAGATTAAGGGGGAGGGTTTCCTTAATCGAAAATCGCCGTGTGTATATACACCGGCTGTGCTTGCTATTCTCTAAAATCGTATTCCCTCGTAGAGACTCCCCGTAAAATACCCCTTCACTTTACAACGGACATTCTTTGAGAAAAAAACAGGGGTCTATGAGAAGAAATCTCTTATTTCCTTGACTCGTAGTCCTCGTCGATACGCTTTTTCCAATTCGTACCCAGAGGTACGCTGCAACGGACAGCAGAAACCGCTTCGCTCAGAACCTCATAGTTGAGCTGCGTTCCCTTATGGTCAGAGTGATAATTGACCGCTCTGTCTGCTCCAATACCGAAGTGCTTTGCCGTCTCAACTGCATCAATGTTTGCACCGAGGAACAGAAACTCCCAGCCGTACTTTTCCTTCTGTCGCTCAATCATTTTCTTGACCTTCTCGCTGTCATAGCGGCGGCTTGCATTCTCCATGCCGTCCGTCGTGATAACAAACAGTGTGTGTTCAGGCACATCCTCTTTTCTTGCATACTTGTGGATATTGCCGATATGGTGAATCGCACCTCCAAGCGCATCAAGCAGTGCTGTGCAGCCACCCACGTAATAGTCATTGTCCGTCATCTCTGGTACATTCTCAATAGGAATCCTGTCGTGCAGTACTCTGCTGAAGTCGTCAAAGAGCACAGTCGAAACGTACGCCTCTCCATCATCACCGCTATCTTTCTTCTGCTTTTCCATCATTGAATTGAATCCACCTATCGTGTCAGCCTCAAGTCCGTGCATTGAACCACTTCTGTCCAGAATAAATACTATCTCCGTAAGTCCTTTTTTCATAATCATCAACCTCACATTCTTTTATCTTAGTGTTTTTATGTATCAGGAAATGCAAATGTGTAAACAATCTGCATGCACGTGCGTTTTAGAAATTAACCTTGGCATGTCCACTCTGCTTTCCCTTAATATGAGTTAATAATAACCTGTATAACAAACAAAAAGGTCACCCCGCAGGCGACCTTCTCATTTTACTTTGTTTTATTCTGACAGCGAGGCAAGTCCATAGTCGAACAGAACTATATTGATCTTTATGACGCTGTATTCTTTATGTACTATATGATACTCCACGATCTTGTCCGTCTGAGAGATCGGTGAGAGTGCGTATCCGGCAAGCCCCAGGAAGTCAACAGTCTCATCAAGATTCAGGCGAAGCCCGACTGCCAGTGACAGAACTTTTTCCTTCGACGGCTTTATCCTGCCCTTCAGGAGCTTTGAGAAATACTGCTTGCTTATATTTGCCGCAGTGTAGACCTCTGAATTCTTAAGTCTCTTTTTGTTGATTAACTGCTGCAGATGTTTTTCAAAGCTGTCCGTATATATGCCCTTAAGCATGTCATCCAAAGAACCATTTGAGTTGTTTTCATGTATTCCCGAACTCTTACCTGACTGTGCCAGTGTTC
>ERZ826764.2002-NODE-2002-length-21283-cov-4.829376_pt1 | contig 21283 bp, 15 predicted proteins | sample MGYA00519870_ERZ826764 | MGnify/ENA primary metagenome ERZ826764 (study PRJEB31778, sample SAMEA3449239) | human gut metagenome | biome: human gut; feature: human-associated habitat; material: faeces | place: United Kingdom | collected 2010/2012 ...
GTTGTAAAGCAAGCGGCGGAGCGCTTCGGTCGTCTGGACTGTCTGGTAAATAATGCGCAGGTGTCAAAATCCGGTACCATGCTGGTGGATCACACCAAAGAGGATTTTGACCTTGCCATTTATTCAGGCCTTTATGCAACATTCTTTTATATGCGCGAGGCGTTCCCTTACCTGAAAGAGAGCCGGGGAAGCGTTATTAACTTTGCGTCCGGCGCGGGGCTGTTCGGCAAGCTGGGGCAGTCGTCCTACGCGGCCGCCAAGGAGGGCATCCGCGGGCTTTCCCGTGTGGCGGCGGCAGAATGGGGCCCTTTCGGCGTCAATGTGAACGTGGTCTGTCCCCTGGCCATGACGCCGGGGCTGGAAAAATGGAAGGACGAATATCCCAAGCTGTATGCTCAGACCATCCAGGGCATCCCGCTGGGCCGCTTCGCGGACCCGGAAAAGGACGTCGGGCGTGTGTGCGTGTTTCTGGCGTCTGAGGATGCGGCATATGTCACGGGCGAGACGATCACGCTGCAGGGAGGCAGCGGCCTGCGCCCATAAGGCATGCCCCAGCGGCCCGCACAAAAGCGGCCGCAGGCTGTTTTGCAGGCCATGCGGGCAGCTTTCGGCCCGCGGCCATCGGGATACGTTTTCAATTGCGGAGCAATAAAAAAATAGTAGCTGCGCTACTATTTTTTACGCGTATCCGGGCACTTGAGATCTTAAGACCGTGGGCCGGGACGGTCCACCTAGCCGCTTCTTATAGCTTTGCTGTGCAAAGCTATAAAAAAACACGGCCGCCTCTGTTCCCAGGGCGGCCGTGTCCGTTTTTCAGATATGACGGATCTTTTTGTTGTACAGGCTGCGGTAGAATACCACTGCCAGCGTTACGGAGGCGACCTCCGCAATGAGGAAGCTGAACCACACGGCGTCCAGCCCGCCGAGCTTGGCAAGCACAAAAGCGCAGGGCAAAAGCAGCAGCAGCTGGCGCACCGCGCTCATGACCAGGCTGAGCATGCCGTCGCCCAGTGCCTGGAATACACTGGAAAACACGATGGCCACGCCCGCGAAGCAAAAGCTGACGGAGATGATGCGCAGGGCGGGAATGCCGATGGAGAGCATCGTGTCCGATGCGCTGAACAGGCTCAGCAGCGGGCCGGGCGCCACCTGGAAGATCACTGTGCCCAGCGCCATGATGGCGGTCGTCATCAGCAGCGAGAGCCGCGTAGCCTGCTGAATGCGCTGGCTGCTGCGCGCGCCATAGTTGTAGCCCACGATGGGCACCAACGCGTTGGTGACGCCGAACACGGGCATGAACACAAAGCTCTGCAGCTTGAAATACACGCCGAACACGGAAACAGCCGTCTCGGTGAAAGCGATGAGGATTTTGTTCATGCCGAAAGTCATCACGCTGCCGATGCTCTGCATGATGATGGAGGGCAGGCCCACCTGATAGATGCCCTTGATGGAGTGCCAGTCCGGCCGGAAGCGGCGGAAGTTGAGACGCACCTCATGGTTTTTCACATGGTTGATGCCGATGCCTACGGCCATGCCGCAGAACTGGCCGATGACCGTGGCCCAGGCCGCGCCTGCCACCCCCATGGCCGGCAGGCCCAGCCAGCCGAAAATAAAGACAGGGTCCAGGATGATGTTCACCACGGCGCCCGTCATCTGGCTGATCATCTGGTATACCGTCTTGCCCGTTACCTGCAGCACACGCTCCATGGTCACGGACATGAACAGCCCGAGGGAGAACACGGTAACGATCCACATGTAGTCCGTGCCGCCCGCGAGGATCTCGGCGTTCTGTGTGAACGCTCCCATAAACAGGCCGCTGCACGCCGCGCCGAACACCGCAAAAACAGCCCAGCTCAGCACGGTGACGAAGATGCCGTTTTCCGCCACTTTATTGGCGGCTTCAAAGTTTTTTTCACCCAAACGGCGGGACAAAAGCGCGTTGATGCCCACGGCGGTGCCCACGGACACCGCGATCATCAGGTTCTGCACTGGAAAGGCCAGGCTCACGCTGGTCAGTGCGTTTTCGCTCACCATCGAGACGAACACGCTGTCCACCACGTTGTACAGCGCCTGCACCAGCATGCTGAGCATGATGGGGAACGCCATGCTCGGCAGCAGCCTGTTGATGGGCTGCGTGCCCATGATATTCTCTCTTCTTTCTTCCATTTTTCACGATTCTCCTGTCTTTTTTACAATACCTTACTATTCTAACATACAATATAATAGAAGAAAACGGGGAACAATGCCGGAATGGCAGCGTTCCCCGTTGCAGTATGTGCGCTTTTTGTACAAAAAGCCTGGTGAAATTTTTCACCAATATTCCGTCATTTGTCCATGAGCCGGATATCGGTGCCGCAGAAGCACAGTGTTTCGCAGCTGCCCAGCAGGCGGGAAACCACCTTTTCGGTATAACGGCGCTGCAGGTCGGCGTCGTTGACGATGTTGCTGGTGTAGATGGTGGGCAGGCGGCGGCACACGCGGGTATTGACAAGGCTGTACAGGCAGCTGTTTACATAAGGGGAAATATACTCCGTGCCGAGGTCGTCCAGAATAAGCAGCTCCGCGCTTTGCAGCGTGGCCATGGTGTCGCCCTCGCCGGAGGCGAAGCGCTCGCGTTCGATGGCGTCAAACGCGTTCTGCGCGCTGACATACACCACGTCGCAGCCCTTTTGCAGCACGGTATTGGCGATGGAGAGGGCAAGATGTGTTTTCCCAAGCCCCGCGCTGCCGAACAGGTACAGGCTGGTACTCTCCCGCGGGGAGAAATGCGCCGCATAATATTTGCAGTATTCCAGTACCTGGGCCATATGCTGCCGGGCCGTGAGGCCAAGCTCCGGCACCAGTGTATCCGGATATTTTTCCAGCGCGAACGTCTCGAAGGAGCACAGCGAGAGCGGGGAAGAGGCGTTCACCTGCTGCTGGCGCAGCTGCCGCACCAGCGCGTGCACGCATTCGCACACCTCGCCGCCGTCGCGCCCGGTGTCCTGACAGATGGGACAGGTATACGCGGGGACAAGGCGCGCGGCAATATCCGGGTGAGCGGCCAGCAGCGCGTCCCGCTCCCTGTCGAACTGTGCGGCGCGGGCCAGCGCCGCGTCCACGGCCGTCCGCTCCGCGCCCATGGCTGCCAGACGCGCGGCCTCGATGCCGGCTGCGGTGCGTCCGTTTTCCAGCGCGGCCAGACCGGGCACTGTCTGCGCGGCTTGAGCGGCCGCGGCGCGGGCAGCTGTAACAGCACGCTGCCGGCGGCCCGCTACGATGCTCTGCGCCCGGCGGTAAAGCTCATCCCTGTTCATTGTGTTTTCCCTTCCTGCGGCATGCCCGGCACACGCGGTGCGCGCCGCAGCCCGCCGCCCAGAATATTGTGTTTCACGGCGGGCGCGGCGGCCTGCACGTTGCTCGAGCCCATGGCGCTTTCGGCCATTACGTCGCGCACGGTTTTGTAGCCCTTGGTGTACCATGCGCGCAGGATGCCGTTGACATATTTTACGCTTTTTTTCTCGCCCGCGTAGGCGGCAGCCTCGGCGATCATGTCCGGGCCGTAACCGTAGCTTTCGTACCAGTCCGCGATGGCACGGCTGTCGGCTTTGGTGAACTTGGCGTCGGCAAGGCCCAGCAGCTTTGCGGTTTCTTTTTCGTGGGCCGCGCGTTGGTCCAGCAGACGCAGATAGCGCTCGGCGGCTTCGCCGGAATCGATACCCTCCCGCTGCCAGCCCAGCAGCGCACGCTCGATGTACCGGGCGCTGCGCTTGCCCAGCGCGGCAAAATGGGCCACGCCCAGCAGGATCATATCCACAGGCATGCCGTCGGAAAGGTACATCGAGACGAGAATGTTGGTGTCCGCCTGCGTAATGACGCCGCCCATCAGCGCCTGGCATTCCTGCACCAATCCCGCAATGGCGGGGTCGCCCTGTGCCGCGCTGGCAACCTCAGGCGTGGTCAGGTGTGCGCGGGGCGCGGGCGCGGCGTCAATGCCGCCGCGGGCCTGCGGTTCGCCGCAGCTCTCCAAAAGGCCGGCGCCTTTCCAGTAAACAAGCGCCGTCTGCGCCCGCTCCGGGCTTTTCAGGCGCAGCGCCGCGGCAATGCGCGCGGGGTCGGTTTCGCCTGTCGCCACGACAAACAGCGCCACGCGCAGCCAGTCGTCCTCCAGCTCCGGCAACTTGGCGATCACCAGCTGCGGCACGGCCACGCTGTCCCCTTTGTTTTCCACAAGACGGTATGCCATCGTTTGGTTTCTTCCCTTCAAAAATCGCTGACATCCGCGCCATTTCAAACGCAAAGAGGGCGCTGCCGGCTTTGTGCGCAGATATCGGCTTTTATTGTAGCATATTTTTGCCCGGTTTGCTACAATAAAAGCAGCGCAGACGTTCCGGACGGAACAGCCGGACCTGCCCGGCTGCCCGAAAAAGAACGCCGCCGCCCCGGCCGCGCAAAGAGCTGCGGCCGCGATTGCGGGGAAGACGGGCTTTCCGTAGTAAAAAACGCCGCCGCCCCGGCTGCGCAGAGAGATTCAGCCGCAGCTGCCGGTAAAACGGGCTTCCCATTGTTAAAAAGGAGGGCGCTTATGGATGTGCCGACCATCCCGGCCAGGAGCATTGTCATCAAAAACAAAAGCACCGCCTGGTTCGGCACCCGGTATACGATGAACATTTACAGGGGCTGCAGCCACGGCTGTATTTACTGCGACAGCCGCAGCGAGTGTTACGGCGTGCAGGATTTTGATACCGTGCGCGTAAAATCGGACGCGCTGGCCGTCATACGGAACGACCTTCGCTCCAGGACGCAGAGCGGCGTGGTGGCCACAGGCTCCATGAGCGACCCTTACAATCCGTTTGAAAAGGAGCTGCAGCTGACGCGCCACGCGCTGGAGCTGTTGGATGCTTACGGCTTCGGCGCGGCCGTCGCCACAAAAGGGACGCTCATCACCCGGGACGCGGATATCCTGCGGGAGATCACGTCCCATTCGCCGGTGCTGTGCAAGATAACGGTGACGACCTGCGACGATGCGCTGGCCGCGAAGCTGGAGCCGCGCGCGCCTTCGTCCTCGGCGCTGGCCCACACCGTAAACGGTCGCTCCGTCGCCGGGGGAAGGGCCATTCCCGGCTGGCGGCTGTGTAGAAGCTGGCGGGGCAGGGCATTTTTACAGGTGTTCTGCTGATGCCCGTCCTCCCTTTCCTGGAGGATACGCCGGACGGGGTGCGCAGGCTGGTGCGGGCGGCGTACAACGCAGGGGCGCGCTTTGTGTACCCGGTCTTCGGCGTGACGCTGCGCCAGAACCAGCGGGCCTATTTTCTGGACAGGCTGGACGAGCTGTTCCCCGGCGCAGGGCTGCGGGCGCGGTATGTGCGGCAGTTCGGCACACAGTATGAATGCCGCAGCCCGCGGGCGCGGGAGCTGTGGCAGGCGTTTACGGGAGAATGCCGCGCAACGGGCCTTCTGTATGGCATGCAGGATATTGTGGCAGCGTATCGGCAGGGCTACGGCAGCGGACAACTCAGCTTTTTGTAGCGGAGCGGCAGCCTGGACTTCGGGCAGCGTGCCCGCAGAGTTTTTTCAGCCGGGCTTTTGCGGCGGCCGTGGGATATGGTAAAATAACCGCAGGTCGTTTTTAGGCTGTCCAAAAGCTTTGAGCGGTGAAAGGCCTTGCAAATACTATAAGTTTGTGCCCCTCAAGGTGCTTTAAACAAGAACAATTTTTGACACTTTGGCGCCCAGATGGCGCTTGAATTTCCCATAGAGAAATAAAACGATACGGACAAATATAAGGGAGAACCATCCATATAAATGGAAAAAGGAGAGGGGAACTTGTATATGTATGGTCTGACCCGATCGAACAAATTAACGAACATGAAGTTGTAAAGGATCGATGTATTATGAAACATAAAGTGAAAGTAACGGTAATAGATAAAAAGCTATATCCAGAATTGCAGCAACAGTATTGCGCAGACTCTGATTCGGGTTCTTGCCCTTGCTATAATGTTGGCGATGAATTTGTTTTTTATCGTAATGATGAAAGAGATGATTTTTGGCATATGGGGTTGAATACCTTAACGAAAACAACGTCGGATCCTGATACAGTGGCCGGCGGACCCAAAATGCCACATTGTTCAGAAGCCTGGGATGCAATTTCAAGATACATCTACACAGGGCTGCAGGGTGGCTCGATTATGAAAGATTGGATGAAAGAAGAGAATACAATGATAGCTTGTTGCTCAGATGGAACAAGGCCTGTAATATTTAAGATTGAGAGAATTGACGAAAAATAAGTACAATTCCAAGCAGTACTTATGTGTATTGTCTTATTTGTGGTGCTAAAATGGTGGCTCGAGCCTGCAAAACCAACTTATACGACGATATGAAAATACAGGCGTTTTTCTCGCTTCAATAAACATTTGCAGGAAGTTATAAGACGATTTCCGTCTCTATAATCGATAAAAAATAGCCGAAGATTGTTTTTCAGATCCTGCGGACTGTCCCCGGCCCGCGGCTATCAAGATAAGCTTTTTATTGCGGAGCAATAAAAAAACAGCCCGCGCCTGTTTTGGGTCTCTGCGGGCGGTCTAAACAGCGGCAGTGCCGCCGCTTTTATGTGCAGCCGGGCCGCTCGGGATTTTAAGAGCGTGATCCGGGGGGCCACAGGAGGGTTTCCCGGCTTTGCGCAGCAAAGCCGGGAAAGACGAGCCGCTTCGGCGCAGAGCGCCGCGGCCACAGCGGCACAGCGCCGCGCGGGAGGAATTTTATGAGAAAAAAGGCGAGCGTGCGCCGCACGTTTTACCGTTCATTCTGTCTGCTGATCGTGCTGCCGCTGGTGGCGGTGGCTGCCGCCGGCTCGGCCCTGCTGTACCGCAAGCTGCTGGCCGACGCACGAGAAATGGTGCAAATGCGGCAGGAGGCGGTGTCTTCCGCGCTCACACAGGACGTGCGGCAGGCTTCGCTGCAGCTGGCGCATTTCCTTCTTTCAGAAGACAGCGAGGGCCTTGCTCTGGTGGACGAGCTGCCCGCGTCGTCCAGCCGCCGGTATGAAACGGCCGCCCGGCTGGAGAGCATTTTTGATTATTACCGCCTGACGGGCCGCCGCCTGGAGGCGCTGCACCTGTATCTGACGGACGGTACGTCCTATCAGCTGTATACAGGCCTGGCCGTGCCGCAGAACCGGGTGAAGGAAGCCGCGTGGTACCGCGCCGCCCGGCAGAGGCCGGGGGAGGTCTGTGTGGGTGTGGCGGAGCCGGGAACGCTGCTCTCCGGCAAAAACCGGCGCGGAGATCTGCTGCTGACGGCGGCGCTCCAGGTGGAGCCGGGATATGGTGGGAGCGCGCTGGAAGTGGCATGCCTTTATTTTGAGACGGACGCGGAGGAGATGTTGGAAAGCTACAACAGTGAAGCGGGCGCGGTGCGGATGGCGCTGGCTCTGGATGGGGCGTTCCTGGCCGGGGACGAGGCGCTGGCGCCGGCCGTAGAGCGTTTCCTGGGGCCGGAGGGCGTTCCCGGCGGCGGAATGGATTGGGGCATCGCCACACAGGTGCGCAACACAGGCCTCACCGTGGTGTCGCTGGTGGACAACCGGAAGCTGATGGCGGGCTACGAACGGACGCTGTGGCTGTGCGCCGGAGCGGTGGCCGCGATGCTGGGCTCGTACGCGCTGTTTTCGGTGCTGTTTCTGCGGCGCATCGTGCTGCCGGTGCAGCATCTGAACGAGGGCATGGAGCGTCTGCAGCAGGGGGATTTCACCCATAAGCTGCCGCCCGAGGGCCACCTTGAGATGCGCCAGCTTCTGCAGCGCTATAACGATACCGGTGACAGGATGCAGGCCCTGATCGAGGAGAACCGCCTGCGGGAGGAGCAGCGCTATGCCGAGGAGCTGAAGGCTCTGCAAAGTGAGATCAACCCTCATTTTCTGCTGAATACCGTCAATACCATCCGTTTTATGGCGGACCTTGCGCGCTTTGATTCCATCCGTGACATGGCGGCGGACCTGATGGAGATTCTGCGCTGTATGCTGCGGACTCCCGCAGAGCGTTATACGCTGGCGGACGAGGCGAAAATACTGGAAGCGTATATCCATATCATGGAGGTACGGTATTCCGGCAGCTTCAGCTTCCGGTGCGCTTTCAGCCCCGAGAGCCTGGCGTGCCGTTTGCCCAAGCTGCTGCTGCAGCCTCTGGTGGAAAACGCCCTGCTCCACGGCCTGGAGGGCTGCGAGGACGGCGAGGTCAGCCTGTCCGGGCGCACGGAGGACGGCGTTTTGTACCTGAGCGTCTGCGACAACGGTGTAGGGATGGACCCGGAGCGGCTGGCCGCGTGCCTGTCCGGCCCCGGTGAGGGAAAAGCCGGCTCATCCATCGGCTTGGCGAACGTGCAGCGGCGCGTCCTGCTGCAATACGGTGCGCCTTATGGCCTGTGGGTGGACAGCGCGCCGGGCCGCGGCACCTGTATTTCGATCACGCTGCCCGCTGGGAGCGGGCGGGAAGGAGGCTTGCCATGCTGCGCGCAATGATTGTGGACGACGAGATCCTGGTGCGGGCCACGCTGGAAAAAATGGTGGACTGGGCGGCCGAGGGCTTTCAGCTTGCGGGCTGCTACGCCAATGGACAGGCCGCGTTGGAGGCTATGGAGCGGTGTCCGGCGGACCTTGTGTTCACAGATATCAAAATGCCCGTCTGCAGCGGGCTGGAATTCATCGACGGCGTGCATGCCCTGGGCCTTGCGCCCCACATCGTAGTGCTCAGCGCTTTCGATGAATTCCCTCTGGTGAAGCAGGCGTTCAAAAAAGGGGCGGCGGACTATGTGCTCAAGCAGGAGATCGTTCCCGCCCGCATGCTGGAGCTGGTACGCGAGGCACGGGCGGCACTGTGTGCCGGCGGCGATGCGCCGGCACCCGCCCCAGGCGCGGCGCCGCTGCGTGATACCAATGCCATTTTGCAGGACGTGATTTTCCACAACGCGCTGCCGGGGGAACTGCCAGGGCTGGAGCAGGGCTATGTTGTGGCCTGCTTCTTTCTGGATGAAATATACCGGGAGATGGCGCGTCTGGGCACGGACGTGAATGCTACGCTGACCCAGCCCCTGACAAAGCTGGTGATGCAGATGCCGCAGTTCCGCTCCACCGACGGTTTTTATTCCTTTGACATGTCGCGCCACTTTTTGTTTTATTCTCTGGCACAGCCCGGCCGTACGATGGAAAAGGCCCGCACCTTTCTGGCGCAGGTGCAGCGCGCATGGAAGAATTACATGAATATTTCCTGTACGGTGGGCATGGCCGCGCCCCATGCCGAGCCGGAGACGTCGTTTTACACGGTGCTGGAGCAGGCCGAGACCAACACCACCCTGCGCTATGTGCTGGGTCCGGGGCGTATCTATGACGAAAGCTATTATCCGCAATTCGACCCCGTGACGGCGCTGCGCCAGGCAAAAAGCTGCATGCCCTTTATCCGTGCCGTAATGGAGGCCGATTTCGCGCAGGTGGAGCAGTATAAGAACGAGCTGGTGGGCTATATGCAGGACCTGCCGCTGGAGCAGGGCCAGTCTCTGGCGCTGCTGTACCTGTACAATTTGTATTATGAGATGGGCTTTTACGATATGCAGGTCGCCTACAAGCTGGGGCTGGACCACCGCCTGTACCAAAGGCTGCGCGCCATCGAGACCCAGCGGGACCTGGTGATCTATTTCACCTCGGTGCTGCGGCGCATCATGGAATATTTTGAATCCAACTACGACCAGCAGTTCCCGGACCCCGTCCTGCGGGCCAAGCGTTTTCTGGACGACAGCTACATGCGCGCGGACCTGACGCTGGGCGAGGTGGCGCAGCGCAGCGGCTACAATGAAAAATATTTCTGCACGCTGTTCAAAAAGCGGTTCGACGTATCCTATTCCGACTACCTCACGGGCCTGCGCATTGCCGCCGCGCGGGAGCTGCTGGAGAAAACCAATATGCGCATGTACGAGGTCTGCGACGCGGTGGGCTACAACAGCGTGGAGCATTTTCTGCGTACGTTCAAACGGGCGACGGGGCAGACGCCGCTGCAATACCGGAAGGAAAATGTAAAAAAACATCAATAAAACAAACTCCGTGTCATTTCAAGGCGCGGAGTTTTTGTGTTATGCTCATAGTACGTTTTACAGAGTGCGCGGCGGCACGGCGGGCGTCTTGCCGCCGCGGCACAGCTTAAAGGAGGAAAATCATGATGAAAAAAGTTTTGGCACTGGCTCTGTGCGTGTGCATGGCCGCCATGCTGCTGGCGGGCTGCGGCGGCGCGGGCAGCTCTTCCGCCGCCGCTTCCGCTTCCGGCAGCGCCGCTGCGGGCACCAGCGCCTCCGCCGCGGGCGCGCTGGATCCAAACATCAAAGCGACGCTCACCTTTGCCACTTGGGACAACGAGGCTATGGATCTGTACGATGAGCTCGACTTGGAGGGGCGTTTTCAGGAGCTGTACCCCAACGTGAACATTGAGATCGAGGAGTTCAAGGACGACGACGAGTATTTCAACCAGATGAAGATCCGCGCGTCTGCCGGCGAGCTGCCGGACCTGATGTATCTTCAGACCCGCTATTATCCGGTGTTCAAGGACTATATGGTGGACCTGAGCCACACGCAGGCCGCGGCGAACAACACTCTGGCGGCTGAATTTGCCGTGGATGGGAAGATCATCGGCGTGCCGGAAAAAATTTCCACCGACTACGTGTTCTATTGGGCCGATATGTTTGAGGAAGCCGGCGTGGAGGTGCCCAAGACCTGGGAGGATTTTGTGGCCGCAAGCGAAAAGCTGCAGAGCTATTTCGGCGCACAGGACCCCAGCTTTATGGCCATCGGCATGGGCTGCAAGGACAGCTGGCCCATGTATCCGCTGATGGAGTACTCGCCGGCAAGCTTCTCCGGCAACGGAGCTTATTGGGATTATATGGCTACGGTGGACGAGCCGTTCGCAGAGGGTGAGCCCATCCGCGATGCGTACACCAAGGTTTATGACCTTCTGCAAAAGGGCGTGCTGGGCTCCGACCCTCTGGGCCTGGGCTATGACCAGGCGCTGAGCCTGTTCCTGAACCATCAGGCCGCCATGATGGTGGACAATTCCATGGGCCTGGCCAAGATCGAGGCCAGCGGCGTGGACCTGACCAACCTGAAAACCTTCTATATGCCCTATACGGACGAGGAGGGCAACTTCAACCACATCGTCCAGGGCGATTTCTTCCTGGGCATCACCAATACCTCCGAGAACCCGGAGCTGGCCGAGGCGTTTCTGGAATTCTATTTCGCCGAGTTCTATCCCGAGTTCATCCTGCGCGTGGCCAGCGACAGCACTATGACCAACGCACCCAAGGACAAGGACCCGTACATGGTGTTCGCCGATGAGGAGCAGCCCGAGTACGTGCTTGTGAGTTACATGGGCGGCGGCGACGATTACACCGCCATCGTCAACGAGTGCAAGTTCGACTACAACAAGGTGGGCACCTCGATGCTGACCGACGGCTTTGATTTGGAAGCAACCTTCGCCCAGCTCAACGCCGACTGGTCCGCCGCGCGCGAGAAACTGGGGATGAAATAAGCTCCCCGGCAGCGCATCCGTAAGCAGAAAGGCGGCGCACAGCCGCTTTCATCCGGGGCCTTCGGGCCCCGGCCGCTTTTTGCGGGCTTTTGAGCAACCAAAATCGTTCAGGAGGGCAGCTGTATGAAGTCCATCCACAAAAGCCGGAACCGCTTTATTATTTTGTCGCTCGTGGTGCCGGTGATCCTGCTGTTGATATTCGTGGTCTACCCTTCTGTGGATTTGGTGGCCATGAGCTTTACAAGCTGGGACGGCGTTTCGCCGGAGCGGCCGTTCAACGGGATACGCAATTACATCGAAATGTTCACAAAGTCTCCGGACCTGTGGCTTTCCCTGCGCAACAACTTTATCTATTTGGCCGTGCACATGGTGATGATCCCCATCGAGCTTGGAATCGCCGTGATGCTGAACAGCGGCTTTAAGGGCGCAAAGCTGGTAAAGACCATCGCGTTTCTTCCGTTTATCATCAACGGCGTGGGAATGTCCTATGCGTTTTCCTATTTCTTCTCCCCGGTGAACGGCGCGTTCAACCAGATCCTGACGGGGCTGGGGCTTTCCGGCTGGATCTGCAAGTGGCTCAGCGACCCTGCAATTGTCAATTTCGTGCTGGCGGCAGTGTCCGCCTGGCGGTTCAGCGGATACCACATCGTGCTGTTTTCCACGGGCCTGACGTCCATTCCCACCGAGATGATGGAGGCAGCCCGTATCGACGGCGCCAATGCGTGGCACCAGCTCTGGCGCATCCAGCTGCCCAACATCTGGCTGGTGTTCAGCTTCGTGATGTTCGACTGCATCCGCGGCACGCTGCAGTGCTTCGATATCCCGTTCATCATGACGAACGGCGGGCCGGGCTACGCCTCGTCCACCTTTACGCTGTACACCATCGACACCGCGTTCAAGTACAACAGCTTCGGCATGGCCGCCACCATGGCCGTGGCCATCATGGCCATCGTCATTCTGGTGTATGTGTTCCAGAACGTGGTGCTGAAAAAAGTGTTCAACCAGGAGGAGGCGGCGTGATGAACCGGGACAAATGCAAACGCGCGCTGTTCCTGTGCGTGAAATATCTTGTGAGCGCCGCGGTGGTTGCCGTGGTTGTCGGCCCATTGCTGGTCACGCTGTTCACATCGGTGAAAACACAGGCCCAGCTCGCCTCCACCTCGCCCATCCTGCCGCCCGCTCCCGGTGCGTGGAACTGGGACAACTATGCCGAGGTGCTGGGCGCGAAGCTGCTGCCCGTGGCAGTGAAAAACACCGCCGTGATTTTGGTGGTGAGTATTTTCTTCAACGTGCTGCTGGGGTCCGTTACAGCTTATTGCCTGCAGCGCTTTGAGTTCCGCTTCCGCAGGCTGGTGATGGGCTGCTTTTACCTGGGCATGCTGGTGCCCACCTTTGTGGTCGAGATCGCCCGCTTCAAGGTCATCCAGAGCATGGGACTGTACAACACGCTGGGCGCGCCCATCATCATCTATGTGGCGTCCGACCTGATGCAGCTGTACCTGTACATGCAGTTCGTCAGCAAGATACCCAAAGCGCTGGACGAGAGCGCGCTCATCGACGGATGCGGCTATTTCCGCATTTTTTACAGCATCATTTTTCCGCTTCTGGCCCCGGCAACGGCCACGGTCGTCATTTTGAAGATCGTCAACATCGTCAACGACATGTACGTGCCGTACCTGTATATGCCGAAAACAAAGCTCAAAACACTGACCACATTTTTGATGAATTACGCGGGTGCGCAGCAGGGCTCCTGGCCCACGCTGGCAGCCGCCATCATCGTAGTACTCATCCCCACCGTAGTGCTGTACCTGATTTTCCACAAGCAGATCACGGAAGGGCTTTCGGCGGGCGCAACAAAGGAATAAACGGAGGTATTGACCATGAGCGAATTTATGTCTTACGATCCCTGGGCGGAGATCACCACCCGCAACGGCTATGCCGGCGACGAAATGGTAGCCATGCTGCAAAAGGCCATCCGCAGGGGCAAGGAAGAGGACGCGCTGCACGCGGCCTATGAAATGTACATCACCAGCCCCCAGTTTGAGGAAAAGCTGTGGCGCCGCCTGCTGTGCATCAGCGTGGAGGATATCGGCTTCGGCAATCCGGATGCCCCCAACCTGGTGTACACGCTGTTCAAAATGCGCCAGGAATTCCCCTACAACGACGGCGACAGGCCCATGTTCTTCGTGCATGCCATCCGTTACCTGTGCCGCCAGAAGAAAGAGCGCTCCAGCGACCATGTGAAAAATCTGCTGAACCACGAGTTTGAAGTGGGGACAAAGTTTGAAGTGCCGGATTACGCGCTGGACATGCATACCCGCCGCGGCCGCGAGATGGGCCGCGACGTGTACCACTTCCTGACGGAGGCCAGCCGCGTGGAGCCCTATTACGAAACCGAGGGCGCGGCAGAGATCTATGAAAAATACAAGGCGCTGCTGGAAAGTGAGGACCAGGGCGAAAAATGCCCCAATGCGTTTGAATTCAATTCCTGGCAGTATTGAGGAAATCCCCGGTTTTGGCATTGCCAAAACCGGGGATCTTTGTTCTGCGGCTCAGTCGATGACTGTGCGGGTGCGGCCGATGCCCACGCTGGCCGCCGTCAGCTTTTTCCAGGTGTTGCAGCCGCAGATGCCGTCCGCCGTCAGGCTCACGGCGCGCTGGAACGCACGCACCGCGTTTTCCGTGCCGCCGCCGAAGATGCCGTCCAGCGGGCGGTTGGTGTAGCCAAGCGCATTGAGGGCATCCTGCAGGATCAGCACATAGGTGCTGCGGCTGCCGCGCCGCACGGTGGGGTAGCCCGCCGTGGTGCCGCTGCACGCGGGAGTACCGTAGCGGCGGTCGAAATGCACCCAGGTCGGCGTCATGGAGATGGGCTCCACATAGCCCCAGGCGCCGGTTGCCACAGCCGCGTTGCGGATGGCCACGCGCTGGGAATACGAAACGTTCTGCCCCACGTCGAAGCTCACGCCCGCGTAGTGCTGGCTGGCCGTTCCGTGGCCGCCTTCCCAGATGCGCTTGAACGCATAGCCGATGTAAATGCCCTTACCGTAACGCCGCCGCGTAAGGTTCCATGCCTCCATGGCGCGCGTCGTCGTCCAAAGCGTAGGGCTGTTGGATGAGCCGCGGAACTCGCGCACGCGCATCGTGTTGCCGTAGGCGTAGGGCATCGGGTCGTTTTCAGACAGGTTATAGGTGAACAGACGATTGGTGTACTCGTCGTATACGATGACCTTGGCCATGGCCCTATTCCTCCTCCATGATGTAGTAATTGTAAATGGCGTCCCAGGTGGCGCGGTCCACAAGGCCCGTCACAGGCAGGCCGAAGCCCTCCTGGAATTCCTTCACGGCATTGAGCGTAATCTCGTCGAAAATACCGCTTTCGGGCACGAACCAGGCCACGCAGAAGCGGGAGGCGATGCCGTTCATGTAGCGCTGCAGGCGGCGGACGCTTGGCCCGGCGCTGCCGATTGCCAGCACGAAGCCAGGGTATTCACCCTCCGGCAGATCGTTTTCGCCTTCGTCGGAGGCAAGGCTCAGGTAAGTGATGACGAGCGCCGCCCAAGTGGGTTCATCCACAATGCCCGTGATGGCGAAGGCGAACTCCCGCTGGAAGCTCTCCACGGCGTCCTTGGTTTCGGGGCCAAATTCGCCGTCAAGCACGGTGATGGGGGAGATGGTGTCGTAGAACGAGCCGATGTAAGCCAGCATGAACTGAACGAACTGCACCATACTGCCGCTCATGCCCTCCTGAAGGTCATAGCCCGGGTATGCAAACACACGGAAGCGGTTCACCGGGCCGTCCACGTTGCGCAGCGTGGAGAACTGGTTGTAAATGCTGTTCCAGGTGGCGGGGCCGACGACGCCGTCCACCGCTAGGCCGAACAGGCGCTGATAGGCCCGCACGGCTTCCGCCGTTGCGGTGCCGTAAATGCCGTCAAAGGCGATGACGGGAATTTCCGTGTAGTAGGCGCTCATCAGGTACAGGTAATACTGCACTTCCTTGACCGCCCGTCCCGTAGAGCCGATACGCAGAGGCGCACCGGGGTAAGTGCCCGGGCGTTCGGTGGGCGCCAGCAGGCCGTTGATGATGCCTGTGTACACCTCGTAGATCTTGTTCCAGGTCAGCTTGCCCACCAGACCGTCCACGGTAAGCCCGTAGAATTGCTGGAAAGCGCGCACAGCACGCTCGGTGGCGGAGCCGAAGATGCCGTCCGCCGTGATGGCCGGGATGGCGCTGTTGGAGTTGGAGATGATGCGCAGATAAAACTGCATTTGCTTGACGTCGTTGCCGCGGCTGCCTACAGCGAGCGTGGTGCCGGGGAACTGGCCCGGAGTATCGACGTTGGGCGGGGCGATATCTGTCTGGATAGAGCTGTATTCGTTGTAGATGCTGTTCCAGGTCGCCTGTCCCACGATGCCGTCCACCGTCAGGCCGAAATGCTGCTGGAAGGCGCGCACGGCCCGGTCCGTGGCCTGGCCGAAGATGCCGTCCACCGTGACGGTGGGAATGGTGTCCACAAATTCGGCCACGGCGTTGAGCCAGAACTGGATCTGTTCCACATCGTCGCCGCGGCTGCCCACACGCAGCAGGGTGCCGGGCCATTGGCCGGCTACAAGGTTGCCGGTGGCGGCCTCGCCTTCGCTGGAAAGCTCCGCAAGCTTTTTGACCGCTACGTAAATATAGCTGATCTTGTACCAGGTATCCCGGCCGACAACCCCGTCTTGGGCAAGGCTGAACTGCTTTTGAAATTTTTTTACCACAGCCTCGGTAGAGGCGCCAAACACGCCGTCCACCTCGAGAGTGCCGAAGAAGGGGTAGTTGCGGGCGATGCGGTTGAGCTGGCGCTGAATGGTGCGCACGGCATTGCCTGTGCTGCCCAGGCGCAGCGGTGTGCCGGGATAGCTTTCGGGAATGGCCTGAATGTTGTTGGTGCGTACGATCTCAATGTTGTTGCCGTAGTAATATTGCAGGATGGACAGCGCGTTGCGTCCCTGATTGGCCAGCGTGACGGTGCCCCATTGCTTCATGCCGGGGCAGGATACGGTTTTGCCGTCGCAGTACTCGGTGTAATAGGGGTCGATGGTACCGATGCGGCGTACGTAGGTGTTGAAGATGTCGTCGGTAATGCGGCTCATCACCTCGAAGATGTTGCGGCCATGGACGTAGTACTGGTCGTAGCTGGTGGAGCTGGTGATTTGAAAATTGTAGCCTTTGCTGCGGTACCATTCAGTATATACGCGGTTCAGCGCCAGGCTGATCTGAGCGTGGATGTTGGCCCGCAGGGCCTGCTCCGGCCAGGTGGGATATACCTCGCTGGAGGCGACGTTTTTGATGTAATCGCGGAACGATACCGTCACGTTCTGCACATTGGCCGAGGGGCGGCCCAGGTGTACCGTGATCTTTTCGGGGATGATGGGCTGGTCCAGAATGCGCGGGCGGCAGGCAGACAGCGGGGTGGGGCCGGAGGATTCGCCGCCCTCGAACAGCTTGTGCGTGGGGATATCGAAATCCTCAGGGAGACTGCGCACGGTGTAGGCGGCCGTTTCGTCCTCCTCCACAGGAATCATGAGCAGTTCCAGCAGGCTTACCTCACCGTCGAATACCTGCACACCCGCCACATGCACGGGGTCATAGCCCTCATGCTCGGCGGTCACGTCCACCACGGCATAGGGCAGGACGGTACGGTTGTTTTCGTCCAGGGAGTAAGAGCGGGGCGGGCAGGCGATGGCAACGTCGTCGGACAATGCCTCGGGACCGGTGGTGACGGTTTTATCCGGGATTCCGGTGCCGGAACGCTGGGATATGGTGACGATGACGTCAGGCACGGGCTGCGCGTTGCTGGCGGCGAAGCTGCGCAGGCGCAGAAAGCCTGTGCCGGTAAGGTCCGCCGCGGCGATGGCGGCGGTGATGTTTTGAGCGGGTGAAGGCGCGCGGGGTGCGGTGCGGCACCTGCACTGCGGCGCAGCGGCGGCGGGCTCCGCACCCGGAGCGGCACCGCTGCTGCCGCATGCGCACATGGCGCGGCCTTGTTTGTCAGAGTTCATACAAACACTCCTTTCTTGTCTTAGGATATTCTTTGAAAACCTGTGCTGACACCCGGGCTCCCTCTTCCTTTTTGCCGTTGTTTGGGATATACTGGTTTTAGACCCGAATCTTGGAGCGAACGGAGGGCGTTTATGGAATTTACGATTGAAAATAATTTTTTGTGCGTGCGGGTGCAGAGCAGGGGCGCTGAGCTGTGCAGCGTGGTGAAAAAGGAAACGGGCGAGGAAATGCTCTGGCAGGCGGACCCAGCTGTGTGGAACCGGCATGCGCCTATTCTGTTCCCCTACTGCGGGCGGCTGAAGGGCGGCGCGTTCACCCACAACGGCGTGTCCTATGAGGGCGGCCAGCACGGCTTTGCCCGGGATATGGAGCACGCGCTGGTGGAACAGAGCGGGGACAGCGTGACGCTGTGCCTGGAGGCAAATGTGCTGACGATGGAAAAATTCCCGTTTGCATTCAAGCTGTTTTCCACTTTCCGGCTGGAGGGCGTGACGGTGCACCACGACATCCGTGTGGAGAACGACGGCGGCGAGGTGATGCCCTTCGCCTTCGGGTACCATCCCGCGTTTCTGTGCCCGTTCGACGCGGCGCATAAAGCGGAGGATTACGTGCTGCGGTTCGATACGCCGCAGACGCCCACCGTCATCGAAACCGGGGAGGACGACGGCCTTGTGACGGGCGCGACCCGTGTTTATTTTGAAAGTGAGACAGACATTCCGCTGCATGACGGCATGTTCGACCACGACAGCACCTGCTTTTCCCGGCTGACGGCCGGGAGCCTTTCCATTGTGGAAAAAGAGACGGGCCGCCGCGTGAGCGTGGGGATCGAAGGCTACCCCTATGTGCTGATGTGGAGCGCAAAAGGCCCTGTCCGCTATGTGTGCATCGAGCCGTGGCACGGCTTGCCGGACGCGCGCACGGCCAGCGGCATCTGGGAGGAGAAGCCCGACACGGTGCGCCTTGCGCCTGGCGAAAGCTGGAGCACCGGCCTTGCGATGACGTTCGCACGGTGAGGCGCGCGTTTATTGGAAGCACGCGGCACGGCCGCGCCGAAGGAGGTTTGTTTATGCTGACACGGGACAGCCGCATCGGCGAGATCTATGCGACGCCCATTGGGCACGACATCATCCATACGCTGCTTTTGCAGACGGGCCTTCCGGAAAAGGCCGTCGCCAACCCTGTGGTGCGCCGCCTTTCACTGCGCGCTTTGCAGAAGCTGGCGCCGGGCAGGCTGGACGACAGCCTGGTGGATTCCCTGCTGGGCCTGCTGAACCATGAAACGCAGACGCCGCCCGCGCCCACAGGCGGCATCACCCGCAAATGGTGGAAGGAGGCCGTGGCCTACCAGATCTATCCCCGCAGCTTTGCGGACTCAAACGGCGACGGCGTGGGCGATCTGCGGGGCATCCGCGAAAAGCTGCCCTATCTGAAGGAACTGGGCGTAAATCTGCTGTGGCTCTCGCCCGTATACGATTCCCCCAACGACGACAACGGCTATGACATCCGGGATTACCGGAAAATCATGGCCGAGTTCGGCACCATGGAGGATTTCGACGCCCTGCTGGCTGAGGCACATGCGAACGGCATGAAGCTTATCATGGACCTTGTGGTGAACCACACCTCCGACGAGCACCCCTGGTTCCAAAGTTCCCTGCGCGACCCCGACGGTCCCTGCCGGGACTATTACATCTGGCACAAAGGCAGGGACGGAAAAGAGCCGAACAACTGGGTGAGCTTTTTTTCCGGCCCCGCGTGGAATTACTATCCCGAACGGGACGAATGGGCGCTGCACCTGTTCAGCAAAAAGCAGATGGACCTGAACTGGGATAACCCCGCGCTGCGCCGCGAGGTCTATGACATGATCGACTGGTGGCTGGCCAAGGGCGTGGACGGTTTCCGCATGGACGTCATCAACCTGATCTCTAAGGACGGCCTGGCTGACGGCAGCGAGGCGTTGGCGGGAGCCATCGGCCTGCGGGGCATCGAGCATTATTTTTACGGCCCGCGCCTGCACGAATATCTGGCAGAGATGCGGCGGGAGAGCTTTGGCCGTTACGACGCCGTCACTGTGGGCGAGACGGCGGGCCTGGGCATGCAGATGTCCAAAATGCTCACCGCGGAGAGCCGCGCGGAGCTGGACATGGTGTTCAACTTCGACGCGCTGGAGAACCCGGGCAAGACCCGCTTTGACGATTACCGGTACGACCTGCGCTACCTGAAAAAATACCTGTTGGACTGGCAGCAGAATTACGGTGACAACTGCTGGATGAGCCTGTTTTTTGAAAACCACGACAACCCGCGCATGGTGAGCAAAGTGAATCCGGACCCGGCTGTGCGCGCGCCGCTGGCAAAGCTGCTGGCGACGCTTCAGCTCACACTCAAGGGCACTCCGTTCATCTATCAGGGGCAGGAGCTGGGCCTTGCCAATGTGGATTTTGCATCCATCGACGAGATCAACGACGTGGAGAGCCGCAACCTGTACCAGGAGCTGTGCGGCAAAATGCCGTCGGAGGAAGCGTGGAAGCGCATCCTGGCCGGCACGCGGGACCATGCCCGCGCACCCATGCCATGGAACGCGGGGCCCAACGGCGGCTTTACCGCAGGAACGCCCTGGCTGCGCATGGCGGACGGCTGGCAGACGTGCAATGCCGCCGACGAGATGCGGGACCCGGATTCGGTGTTCCATTATTATAAGAAGCTGATCGCGCTGCGGCGGGAAAACCCGGCGCTGGTATACGGCGCGTTCCGTCCCGTGTTTTTAAAGACGAAAAGGCATGCGGATGTGTTCTGCTATTTCCGTGTGCTGGACGGCAGAAAATTTTATGTGGAATGCAACCTGACGGCCCACCAGACGCCGCGCCCGGCGCCGCTCTCCGGCGCACAGGCAAAGCGAATCGGTAATTATGCCGAGGAAGCGCCCGTGCTGCGCCCCTATGAGGCAAACGTATACGAGGTGCTGTGAGCGGGCAGCGGCCCGCCGGAGGGAAACGGCAAAAAGCGTCTTTTCGCATAGCTGCTCATAAAACGGCATCAAGCGCCATCCCTGGTGATATCCTGTGGTGCAAGTAGCTTATCCGTTGGGATAAGGCGGAAAAGTTTCGCCCAAAAGAAAGAGATATGATTGCAGAACTCTGACGGAACAAAGCTGCAACACGCCATACTGAAAGGCGGTAATAAACCGTGGCTCTTTTGTCTGGCTTTTATTTGAAGAATTTTGCACTTATCGCTGCGCCATATTCGTTAGCGTTCAATGGGGTAAACAAGAAGAATATGAACAACCTGCCTAAAGGTTTCCATTGAGGCTGTTTCTATCGCTTACCCAATTAAAGCACGGCAACTCATTTTGAGTTGCCGTGCTTTATTAGATGGTTAATATATACAATTTTGTGAAGCAGCTAAGTTGCACACTAAGAGAAATTATTGTTTCCTACCGTTAGATTCGCAAGGGACTTCCATACAGACTGCCAAAACCGTCAACGAAGTATGCCACAAAGGTATAGTATGCGGCGCTTGATGCCGATTCTCTTGCTTTTGTATCATGCTTATGCATATTTGCTTTTACGATGGTCATTGTGCCAAAATTTGTGATTTAGTAATAAGATGAATGATTGCTCCTAACAAATCCTACTACTCAAAATGTTTAATTGACAGTTGTAACTGCTGTAATTATGCGTTTTGTTTTTTTTGAATACGGAGA
>ERZ826764.2009-NODE-2009-length-21229-cov-13.200198_pt1 | contig 21229 bp, 20 predicted proteins | sample MGYA00519870_ERZ826764 | MGnify/ENA primary metagenome ERZ826764 (study PRJEB31778, sample SAMEA3449239) | human gut metagenome | biome: human gut; feature: human-associated habitat; material: faeces | place: United Kingdom | collected 2010/2012 ...
GATTGTCTGACCGTAGCTGCGGGCATTTTGGCTCGCAGCCAGGGAGTTATCAAAGGAACAGGCGCGGATCGGCGATTTGTAAAAAACGCTTTCAAAAATGCGGAGTGTCACCGTGGATCCTTATAAATAGTTCTTCTTATCTTCTTTCTGACTCATACATGACCAACACTACCACTTCAAAGCAGGATTGTATAAAAACGAATAATCTATAGAATTCTTACTAAATTATGCTATAATATACAAGATTAATCAAACAGTTTCAAAATGAAAGAGGGAGTATCAAATGAAAAGGTTATTATTAGTTTTAATGCTGATTCTGGGAACAGTAATGATCACAAGCCGTCCGGTGGCGACTTATGCATATACAGATGAAGAAAAGCAGCAGGCGAAATCATGGCTGTCTTCGCATGGTTATCCACCAACAAGAGCAGGGGCAGAACAGGCATATCAGGATTATATGGATGGAAAGATTGATGTTCCAGAAGCAGATGCATATATGGGAAAGAACCAGAAAGATGATATAGAAGAAAAGAAAAATTCAAATGTGAATACAGAAACAAAAAAAGATAAACAATCTGAAAATACTAATAAAAATAATACAACAAAACAAGAAAATTCATCTGAAGAACAGACAAACAATAATACAACATCTGCAAAAGAATCAACAACACAAGGAACAACAGAAACAACAACGACAAAAGTGACAACAGAAACAAAAGAACAGAAACAACAAAAAGAAGAAAAAAAGAAAAAGGAGCAGAAAGAAACAAAGAAAAAACACACAACAGGAATTGCGATCGGAGTAGCTGCAGTTGTGATTTTTGTTTTACTTGTAGTATTTATGCGAAAGAGAATGTAAAAAACGTTATGCTGAAGTGATAGAAATTCACTTGACACAACAGTTAGTGAGTGCTATTCTATATGTAAATTACATAACGTCTTCAGGGCAGGGTGCAAGTCCCTACCGGCGGTTATAGCCCGCGAGCCTTATATGGCATGACTTGGTGAGATTCCAAGGCCGACAGTACAGTCTGGATGGAAGAAGATTTAAGAAGTGATATTGATCATCATGTCCTGGGATTTTTATAATTCCAGGATTTTTTATTTCAATTCAGAGAAATATCAAGATATCAAAAAGGAGTTCCTGAAGAATTAGAACAAAGATCAGGAGCTCCTTTTTATATTTCCGATTTCAATACCAATCAAAATCCAACCTCCCAAAATCGAAGAACCTGAAGGGAAGGGAGAAAAATATTTGAAAGAAGAATATATGCGGCGTGCGATCGAACTTGCCAAGAAAGGCTGTGGATATACCAATCCAAATCCCTTAGTAGGAGCAGTGATCGTAAAAGATCAAAGGGTTATTGGGGAAGGATATCATGAGAAGATCGGCGGATTACATGCAGAGCGAAATGCCTTAAAAAACTGCATAGAAGATCCTGAGGGAGCTGAGATTTATGTAACATTGGAGCCATGCTGTCATTATGGAAAAACACCACCATGTACGGAAGCATTGATCGAAGCAGGGATTAAGAAAGTATATGTCGGGAATTTAGATCCCAATCCGAAAGTAGCAGGGGGCGGGATCAAGATCCTGAATGATCATGGAATAGAAACTGAGACAGGAATTCTTGAAGAAGAGTGCAGACAGTTAAACGATATATTTTTTCATTATATTCAGAATGATATTCCATATACAGCACTAAAATACGCAATGACATTGGATGGAAAGATCGCAACGGCAACTGGTGAATCTAAGTGGATCACAGGAGAAGAAGCCAGAAGACATGTACATACATTACGACATCAGTATGCAGCGATCATGGCAGGGATCGGTACGGTTTTAGCAGATGATCCGATGTTAAATGCACGAATCGAACATGGGAATGATCCAATTCGTGTGATATGTGATTCAAACTTAAGGATTTCGGAAGGATCAAATATCGTAAAAACAGCCAGAGAAATCCCAACGATCATTGCTACCATAAGTAAGGATCAGGAAAAAATAGCAAAATTAGAACAAAAAGGATGCAAGATCTTAAAAACATCAGAGCAAGATGGAAAGGTCGATGTTAAAGAAGTTCTAAAACAGTTAAGAAATATGGAAATCGACAGTGTTTTGGTTGAGGGCGGCGGAATTTTGAATGAATCCTTGATCAAAAACAACTGTGTTCACAAAGTTTACGCCTATATTGCTCCAAAATTATTTGGAGGAGAAAAGGCCAAAACACCTGTAGAAGGCAAAGGAATCGAAAGGATCCAAGAAGCTTTGGTATTTGATGAATTAAAGGCAACACCACTTGGAAATGACATATTACTGGAAGGGAAGGTGAGATCATGTTTACCGGAATCGTAGAAGAATTAGGAACAGTCATATCCCTGAAGCGAGGAAGCAAAGCAGCAGTCCTTACGATCAAAGCAAATGTTATTTTTGAAGATCTTAAATTGGGAGACAGCGTAGCAGTTAATGGTGTCTGCCTGACAGCGACTCACATTAGCGGCAATACATTTCAGGCAGACGTGATGAATGAGACATTCAACCGAAGCAGTCTTGGAAGTTTAAAAAAGGGATCTGTCGTCAACCTAGAGCGAGCGATGGCAGCCAATGGAAGGTTTGGAGGTCATATGGTAGCAGGCCATGTGGACGATACAGGGGAACTTGTTAGCGTAAAACAAGATGATAATGCTGTATGGTTTACGATCAAAGCCCCAGAAAACATCATGAAATACTGTATTGAAAAAGGATCGATCGCACTCGATGGGATCAGTCTGACGATCGCTAAGTTAAGTGATGATACCATTTCCGTATCCATGATTCCACATACCATAAAAAATACCAATTTTGGATATAAAAAACCAGGAGATAAGATCAATCTGGAGAATGACATGGTTGGGAAATATATAGATAAACTGCTGCATTTTGATCAGCAGGAAACAAACGACAAACATACAAGCAGCACCTTAACAATGGAAATGTTAAGAAATGCTGGATTTTAATAAAAGAACGAGGAGGGAAAGATAAGATGAGCGATGTAGTATGCGAAGTGATCGCACAGCTTCCAACAAAATATGGAACATTTGAGGCACATGGGTATGTAGACCAGAGAAGTGGGGAACATCATGTAGCATTGGTTAAAGGAGATATCACAGACGGAGAACCAGTTTTATGCCGTGTGCATTCCGAATGCCTGACTGGGGATACTTTTGGATCTCTACGCTGTGATTGTGGAGAACAACGAAGTCGTGCAATGCGTCAGATCGAGAAAGAAGGACGAGGGGTTTTCTTATATATGCGTCAAGAAGGACGCGGAATCGGATTGATCAATAAATTGAAAGCCTATGTATTACAGGAACAGGGAATGGATACAGTCGAGGCCAACTTAGCTCTTGGATTTAAAGATGATGAACGAGATTACAGTGCAGGAGCCATGATCTTACAGGATTTAGGAATCAAAAAACTACGACTGATGACAAACAATCCAACCAAAATTGATGGATTAAATGAATATGGACTTGAAATCGTAGAACGAGTGCCAATTCAGATGCCGATCAATCCATTTGATAAATATTATATGCAGACAAAGCAAAAGAAAATGGGACACATGACAACATACGAAGTTTAAATTAACAGAAAAATTAAGGTCGCAGGGACTTAAGATTAACGAAGAAAAAGGAGAAATTAAAATGAGAGTATTAGAAGGTAAATTAGTAGCAAGCGGATTAAAAGTAGGAATCGTAGCAGCCAGATTTAATGAATTTATCGTATCCAAATTAGTATCCGGAGCTTTAGATGGATTGAAAAGACATGATGTGAAAGAGGAAGATATCGATATCGCATGGGTACCAGGAGCTTTTGAGATTCCACTGATCGCAGACAAGATGGCAAAAAGCAAAAAATACGATGCAGTGATCTGTCTTGGAACAGTGATCCGTGGAGCAACAAGCCATTATGATTATGTATGTAACGAAGTATCCAAAGGAATCGCACAGGTATCATTAAATACAGGAATTCCAGTCTTATTCGGAGTTGTTACAACAGAAAATATCGAGCAGGCAATTGAACGTGCTGGAACAAAAGCAGGAAACAAAGGATATGACTGTGCATTATCTGCAATCGAAATGGTACAGCTGATCAAAGAAGTAGAAGCATAAAAAGAATCAGAAATTAAAGCAGGAAGTTAGTATGGAACAATATTATTTAGGATTTGACGCAGGAACACAAAGTGTAAAAACAGCAGTTTATGATATTGATATGAACCTGATCGTGCAGGATACCAATGCAACAATCTTAAATTATCCACATCCGGGATGGGTGGAAATGGACGCAGACCAGTATCTTCATGCAACGGTTACAGGAATCAGAAACTGCGTTACAAAGATGAAAGAAAAGAATCTGGATCCAGACAACATCCGCTCTATTTTTGGAGATGGGATCATCTGCGGGATTGTCGGTGTTGATAAGGATTGCCATGCAATCACACCTTATATCAATTATCTGGATTCCAGAACAAAAGAAGATGTTGAGGAACTAGCATCCCATCATTATGAGATCTGGGCGAAAGAGACTGGGAATCCCCAGCCAAACTGCATGTTTCCAGCGATGTTTGCACGTTGGATGATGAACAATTGTGAAGGATTTAAAGAAAAAGGCAGAAAATTCATGCACAATGCACCATATATCCTGGCTAATCTTGCAGGACTGTCCGCAGAAGATGCATTTATCGACTGGGGAACGATGTCTGGATGGGGACTAGGATACCGTGTAACAGAGAAAAAATGGTCCAAAGAACAATTAGAGATCCTTGGAATTCCAATGGAAATGATGCCAAAGATTCAAAAACCATGGGATATCATTGGAACATTATCAGAGACATTTGCAAAAGAAACCGGATTGAAACCAGGAATCCCAATCTGTGCGGGAGCTGGAGATACAATGCAGTCTATGATCGGATGCGGAGTGATCAAACCAGATCAGGCAGCCGACGTAGCAGGAACATGTGCGATGTTTTGTATTGCAACCGATGGGATCAATGAAGAATTAAGCAAACCAGAAAATGAACTGATCTTTAACAGCGGAACTTTAGAAAATACATACTTTTATTGGGGATTCATAAGAACCGGTGGATTAGCACTTCGTTGGTATCGAGATAATGTATGCAACGAAGCAGGAAATGGAGCATATTTTGATGAATTAAATGAGAAAGCACAAAATGTGCCATGCGGATCCAAAGGAGTCCTGTTCCTTCCATATTTAACAGGAGGATTTGGAGAAACATCCAATGCAAGTGCCTGTTTCCTGAATATGACGATGGACACAGATCAGGGAGTACAGTGGCGTGCAGTTTTAGAAGCAATCGGTTACGATTATATGAGTGTGACAGATATTTATAAAAAAGCAGGCGTGCCACTTGAATTTATGACAATCACAGAAGGTGGAAGTAATTCAGAAGTCTGGAACCAGATCAAAGCAGACATGTTAGGATGTAAGAGTGCCACATTAGAAAATGCACAAGGAGCAGTTCTTACAGATGCAGTGATCGCAGCATATGCGGTAGGAGATCTGGAAGATCCAAGTCAGGTATTTGAAAAAACAAGAAAGATCAAGAAAATTTATGAACCTGATCCAATAAGAACAAAATACTATCGCAGTATTTATGAACAACAAAGAAAACTGATCAAAGACGATATGGCAGCAGTTTTTCAGACTTTACACCAGATCAGTAAGATTCAAGAACAAAGCAATGATTAAAAAAATGAAAAGGCTTCTTTACAAGAGGCCTTTTTTTCTTGTACAATAAAAGATAAAGTATATAAAAATAAGTTATAAGCAACTAACTTTGTAGATGATTTTTGATCAATTAGATTTCAAGGAGGAAAAAGTCATGGATAACGAAAAGATTGAAAAATTACAACAGATGATCGATGAAAGTAATCATATCGTATTCTTTGGTGGCGCAGGTGTTTCAACAGAGAGTCATATTCCAGACTTTCGAAGCACGGATGGTTTGTATCACCAGACTTATAAATATCCACCCGAGGTTATGGTAAGCCATACATTTTATACACAGCATACGGAAGAATTTTATGATTTTTATAAGAATAAGATGATCTTCTTGGATGCAAAACCGAATAAGGCACATTTAAAACTTGCAGAGATGGAACAGGCGGGAAAACTGTCTGCGATCGTTACGCAAAATATCGACGGGCTTCATCAGGCAGCAGGAAGTAAAAATGTCTTTGAACTGCACGGCAGTGTTCACAGAAATTATTGCCAGAAATGCGGCAAGTTCTTCGATGTGAATTATGTCGTGAATGCCAAAGGAGTCCCATATTGTGACGAATGTGGGGGAATCATCAAACCAGATGTTGTATTATATGAAGAAGGTTTAGATTCTCAGACGATCAACGGAGCAGTCAGAGCCATTTCCAAGGCAGATATGCTGATCATTGGAGGAACATCACTGGTTGTTTATCCAGCCGCTGGAATGATTGATTATTTTAAAGGAAAATATCTTGCAGTACTGAATCGTGATGCGACAAGCAGAGATAAACAGGCAGATTTGTGCATTACAGACCCAATTGGAGAAGTACTGGGAAGAATCAGGGTATAAAGATGAAGAAAAAAGATATGATCTTAATCGCAGCAGTACTGGCAATTTCACTGATCAGTTTGGCAGCGATCAAGATGACACAAAAAGACGGAAAAGAAGTGATCGTGACAGTTGACGGAAAAGAAGTGTACAAAACATCCATCAAGAAAGATCAAATTTATCAGATTCCAGAGAAAAACGGCACGAACGTCATGCAGATCAAAGATGGAAAAGTTACAATGAAAAAAGCAGACTGTAAAGACCAGATCTGTGCAGACCATAAAGCAATCGAGAAATCAGGAGAAACGATCGTATGTCTGCCACATAAAGTAGTGATCGAGATCCGGTCAGAAGATGGCAAAGAACAGGAATTAGACGGGGTAACACAATAAACATCAGATGAGATAGTAAACAACAGGAGAAATAAAATATATGTCAACAAAAAGATTAGCGACAGATGCGATGTTTTTAACATTGGCACTTGTTGTATCCTATATAGAAGTATTGATCCCGGTACCAGTTGGAATTCCCGGAGTGAAATTAGGACTTGCCAATGGAGTGATCATGGTTTTGTTATTCTTTACAACATGGACAAGAACACTTGAGATCTCAGTGATCCGAGTTGTACTGGCAGGATTCTTGTTTGGAAATCCAATGACGATCGCCTACAGTCTGGCAGGAGGGATCTTAAGTCTGGTCATCATGGGACTTCTAAAGAAGATCGAAGGATTCTCACCCATTGGAATCAGCGTTGGAGGCGGAGTAGCGCATAATATTGGGCAGCTCAGTGTTGCTGTTTTCTTAATGGAGAATACAAAGATTTATTATTATGCACCAGTATTACTGATCACAGGAACGATCGCAGGGATCATCATCGGAGTGTTAAGTGGAGTGCTAGTTAAGAAGATCCCGCCACAACTATTTCGATAAAAGATTTGAAATTTCTACAAAATCGTGGTACTACTATATGTATACACTTTCTAACAGGCAATGATTTTGAAGAAAGGAGTCACAATTGAGAACAAAATTAAATGAGATCATAAAGAATGGACATATTGGTATGATCGCAGTATTTTTTATAGTTTATATGATCACATTTTCCTACATTGAAGATCGAGATGTGCATCATTACATCATACATACAACGATAGATGATCAGATACCATTCTGTGAATATTTCATCGTACCATATCTATTATGGTTCTTATTTGTAGCAGTTACAGTTTTTTATTTTATGTTTTTTAATAAGAATCAATGGAAAGAATATTATCAGCTGATCATAACACTTGGAATAGGCATGACACTGTTTTTGATCATCTCATTAGTATTTCCGAATGGACAGGATCTAAGACCAGTTCTTACTGGAGACGGCATTTTTATCAAAGCAGTACAGATGATCTATCACACGGATACTCCGACGAATGTACTTCCAAGTATCCATGTATTTAACTCTCTGGCATGCTGCGTTGCGATTTTGAAGAATCAGAGAAAATATAAGAAAAGCACCGATACAGCATGTGTTGTCTTAACGATATTAATTATCATGTCGACGATGTTCTTAAAACAACACAGTGTGGTGGACGTAGTGCTCGCAGCCCTGATTTATACTGGATGTTACAGGATCATCTATGGGAATGAATTATGGTCACAGAATGCATTTCGCACGTTTATTTTCAGCGATCATTCGTGAATCACGCTTGACACGACCAAGAAAGATTTGCTATAAATACCAGAGAGAAACCGCAGAAATTGGAGTAGAGAAGAATGAGAAAAAAGATTTGGATGATCCTGGTATGCATCATATCCATGAGTTTTTGTATGGCAGGATGTACTGGCAATACAAGCAAGAAGAAATCAAATGGCAAGATAAGAATTACAACAAGTTTTTACACCATGTATGATTTTGCAAAGAAGATCGGTGGAGACAAAGTAGAAGTGATCAATTTAGTACCAGCAGGAACAGAACCTCATGACTGGGAACCATCAACGAAGGATCTGATCGAGATGGAGAAATCAGACATCTTTATTTATAATGGAGCCGGCATGGAACAATGGGTAGATGACGTTTTGGAAAGTCTTGATACGGAAGAACTTACAAGCGTTGAAGCATCCAAAGGGATCAAGTTACTAAAAGATCAGGATGCACATGAACACGATCACGAACACAACAGTGAGAATGATCCCCATGTCTGGTTAGATCCACAGAATGCAAAGTATGAGATGAACAAGATCAAGAAAGCATTGATCAAAGTGGATGCAGAGAATAAAGATTATTACGAAGCGAATTATAAGAGATACGCAAAAGAATGTGACAAATTAGATACATTATATAAGGAAGAAACATCCAAACTTACAAAGAAAGAACTTGTTGTGGCACATGAAGCATTTGGCTATCTATGTCACGCATATGGGTTAGAACAGATGGGAATTGAGGGATTATCCGCAGATGATGAACCAGATCCCAAACAGATGAGCGAAGTGATCCGCTTTGCAAAAGAACATCAGGTAAAAACAATCTTTTTTGAAGAACTGGTGAGTCCGAAAGTAGCGAAAACCATTGCAAAAGAGACCGGAGCCAATGCAAAGATGTTAAACCCCCTGGAAGGACTAAGTAACAAAAAAATCAAAGCAGGAGAAGATTATTTTTCCGTAATGAAACAAAATCTCGCTGCGATCAAAGAGGCATTAAGCGAATGAGTGAATCAAACACAAAACAGATGATACAATTAAATCATGTAAAATTCGGATACAGTGATACGGAAGTCTTAGAAGAGATCAATCTGACGATCCATGAAGGCGAATATGTCGTTCTGACTGGTGAAAATGGAAGCGGAAAAAGTACACTTATGCGTCTGATCTTAGGTGAAATGAAACCAGATGAAGGAGAGATCATCCTGATGAACAATGATCCAAGATTAAAGAAACGGATCGGTTACGTGTCACAGAATGGGATCAGTAAGAACCAGAGCTTCCCAGCAACGGTAGAAGAGATCATGATCACAGGACTTTATCAGGAACTTGGCTTGTTTCATCTGCCACATAAAAAACATAAGAATAAGATCAAAGAGACACTAAGGGATTTTGGAATGGAAGAATTCCTTAAGAGACGGATCGGTGAATTATCTGGTGGACAGCAGCAGCGAGTGATGATCGCAAGAGCAATGATCGGAGATCCGAAACTTCTGATCTTAGATGAACCAACAACGGGAGTAGATGCAAGATCAACAAAGATCTTGTACGATATGCTCTATGAGATCAATACAAAATATAATACGACCATTTTTATGATCACACACGGAAGACTGCAGGAATGTAAAGGATGTGATCGTATTTTAAGAATGGATGAAGGGAGGATCGTGGAAGAATGATCGAGATGTTACAATACGGATTTATGCAGCGCGCATTTATTACAGGAATCTTACTGGCCGTGATCGCACCATTGATCGGAATCACGATCGTCTTAAAGAGAATGTCCATGATTGGAGATGCACTCTCTCATGCATCCCTGGCAGGTGTTGCTCTGGGCTTGTTATTAGGGATCAATCCAATCTTAGGAGCAATGGGAATCTGTCTGTTTGCAGCCCTGGGAGTCGAAGCGATCCGAAGAAAGATCCCACGATATTCTGAGATGGCGATATCGATCATTATGTCAACAGGGATCGGACTTGCTGGTATCCTATCCGGATTCGTAAAAAACGGAACGAACTTTAACAGTTTCTTATTTGGAAGTATCATATCCATCAGCAAAGACGAACTGAAGATCGTATGTGTGATCAGTGTGTTAGTATTGCTCTGTGTATTGCTTCTATATAAAGAACTATTCTATATCGGATTTGATGAGAATGCAGCAAGGATCAGCGGTGTACCTGTCAAGACGATCAATTTTATCTTTACTTTATTGACCGCATTGACGGTATCGATCGCATCAAGAACGGTTGGAACATTGATCGTCTCATCCATGCTTGTAATCCCGATCGCATGCGGAATGCAGGTAGGACGAAGCTACAAAGCAGTCATGATCATCGGTGTGATCACAGCATTGGTCACAACAGTGATCGGATTAACACTGTCTTATTATGTAGGTCTTAAGCCAGGAGGAACGATCGTACTGCTCGAGGTGGTATGTTTCTTGATCCTTGCACTGATAAGCAGGTATACGAAGTAAATTTTTTGACATTTATCAGAAAATTTTATATAATAAAAAGAAGGCATGCATAACAGAATAAAACTGCATGCCTTCTTTTTTGGAAAAAACAATGAAAGGAAAGGCAAGTCAATGATTGTTCAGCTAATAGAAAATATATATCAGTTTTTATGGGGAGAATGGATTCATGTTCCGTTACCAGGAGGTGGAAGCCTGGGACTTTCGCTGCTCATTATATTGCTACTTCCAGCAGGTATCGTTTTTACGATCAAAACAAAATTTTTACCAATCCGTCTGTTCCCGGATATGGTCAAAGCACTAACAGCAAACAATAAGAATGGAAAAGATGAAAAAAGCAGTCTTTCTTCTTTACAGACCTTGATCGTATCAACAGCAACACGTGTCGGAATGGGAAATCTGACAGGAGTTGTCGCAGCAATATCCGCAGGTGGAGCAGGGGCCGTATTCTGGATGTGGATCACAGCATTGCTTGGATCATCGACAGCCTTTATCGAAGCAACTCTTGCACAGTTACATAAAGAAAAAGACCCCCTGTATGGTGGATATCGAGGAGGACCAGCCTATTATATTCATCACTTTATGGAAGAGAGACAAGGAAAGAAGAAAAAACACACGCTGATCGCTGTCTTATTTGCGATTTCAGGATTGATCTGCTGGTGTGGGATCAGTCAGGTGGTAAGTAATTCCGTGGCAGAATCATTCCACAATGCCTTCCATATTCCAACACTTTATACAACGATCGTGCTTGTTATTGTGGCAGCAGTGATCGTATTAAGGAAGAATGCAACGGTCAAAGTATTAGATATCGTGGTACCGATCATGGCAGTCATTTACTTCGGGATTACGATTTTTGTGATCCTCACGAATCTGCCAAGCATTCCAGGGGTTTTTGCAAGAATCTTCAAAGAAGCCTTTGGAATCCGTCAGGTCGCAGCCGGAGGGTTTGGAGCAGTTCTTATGAACGGAGTGAAACGAGGATTATTCTCCAACGAAGCAGGATCAGGATCCGCACCATGCGCAGCAGCCGCAGCAGACTGTGAACGCCCAGCACAGATGGGATTGGTACAGGCATTAGGAGTCTTCATCGACACGATCGTGATCTGTAGTTGTACGGCAATGTTAATGTTATTAGCACCACAGAATCTGACCAATGGATTAACCGGTATGAACTTGTTACAGACAGCAATGAACTACCATTTAGGAGGATTCGGAGTTGTATTTATCGCAGTGATCCTCTGGATGTTCAGCTTCTCGACATTCCTTGGAATCTTATTCTATGCAAGATCCAACGTCGCCTACCTGTTCGGTGATAAATGGGGATGGCAGACAGCCTATAAAGTATTAGCACTTGTGATGTTATTTATCGGAGGAATCCAGACCTATACATTCGTATGGGATTTAGGAGATGTCGGAATTGGGTTAATGACGATCTTTAATATCTTCATCCTGTATGCAATGTCAGGACAGGCGATCAAAGAGTTAAAGAACTATGAAGAAACAAAGAAGAAATCGATCGAAGAAAGAGCATATGCATTGCAAGAAGATGAATAGGAAGTAAATATGTGAAATAAAACCGAACAATTTACGTAAATATGATTTTGATTTACGTAAATTGTTCGGTTTTTGTGTATTAAATATTAAAAATAACAGAAGGAATTGTGCAAATAACGAAAATATTGAATAAATAACATAAATATGTTAATATTAACATAACAAATGATAAGAACGTTAAACTAAAAAAAGAAAGGAGAAAATGTTATGTTAGTAGAAGAATTGAAAGAATTAGCACGATCAATTCAAGAACAGCGAGCAGAAGAACAAAAAATAGAAGTAAAAGCTGCACATATAGATTGCCCGAAGAGACTGTATGATACACTATCAAGTTTTTCAAATCAAGATACAGGTGGAATTTTGATCTTTGGTTTGGATGAAAAACAAGATTTTAAAGCAGTGGGAGTTTATGATCTGCAGGACTTGCAGAAGAAGGTAACAGAGCAATGCAACCAGATGGAACCTCCAGTTCGTGCAGTTTTTACATTTGCAGAATATGAAGGTGTCTGGATCGTTTCTGCAGAAATACCATCCATTGATCTGACAGAACGTCCTTGCTATTATAAAGGAGCAGGAAAAGTTCGAGGATCGTATATTCGTGTTGGAGATGCGGATATTGGAATGACTGATTATGAAATCTATAGTTATGATGCGTGGAGAAAGCATGTTCATGATGATGAAAGAGTGGCTGACAAAGGAGATATCTCTTTTTTAGATAAAGACAAACTAGATATGTATGTGTTAGATAAGAAATTAGAACGCCCACAATTTTCTAAATTAGATGAAAATCAAATATACGAATTGCTTGGAATTACTAAGGGTGGAATACCGACACTTGCAGCAATTATGAATTTTGGAATTTATCCACAAGGAATTTATCCACAGTTAGCAATCACAGCCATTACCGTATCAGGGACTGAAATAGGAGATCTTGGATCAGCAGGGGAACGTTTTGTTGATAATAAGCGGATTGAAGGAACGATTTCAGAAATGGTAGAAAGCGCATTATTATTTTGCAAACGAAATATGAAAGTTAAAACAATCATTGATCCCGCAACTGGACTCAGAAAGGACCGTACAGAATATCCAATGAATGCAGTCAGGGAAGCAATTTTAAATGCAGTGATCCATAGAGATTACAGCGTGCATACCGAAGGGACTCCAATACAGATCGATTTTTTCTCAGATCGTTTGGAAATTCACAGCCCTGGAAATTTATATGGAAGAATGACAGTGGATCAATTAGGAATCGCCAAACCAGATCTTAGGAATCCAGTATTAGCAGTTATGGCAGAGAGTATGACAAAAGCAGAAAATCGTTATTCAGGAATTCCGACGATACGAAGAGAGATGAAGAAATACTCTTTGCCAGAACCAGTATTTGAGAATCGGAGAAATGAATTTGTAGTTATCTTATATAATGAACAGAAGATGCAAGGATCAGAGATGAGATCAGAAGAAGAGAGCATTTTGGAGTATTGCAAAACGCCAAGAAGCAGGGATGACATCAAGAAATTTCTGAAATTAAAAACATGGAACTACATTATGAAACAATGGATTCAGCCATTGTTGAAAGAAGGAAGATTACAATTAACGATGCCAGAGAAACCAAGAAGTAAGCAGCAGAGATACTATACAATAAAATAGCAAAGAAAAATGTCTGTTAGATCTATTATGAAACAAATAGGTATAACAGACATTTTAATTACATCATCAAATTATAAAAACAGCTTCTTACGTGTCCTAAAATAAGCCACCAGAACCATCGTTCCAGTCAACACCCAAGAGATCGGATAGATCGCCATCAAAAGCTTATAATCATGGAACCAGTTACAGACCGTTGCAAGCCAGATCAAACGTAATACACAAGATCCAAACACTGTTAGGATCGCAGGAGTCATGGAACGTCCAAATCCACGCAGACAGCCACCACTGATCTCATAAGAACTTGTCAGACACTCGAATGTCAGAACGATCAAAAAACGAAGCTGAGCATAATGATAGACAGATGGATCACTTGTAAATAATCCAATAAAGAACGTACGGAATACAACAAAGATCGTACTAAGGATTCCGCAAGAGATCACACTGCACAACATTCCAAGACGAAAAATCTTCTTACAACGCCCCTCATCCTTCGCACCATAATTCTGTCCGGTAAATGTAACCACCGTCTGAGCAAAGGCATTGACCAGATAATAAGCAAAATACTCATAATTTAATTCCACAGCAGAACCCGCGATCCCGCCAGCTCCAAAACTGTTGATCCCAGACTGGATACAGACATTGGCAAGAGAGAAAACCATTCCCTGAAGCCCTGCAGGAACCCCAATTTTCAGGATCTTAGAAACGGCATCATGATCAATCGTCAAAGACTTAAAAGACAAGCGGATCGGAAGTTCTTCATGCGTCAGAAAATAAAGAATCTGAACAGCACTTGTTACATTCGCACCAACCGTCGCAAGTCCGGCACCCGCAACACCCATATGAAATACAACGACAAATAGAAGATTCAAGATCACATTCACAACACCAGACATGATCAAAGCATACATCGGACGATGTGTATCTCCGATACTGCGAAGAATGGAAGCACCGAAATCATATAACATAAAAAATGGCATTCCAAGAAAATAAATCCGCAGATATAACGTTGCAAGATGAATGATATCTTTCGGTGCACCCATCAGCAAAAGGATCGGATGAGCCACAAACTGTCCAAGAATCAGCAAAAACACACCACTAAGCAGTGCAAGAGACACAGCGGTATGTACCACACGAGGGATCCGCTTCGTATCATTCTGTCCGATATAATTGGCGATTACAACATTAGAACCAAGAGAAATCCCAGAAAACAATGTAACCATCAAAGCGATCACAGAACTATTACTACCAACCGCCGCCAAAGCCTCGCTGCTCGCAAACCGTCCGACAACGGCAGTACCGACCGAATTAAAAAGCTGCTGTAAGATACTACAGGCAGCAAGCGGCATAGCAAACATTAACATCTTATCGAATAAACTTCCATGAAGCATATCCATCTTCACGGACTGTTTCGAAGAATTCTTCATATACAATACCCTCTTTCAAAAAACTATACAGATTCTAATACTTTTTGGGAAGATTATCAAGATGATTCCAGGAAAAACAACGAAGAAAGATGTATCAAATTCGAAACATTTCTTGTATAAAAGAAGCAGAATGATATACTAGGATGAGACATTAAGAAAATACACGAAAGAAGGAAAACACCATGCAAATCAGTATTCTGCTGCTAAAACAGATCGTACAACTATTCCTGATGATCCTCATGGGTTACATTATGGTAAAGATCAAATTTTTAAAAGAAGAAGACAGCAAAGTGATCTCAAAGATCATACTCTATCTGATCGTACCATCTGTGATCATCACCGCATTTCAGGTAGACTATACCCCAAGCATTATGAAAGGACTGGCAGTTGCATGTATCGCATCTGTGATCCTGCAGTTTTTATTACTGTTTGTCACATGGATCATGGGAAAAATGTTTCATTTGAACATGGTGGAATACACATCTGCCTACTATTCCAACTCAGGAAACCTGATCGTACCATTAGTCACCTATATCTTAGGAAAAGAATGGGTCATCTACGGCTGCGTCTTCATGAGTGTTCAATTATTTTTCATCTGGACCCACTGCAAATGTAAGATCAGTGGAGAAACAGAAATCAGTTTAAAGAAGATCCTGTTAAATATAAATATGATCTCTGTATTCGCAGGAGTATTCTTATTCTTCACGAAGATCAGATTTCCAGAGATCATAGGAAATACCCTGTCATCCGTTGGAAGTATGATCGGACCATTAAGTATGATCGTCACAGGAATGCTGATCGCAGGCGTCGATCTAAAGAAAGTATTTACAAACAAAAGAATCTACCTGGTCACATTCATCCGATTAGTGATCGAACCGATCATAGCACTTGCAGTCATTATTCTGTTAGGAATGAAAAACTGGCACCCATAGGCAGAAAACATCATCCTGATCACATACATGGCAGCGATCACACCATGCGCCTCAACGATCACACAGATGTGTCAGGTGTACGGAAACGATTCGAAATATGCAAGCGCGATCAATGTAATGACGACATTGTTGGCGGTGGTTACTATGCCGGTGTTTGTTTATTTTTATATGAATCTGTAATGTAAAATATTGCCAAAAATGATAATGATAGTATAATAAGAGATAATCAAAAAGAGAACTTACATACAAGCGGGTAAGTTCTCTTTTTGATTGTACATTCTTCAAAAATTTATAAAGGAGTAAGATTTTACTGTCTATAATACTCCAAGAAATCCCTCAGCTTCACAGAAGCATCCTCAAGCACTTCCACACGAGGCAGATAAACTACTCTGAAATGATCCGGATCCTTCCAGTTAAATCCACTTCCATGAACGATCAGGATCTTTTTCTCACGAAGCAGATCCAGAGCAAACTGTTCATCATTTGTAATGTTAAACTTCTTTGTATCAATCTTCGGGAAGATATAAAAAGCAGCTTTTGGTTTCACTGCACTGATACCAGGGATATCACACAATGCATTATAAATAAACTCTCTCTGTTCATAAATACGTCCACCAGGAATGATGTAATCATTGACACTCTGATGACCGCCAAGTGCTGTCTGGACAACTGCCTGCGCAGGAACATTTGAACAAAGTCGCATATTTGATAACATATTTAAACCTTCAATATAATCCCTCGCGATCGCTTTATTACCACTTAAGATCATCCATCCGATACGGAAACCAGCGATCATATGAGACTTGGATAAACCAGAGAATGTCACACAGAACAGATCTGGAGCTAAGGAAGCAATAGATACATGTTCTTCTCCATCCATCACCAGACGGTCATAAATCTCATCAGAGAAGATCATCAACTGATGTTCTCTCGCGATATCAACGATCTGCTGTAAGACTTCTCTTGGATAAAGAGCCCCCGTTGGATTGTTAGGATTGATCAGAACGATCGCTTTTGTACGGGAATTTACCTTTCGCTTGATATCTTCCATATCAGGATACCACTCAGACTGTTCATCACAGATATAATGAACTGCTTTCCCGCCAGCAAGCGTTGCACAAGCCGTCCATAAAGGATAATCCGGAGAAGGGATCAAGATCTCATCCCCATCATCTAATAAAGCAGACATTGACAGATTGATCAGTTCACTGACACCATTTCCAGTATAAATGTCGTCGATATCAACATTTGGGATCTTCTTAAGCTGCGCATACTGCATGATCGCCTTTCTTGCAGCAAATAATCCCTGAGAAGCAGAATATCCCTGGCAGTCAGCTAACTGATGTCTCATATCATAGATGACTTCATCCGGGGTTCTGAAACCAAATGGAGCAGGATTCCCGATATTTAATTTCAGGATATGAGTTCCATTACGTTCCATGCGGTTCGCTTCATCTACGACAGGACCACGTACATCGTAAAGTACATTATCTAATTTGGTAGATTTGCTAAATGTTCTCCTTGGAGAAGTTCCCAGATTCACAGCATTCCCTCCATTTCCAGAAAGCCAGTCAGCATCGACATCAAGAGTTTCAGATAAGAAATGAAGAATCTCCGCGCGAGGAACCGTCTTGCCGCTGACATACTGGCTGATATGACTTTTCCCGACCTTGACTCCGGCAGTCTCTGCTGCATGAATAAGATCAACCTGCTTCATATGTTTTTGTTCCATTGCAGACTTCAAACGATCTGCAAAGGTAAATGTCTGATTCATAACACCCTCCGATAAAAGTTCAAAATAAAATTCAAAGTTCAAATGATTTTGTTTAATATAGCACAAAAACAAGAAAAGTTCAATGAAAAGTTCAAAATAAAAGCCAAAAGTTCAAAGAAATAATATACAAAATAAGAAAAAAATTAAAGTTCGACAAAAAGTACAAAGATTTGTATTGAAATTTAGAAAATATATGCTATACTTTGGAAAGTATAAATAATTAACACAAAGTGTAAAAATAAATGGGGATGAAATAGAATATGGAAGCAACAAGATTACAGATGCAGAACTTCCTAATCTTTTTATTAGATCTGGTGGGAGTTACTGTTGGTTATTTTGCAGCAGTATGGCTGCGGTTTGGAAATATTGAAACAGGGTATACCGTGATGGGGAACGATACGTATTATCGTTGGCTCATTGCGATCGTGGTACTTATGATGATCTACTTTCTGTTTCGTCCGAATCGTGGTTTTTTTAAGCGCAAATTTATAGAAGAAATGAGAATGAATCTGCAGACGGTCATTCTGATGGCAGCAGGAATGGCAATGGTCGCATTTCTGATCCAGGATGCAGAAGATTATTCCAGATTTATTTATATCTTTACTTCTGGATTTGGCTTTGTATGGATGCAGATCACACATCGAGTTTATCGGAAGTATTGGCTATCAAGAAGAAAGGATCATTCTTATGCAAGAAAGATGATGATCATCACAACGAGTGATCATGCAGAAGAAGTAATCGGGAATATCATGGAAGAGAAGAACTGGGACCTGTGGATCACAAGTGTTGCAGTTGTGGACAAAGACATGACAGGATGGTTCATCAACGAGATTCCGGTTGTAGCACATTCGTATCGAAGTATTTTTGAATATGCGATGCGGTCGGTTGTGGATGAAGTATTCTTATATATACCGATGGATGACGAATTCCCAATTGCGGTGACGGTACAGAACTTTGAGGACATGGGAATTAAGACGAATCTTAACATTTCCCAGTTCCAGATCAATGAGAATCTGGAACGATCACTGGAGAAGGTTGGACCTTATGAGAGTGTAAGTTTCTCTGGTCATAATGTATCATTTGTCATGCTGATGATGAAGAGAGCAATGGACATTGCCGGTGGATTGGTTGGGATGTTGATCACAGCGATCGCAGTGATCATTGTCGGACCGCTGGTGAAGTTAGAATCACCAGGGCCGCTGTTCTTCTCACAGAAGAGAGTTGGGAAGAATGGAAGAATCTTCAAGATCTATAAGATCCGTTCAATGTATCAGGATGCGGAAGAGCGCAAGAAAGAGCTTATGGCGCAGAATGAGATGGACGGCTTGATGTTTAAGATGAAAGACGATCCGAGAATCACCAAGGTTGGAAAGTTTATCAGGAAGACTAGTATTGATGAACTTCCACAGTTTTGGAATGTACTGAAGGGGGATATGAGTCTGGTAGGGACAAGACCGCCTACAGTGGATGAGTTTGAACAGTATAGTGCTTATCATAAGAAGAGACTTTGCCAGAAGCCTGGACTGACTGGGGTTTGGCAGGTTAGTGGAAGAAGTACGATCACGGACTTCGAGGAAATTGTTCAGATGGATGTTGATTATATCGATCATTGGTCTATCTGGAGGGATATTGGGATATTGTTTAAGACAGTGTGGCTTGTTGTTTGTGGGGATGATGGGGCACAATAGGAGTAGAAGAAGAGTTGATGATGAATTAAGAAGGGAAATTCGATGTCAGAAGAGAGGAAGATAAGAATTGTTCATATTGCACAATCACCTGGTGGTGTGGAACGTTATTTAAGATCGTTACTTAAGTATAGTAATCGGGAAAAATACGAGATTATTCTGATTGTTTCAAATCAATATAAGAGGAAAAACTATGTAAATTTGGTAGATGCTTTTGAAAATGTGGATATGATTAGAAGTATTGATCCAAAAAGTGATTTAAATGCGATTAGGGCAATACGTAAGTTGTTGAAGAAATATAAGCCTGATATTGTTTATTGCCATTCTAGTAAGGCAGGAGCATTGGGACGAATTGCCAACATGGGATTAAAAAATAAGTGTGTGTATAATCCACATGGATGGGCATTTAATATGAGGGGAAATAAGTTAAAGAAATTAATATATGTTGGAATTGAAAAGGTGTTGGCACCATTTTGTTCAACGATTATTTGTATTTCGGGGGCTGAGAAAAGATCAGCATTAAAATATAGGATTTGTGGTAAAAAAAAGCTTAAGGTAATTTATAATGGAATTGATTTTGATGAGTATAATATGGATTATCATATGAATACGAGAGAACTTTTAGAAATTCCAGAAGATGCATTTGTTGTTGGTATGGTGGGAAGATTGGCAGAACAGAAGGCACCAGATGTGTTTGTAAAGGCAGCGAAGAGAATTAAAGAAATAATACCAAAAGCTTTTTTTCTTATTGTTGGAGATGGACCAGATTGGGATGAAGTGCAACAGGAAGTTGATGATAATGAGTTGACGGATTCATTTATTCTTGCTGGCTGGACTAGAAGACCGATGGAATATATTAAGATTCTTGATATTGCAGTTTTAATTTCTAGATGGGAAGGTTTTGGATTGGTATTGCCAGAATATATGTTGGCGAATAAACCCATTGTTGCAACTGATGTGGATGCGATTCCATTCGTAGTGAAGAATGGTGAAAATGGCTTGCTGGCACCAGTAGACGATGATAAGAAAATTGCTGAAAATGTTATCAAAATTTATGAAAATGATGACTTAAGGGAATCTCTGATTGAAGAAGGAAGAAAAGCAGTTAATGAAAAATTTAATGTTAAAAGAGTTGTTAAAGAACATCAAAGATTGTTTGAGAAAATTTGAAAAATAGTCCAGCGGTGTGATGTCAAGAGATAAATAACACAAAAAACATATATTTTTGTATATATCTCATGAAGACAAAAAACATCCACCTAAGCCCTGTCGTTCAAATTTTTAAAAATGAACAGGGCGTAGCTCATCAGCAAGTAGATGGAATCTACTTTGCTGGACAGTATAGGCGATTGTCTTTCAGCAGTCGAAAGACTAAGCGCACAAATTTACGGGCAGTTAATGCGAGTGCACGTTTGTGTTGGCATCTGTTTACCTCTTTGTATTTGAGGTGGTAGAAGTCGC
>ERZ826764.2016-NODE-2016-length-21154-cov-3.374615_pt1 | contig 21154 bp, 15 predicted proteins | sample MGYA00519870_ERZ826764 | MGnify/ENA primary metagenome ERZ826764 (study PRJEB31778, sample SAMEA3449239) | human gut metagenome | biome: human gut; feature: human-associated habitat; material: faeces | place: United Kingdom | collected 2010/2012 ...
TGGCGCGAGCGCTGGTAGACCTCGCTCATGGGCACGTCCCTGGCCAGGGCCAGCGCGCCCTCCCAGGTAAAGCAGCCGGGCTGCTCGGATTCGCAGGTGATGATGTTGCGCAAATGCGGCAGGCGCTTGCTGAACAGTTCGCCCGGCGCGGTGGTCTTGAGCTCGGGGCAGATCTCGTTGATGATCTCGACGTAGTTGGAATCCTTGTAGCCGTCGATCATCACCAGCGTGTGGGTGTCGGACTGGCGCAGCAGGTACTCCGCCTCGTGCACCTTGTAGGCGGTGTTGACCGTCACCAGCACGGCGCCGATGCGGGCGCTGGCCCAGAAGGTGATAAACCACTGGGGGATGTTCGTCGCCCAGATGGCCACGTGGTCGCCGCGCTTGACGCCCAGTGAAATGAGTGCGCGGGCGAAGGTATCCACGTCGTCGCGGAATTCGCGGTAGGTGCGCGTGTAGTCGCAGGTCGTGTAGCGGAAGCAGTACTGGTCGGGGAACTCCTCGACCATCCGGTCGAGCACCTGCGGGAAGGTCAGGTCAATGAGCGTGTCCTTTTCCCAGACGTATTTGCCGGTGCCCGCGCGGTTGTCCTGCAGCCGGCCGCTCGAGCGCGGCCGCTCGGTATAGCGCGACATATAATGGATGAACTGCGGGATCACCACACCCGCGTCGCTCAGCTCGGGCAGCCAGCGCTTGACCCATTCCAGCGAGAGGAAGCCCTCGTAGTTCACGCTGCGCAGCGAGCGCATGATTTCGTCGACCGGCAGGTCGCCTTCGCCCATCAGGCGGTATTCGACGCTGCCGTCGGCGGCGACGGCCGAATCCTTGATGTGCACGTGCTTGATGTACATTCCCAAATTCTGCACGGTTGTTTCGGGTTTTTCGCCCGCAAAGCGATAGGGATGGTGAACGTCCCAGAGCGCGCCGACGTTGTCGGACGGCGCGCGGTCGAGTACCGCGCGCAGGCGTGCGGTGTCGGAATATACGCCGTTTGTCTCCACCAGCAGCGTTACGCCTTTTTCCTCTGCGTAGGGCAGCAGCGCACGCAGCGCGGAAAGGACTTTTTCATCATCCACTTCGCCGTCGGGCGCGGGATTCAGGTCGCCGAGCACACGAACATAAGGCGTGCCGATGCTCTCGGCCGCTTCGATGTATGCGCGCACCTCCGCCACCGTTTCATCGGTCGCGCCGTCGCGCAGGCAGCAGCCCGAGGACAGGCAGGGGATCGTCAGCCGCAGCGAGGCCAGCTTCTGCCTGGTCGCGGGCAGCAGCCGCGGGGAAAAGGGCATGTTCTTCGACGCGTCAAAAATGTCGTTGCCCAGCCCGCGCACCTCGATGCCGTCGAAGCCGAGGTCCTTGGCCATCGAGTAGATGTCCGCCCACGTGTAGCCGGGGCAGGCAAGGGTGGAAAAGGAAAATTTCATTGCACGACTCACACTTTCTTTTGATGGATTTTTGACCGATGAAGCAACGCAAAAAGGCCCGTGCCGATCAAAGACCATGCGGCACGGACCCGTAAACTGTCAAGCGAACAGCGCGTGCGAAAAAACGCCGCGCTTCTCTGCGCACAACCTCCAGCAAGGTCGTCTCGTGTTAACGGTGAGAAACCCGTTCACGCCTACGCACGCCGCCGTAAAAGCGGCGCTTTCAGCGAGACAGCTCAAGGGTGAGTTCACATTGCAAAGCCGCGCTGCCTCGCACCGACCGGCAGCTCTCTGAATGCGGCTGCGCTCACAATGCTTAGTCCCTGTCAACGCATTTCAAAGATCGACACCGATTATACCGCACCTGCGCCGGTTTGTCAAGGGGGTAAGCAAAGATTTTGGCGCCGTCAACGTTAAATAAGTGTAAACATTTGTGGTATGATTTGACAACCGAAGCGTTTTATGCTATTCTGTGGACAGAGGAACACACCATCGCAGCCAGTACCAAAACAAATGAAGGAGGATTGTTTATGAAACCCCGTTGCAAACGTTTGAGCCTGCTGCTGACCCTGTGCATCCTTTTGTCCGTTTTTACCGCTTTTCCGACCGTTTCGGCTGTCTCCGTGCAGCCGCCGGCGGACGCTGCAGGCGCAGCCGCCGTCACCTACGAGGACGTGCTGGCCGGGCTTGCGGACCCTTACGACTATTTCGGCCCGCTGGACGCGGACAGCGTGCCGGAGGCTGTCGGCTATGAAACGGCGCTCGAACGCCTGCACGTCGAGCGCATGTATAATACTAAAACCCAATAAAACTGTTGACAAAAACCTTCACATAATCCATATATGCAAGATTATGCTCGGTTTTTGTACAGTTTTAATCGGGTTTTAGTATGAAGAGGGCGATTCGCTCTATAACGTCATCTTCAAAAACGCCGACGGCAGCCGGACGCAGTATCTGTTCGACTACCCCGTGAAATATGTGACCGATTCGGGCGAGATTGAGGATATCCGGCTGAACGTCGTGCAGGACGCGCAGACGCCCGGTGCTTATCGGACGGCGGCCAACAGCGCCGTCACGACGTTTTCGCAAAAGCTGTCTGACGGCATCCGGCTGCAGGCGGACGGCGTTTCGCTGCGCCTGATCCCTGCCGGGGCTTCGTCCTCCGCCGCGCCTGCCGTCTCGACGGCGCGCCGGCTGGACGCGAATACGGTCGCCTATACCTATGACGATAAAACCGATTACGAATACACGCTGACCTATACCGGCTTCAAGGAGGACATCGTCGTCCGTGAATACACCGGTCAGACCGAATACGAATTCACCATCCTGACCAACGGCCTGTCGCTGACCAACCGGGACGGCTCGTATTATCTGACCGATGCAAGCGGCGCAGTGAAGGCGGCGATCGGCGATATCCTGATTTTTACCGCAGACGAGCGCAACAACACGCTCGGTACGCTTACGCACGAAACGGTGCGGGCAAATCAGGAATATAAGCTGACCATCCATATCGACCCGGACTATCTGCTGGATGAAGATACGGTCTATCCCATCCGCATCGACCCGACCATCGAAATCACCTCCGCCGCCGGCGCCATTGAGGACGTGACGCTCAACAGCCTGTCCGGCTCGGACGGCGACTCCTGGTCGCTGACCATCGGCAACCGCGCCACCTACGGGGTTTCGCGGGTGCTGATGAAATTCCCCGGGCTTTCGCTCTCCGCTGTCCCTTCCGCCGATAAAATCACTTCCGCGACCGTCGAGCTGCGCGACCTGATGTGCGAGGACGAGGCGATGATGGTGTACTGCTACGTGTTCACCGGCAACACCTGGACGGAGTCCACGGCGAACTGGTCGAACGTGAATCCGAACAGCTACACGGATTTGTTGTCCTCAAAGACCGTTTCGTACAGCAGCGGCGCGTCGCAGCCTACCGCACATCGATATGCTTTTAATATCACCGACGCGGTCAAGGGCTGGAAGACCGGCAATTATACGCAGTCCAAGGGGCTGCTGTTCAAGGCGCCTGCGAGTGTGGAGAACGGCAGTACGTACATCAAAAAGACCTTCTCATCGTATAACCGCTCGACGTATAAGCCCTCCCTGACAGTGAATTACAGCACCGGCGGGACGCAGACCGTCGCGAACGGAACATATTACCTCAACGGCAAGGAGGGCGGCGGCTATCTGCGGTATGCGTCCGGGGCGGCGTCCGCGAAGTCGGGGCTGATCTCGTCGCTGGGGAATTCGATTCGCTGGGAGCTTCAGGCGGTGGACGGCGGGTACGTGCTGCGCTCCAAGTCGGACATGACGAAGTATCTGGCCGTGCCGTCGAGCACCACGAGCACGTCGGTGACGGTGGAGACCGTGAGCGAGTCCGCGCTGCCTGCGCGCTGCGTCTGGACGATCTCGGTCGCTTCCGGCGGCGGCTGTCTGCTGAAAAGCGCATATAACGGGAAGTATCTGTATTCCTACGGGACGGCTTTGAATACGTCCTCCACACTCGGCACCAGCGGCACGTCGGGCTACAACGCCCGCGTCTGGCGGGTTATTACGCCGGGAAGCCTGAGCGGCAGAGAGTTGGCGTCTAACTTCAGAATTGATACGTGTTATCTGTTTTCCGGGGAGACGGCATCTGTAACAATCATACCATCACCGCAAAACGCGGTATGGGCAACGGCTGCCGATTTTACGTATTCGGGCTACAATATTAATTATGTGACCTTGAACGGTTTGACGGGGAAGTTCACTGCTAAAACAACGGCATACACATCCGCCACCGTAACGGCCACACATAAGGTGACCGACCGCACGACGACATTTACGCTTGTGGTCAACCCGCGAGCCGCGCTTGTGGGGGTTACGAATACAGGGCATGATCATTCCTCTGCGCTGTCCGACAGCCGAACCTATTTGTTGAATTGCGGGTACAGCGCCGCAAATGTATACACCGGCGCCTTTACGAACGCGCAGCTTGATTCCTATTTGGACACGGACACGAATAATGTGTTCGTCAGCAGAAGCCATGGCAGTTCCAACGTCAATGCCGCCGGCACGGTAACAGAAACTATGATCTTTCTGGGAGACGGAGAAGGCGCGGCCATTTACAGAAGCAGCGGTTCCATAAACAATTTGGAGCTGTCGAACATGAACTTGGTTATGTTCATAGCATGTTATACGGCCGATGGAGGCGAAGGCGCCGCCAATCTGCCGACAGCAGCCGTGGAGCAGGGCGCAGAGACCGCCGTGGGATTTACGGGAACCGTTGACTGCGCGGCCGCGAATGACTGGACGGAAGCCTTTTTTGCTTTGATGGATGAAGGCGTAACCGTTGATGAAGCCTGTAAAGAACTGGCCAGAAATGAACAGTTCGAAAAGAAGGGTTTGGCTGATTATATAATCTGCGGCAATGAAAACACAAGGTTAAGCTGAGCGTCCGAATTGAAGTGGAGGTGTATTTGATGAAAACGAAAAGTAGCCGGCTTTTGTCGCTTTGTCTTACTGGCCTGTTCTTATCCCTATCCGCCTTCGGCTGTCAAGAACAGGCGGAATCGGGACCGATGTATAGATTAACGGAATTATCTTTGGATTCCTCTTATGAAGATCCGTCTGCGCCCCGGGAGGCGACCATAACGTTTGAGGGCGTAACGTATACGGGGACTTACGATAAAACAGAAGCGTATAACGGCGTCCAATTTCCTCGGCATCTGTATCGTATTGCAGATAAAAGCGTGCCGGTTTCGAGTTTTTCATTGGACGCATCGACCGGCGAATTGCGTGAGCTGAATACTCGTGTGACGGAGCATGAAGTTGTCATCAGCGATATGGAGACGATGCGGGCGCGAGCCGATGCGATTGCGGCCGGTTTTGTTGATTTGAATGATGAACGGCGTGAGATAATCGTCGAAGAGAGTGAAGGCAGTTCCGGTTTTGTTTCTTTCGAGTATAAGATATTTATCAACGGTTATGAAACAACGGATGTCTGCACGGTAATGCTTTATAAATGGAACAAAAATCGGGTGGCTGTTTCCACGGGAATGCCGGGCGCATTTGCCGATACGGCGGACGTCGAGGTGGACGAACAAAAACTGACCGAAGCGGCGGAAGCGAAGGTGAACGAGATCTACGGCGGCGTCCGAGAGATAGAAAGCTGGGAAAGCAGATACAAAACCCTGACAAAAACCGAGGACGGGAAAACCGCACTCCATTTTGTTGTGGATGTTCGCTATAAGGTTCATTTCTCGGGTGAATCGGGCTTGGAAGAGGCATGGTCCGGAGAATTAAAAACGTTTTTGGTTCCGCTGGAAGAATAGTACATTGATATGTAACGGGAGTTGATTCTTGCCGAAAACGGACTCGCTTCGCGCACCGTTGCCAAGTGTGCGGGGCGAGTCCACGGCGAACTGGTCTGGTGCCGGAAGCGACGCTGTATTGTTCGTCATGCCTGGCAGCGGTCAATGCGCATCTGGCCGCTCACCATCAGTAAGGAGGGAACGACGGTGAAAAAGCTGAAACGCAGCTGTTTTATGGCAATTCTTCTTTGCGCGGCGCTGCTGTTTGCCGCCTGCTTGTCCGACAATGCATCAGGGCCGGAGGAATCGGCGGGCACGGAAAGTCTTCCGGGGGAAAGCGGCGGGGAGAACGCATCAGGTCCCGTTGATGCGCCTCACATGCTGGTTTGCCGCTCTCTGGAAGAGCTTTCTGAACTGCAATCGATGCTTGAAAAAAGCGAGCAGGAGGTATATGCATACCTGCAGGCGTCCGGACTCGGCATGATGGCCGGTGTTTCCTCGAAGGCAGAGCTTGCGGCGTTGCTGGAAAAGGTTTGCAGTGCGCCGGTTCTGCTCCCCAAGGCGGAGACGGGCTATATGTTTGAGGGTATGAACTATTATGTTGACGGGGAGTCTTTGCATATCGGCTATGTGGATTCTTTCAGCGGAAAAAAGTTCAGAGCCGGAAGCTGGCGCCTGACCTCTGATTCTTCGGCGGCGGACGAATCGGCCGGCAGGGAGAGCGCAGACAGCCTGACGGTCGGAGAGCAGAACACAAGCCTGTATCTCTCGGATAATGGCAGAAACTACAGTTTGTATGGACGCACGACAGCTTCCGGCTACAACTTATGGATTCGATTGATTCCAGAGATCGTTGATCCGAAACTTCGCGGCGGCATCGAATGCACCACGCTGAACCGAATTCTCGCGGAATCCCTGTGGGACAAATGGAATACCGACGAAAGCGAGCTGAACGAAGAACAGCGTCAGCAGCTCGAGGCGCTGCGGGAGGAGGGAGAACGTAAGGCCGGAAGGTTTTGGTATCAGGAAATGGTGATATTCGGCAGAGTCGACCCGGCGCAGCCGAAGCTGGACTTGGAAACGGCGAAAAAAATCATAGCGGAAAATACGGATTTTGAAACCATACTGAAGGAATTCGAAAAGGTCCAGCTCTACCCCGATTTCGCAGGAGGCAGCGGCGTTACGAATATTGAATATTGGGGCGGCGCGGGCACGAATCCGCAAATCGTGATTATTTACGAGCAAAGTCAGATTTATGGCGAAACGTACAATGAAGACGGCACACTGCTCGACACGGAACTGATTTTCGGCTGACGGCCGTTTGAATCAACAGCTGTGGATTCGCCTTACGCGTTGCCGCTAAATGCGTGAGGCGAGTCTGCGGCGAACCGGTCGAACGTGAATCCGAACAGCTACACGGATTTGTTGTCCTCCTTCGATTATCAACAGAATGCGTTTGCAAACGCATTTGCAGATTATTTGATTGCCCAGCGCAATACGGAATAGGAGGCTGCAAAATATGACGATCGCACAAAAAAGGCTTTGAAATATGGCGCCGTCGTGCTGGGCGTGCTGGTTTTGCCGGTTGTCTGTGCCGCCGCGTAACATATGATTTTTTCCGGCAGCTGCTCGAGCCAAAATACCTTGACGAGCTGCGCATAGAATCGCCGGACGGCAATTATATGCGGTTTACGCTTGATATGGAAAGGACATGCAAAATGAAACGTTGGACTATTTTATGTAATGTTTTGCTTTTGATCGTTTTGGCCGCGGGGTGTTCGGCAGAGCCGCTGACGGCATCCGATTCGCCGTCGGCGGAGCCGGAAGCCTCGGATACCCGCCCGGACGCCGGCAACTTCTCCCTGCCGCCGACGGAAAGCATCGCTTATTACACCTTTGAAGAAAGCGTTGCGAGAGCAACAAATATCGTAGAGGCACGCTGTGTCGAGCGTACGTTTGACGGCCGCAATTCCTGGCTTCGGTTTGAGATTCTTTCTCAGATCAAAGGGACTGCGGACGAGGAGCTGACGGTCGTTTTCCCGCACTACACGGATGAGGTGGTGACGGGGGAGAACCGTTTGAGCTATTCCTTTTCGGAAGAAAGCTGTCCTTACCGGCCCGGGATGGAATACATGCTTCTGCTGATCGAATACGACGAGTTGTACGAGCCGTCCGTCTACTATATGACGGTATCGCATGTTTTGATTGGGAAGGCGTTTTTTGAGGACGGAAGGGATGTGGCATACATTTACGGCTCGCAGCCCGCATGGCAATTCTCGTCCGGAACGGCAGACGATTTTGCCGGCTTTGCGGATGTGACGGCGTATGTCCAAAGGCTGATAACCGAAAACCCGTCGCCGGGCCGCGTACAGACTCCGGATTATATCCGTTCCGACGACCCGGCGGAGATTCTGGACGGATCGCCGTACTTCGTCCGTGTGCGCGCGGAGGCGTTTGTATCAGACTATGGGCATTACGCCGAGCTTTGGCGCTGCACGGTAACGGAGACGTATAAAGGCGGCCTTGCGGCGGAGGAAACGGAGGTTCTCTTCCTGCCGGGAACGGTCGAAGCCGGCGGGGAATATTTCGTGCTGCTGAAGGAACGGTTGATGGAAAACCTTCCGTACCGCCTGTCCTCCAAGCACAGCCTGTACGAAGCGGACGACCCGGCTGCAGACGCTTTTTTCCGGCTTTTGCAGAACGAATAGTATCGTAAAACGGCTGCGGGGCTGTGTTTGGCTCCGCAGCTCGGGCAAACGGCATCGAAATCAGGGCGGCTATCTGCGGTATGCGTCCGGGACGGATGTGTTTTTAAGCAGTGTACACGTCAATGCCTGATGTCCTATCGCTGTGATGTGGAAAACATTTCGGAGCGACCCTGTATTGTTTGTTAAAGACGGCAATGCGTACCGGCGGTTTACGAGTGATTTGTACGGAAAGGAGATGCGAAAACGATGAAACGTTGGATTGCCGCAGCAATATTTTCGGCGCTGTGCGGAATGCTCCTGTGCGCCTGCAACCTGTCCGTCTCCGATTCGGAAGGCCCGGCGAAGCAATCCTCGGACACAGACTCGGTCCGGCAGGACGGAAACGGCGAGGATATCGCCGGCGTTACGCTTGAAGACCAGCTTGCATGGTCGGACAGTATTTTGGAAGCGCGGTTTGTATATGAAGAAGATCATGGCACCTATCAGTTGTATTATTTCGAGCCGGTCGACCAGCTACGCGGCCGGATCGACGGGCCGCAGTTTGCCGTCCGCTATGTATGCCGGGCGGTGGAATTGACCGAAAGCGGCCCGAGGGGAGAAAGGGCGCCCTATGGCTTCAAGGCCGGACGCGAATATCTGCTGATTCTGGAAAGATTCGTGTCGGTTACGCAGCCCGAAGATTATTACTATATTGTCGGCAATCTGCAATACGAAAAGCCCGATGCGGCCGGCGACGGGATGGATACGTATCAGGCTCTGCGGAGCGAAATCGTGGAGATTGCGGAGGGAATTCCTCTGCAGTCGCCGCCCTACACGGGAAAGGCGTATATCCAATCCGACGACCCGGCGGAGATTGCCGCAGGCTCGGATTATGTCGTAAAAGCGAAGGTTGCCGAGAGCAGCGGCGGGAACGAGCTGAACGATACCGAATGGTTTTTCTGCGAAATTACGGAGGTGTACAAATCCTGGGGCGTGCCGCCGGAGGGAAAGGCTGAGATCATTTTCCCGTCGGGCGCAGTCTCGCCGGGGGGCGAATACATTCTGCTGCTGACCTACCCCGACAACGAATGGCCGTCTGACCTGCCGGCGCCTTTTTATATCATGTCGTCCAAGAACAGCATTTACCAACCGGACGACCCGGTTGTCGGAGAAATTCTCCGCGCAGCGGAGCAGGACGCGTAGCCGCAGACAGGGGAGCGCCGGAAACGGCTCTCCCCGATGAAAAAATACAATGGGAAGAAGGTATGCGGTGGAGACGCTGAAACTGACAACAACGCCGATTGCCGATATAATCCGGGACGGACGCGCCGAGCAGTCTCCGATTGCGGAATCCTTTTTCCAAAAGCTGCGCCGTCTTTACGGTCTGGAGCCAGTTGCCTGCTACGCAGATTGCCGGCAAATCGTCCGATTGCGGGAAACGGGGCGGGTGTTCAAAAAAACGACAGCGGAGGGCGCAGAGAGAGTCAACGAGCTGCGGCTGACGCTGTATCTCCGCGGCATTTTCCTGCCTGAAGCGTTTGACAGCGAACAAAAGGCGTGCATTCTTGCGCAGTTTCTGCAAACGGTTTCGGAGGCGGGACAGCAGCTCGATTATCCGCGCAGCTATACGGAACAGGAACAGGCGTTTTACGGCTGGAAGCATCGGCCTGTCGCCGAATGGGATCTATCCAGACGGCTCGAACCGCCTTCGCCGCCGCGCTTTTCCGGCGAAATCGACGCGGAATCGTTTGACGGACTGGCACTTTGGCATATCCTTTCGGGCAGGATGCCGAGAGACAAAAAAGATGCAGTCTGAACGCGGGTATGAAAACAAAAATTGCGCACTGTGTATTGTGCGCGGATCGTCCGCGGCGACTCGCCGCTGAAGCATTTGAACCGGCTGGAATCGGTCCGCGCTCTGTGCGCGAAGGTGTACTGCGGCTGGGACGCAGCGCGGCAGCGGATGAACGCGTATGTCATCCTGCCCGAATCGACCCTTTCGGATTTCGGCGACGCGGCGCGGAAACGACTTGCCCGCGAAATGCAGGAGGAACTGACCGCGCGGGACAAGTGGGGCGTGTTTGGGCGGTACCCGCTCGAACCGGTCTATACCGTATGGTCGGCGCTTTCCGACGAAATGAAGTTCTGCCTGCTGCGGGAATGAAGCGGCACTGTGCGCAGGAGGAAGGAGCAAGAAGGCGTATGTCTGCCGAAATCCGATGCGGAAGGCGCAAACCGAAAATTTTGCTGATTGTTTTGGCATCGCTGCTGCTGGTCGGGGGCGTGCTGCTTTTCTGCTTCAAGCGCACCGTTGGGTATAAGAGCGATTATGACGATCTTATTTTTACATCGTCGGACGGCGAATATCGATTAACGGTCAGCGAATGGACGTACTTTGCCTATTCCGGCGCTGAACTGTATGTTGGGCGGACAGCGAATGCCGGGCGCGGACGGGAAGCCGGCACAACGTTTTCCAGTGCGCCGAGCGGCGTTTTTCGGGACGGAGACTTTCATATTGAATGGAACGCAGACAGCGTCGCCGTGTATTACCGACGCTTTGCGGGAAACGAAACCGACGACCCGCAGACGTGGGGCTGCACGGTCTGCCCGTTTTCCGGATGAAGGACAAAAAACCTGCGAAATATCTGCAAAAAAGTCTTGCATGTCCAAGCTGATTGTGATACAATGACAAAAAACAATGGCTTTGAAAAAAGCATTCGTTTCAAACGCTTTCGGAAAGCGGAAATGAAAATTTTGGAGGCAACTGACAATGGCTAAGATCAAAATCGGCATCATAGGCTGCGGTACCATCGCCAACAGCGCGCATATCCCGTCCTATATGGCCAACCCCGACGTGGAAATCAAGTATTTCTGCGACATCCTGCCCGAGAAGGCGAAGGCCGCCGTGGAGAAGTATGGCTGCGGCATCGCGATTGAGGACTATCACGACATCATCGCCGACCCCGAGGTCGAGGCGGTTTCGGTCTGCACCCCGAACAAGATGCACTCGATCATCTCGGTCGACTGCCTGCGCGGCGGCAAGCACGTCCTCTGCGAGAAGCCGGCGGCCCGCACCTATGCGGACGCGCTCGAGATGCAGAAGGCGCAGCATGAGACCGGCAAGGTGCTCAACATCGGCGTGGTCAACCGCTTCAATTCCGCCGTCAATAAGCTGCGCGAGCTCATTCAGCGCGGCGACTTCGGCGAAATCTATCACGTTTACGTGTCCTTCCGCGCGCAGCGCTCGATCCCGGGGCTGGGCGGCGCGTTCACGACCAATGCCATCAGCGGCGGCGGCGTGCTGATCGACTGGGGCGTTCACTATCTCGATATCGTGATGTACTGCACCGGCGACCCGCAGCCCAAGACCGTTTCGGCCAAGGCGTTTTCCAAGCTCGGCGTCGATATGCCCAACTATGTGTATGAGGGCATGTGGGCCGAGGATACCAAGGACCTCAACGGCACCTACGACGTCGACGATTTCGTGACCGGCTTTGTCCGCACCGAAGGGCCGCCGATCACCTTCAACGGTGCGTGGGCGCAGAACATCGGCATCGGCGAGGCGTACATCGACTTCATTGGCACCAAGGCCGGCGCCAGATTGATCTACGGCGGCGATTTTACGGTTTACAGCACCTGCTGCGGCTCGCTTTGCGAGTTTAAGCCCAAGTTCAAATCGAAGGCAATGTTCCAGGAGGAGATCGATGCGTTCGTCCGCTGCATCCAGACCGGCGAAAAGCTTCCTTCGCATATCGATCAGGCCATCATCACCTCCAAGATGATGCAGGCGATGTACGATTCCTCCGCTGCGGGCAAAGAAATCGCGCTTTGATTTCTTTTCCGGCCGGTACGGAGAAAACATACAGACTCAAAAAACGGCACGGCGGAAAACGCCGTGCCATTTTTCCAAAACAAATAGAAGGCGCCGGTACAAACGACAGATATGTTTTTCCGGAGGATGCCGGAAAATATGCTTCGGCAAACAGCTCGAATACGGACAAGTGCGCCGCCTGCGGGCTGTCCGATAATCCGATTTCCCGGCAAAACGGTTTGGACCCGTTTTGTCAACTGCGGCATTTGCCGCAGCCTGCAAATCCTTTTGGATTTGCAGGAAATACGTATTGTACGGCATATTTCCCCGGGCTTTACCGGGGCGTCGTTCGCAAAGGCGGATGACGGATGCCTTCATCAGATATAAGTATGAAACGCAGCCGTTCGGCGCGCGCTTTCCGCGATCGTTTCGGCGGACGCGGCGTTCAGAGGATTGCAAAGCGGATAGCAGCATCCTTGCAGAAAAGAAGCCGTGGTGCGCACGCGTAAAATCTTCGGCAGCGCGCCCAAAGGCTTTTGCTCTTGTGATGCGTGCGGAACACCGGCCGCAGCTTTTGCAAAAAACCACTTGCCGAGCAGGTAATCCCCAAAAGGCTTTTGCGGTGAATATTCAATAAATATGAAAGCATTGTCCTTGTTTGAGAGAATGCATAAAACATAAAAGTTTAGAATGGCCCAGTAGGGGTGGTTAAACGCAAAAGCAAGGCAAGCGTTGCTTTTTGCTGCATTTGCGGCGGTATGGCGTTGATGCAGAAGGCAAAAAGCACAGAGGGCGTTCAGCCGATCGGCAACTGCGGCGTATCGCCGAAAAGCAAGCCATCGGTTTTGCCGGCAGTCATGCTTTTGCCGCCGGCCGGGGAATGGCCTTCGGCGTATCCTTTCGGCCGCTGTCCGAAGGCTGCGGAAACGTTTCTGCATAATCGGTGGATGGAAGGGGAGAGTCAAATGGACAAGCCGGTCATCGGGGTTTTGCCCGGGACGAACGGGGATGGATCGGGCTTCTTTATGGTCCCGGCTTATGCTCGGAGCATAGAAGCCTCCGGCGGGATTCCCGTTATGCTGCCGTTGACCGCCGACGAAGCGGTACTGCGGCAGCTTGCCGCGCTCTGCGCAGGTTTTCTGCTCCCCGGCGGGCAGGACATATCTCCGATGGTTTACGATGAGCCGGTGTCCGAAGGCTGCGGGCCCTGCTGTGCCGAGCTGGATCGGATGGAGCTGCTTTTGCTGCGCGAGCTGCTCGACCGGGACAAGCCGGTGTTCGGTATCTGCCGCGGCCTCCAGTTTCTCAATGCGGCGCTGGGCGGTACGCTGTATCAGGATCTGCCGTCCGAACGTCCCGCCGGCATATCGCACCGCCAGACGCAGTCGGCCGATGCGCCGTGCCATTCGGTGATGCTTGCCGAGGGAAGTCCGCTGCAAGCGCTGCTGCGCGCGGATACGATTTCGGTCAACAGCTTTCATCATCAGGCGGTGAAAACGCTCGCGCCGCCGCTTTCCGTGGCGGCGCTGTCGGAGGACCGGTTGGTCGAGGCGGTGTGGATGCCGTCCAAGCGTTTTGTGCGGGCGGTCCAGTGGCATCCCGAGCTTTCTTTTATGACCGATGAAAACAGCCGCAGGCTTTTCGCGGACTTTGTCGCGGCCTGCTGCATATAGGATGGCGCAGGGGACATCGCGCGCAGCGGCGGTTTTCAGCAGCCCCGAACTCCATATGGGAATCCAGAAGGAAGGGCGGCGACTTCCGTTTGGCGGCAAAAATTCAGTCGATGTCCTCCCCCAGCTCGCAGGTGTAGAGAAATTCCAGAATGTCGCCGTCCTGAAGGACAACCGAGCCGCTGTCTGTGCTGCGAATCTCGCCGTTGATGCGGAACAGCCAGCCCGAGAGCGGCCCGCAGTCGAATTCACGGACGCCGCCGATTCCCTGTACGTACACACTGCCGATGCCGCGCTGGGCCTCCAGCGCCAGCCCTCTTTCGGCGCAGACCCGCTCGAGCAGCGAGAACGCCGTGTCCCCTTCGAGGACCTCCACGGCGGCCGGTGGGATCAGCAGGCCGTCTGCGGGGACAGCGGCCAGCAGCGATGGGTCCGCACGGCTGTCGCCGAGCAGGTTTTCGCAGCTTACGGTGAGCGTCGCCGTGCCGATCGGCCCGCCGGTAACAGGCTCCGGTGCGGGGCGCAGCAGCCACAGCAGTGCCGCGGCTGCGGCGAGCAGGATGCATGCGGAGAAAATGATTTGTTTCTTTGGCATTGGAAACCTCCTTCGGTTTTTACAGCCGATATGGTAAAGCTACTTTATCATATTTGCGTGCAAAATAAAAGAGGAAAGATGAAAAAAGGGAAAATAGAAAAAACGCTTGACTTTTTATGTCGAATATGCTAAAATGAGCACAGGAAGCAGCTTGCCGGCTCTTCCGACGGGCATAATTTTGAACAGAGTTCAGCCCTTGCTCTGTTCAGCCGCAGATCGTGCAAATTCAAAAGCCGCATTCCGTCCGTATGGTGGGGGTGTGCCTTTTTGTGTTTGATAAATCTAAAGGAGGTTTCTTTTATGGGAAAGAAGAAATGGCTCGCGGCGTTATTTGCCGTTGTTCTGGTCGCCGGGATGACGGCAATGCTGCCGACAGCGGCGTTTGCCGCAGCGGAGACCGTTACTGTAGCTAACGGTATCAACTTCGCTCCTGACACAACTTTGCAGGACATTGAAGAAGCGTGGGGTGAAGGGACCGCGACGATCGAGGCGAATGACGACGGTTCCTGCAAAGTGACCCTGCTGAAAAACATTACGCTGAAGCAGGGCGCCGTAACCCCGGTCACTTTCGGCACCTATAGCGCCGGCGCGGATCAGCCGATGATGATCCTGGACTTGAACGGCTGCGTTTTGTCAGGGAAGACAATTGTCATATCGAACTACGGCAATTTGACCATAGCAGACAGCGTCGGCGGCGGTAAAGTCGTTTACGACGGCGGGCAGTATTTAACTGCTGTTCAAAATGCGGGCTATACCCTGATCATCAACGGCGGCTCGTTTGTGTGCGACGGTGCGTCCACTGCAACGAACGGCGGCGCGATATCCGGCGCAATGACGACGACGACAATCATCAACGGTGGCTCGTTCCATAGCGAGCAGAGCGGCGCGCTGACGACATACGGGAAATTGGTGATCAACGGCGGCAGCATCAGCGGCGCTTATGGCATCGTGGCGAAGCAGCCGACAAAAGCGGGGGATCCTGCCAGCTCCATAGAGATTCCGGCCGACTCGACAGTTGTGGTCAATGCCGATAAAACGGCTTTTGTTGTGATCACGGACGGCGACGGCGAAAAATCGGAAGGCAGCATTGCGGCGCAGGGCGGCACTTATAACGCGCCTGCCGTCGTCGGAAGAACCGGCGGAGGCGACGTAACAAACCATGTGGCCATTACGGGCGGCAGCTATACGGCAGACCCGTCAGGATATGTAAAAAATGACAATGCGGTCGCGCAGATTCTTCCCGCGGGCAGCGAAAGCGGTCTTTACGTCGTAGGCGGCACGATTGCGGACAAAACGGCGGATGCGGTGTCGGGCGATACGATTACGATCCTTTCGGGCGACGCGGTGCTCACCGGCCTTGCCGACGGTATTACCGTCAAAAACGAGGGTACGGGCAGCGTGACGGTCAATGGGGATGCGCTGGCTTCGGGTTCCGAGCTGGTGACGCATACGCATGTCCTGACAAAGGTGGAGGCCAATGCGCCCACCTGCACGGAGTCCGGCAATAAAGCGTATTATACCTGCTCCTGCGGGAAGTGGTTCGAGGATGAGAACGCCGCGACCGAGATTTCCGACAAGGACAGCGTCGTCATCCCCGCACGGCATATGCTGTCCGACGTCGCCGAGACGGCGGCCACCTGTACGGCGGAGGGCATCAAGGCGCACCAACATTGTACGGTCTGCAACAAGGACTTTATTGACGGCGTAGAGAAAACAGCCGATGAGCTGAAAATGGAGAAGCTCGAGCATGATTATGCGGAGGAATGGACGTCCGGCACGGAGCAGCACTGGCATGCATGTGCGGACTGCGGTGCGAAAACCGATGAGGCTGAACACACCTTCGAGTGGAAGATAGACAAAGAAGCGACGGCGGCCGAGGCGGGCTCGAAGCACGAGGAATGCGCGGTCTGCGGGTATAAGAGGGACGCGGTGGAAATTCCGGCGCTCGGCGACGATTCGAGCGCGGCGGCGGATTCTTCCGCGCCTGATACATCCTCTGCGCCGGCTGAGTCTTCCGCCGCAGACAGCTCCGCGGAGTCGGGTACGCCCTCCACGGGCGACGCGGGCAAGGCGGTGCTGTGGGTGCTGACGGCTGTTCTTGCCTGTGCGGCTGTGACGGTTGTCATCCGCAGCCGCAGGGCGTAAGCGCATTTGAGGCGTGATACAGAATGCGAAAACGCGATAAAACTGTAAGGTAAAAAACTTCGCAACATTCATTTATTATGTGTGGTTTTTTGTACGGTTTTCAATTGCGTTTCCGTATAAGGAAAACCCGGCCGAAAGGCCGGGTTTTTTGTATGAAAAAATCGCAGGAACGGGCGTTTTCAATCGTGAAAACGCGTTCTTGCCCATATGCCCGCAAATCCCGTGCAGGACGCGAAGGGCGGACGGCGGCATTGAAACGCCCTTACTGCATTGCATATAACGGCGGCTTTGCCGTCGTTATATGCAATGATCGGCTAAGAGCATACGATTTCTTGATAAAACGGTTTGAAACCGTTTTATCACCCGCGGCAAACGCCTTCAAACAATAGATGTTGTACGACCTGTTTTCCCTAACGCTTTGCCCGGGGCGTTGGTTGACATAGGTTTACGGAATCCGATTCGCGCGACAGTCATGATATGCGGCGGCGTGCAAAAGAATTCCTCCTTTTATCGCGCGCTTTGCGCTGGTTCCCCACGGTTCGGCGCGCGGGCGCGCTTGGTTTACATAACTTTACAAACGACGTGGGAAATAGAACATTCTTGCACCTTCCCTTCGACAGACTCGGCGGACGTCTTCGGCTATAATCAAATCCAGCGTGACGGACGCTGTGCTCAAGGGCGTCGGCAGGCCGCAGGGCCGTTGCCGCACCTCCGGCCGATCCGCTTCGCGGATGGCGCGGTGCAGGTCGGCCTTGCGCCGAAAGCCCGCAAAACGATAAGGAAACAGTCTCCGCGTGGCGGGGACAGGGGAGGAAGAAACAACGATGGACAAAAAGAAAGAAACCGAAAAACGAAGGCTGACGCTCTCTGCGGCCGAGCTGGCCGAAGCGGGGATTGCCTTTCTCTGCGGCATCTGTCCGCTGTCGCCGGGTGTGAATCCGTTCGGGCTGGCGTATCTGTTTTCCAAAGCAAAGCTGACGCTGCCGCTGGCGGCGGGATTGGTGCTGTCGCTGCCCTTTTCACCGCAGCCGTTGATTTACGCGCTGCTGTATCTGCTTGGTTTTGCGCAGCTCTGGCTGTCCGCCGGGCGCAAGCTGCCCGCTGCCGCGCGTGCGGCGCTCTGCGTGGCGTTCGCAGCGGTGCTGGCGCTGACTGCGTCGCCCTTCTCGGGCGCGGACGGATTTGTCGCGGCGCTGTTCGCGTTCGTGGCGGTGCCGGGGTTCGCGTACCTGTTTCCGGGCGCTTTGTCGGCCAAGCAGTCCGGACGGCTGCTCTGCGGACGGCTGGCGTTCGCCTATGTCGCGGTGCGGGCGATGACGGTTTTCTCATTTTCCTTTTTCCAGCCGCAGCTTATGCTGGCTTTCTTCGTTACGCTGGCGGCGGGTCTGAAAAGCCCCTATTCGTCGGCAGGGCTGTGCGGGTTCGTCTGTGCGTTGGCGGCGGACATCCATTATATGCCCGCGCTGATCGTGCTGGGACTGCTGTTCGGGTTGTTTTCCAAGAAGAATGTCCTGCTCGCGCTTTTTCCGACGTTTGCCTTTGCGGTCGTTTCCAACGCCTATCTGCTTGACTTCCGCGACCTCGCGCCGCTGCTGGTTAATGCCTGCTGCGCGCTGGCGGCGTTCCTGCCCGTACATAAGCGCATTCCGGCGCTGTTCCCCGAGCAGACCGCAGAGGGCGAAAGCGTCGCGCCGGATAAGCGCCCCTTTTCCCTGTCTGCTTTCTCTGCCTGCTTTTCTTCTCTCTCTCAGGTCTTTTACACCGTCAACGCCGAGACCAAGCAGACCAACGCCACCGAAACCTGCCGCCGCGTACAACAGGCTGCGCTGAGCGTCTGCTCGGCCTGCAGGGGATGTACCTGCGACAAACGCGACCTCTGCAACAACCTGATGAAGCACTGCCTGAGCGAGGGCTTCATTACCGAAGAGGACCTGCCCGACCACATTCGATTCGGCTGTAAGTGCAAGCCGCGGCTCATCGAGACGGTCAACGCCGCGCTTGCCAAAGGGCGGGACGAAAGCGCGCGTGCGGTGGCGATGCTGGCGGAGGAGTACAGCGCATTTTCCCGCCTGCTCAACGAGGCGTACCGAAAGGAGGAGAGCGAGCTTTCCCCTGACCGCGAGGCCGGACGGCGCGTGCGCGAGCTGCTGTTTTCCAAGGGCGTCGTCTGCGACAAGGTGCGTGTCACGGGCGCCCGGCGGCGGACGGTGGAGGTCAACGGCGTTCTGGTGGACAAGCTCGACTGCACCTCCCGCCAGCTTGCGGAGGAACTGTCCGCGCTGCTGGGCGTACGGCTGTCACAGCCGCAGTTCCTGCTCAACGACGGCTACGCGACGATGCGCTTCGAAACGGTCTGCCGCTTTTCGGTCGAATCGGCCAAGGCGTCCTGCGCCAAGGACGGCGAGACGCTCTGCGGCGACACGGCCAGCTTCTTTGAGCACGACGACTACTTTTACGCCCTTATCGCCGACGGTATGGGCAGCGGGCGCGACGCGGCGCTCACCTCGCGTCTGGCGGCGATCTATCTGGAAAAGCTGCTCTGCGTCGGCGCCGACAAGGGCGACGCGCTGCGGATGCTCAATAAGGTGCTGATGGCCAAGAAGGATGAGGTGTTCACCACCGTCGACCTCATCGAGATCGATAAGCTCACCGGCGAGGCGACGCTTGTTAAGGCCGGCGCCGCGCCGAGCTACCTGCTGCGCGGCGGCGACTGCACCAAGCTCGAGAGCCGCACGCTGCCCGCCGGAATCATGCCCGCGGTCAAGGCCGAGCAGATCAGGCTCAAGCTCCGTCGGGGAGACTGCCTGGTGATGCTTTCGGACGGCATCACGCAGAACCGCAATTATACGCCTGCCGTCCCCCGCGCCGCCAGTGCCAAGGAACTGGTCACTGCGCTGATGCGGCGTGCCTCCGCCCAGACCGAGTGCGCGGACGATATGTCCGTCGCTGCGCTGCGGATCTTTTAGCAGAAAACGCCGGGCGGCTGAAAAAGTCTGCCTGCCGCACCGCAAAGCTATTGACTTTTTCCGCCCGCCGTGCTACAATCGGGGTACGAAAAGAGTTGGAAAGGATATGAAACACGATGTTCAGAATCGGAACGGTCAATATTGACACCTCGCACGCGCCCAGCTTTGCGGAGATTTTGCAGAAGGGCGACGTTGCGCGCTATACCTGCGTATATAACGACGGCTTCCGTACCGACGAGGAGGTCGAAGCGTTTATCAAGCGCTTCGGTCTGGAAACGCGTTATGCTTCACTGGACGAGATGGCCAAAAACGTCGACATCGCCTTTATTCAGGGCTGCGACTGGGACCGCCACCTTGAGCTGGCCGAGCCGTTCGTCAAGGCGGGCGTGCCTGTGTTCATCGACAAGCCGATTGCCGGCAATCTGCGTGACTGTCATAAGCTGGAGGAATGGGCGGCTTCCGGCGCGGTGATTTTGGGGACGAGCGCGCTGCGCTACACCTATGAGCACGACGAGTTCTTTGCACTTCCCGCAGCCGACCGCGGCGACATTGTCCACGTGACGACCTCGGTGGGTGTGGACGAGTTCAACTATGCGATCCACGCGGTCGAGTCGATCAAGGGCTTCATGCGCGGCGATAAGCCGGCCGCCGTCCGTTATATCGGGCGTTCGCACGCGGGCGAGACGCCGGTCGATTCGTACTATGTCACCTTCGAGAGCGGCGCGTCGGCCTGCTATCATATCTGCCTGAAGGGCTGGCAGCCTTCTACTGCGACGGTCATCACGACGAAAACGACGTACGTGTATAAAATAGACACCAATAAGGTTTACGAGGCGATGCTCAAGCATGTCTGCAATTTCCTGCAGGGGAAGGACAACCTGCTCGTCTCCGTGCCGGAGATGACCGAGTCGGTCAAGCTGATGCTGGCCGGACGCAAATCGAAGCAGCTCGGCGGCGCGGAGGTGCTGGTTGCTTCGCTGATGGAAGAGGACGGCGGCTTCGACGGCGCGGCGTTTGAAAAAGAATACGCCGCACAGCAGCGTGCAGCGAAATAGAGTGTTTCGGGAAAAAATGGGCGGATGCGCATCTGTGCGCTCCGCCCTTGTTTTTGTGGCTTGGAGGGATTGGAGAGCGGCGGCTTTTTGCATACGCGGCGGCGTTTCGCGTGCTTTTGTTTCGTCTGCGGCGCGGAAAAGGAAGCGCATTTATCTGTTCCGAGATTCCAAGACAAATGTTATTTCGTGTTCTTCATCTTTGCGCCGGGAGGAACATATGCTTTCTTTCAGCGGGCTTTCGCCGTTTTTCTGCTCGTATTTCTGAATGTACAGCTTGCAGAAGCGCTCTATAAGGTTGCTTAGGCTCCGCGTTTCCCGTTTAGCAATGCGGCGCTGTTTTTCTTCTATGCTTTGCGTTGGAAAGGTCCGAATGGCACCCGCATATCGGTTTTGCCTCCCCCTTTACCCCCATCGCCGCTTTGCGGCGATGGGGGTAAAGGGGGAGGCATGCGCGCTGCGCGAAGTCTTTACCTTCAGCAAATCCGATTTCCCGCTGCGTTTGCTTTTCC
>ERZ826764.2018-NODE-2018-length-21140-cov-14.035475_pt1 | contig 21140 bp, 19 predicted proteins | sample MGYA00519870_ERZ826764 | MGnify/ENA primary metagenome ERZ826764 (study PRJEB31778, sample SAMEA3449239) | human gut metagenome | biome: human gut; feature: human-associated habitat; material: faeces | place: United Kingdom | collected 2010/2012 ...
TTTTTATTATACTTTGATTGTCTTGTATGTGTCAAGTTTTATTATACAGGATTATAATATGGCGATGAAAAACGAGCAGACTATGACGGAATTTGTTGACCGCATAATCGAAATCGAACAAATTGCGGTGACTTTACCACCGTACTGCTATGTGAATATTGACCTGGAAAAAGAAAAACAGCGTGCCGAAATAATGAAAAGCAAGGCTTTCTACGGCAGGCTGTATGATATGACATCGGAGGAGTTTGCGGAGTATGAGAGGTACAAAAAGTTGTTTTCGGGGTACGGGATTGGGCTTTACATAATTGCCTGCTGTATAGCCGAAATGTCAGATGAATATTTTACACGGCTTAAGAAACGTGACGAAAGCAACTATGCGATTGCGTGGGGTGCGTTTAACGAATATTCCACTCTTTCGAGTGAGCTGATGGCGAGCGTGCCGTACTATGAAAAGGCAAGAGTTCGTGAAACCATGGACGTAAATATCGGCGTTTCGGGAATGATCGATCCCGATGATAAAGACAAGACATGGGTGGTTGATACCTGCGAATTTCATAATGCGCAAAGCGTTATTCAGTACGATTTTTTCAGAGGAATGCAGTATGGCAGAGCGCCTTTTCGCTGTCACCACTGCGGACGTTTTTTCCTTGCGACTGACAGCTACAAAACGTTTTACTGCAATGAAAAGTCTCCCGAAAATCCCAACAGAACCTGCCGTCAGATTGGCGCGAAAAACAAGCACAAGGAAAAGGCTGAGAACAATCCGATTATCCAGACCTACCACAAGGCGAGGAACAAATATTATCAGCAGAAATTCCGAGGAAGTATTTCGGATGCGGATTACGACAAAATTCTGCACTACCTTGAAACCATGCGTGACAAGGCAATTCGGGGCAAAAGTGACGAGAATGGAAATCTGATAACGTACAAAACGCTCGAACAGCTTTTTGAAAAGGACACGCTTTACAAGACATTAAATATCGGGGGAGAACAATGACCAAGAACACAAATGAACAGCTGATTCAGGATAATTACCGCAACGTATACGCACTTGCACATTCTCTTGCAAAATCATACAATCTTGCATTTGAGGCTTTTGAGGACTTGCAGAAGGTCGGCTACATTTCACTGATTGAGCAGTCGAAGACCTTTGACGAGAACAGCGGTGTGCCTTTTTGGACATATGCCTGCAAGGGTGTTAAGTTGAAAATGCTCGAAGAACTCCGCTTTATTCTCGATACGGTGAGTATTTCGCCTTATTTGAACAAGCAGATAGGAAAGGTGAGGAAAATCGTTTCAGCCAATGCCGAAAGCAACACATCCGAACTTATTGAAATCGTAAGTCAAATACTCAAAATATCAGCGGACAAATCCGAGGAGTTGCTGATTTTAAGCACAAAAGAGAAAACAAGCATTGATGAGTACCAATCAATGCTTGAAAGCGGTGAGGGTATGCAGGATGACAAGCTTGAAGATATGCTTAAGTCCGATTGTCTGAATCCCGAAGATTTAATGCTGGAGCAGGAAAATCAGGCTTTTGCCATGCTGTTGGCGGACAGTCTGGACGACATTCTAAGTCATCGGCAAGCGGAATATATCCGAATGTATTTTGGCATCGGGTGCGCTCCGCAGACCTTTGAACAAATTGGGGAGGAGTTCTGCGTTAACGCCGGCACGGTGGAAAAGGGCGTTAAGTCGGCTCTGAAAAAGTTGAAAGAGTATATTGACTGACCTATGTTCTATCGAGTTTCCAGAATGGGAATTCAGGTAGTATGCATACTCCATTTTTGCTCCGTATTACCGCATTACAAAGAGCTATTTGCCCAGCATTCTCAGCGTTTTGCGAGGTTTCGGCTCGCATTACATTTGCATAACACAAAACAAACAAGCATATTACAACGGAGTGGCTGTAGTACGCTTGTACGCTATTGTATGCTTTTTTTGAGGCGTGGTATTACTCATAAAGTGCGGGTTTTACGGCATTTGCGAGGATGTAAGCTTTGTACGGTGGATTTTGACGGAGAGCTACACCTTACTCAGATTTTCATTCTTGCCGAGGAGCACGTCAATCATCAGCTTTGCACCGTCACGGAATCCGGCTGAGTAGTTATCCACGGACATTACATCGTTAAGCTAAGACTGGGTGTCACACATCTTTTTGAGCAGTTCACCGTTTTCATCTCCGAGAATTTTGATTATCTGGTCATACAGATCAGCCTCGGTTTTCATCAGCTTGGCATACTGCGAATTGTCCCGAATTTTTGCGTCGAAAAGCCTAAATTGCCGTAGTAAAGGTCTTTTATATAGTTCATTTTTGATACCTCCGTGATTGGTTTGGAAGTACGGTATATCACAATTATTCGTGGAATGGTAGCGGCAGATGTGATGAAAATTGAGTGGTGGATTTGGGAAGAAGTGATAAATTAGAATCATTTTACTGATTAACTGGCGTTTTAGCCACTGTTAAAGGCAGGTGTGTGTTACTTTTACGTTAAAAAATGTAAACATATATTGAAAAAATATGAAAAGTATGCTACAATGAAATGAATTCAAAAATGACTTTTTATAGCTTACGCTGATGAAGGGTGATAAGGGAGTCAAGTTTATCGAGAAACGCTCCTATTTTTTGCTGTTCTTGAATAGAAGGAACAAGAATTGACTCCGCCAAGAAATCATCAGCAACCAAATTCGTCATCATAGTAGAAGCCTTAGTGCAACGAGTCATGATTCTTCCCATGACACCTTCGTAGTTAATCAAATACTTCCAAAACAACAAATCGTAATCAGCTATCGGTCGAAAAACGTCGAAAACATGGGAAACAATGCCATCTCCGATAGTGTTTTCTACAAATCTACCATGAGCAAAATGCTTGCTTTTATTACCCTCAAAAGCAATATCACCCAATCGCATAATGTTGTATGACCTCATATAATCGTCGTCCGATTGTTTAACATCGCTCTTAAAATACATATTAGCAACAGATATAATTTTATCTGCTCCGAAGCTCAAATCGTTCTTTTCGGTGATCTTTTGATACTGTTCCCTGAACTTACGCTGTTCCCAAGCGTCAGCTAATAAGCACGGCTATAAAAACACTTAAAAATATATATTTAGGAGGAAACTATGAATAAACAGCAACTTGCGAACAAAATATGGGAGTCAGCAAATAAAATGCGCTCCAAAATTGGGGCGAATGAGTACAAGGACTATATTCTTGGCTTTATTTTTTATAAATTTCTTTCCGATAAGGAAGTTGAGTATCTAAAAAAGAATGACTGGGAAGATACCGACATTGTCGAACAGTGCAAGAAGAATATAGGCTATTTTATTTCATATGAAAATCTTTTTTCAACTTGGCTGAAAAAAGGCAAGGATTTCGATGTTTCCAACATTACAGATGCATTATCGGCGTTTGACCGTCTGATTGACAGCACTCACAGAAAAGTTTTTGACAAGATTTTTGATACTTTTCAGACCGGACTTTCTAAACTAGGTGAGACAAGCGGTGCAAGAACAAAGGCAATCAGTGACTTGCTTGGACTGATAAAGGATATCCCGATGGACGAAAGACAGGGATATGACGTGCTTGGTTTCATCTATGAGTATCTGATTTCCAATTTTGCAGCGAACGCAGGAAAAAAGGCAGGCGAATTCTATACTCCGCACGAGGTGTCGCTGCTTATGTCCGAAATCGTTGCAAATCGCCTTAAAGGCAAGGAAAATATTGCTATATATGAGAAAGCAGTAGCGTGATTGATACAGTGTAACTATTATGTGCAAAGCAGAAAGCCCCGCAGAATAAGGCTTTTTGAGAGTGACCCGTTGAGAGTCTTATTTTTTTGCCCTCACGAAGAGGAGCAGATTTTATAAATCCGGGGTGTGCATGGCAGCGAATTTTGCATACGGTATTAACGATAGCTACGGGCAATCGTTGCAAGGTTTAATGTCGTAACGATTAAATAGAAGGAAAACTTCCCCATAGTTCTCAGTAATTTCACGCTGCTTATCGGCAGCGAAAATCTCAAATAGTATTGACAAAAAGCAGCGGAAGTGCTATAATGATTCAAGAGGTGAGAATATGTCCAACTTAGGTCAGTTGATCAAAGAAAAAAGAGAGTCCGTTGGACTGTCTCAGAAAAAGTTAGGAAAAGCCTGTCATTTAAGTGACAGCGAGATTATGAAGATAGAAAATGGTGTACGCCAAAAACCAAATTGGGAAAACTTGTGCAGGATTGCGCAAGCACTTAATTTTCATCCATTTGAACTTCTGCTTGCGGCAGGATATATTTCCGAAAACGACATTCATCCAAGTTCACAACTTCGAGGTGTGGAAAATTTGGATGACAAAGAAATTGAATATTTACAGTTATTTATCGATTTTATGTTATCGAGAAAATGCGTGGATGAGGATTTAGAAGGAGGTAGCAACAATGCCATTTAGGTTAGGAGAATTATTCTGCGGTCCCGGCGGAATCGCCTGGGGTGCGACTCATGCAGATATTGGTGACCCCAAATTTAGAATTGTCCATCAGTGGGCAAACGATTATGATGCCAGCACTTGTGAAACATATCGGCATAATATTTGTCCGAATGCACCGCAGACGGTTTATCATGAAGATATACGTAAATTTGATATGGGCAAGTTGGCACCAATTGATGCCCTGGCGTTCGGCTTCCCATGCAATGATTACAGTGTGGTCGGAGAACAGAAAGGCATGGACGGTGTATATGGCCCATTATATTCGTATGGTGTGAAAGCACTCAAAAAATTTCAGCCGCAGTGGTTTTTGGCAGAAAATGTTGGCGGACTTAGAAACGCCAATGACGGAAAAGCATTTACAAAGATATTAGCTGAGCTTCGCAATGCGGGATATACCATTACACCGCATCTGTATAAGTTTGAGGAATATGGCATTCCGCAGGCGAGACACAGATTGATTATTGTTGGCATCAGAAATGATATTGCCAAGAACGTAACATATCGAGTCCCTTCGACAGAACCATATAAGGATATTGATAATACTTGCAGGACAGCTATTGAAGTTCCGCCGATTCCGGCAGATGCTTTCAATAATGAAGCGACCAAACAGTCCCAAACGGTAATTGACCGTCTAAACCATATTCTTCCTGGGCAGAATGCTTTTACAGCTGATTTGCCGGAAGAGTTGCAGCTGAACATAAAGGGAGCAAGAATCAGCCAAATATATAAACGGCTTGATCCTGATAAACCCTCTTACACTGTAACAGGAAGCGGCGGTGGTGGTACGCATATTTATCACTGGGCAGAACCGAGGGCGTTGACAAACAGAGAAAGAGCGCGGCTCCAAACTTTCCCAGATACCTATGAATTTTTAGGAAATAAAGAGAGTGTTCGCAAGCAAATTGGAATGGCAGTTCCCTGCCGTGGTGCCCAAATTATTTTTGAAGCCATTCTTAGGTCTTTCGCTGGGATTGATTACCCGTCAATTGATGCTAATATAGATGAATAATAAAATGCCGGAACAGCCTGTTGGCTAAGCTCCGGCATTTTTTGTATTTGCAGAGATGATTTTTTCATAGAGCTGCTGCAGATTTTCCTCTGCAACAGCTTTTTTTAGTTGGCACTCCCATATAACCAGGACTTGCCATCCTTGCGCTTCAAGTTTTTTCTGACTTTCTTTGTCACGCTCGACATTCCTGTCTATTTTATTATGCCAATATTCTTCATTAGAAGATGGCCATACAAATCTTCCGCAGTCATGGTGATGCCAAAAACACCCATTGATAAACACAACAGTTTTATATTTTTTCAAAACGATATCTGGACACCCAGGCAATTTTCGCACATTTTTTCTATAGCGGAGACCACGTGAGAATAAGTATTTTCTGACGCACTCTTCCGGTTTAGTATTAGTACTGCGAATATGAGACATATTTTTGCTTCTGATTTCCTTGGAATGATTATCAGCCATTTCTTTGTCTCTTATTGCTTGGGGAGAAATCCATATAATACTGTTCGTCATCAATTTTGTAGAATGTGACATCGGTTCGGCCGTAAGCCATAAGATCACTGGTATGTACATAGGCACCATTCGCAAGACCTAAACGATTTCTGAAGTATTCTCCAAGCAGTGCATTGCTGGCTGGAGTTGTGATAGCCTTGTCATTTTGCTGTTCAACTCTGAGCTGCAAAGCGTGATGGTCATCTGTAACTACTAGAAAATGCTGCTCGTTCAGAGGAAAAAATCCAGACTTGGCAATTTTACGCGGAAGAGGAATGTATGCCTCGTTCTTGTTTCGACCTTTTCTCTGACCCCAATTTAATCCCGATTTCTTGCCCGGTTCTCCAGTTTTCTTCACAATGAGCGGCAGTCTGACAAAATTTTCTGGATGCTTATCATTAGAGGCCAATGTCTGAGAGGCAGAAGGTCGGACTACAATATAATCATCTACTTCTGCGTGGGTGCAATATATGGATCTGTTAACAGCCGCCTCATAAATTTTATATGCGTAAGCCGCACTTCTCTCTACGAGTGATCCACTTCTTTTTCTCAGCAATGATGACTGAGTGAAATCATATGAGCAGGAAAACGCCTGCACTGGAGTTTCCTCGTTCAGCCAAATGAAGAGGTTGTTTTTGGAAGAAGGCTCTTCATGCATATAGCTGCAAGAAAAACGGCTCGCATATTCAGCGAGTGCGTGCTTATGCAGGTCTCGAAAGCTATTGTGTGAAGCATCATCAATTCCGTTGTCCATTACGGATTCTATAATCAAATCGACTGTTATATCCGTGATGCCTTGTTCCTCATAGCTTTTCAAAAGCCATGAAGCCATACTTGGAGTGGCATATGCGGATAGGATGCACAGGTGATTGGCTCCTTTAAGCACGGGCTCAAATAAAATTGTTTTTGCAGCACTGTCGGAAAATAAATAATCCATAGGCATTAGTTCTCCCTTTCGATAACATCATAGTACATAGTGCCGTCTGGCAGTTTGATGTTCGGAACCCACATCTGTTTGCCATTCCAGCCTTTTGTTCCCGTTACTTGGTACATTGTAAGCACAACCTTGTCCGTAAATGAAGCACCGAGCTGCCAGTCGTTAGGAGAAAGCAATGCACCAGTGCCTTGGGCAACATTTCTTCCCCTGCGGGCAATCAAGATTCCCTGGGCGGTAGACTGTTCTGCTAAAATAGTATCCAGTATAGATTGAAAAGCCTGAAGTTTGAAATCCGGGCTTGGGATGATATGCGCTAATGTCTCCTTAATAAATCGCAAACTGACTTGATAATATGGTTCAGTATCAGAAAAAGGCTCCAGCAGTTTGCTCAATTCTTCGATAGAATCATTATCCGGATAAAAAGGATAGTAGTTGGTTCCTCCAGATATAATTTCCACATGATCATTATCGAGGACATTTTTTCTGGTCGGGTTTAGGCCATTCGGATAATACAACTTAATATCATCGATACCGCGTTCAATTTGCGCAATGATTGAGTTGTTTGTAGCATTTATATCTGCGAACAGCTTATAGAGGTTTTCTTCAATAAAAATCATCATCATTCCAGGATCGCGGTCATAACCAAACATTCGGCTGTGCTGCCACATTGTGTCTGCCTGTGGCTTCTTGCTTGTTCGGGTGTAATAAATTGTCTGAAGACCTGGGAAAGTAACGCCTCTGCCCAACGTGTTGCCTCCAACAATAAAATTGCATCCTTCAGAATAGTCTGAACTGTCGATATCAGATTTCCCATTCATAACCAGAATTTTGATATGGTTTTCTGACAATAAGCCTGCCGCAACACTGTAGATAATATCATATGAGAGCTTTTCTGTCTTTGTTGGATTGAAGCTGTTATACTGTACTTCCAACTCGGCTTTGAAATCCCCATTAAGATTCTCGCGGCACCAAGACAACTCTTTGGAAATTTCATCTGCATATCTTTTGTGCGCTGCTACCCGTACACTGGGATGAAATAGGCAGTTTGATACCTTTCCTCCGGAGGCGAGTATTTGCGCGGTGACAGCCAGATGCCGTATTACTACATTTCGTGTGGCCTCCTTCATAGTGTCTAAAAAAGAAATACAGTCAGGGACTTTAGAAACAGGGAAAAAGAAGTCTCCGCCAAGGTAGGCATCGCCTGGCTGAAAATAGTACGTGAAATAAGGATGCCAGCCGGATGCAATTGTTTGAAGGAAAATGGCCTGCGGAGTCCCAGTGACCTGCAGGTACAGACTGCTTGAAGCCCCATTTTTAATTATATCAAGATATTTGTTTATAGAGGATTGGCGGTCACGGTTAACCAAGGTGTTCAGTGAAGCCGCATCAGCCTCGTCATCAATAACAAACAGAGGATTTCCTTTCATAAAACCAGTCGAATTCAGTATGTTTGCCCATAACTTTAGAATGCGTACATTCTTTTTTAGCACAATAATAGCTGGTTCTATTAAGCTGTTGTCCGTAAAAAGGCGTGCATCGTTTTCGCCGCAGATGCAGAACCCGTCTAAATCTGACTTTACACGCTCTAAAGTCTGTTGCTGAAGTACAACATTGTCCGTTGTCAGCAGAATAAAAACGGGAAATCCCAAATCTGCAGCTTTGCACATAATTCCGAACATTTGGCCTGTTTTTCCAGACTGCACATTGCCAAACAACAATCCTATTTCATGGCTTGTGAAAGAAAAATTTTTGATATGCTTATTGCCAACATCGTCAGCGGTTTTTGAGATTGATTCGGCCAGCTTAACATTGCCGCGGTCGGTAATTTTCTTTAAGTATGTTTTTAGATATTGCATAGCAGTCACCTTTCTTCGTCATCATTCCCAGTGAAAGAGAGCATCCATACATCCAAAGGGGTGCCATCTTCATCCAAAGCGGTCTGACCTGTTTTCTTGAATAACAGACGGTCAGAACCATATTCCTGGAGCATTTCTTGGGTAATCATTCCTTCTCTGTCGATATCTTCTAAAGTGTTGTTAACAGGAGTGACTATTCCAGCCGCAACCAAACGGCCCTTCAGCCATCTGCCCATAATCAATTCATCACCAACAGCACTAAATTGCTTATTGTTGTCACTGGTAGTATGTGCCTTAAACCAATAGCCGTCATCAGTCACTACGAAAAATGGCTTGTTCTTTTCGGGATATCCATCCATATGGTAGATATCAGCACCGACAGTCAGTTGAGTTTCATACCAGTCACGTGCTTTCCGCTTGCTGCGGGGAGCAGCATAGCAGACATTAATATTGGATTTAGTGTAATGCTTTCCGTCATCCATATGTTTTTCAGCCGCACTTGGAACTTTTAGCTGAAGGAAAAAGGATACATATGCCTTGCACCTTTCGTAAAAATCAACATTCGATTGCGGAACGGATGTAACAAGTTCAACACCGTTCAGGGATGTATTGGTTTCACGGATGAGAGGCATTCCTGCAATATCTGCAATGTTTGCAGAACAAGATGGTTGGTTGAGATGATCAATATGAGAGGCAATCTCAGCAGCCTCAGCGACTTCTGTGGTAAGTGCAGAGATTTCATATTGTCTGCGATTGGCCGCCTCAAGCTTTATTGCACCAAGATTGGCGGAACCCAATATAGCAGAAATTGGGCTGCCGTCTTTATAAAAGCAATACAGCTTTCCGTGGTATTTGAACGATTTAACAATTCTGATTTCTCCTATTCCGGCAGATTGCCACTTTCTGTTCAATTTCATAGCAGTGTGATATGCGCCCTCCGGCATTCCCTCAATATAATACATACCAATGGTCAGGCAGATATGGCGGATTTCATACTGCTGAATCAAAGAGTCAAGTTCCATTATGGATGCATTGGATGTGTACCCAACAGCAATATCTACACGGTCAGCCTTAGACAGCTGCTCACGAAAGCAGTCAATGATAGTGGTTTGGTTTTCATCAGTGCCAAGAGGCAGAATGTTTGAGTATAATAACTGCATAATATTCCTCCGTTAATCTTTAATCGTTTCCATGATGTCTTCAAGAGTGCAGTCTAAAGCACTGCATATTTTTAGAAGAACATCGGTAGTGATGTTTTCGCCTTTTCCAAGTTTTGCAACAGAAGCTGAACTGATTCCGGCCGCATCCTGGAGGTCCTTTCTTTTCATATCTTTGTCAATTAATGATTTCCATAATTTGTTATAGATTATTTTCATTGTTTTACCCCTTGTTTAGCGGAAGACATCGAAGAAGTCATCGCCAACAGAATCATGTCTGTCTAAAAGTTCAGTAAGATATTCACGAGCTGCTAAGAATTCAGCTTTGAGTGGGAAATCATCATTTTCGAGGAGTGCAATAACGTCTTCATAGAGATTGGGACGATCTAACACCTCGGAAATTTTGAGTTCATAATTTCGACCAACTATATCAGGTTCGCCAAATTGCTCCTTATAATCCCAGGGAACTTCGTCTATATCAATCAAGGCATCTGTATCTAGATCCTCATCATGATAATCTTCATCAAGATAGACCCATTCATTGGTAATAAACCTTTCATCAACTGGGAAATCGTCTTTTGTTATGAAGGCATCTATACCTTGTGCATGAATAATAAAACCGTACAAAAATGACTCGGGTTCATTTTCTTCACAACCGTTAGTATCTCCGTCTTCGTAAAAAAGAATAGGATACATTTTGCGGAGGAATGTGTAGTAGCCGTCTGCCTTATCACACTCAGCGAACAGCGAAGCCAGGAACGGCTCAAATATATACTCCTCAATTTTTTCTGGGATCATATCATACAGCATATTAAATGTTCTGTCTGTATAACTGCGATGTCCTTTGTCTTCAAAAAAATCTCCAGTGTATTTAAGCGTTTTATCCTTTTGCTTTGAAAAGAATAATGCACAAAAATACTCCTGAAAAAAGCGATGTGTAAAATGGTATTTGCCACCTTCGTAAAACATGAGGCACATATTTTCGACAAGATCATCCCTGAAATCAGATGCTGTAAGGCTATGAGGTCCTTTATCGAGTTCATTCAACGAAGTGAAGTATTTGTCGAATTCAACCTCCGTGAATTCAAACTTCTCATCGCGATAGCTTCTCGCACAAAATTCTGCGAAATAATCAGCGAATCGATCGGCAGTCAAACCCGTCTTTAGAACTCGTTTATAAGCTCCCTTGCTTGCATCGTGCTTTTGCGAGAGTGCAGCATAGGCTTCTCTGTAAAAAATATGCATTTTTGACGGGATTTCAGCAAACTGCTCATAGGTCATCAGCATAATCGTAAGCAGCAGAGGATTTTGCGTAAATTCCCTATGGGTGACAAAAAGTGTATTTTGCAGTTCGGCCCGGAATTTTTCTTTTATTACAGGTTCATCCGGACGAAAGTCGAGATTGTCAATCAATTTAATGGCCTGTTATTTCGTAAATGGACATAAATCAAGAACAGTGAACCTGTGCAGCGAAACAAAATAACCTATCGGGCGGGATGAAATAACATACATATTTTCAGTATATTTATCTACAAATTCATCAAGATCGCGTTCGAATTTTTTCCTGACAGTGGACTTGATTTCATCCAACCCATCAAATAAGAGCAAGCAACTTCCGTTTTCTAACAGTTCTGCAAAATCGTCAGGGTCACTGCAGCCACCCAGCATTTCAAACTTCTCATAAGTATAGTCGAAGAGATTGTCATAGGCTTCGCTGTAGTCTCTTAACGGAACAAATATAGAGATTTGTTCCGACTCATCAAAATGTTCTATAGCATCGAGAAGCAGATGCCGCGTCATCATTGATTTACCCAAACCTGTTTATGGTAAACTAGAAATGCAGAAAAAGGGCTCCAAAAGTGCAGAACAGGAGCTCGCAAAAGGGCTTCAAAAATACACAACAGGGGCGCTCCTTCTATGCGCAAATCGAGCCCCCACACGTTAATCTTGTGCTGACTGGGCTATGCACTTTTTCGAGCCCCTTTTATGCACTTTCAGCTTGACAAACACAATAGCGGCGCTACCCAAATAGTGCTATCTTCTTTATTACAAAATTACAAAATACAACCATATATGGTCGCCCTTTGTTTTTCAAAAGATGTCCTGAGTCGATTTCTTTCTTTATAAAATCAAGATTTTCAATAACTGGAGCAAGCTTATAGCAACAACCTTCAACAATCTCACTCTTTTTCATAATTATGCTACTTATCCTTATAAAAATAGCCTTGCCGAAAGTGGCAAGGCTATAAAGGTCTATTTCGTCGGGGGAAGCCAAAAGGATAGCTGCCTTATGTGACTTATGTCCGAACGCAGCAGACTCGCTGCAATTTATCATATGCCGTACATTTATTCAACGCTGAACGGGGTGCGTTATCTTTCAACAACTATATTATATCATATTACAACGCATTTGTCAACCCTTTTCAAGCATCTTTTCATGCAATTCTGTTCCCACATTTCTAAGCTTTTCGATCTCGTTCTTTTCGGTCTCGATATGTTTTACTCTATAAGACAGTACATATCAGACTGTAATGCGTATTTTAGTTCTGTTACCAAACTAAAAATTCGACTTGACTTCGACAATGTTAATTAGGCTTTTTACATTTACAACACAGAGCTGTTCTTACTCCCGCACTGCTGCACAAGTGCAGGATAATTGCCAAAATAGTGTTCAGCAGGGTTGTCAAAGTGTGCGATATTATCGTACACAAACTGCTTGCACTCCATTATTGTACCCTCAAAGACCTTGCCGAGATTGATATATCCGCTCTTACCGCAGATTTTATACAGCGTGACCGATGAACGATTTGCCGCATAACATTTGCGTGAAAAATCTATCTCAAAAAAGCTGTCACCTGTTTTCAGTGCTAACATTTTTATCATTTCCTTTCATATATGTCTCGTATTCTTCTGTAAGGTCAAGCTCCGTGATCGGCGATAGGTGCATACATTCCTGTGCCTATCATCACTGTCGCCAGTATAGCTGCTGTTGTTCTTTTAACACTGTTCTTCATAATATCTCTCCCTTTATATTCATTCATAAGCCCCGATATATTCCGTTCTCTTACCGCATATCGGACACGGTATCATATCATCATAGGAAGCTGATATGATCTGCTTTGTTGTCTTACACAACTCTTTACAGCTGTTGTAGTCATGCCTGTTCCATAATGAGGTCGGAGTGACTTAAAGCTTATTTCGACCGACTCCAAAGAGTTTATCAAGCCTATCTGCATTTTAGTTCCTTTCTGATTGTGCTATATGTGTCCACTATTAATAAAGGAAATACACAGCCCAACAAGGGTTTGGATTTGTTCTATGTCCGTCAGGACAGGTTTCCACATACACAACGTAATAAGCGTCGCTATCCTGTTTGTACTCATAGTCTATCTGTTCCTTGAAGATTTTGGTCATATCATCAATATTCTTTTCGTCAAATTGTATTGTATATACATCACTATAGCTGCTGTTTTCAGGTGTGGATTCATTTTCTAGCATTGAAAATAATTCTTCTACGGTATTATAATCAATGCCGTACTTCCAAAACTCCGTATAATGTTCCTTAATATACGTCGCCTTTTCTCTTGAATATGCTGTAAGTTCTGCCTTCATAGCATCTATGTCTGCCTGTGTGATTTTGTCACTTCTCGTTGTGGCAGCAACAACTTTTGAATGTTTACCATAATGGTTGTTGCATTTCTTCTTGTCGTCCTTCTTGCAAGCCCTTATTTTAAACTTGTACTCTGTCTGTGGCGTGAGTTTCTTAATGGTGTAGGACGTTCCTGTGGTCTTACCTATCTCCTTCCACTCACCGCTTATGTATTGGAAAACACGATAGTTTGTACAGCCAATTTTCGTCCACGAAAGCTTAATGCTGTCTGAATTTACAGAAGATACTTTCAATCCCTTGCAAGGCTGTGGGTTTGTGGCGGTGTTCCAATTGGAAGAATAAGAGCCATATACCTTTTTACCATTTACCTTTTTATATGCCCTTACCTTAAAATTCTCTCTCGTGGCATTTGGAAGCTTCTTTACGGTGTACGTTGTGCTTTTTGTATCAGCGACCTTATTATAACTTCCGTTCTTACGCATATACACGGTATAACCGCTTGCACCCTTGACCTTGCTCCATTTAAGCTTTATCTCGCTGTTGCTTAAAGTATTAGATTTAAGACCTGTTACCCTACCGACACTTGCCGCCTCTGCGGTTATTGATGTCTGAGGAAAAAGATTATAGTGATCGATAGGTGCATACATTCCTGTGCCTATCATCATTGTCGCCAGTATAGCTGCTGTTGTTCTTTTAACGCTGTTTTTCATAGTATCTCTCCCTTTATATTCATTCATAAGCCCGGATATATTCCGTTCTCTTACCATGTGTTTGTCAAGCAGAAAGTGCATAAAAGGGGCTCGAAAAAGTGCATAGCCCGGTCAGCACAAGATTAACGTGTGGGGGCTCGGTTTGCGCATAGAAGGAGCGCCCCTGTTGTGTATTTTTAAAGCCCTTTTGCGAGCTCCTGTTGTGTATTTTTGGAGCCCTTTTTGTAAATTCAGGTACTTTGCTCACTTCTTACGGGCTGTTTTCTGACGCTTCATCGACTGCTGCAGGCGGTAGCTTTCTCCTGAGAATATCACAATATGCGAATAATGCACCAGTCGGTCTATCAGAGCCGCCGTCAGGCGGTTGTTGCCAAGCACCGTGTTCCAGCCTGAGAACTCCAGATTGGAGGTTATTATGAGGCTCCTGCGCTCATAGCACTCGGAGATCACCTGAAACATAAGCTGTGCTGCATCCTATGTATGGTGCAGTAATCGCCTTCGCTGCTAACCTCGTTGCTGCAGCCGGGTTCTGCACATCTGGGCTCAAATGCTTCAATTATAAAACTTAATAACAGCAGAAATAGTATCGCTCCTATAACTGCTCCAAAAATTGAGCCACTCTTTTTCTTTGCGCCGGAATAATCGTGTCTGACAGATGAGGAGGGTGTATCTTCTGTAGACATCTTATACACCATATAATCTTCAAACATATCCTCATTGTTATTGTTATTGTCAAAGTTCATATTGTACCTCCATCCTGATTTTGCTTTATCTGTATTATATCACATTCTCAGAAATTTGTGGTGTAAATTATTGGACAGTTAAGATTTGGAACGTAGAAAACATACCCCCTAATATATGCAAAGCATACAAAAGATGATAGGATTAATGTTTTCATGAATTGTTGAATGATTGACTATCTGACAAATAAATGATATAATATCAGCTTAACATGACTTGTGCTTCTGCCTCGCAAGGTAGATGACCTCACTCGATAAACCGCTTCTGAGAAATGACCGCCTACTGTCATTACGCATACGGTACTCTTCCTGGTAGAAACGCGCCGAATTCAACCACTTGTTTGCCACTTATTTGTGCTGAAAATCGCCCAAATCGGCTTGAGATCACCGAACTTGCAATGCTCGGAAATGACGCAAAATCGGGTTTTTTCGCATTTTACTAAAGACCATATCAGGTGTGCGGATTAATTCAATTCCCGTACGGATCACCAAAGTTTAAAGCTCGGAGATAGCACATTGTGCTGTTTCCGAGCTTTTGTTATCTGAAGTTTCATACCTTCCATGTTCTGCCCTACTTTCCCCCGCACACCTCACTCTTGAGTTTTTTCGCCGCCTTGAAATACTCTCGCATTTTCACGTCCGCAGGGTCTATCTGCAATGCAAAGGATATCCTGCCCAGCAGCGAATTTATGTACTTCTCAGGCGTAATGTCAGCACCTTTGAAAAACAGGCTTTGGGAAACTCCGTATTTCTCACAGTAATATATTTCCTGACGTATCTCCCGACGCTGTTTCGACGAGATCTGCGCCTTTTCGTTGACTACTATCCCCGTTACCTGCTGACGTTGCGATGAACCGATAAGCGTCGTTTTTTTCATGTTCAGCTTAAAACCCATTTTCCACAACGCCCTGCTCACAAGTTGCGTTATCTCTTTGGCGTTAAGCACAGCTTTTCCACCTGAAAATGTCATATCATCACAGTATCTTGTGTAATTTATGCCACGCTCTCCACACCACTTGCCTATCCTCTCATCAAATCTTTTCATCACCAAATTCGATATCTGCGGAGATGTTGGCGCACCCTGTGGCAGTATGCTGTTATGAGTGCATATATTTGTCAGCAGCGTTGTAGCAGGCTTAGAAAATCCAAGCTCGCACATGACCCCATAGACCTTGCCAAAATCAATGCTGTCAAAAAAGCCTGAAACATCAAGTTTAAGCACTCTCTGTTGACCAATATGCGGCTCTGCATTTTTCAAAAGCGAAGAGTTTTTGCAATATGCAGTGGCATACTCAGATACGGACAGCGTGTAAAGATACCTTTCAAGTATCCTTCTTTGAACGAGCTTGAGATATTCGTTCGGCACTTTTAACACCCTGTTTTTATGCCCTCTGCCACGATGTATTATCACCTTGCGGTAATTTGAATAACACTTTCTCTGATTTCGTTTATGATAGCGTATTCGGTTGTTGCTAAGCATATAAAGCTTTTTCAAAGGAACATCAAGCTCCTCTGAGATCCTTATGATATCATTATCAATATCATTCATTTTGTCACCTCAAAAAAAAAAATGACAAGCGTCAGCACAAGATTCAAATGCTTTGGAGCCGAATTTTATTTAATGGAATTAAATCCGATTCGGTGAAAAAGCTTTTGATAAAGCTACTATTTCCTGAAACTTCCACAGCGACTCGCTGTAGTTATGCGTTTTGCAATATCGCTGCTGACGCTTGCCATATTTTACTAAACCATGTTATGTACTCATGATAAAAGCACCTTGTTTATTTTATGAGATAATTATATCACGCGAAATGCACAACAATTGGTGCATCTCGCAGAGTACAACGAAAAAAACGGCTGTATATAAACACTCTGATATCATTTTACCAATTTATGCACAACACGTCAATGGGTTATCCTGACATTTTACGCCAAGCGCCAATATTTTATATGAATACACAAAAAAAGCATCAAAAAAGGGAGCGTATTCGAAAATTTATAAGTTCCAATTACAGAGGAGTTTTTTTCAACAACATTGTTCTACCTATTCCAACACCATCTTTTACAATTGCAACATATGGTTCACCTTGGTGGAAAAAAATCAATCTTTCCAATTAAACCTGATGCACCATATACATCGTATGCACCATTCTTATCAACAGCCTCAGATAGTTTCAAATTAGAGGTACCTTTTTTCGCATACATCTTCAAGTCTAACTTGCATAAACCCATCTACAAACCCGAATTTGTTGCGTAAGTATCGTAAGAATTATTAATGCAGATTTGAGGGCTAAGCGTTTTTGGCTTATAAAGTCAAAAAAGTGTCTTGTAACGGACTTAAAAAAGTGGTATAATACAAATTGACTCAATTAGAGGTTTTAAATACGAGTAGAAAAAATGATTTTGTTATGTAAAAAATAAGGAATATAGTTTTATGAGTATATATGTTTGGTTTGAAGCCTCCAAATCGGGTTATGATTTCTGGAAATGCTTGTTTGATGTTATCTATCCTGATATAGCTATTGAAACGAAGAACAGTAATTCAAAACCAAATATGATTTTTCATAAAAGCATAATTCAGAGAAGATATCTGCAAAGCTACTTAAAGATATCACAAAAAAATACTGGTTTTGAAACTGATAAATCGAAAGTCGGATCATGTTTTATAAAAGGCTGTTATGAATGAAATGAAAGAAACAGTGATGTTATTTTTGGTCTTGACAATAAAAGATTGACTTTTTAAGAGGAAATGAGCCAGTTCGTTGAGCATTCCATATTACAAGTTACGTTTAGGGAGACGGGGTTGAAATGATAACTATTTTTGAAAAGAAGCCCGGCAAAAAGCGGCATGGAGCTTGTTTCATTAAACGATGTCTTTTTCAATAAGTTTACCTCTCAAATGCTTGATGAAAAAGCAGGTGATATAATTGAGAAAATCAACGATTCAAAACTGGACGATAAATATACAATCAGCTCAAAGTTCAATGGTACTGTTTTGAACACCGACAAGCTGCCCACAGGCTGTAAAACAGTTTTGAATATCATTTATTATCCCGACAAGATATTTGATATATGTGAGTACGGAGATATTGCTCTTGACGGACAGAATCAATATATCATTATTGGCAGAAATCCGACAGGTTTGCTGCTGGAGATGGACGAGATTTTTGAACTGAAAAGCAGAAAGATTTGAGATAAAACACTCTTTACTTTAAAGAAAAGCTTTTAAGTTTTAATAGAGAATAATCGTTTAAGGAGTCGTCATAATGAATCGATATAATGATCACGAACGTAATAAGATAGATATTGCCGAACTTCAAAACAAAATCACCGAACTTGAAAAGGAAAACGCATATCTTAAAGCAATATTAGACAATGCAGGTATTTCATATACCACAAATAAACCTGATGAGCAATCACCACAGGAAATATATGATGAAAACCAAGGCAGAAGAATAATCCCCGTACATATCACTCATAATCATGTGCGGGCATTCTTTTCTTATTTCTGGGGACGTATGGATGTTTTCAGTAAAAGATATCAGAACAAGTCAACAGGAAAAACAGGATATTTTACTCAATGCGATAATTTCTGGAGACACGGGATTTGTCCAAAAGCATCAGGAGTAAAGGTCAAATGTAAGGATTGTACCAATCGTTCATGGACGAAATTGCAAGCATTTCATATTGAAGCTCATCTTATCGGTAAAAAGGATGATGCCTCGGATGTAGTTGGAATATACCCTTTGTTTCCTGATGGAACGTGCAGATTTCTTGTATTTGATTTTGATAATCATGACAAAGGCTCTGAGGAAAAAGATTATGCAAATTCTGATGATACATGGATCGAAGAAGTTGATGCATTAAGAAATATCTGCACCAAAGCTAATATTCCGATTTTAGTTGAACGTTCACGATCGGGGCGTGGTGCACATATATGGATCTTCTTTAATGCACCTATAGCCGCATCGTTAGCAAGAAGGTTCGGAACAGCTTTATTGGACAAAGGAGCTGAATCGGTCAATCTGAAATCGTTCCGCTATTATGACAGAATGCTTCCTTCACAGGATACATTAAATAACGGAGAGTTAGGAAATCTGATAGCACTCCCTTTGCAAGGACAGGCACTAAAAGTCGGCAACAGTGCATTTATTGATGAAAACCGGAATACATATCCTAACCAATGGAAAACGCTTTTATCCACGCGCAAATTATCAAAACAGCAGGTTGAAGACTATATTGCAGATCAGTATTCCGAAAACAAGCAAAATAGCTATACTCTTCTCAATGATGATACCAAGCCATGGGAGCGTACAACTATTTTCCACAAGGAAGATGTTTCGGGAAATCTAAATACTTTTTTATCAAACCAGATATATGTCAGAACAGAAAACCTGAAGCCTAGGATACAAAATCAGATCAGGAGACTGGCAGTTTTTTCGAATCCGCAGTTTTATAAAAATAAAGCAATAGGTCTTTCAAATTATGCTCAATCCAGATTTATATATTTAGGTTACGATGAAAATGGGTATATCTGCATTCCGAGAGGACTACTTGATACATTGCTGGAACGATGCGAAAATGCAGGTATCAACATAACGCTTGTCGATAAGAGAAGCAAAGGGAAATCAGTGACTATAGTTTTTAATGGTGAATTGCGTGATAATCAAAAAGAAGCAATTACAGCCCTAACAAAATATGACAGTGGAATAATAAGCACAGCTACCGCTTTCGGTAAAACGATAACTTGCAGCAATATTATCTCAAAAATAAAAACATCGACACTTATTCTTCTGGAGTCATCTGCTCTTGTGGAACAATGGGAGAAAGCACTTAGTACTTTCCTGACAATAGATGAAGAATTGCCCGAATATCATACAAAAACAGGCAGGATCAAGAAAAGGAAAAGCGTAATAGGAATAATACACGGCACAAAGGATACCTCCACCGGCATTATAGATATCGCTATGGCAGGCTCTCTTTGTAAAAAAGGCGTGTACCACCCAAGACTAAAGAAATATGGCATGGTAATCGTAGATGAGTGTCATCACAGTGCTTCTTCTACTATAAGTGCGGTACTTCGTGAGGTCAATGCAAAATATGTATATGGTGTAACTGCAACTCCGTTCAGGGGAGACGGTTTAGAGAAAATCATTTTTATGCTTATTGGCGACATAAGATATAAATACACTGCCAAAGATATGGCAGAAGAACAAGGCATATCACACTATGTCATACCAAGATTTACAAGGACAGTCAGCCCACATGGAAGAGATAAGCTTCACGTTAATGACGCTTACGAGATCATTCGTAATAACGAAATCAGAAATGATCAGATAATTGCTGATATAAAGATCTGTATTGAAAATGGACGTACTCCTGTTGTTCTTACAAAATATACGGATCATGCAGCTCAGCTATATGAAAAAGTAAAGGTATATGCTGACAATACATTTCTGCTTACAGGAACAAAATCGAAAAAAGAGCAGAAAGCTGTACGATCAGCCATGAAACAAGTACCTGCAAATGAAAACATGATACTTATTGCAACTGGGCAGTTAATTGGTGAAGGCTTTGATTACCCGAGGCTTGATACGCTGTTCCTTGCTACTCCTGTTGCGTGGAAAGGTATTGTTGAACAGTATGCAGGACGTTTGAACCGTGATTACGATGGGAAAGACAATGTTATGATCTACGACTATGTGGATATACATATCCCTGTTTTCGATAAAATGTACGCCAAGAGACTAAAGTCATACAAAAGAATTGGATATCAGCTTTATACAGGTGAACCCCCAAAAAAACGGGAAGCTAATTCGATCTTTGACAGTGACACATATCTGCCTGTTTATGAGAAGGATCTGAAAAATGCTACAAGGGGTATTGTCATCTCAAGTCCTACACTTGAAAAAAACAAAGTCCACAGAATGATAAGCCTTCTTAAAGAACGACAGGAATCGGGCGTAAAGATCACGATTGTAACATGGCATCCCGAAGTATATAAATACGGAAAATATGAGCATAGAATAGAACTTATGGAGCTCTTACGCAATGCAGGCTTTAATGTCGAACTGCTGACTGGATCCTGTCAACATGGTTTTGTCAATATCACTTGACACATTTTATTCGAACAAGAATTATGCAGCGA
>ERZ826764.2021-NODE-2021-length-21111-cov-10.419690_pt1 | contig 21111 bp, 20 predicted proteins | sample MGYA00519870_ERZ826764 | MGnify/ENA primary metagenome ERZ826764 (study PRJEB31778, sample SAMEA3449239) | human gut metagenome | biome: human gut; feature: human-associated habitat; material: faeces | place: United Kingdom | collected 2010/2012 ...
ATAGGTAAGCCGCTGGTAAGTACACACCTGTCTCGTCAAGGTGGAGATCAACGCAATTTCGGCAGGAACACAAGGAGGAAATTGTGTTGATACGACCTTGACGACGGGACAAAAGATATAATGGGAAAGAGGCGTGTAAGCAAGATAGGGCTTACCGCCCTTAATTGCCAATCAAATTTATTTTAAATCCTTAAGAGGATAAAAACAATAGGAATCGAGGTCAAGCGTACCGAGCAGAAAATCTGCTATGAAGACAAGAAAAGAATGTCCGTCATCCAATGGTTTCAGCCCTACATGCCAGCCTCGAAGAGCATAACCTATCGTTATGCGAACACCATTCAGAATAATCTCTCCGCCGCCGGTTACCTTTCGGACAAGAAAACCGATCGGATATTCGAGTTCGTCATAATCGCCGGTGTATTTCCGTTCTGATTTTGTGTAGAGTTCATCCGGCGTTTTCATTCCGATCGCCTCATTCGGTCTGACAGAGTTGTATTCCTTTACCCATTCGTCGAGCACAGCCTGATTCGCCGAAATCCCGCCGGGCACTTTCCCCTCTATCTCGTCTGCAATATCTTTGTGCATTCGCTCCAAAGATCCGTTCTGCTCGGGATGCCCTTTCAAAGAACGATCCGGCAGGATGCCTAGCGTGATCCACCAAACAGCGAGTGTCGTGAGATTCAAAATGCCGTTCGGCGCGGCAAAAGGCGTACCGTTATCGCTGTGAATGACCTTCGGAAGACCGTATGTTTTAAACAAGTCTGTCATAACAGCCCTGACGGCAACGGAGCTTTTTGACTGCATCAGCTTTGTGCAAAGGATTTTTCGACTGTATCTGTCACGAACGGTGAACGGTTCACAGATTTCCCCGTCGGATTTCCACCATCCCTTGAAGTCAATACTCCAAACGTCATTTGCCGCCTGAGCCTGTATTTGCTGCTGCAATCGAGGACAATCGGAGGATACCGGAGGTCTTATCTTGCGTGGTTTCACTAAACCGGCTTTGTCAAGAATCCGTTTAGCGCCGGATAACGAAGGAACATCCTTTTGCGGATACGCTTTTGCGTAAATCTCCCGAATCTTTTTCGGTCCCCACGCCAAATGCGCATTCTTGATACGGATCAGCTCCGCTGCCGTATCTCCGTCAATCATGTCCTGTGTTAATCTGGCGCGTGACTGTTCATACAGTCCGGCTTTTCCCTGTTCGTAAAAACGATTCTTCCACTTGTGACCCGTTTTTTCGGAAATTCCGAAATCTGCACATAAATGTTTGAATGGTTTTTCATTTGCCAACATCGCTTTGATAAACAATTCTTTTTGTTCCATTTTATCGGTTTCCTTCCATGGCATAATGTTCACCTCTTTCTGTGTCCATTATACCTGAAGACTTACCGATGTGCTGAACCTTTCACTTACCTATGTGTTGAGCTTCTCCACTTACCGATGTGCTGAACCCGCACCGCAGAAATACAAAGCTGAGAAGGCAAAAGGTCATGTGCTGCTGCCGGATACTGTCCGGTTCATCTGCGAGGACAACGGCTATGATGCCGAGAAGATAGTCCAGCACTTCCTTGAAATCCTCCCGAAGATCTGCCCGAAAGAAGAATGAGGGATGAATATGAAAATCAATCCGAATAAGGTCATAGAGGATCGACTGGCTGCCAGCTTCGGTCTTGAACAGTACGGATACATCATTTCTCAATGGAAAAATGTCGATGTGTCGGCTGACGAGGATTTTCAAACAAAATTTAATGGCTACTATCGTGTCCGAAGAAACGCTGAATGGCGAGAGTGCTATTATGCCCTGTTCCAGCGTGGGAAGTCCGAGGAGTTATCTTTCGCTGATATTATTACATACCTTTATGAGAATACAGGAAATGTCGAGCCGTCCTTTTCCAGTAAGATGTACGCTACGTTCAACACAGATAAGCCCATCTGGGACCAGTATGTTTTGAAGAATCTGAACCTGCGGCTCGAAGGAAAAGGAGAAGGGCGGCTCCAAAATGCCATAGCCCTGTATACGAGAATCGAGGCGTGGTATAAAGACTTCCTTAAAACTCAAAACGGAAAAGAATGCATCGATGCCTTCGACAAAGCCTTGCCGTCCTATAGCTGGATAAGCAGCACAAAGAAAATTGACTGTTTTCTCTGGGGAATGAGATAACAAAAAACGCCTCCGAGCCGACGTGGTTCAGAGGCGTTTCTGTGTCTATGGGATTATGCTTTGATCTCGTTACCGTCCTTGAAGGTCACCCAGATGTCCTTTTTGCTGTGGACGGTGATGTAGTTCACCATCGCCAGCCAGTCTGTTTCCCGGAACTCTGTCAGCGACTCCCGGCTCCGCAGGTTTTTCAAGTATGCTTCGATCTGGTGCTTTCGGGCCATGCGCTCGGCAATTAGATCGGTGACCTCGGTGTGTCGGGCCTTGGCCTTATCGAACCGGGCCACCAGAGCATCGTATCGTTTCTGGTATTCAGCTTGATCGAGAGCAACGTGAGCGTTTTCTTTGATGCAATCTTCGATGAGCTCGGCAGCGATGTTGATTTCAGCTTCCAGATCCGAAAGCTCACTCTCAAGTGCCGTGGTGTCGAGGCTTCTTGAAAGGACCTGATCGTATATGGCTATAAACTGTTCCTTCTGGTCGATCACCTGATTGGCGGCCCGGAGGAACAGTTCTTTTATTTCATCCTCGGTGAGCGTCGGAGTGGCGCATTTCTCTCCGTCGAATTTGTGGTTGCACTGCCAGATGACCTTGCGGTAGGCATCGTTGCTGTGCCAGACCTTCGGCCCGTACCAGCTGCCGCAGTCGCCGCACTTGACCTTGCTGGAAAAGATGCTGACCGAGCTCTTGCGGTTCCGGCCCTTTTTGCGGGTTGCCATCAAGGTCTGCACCATCTCGAAGGTCTCTGGATCGATAATGGCCTCATGATTATCCTTAACATAGTACTGCGGGATTTCGCCCTCATTGGCCTTTTTCTTCTTGGTCAGGAAGTCGACTGTGAAGGTCTTCTGTAACAGCGCATCGCCCTTGTACTTCTCGTTTGTGAGGATGCTTTTGATGTTGCTGGGGTTCCAGTGGTCCTTGCCGCCGGGTGAAGGAATGCCTTCTTCGGTCAGCGTCCGGGCAATCTGGAACGGCGACTGGCCTTGCAGGAACATTCCGTAGATGCGCTTGACCAGCTTGGCCTGTTCCGGGTTTACCACGAGGTTGTGGTCCGGTCCCATGTCGTAGCCCAGAAACCGCTTGAACGGGACTGTGACCTTGCCGTCTGCAAACCGCTTCCGCTGGCCCCATGTGCAGTTCTCGGAAATGGATCTGGACTCCTCCTGTGCCAGCGAGGACATAATCGTGAGCAGCAGCTCGCCCTTGCCATCGAAGGTCCAGATGTTTTCTTTCTCAAAATAGCACTCTACATTGTGTTCCTTCAGGGATCGGATGGTGGTAAGGCTGTCAACCGTGTTTCTGGCAAACCGGCTGACCGACTTCGTGATGATCAGGTCGATCTTCCCGGCGAGGGCATCGGCTACCATGCTTTTGAAGCCCTCACGCTTTTTGGTGTTCGTCCCGGTGATGCCCTCGTCGGTATAGACACCGGCGAACTCCCAATCGTCCCGTCCTTGGATGTAGTTGGTGTAGTAATCGACCTGCGCTTCATAGCTGGTCAGCTGTTCTTCGTTGTCTGTGCTGACACGAGCGTAGGCCGCCACACGTCGCTTCTTGGTGCTGTTGATCGGTGCCGCCGTGAAGCGTGACAGCGTCGCCGGTATGGTAGTTACGGATTTGGCCATTTCTTTTCGCTCCTTATTTTCTTGATTCTCTCACTCATTGCCTCCCTGCGCTCGTCTGTCCAAGCGGCCTTCATGGATTCTCTGGCTTTTTCTCGCCGTTCCTCGGTCCAAGGAGTGCCGTGCCGCTTATCCAAGAAGTCTTTTGATTCGGTGTGGCCGTCCCGGAAATGGAATGTAACCGTGTGGTCGAGGATCGTGGCTTTTTCAATCTGTGCATCCATCGTAGCCTCGTCGAACTCGCCAAGGCCGAGGACGTCGGTTACCAGCCGCTTCATAGTCTCGTCCCGGATACCGGGATTGTGGCACTGATCCTTTGGACCGGTGCAGAACCAAGACCGTGTCGGGGTGCCGTCCTTGCGCTTTCCGGATTGGCAGCGGTAATTGGCACCGCAGCAGCCGCACTTGATGAAGCCGGTGAACTCGTAGAAAAGGTGCTTGTTGGGATTGGTGTCCTTGCGCTTGTGTCGTTCTCCCCAGAGCTTTCTGCGCTCGTCCGTCCACCAGTCGGTCTTGGCGGTAGATTGCCATTTGGTGGTGACCTCGTGGCCGTCGTAAAAGCGGAAGGTCAAGGTATCGTCTCCGATAACGATGACTTCCTCGATCTGCTGACTGAAAACGTCCTCGTCAAACTCATCAAGGCCCAGCACCTCCACTGCGGTATTCTGGAGCATCTTCTCCGGGATGTTCTTCGAGGGGCAAGCCGACACACCTTTCTGGCTTTTCGTCTGACAGATCCAGATGTAGTAAACCTCACCGGCGGTATTCCGTTTTCCACTGTGGCGATAGTGTTTTCGGCAGCAGCCACAGGTGATCTTCGTGGAGAAAGCCGATAGTTTCAGCGACTTGTTTCCGAAGGGACCAAGGTCCCGTCTGCGCTTGAACTCGGCCTGTACCGCTTGCCATTCGTCCATCGGGATAATTGCCTCGTGAGTGTCTTCGACAAAATACTGTGGCATCTCGCCGTAATTCTTCCTACGGTGCTTGGTGATCGGGTCTTCACAGTATTCCTTCTGGAAGAGCATGTTCCCGGTGTAGGTGATGTTTGTCAGGATGACCTTCACATTGGAGTCCACCCACGGCTTTCCCTGCCGGGTATAAATGCCTCGGTCCATCAAGGCCCTGCCAATCTCAATCCGGGATGCGCCTTTCATGTACTCGGCATACATCCAGCGGATGATCTCTGCTTCCTCCGGTACGATGACCAGTTTGTCGTCCTGCCACTCATACCCGAAAATGCTGAACTTGCCGTTGGGAATGCCTTGCTTGAACCGCTTGATCGTGCCCCATTTGACGTTTTCGGAAATGCTGCGGCTTTCTTCCTGTGCGAAGGAAGCAAGGATGGAAAGCATCAGCTCTCCGTCGCCGCTCAAGGAATTGATGTTTTCCTTCTCGAAGCGCACCTCAATGCCGAGGTCCTTCAGGTGCCGGACCGTGTTTAAAAGGTCCACGGTGTTTCTAGCAAAACGTTGGATCGACTTGGTGAGGATGATGTCGATGTTTCCAGCTTCACACTCAGCCAGCATGTGGTTGAACTCATCACGCTTTTTGGTGCCTGTGCCGGAGATCCCGTAATCCGCAAAAACGCCAGCGTATTCCCATTCTGGGTTCTTCTGAATCAGTGCGCTGTAGTAGCTCACCTGTGCAGAAAGCGAGTGCTGCATCCGCTCGGATTCCATCGACACTCTGGCGTAGGCAGCGACTCGCTTTCTTGCTTTCAGAACCGGCAGTTTTCGCTCGATTTTCTCTACTGTTTTCAATGAAACTCCTCCTTCCGGTAGTGTCTATATATCACTCTAAAAGGCCGGAATATCAAGCGTTTTCCGATAATAATGTACCCAAATATGGCTGGTATTTTTCGAGCAGAATTGTATCAGTTTCAGCGTATTCCTCCTCGGTGATCAAGCCCTTTTCGAGCATGGATTTCACCATTGAAATAGCTGCGTGATAAAGCATATCGTTGTGGAGTTTCTCCTTGCTCAACAGGCATCACCGCCTTTGAACCGGGCCGCAATATAGCAGTCGTGGGAGCAGTATTTGCGCTTTGCGTTTCCGTAGGCAGTGAACTCTTTCCCGCACTCCGGACAGCTAAAGGTATAAACAGCCTTCTGCTTTATGACCTCCGGATGAGCGTTCCACCATGCCGTCCGGCACTCCGGGCAGCAGAACTTCTTCTGTTTCCGTCCGGGGAACTGGATCAGCGTTTTGCCGCAGTTCAGGCAAAGCTGCGTGGGAACCTCCGCAAGGCTGTGACTCGCTGCCTTCTCACCGGCGAGGCCGTGGGATCGACAATATGCTTTGACGCTGCCCTTTGACAGTCCGACGCTGTTGGCGATGGCCGTATATCCAAAGCCCTGATGCCGCAGGGCCGTTATCTTTTCTCTTTGCTCGTTGGTCATGAGATTGTCCTCCAGTCCGAGAGGGGGTTCCTCTCACTACCCACTGGAGGGAAACAGGCAGTTTGGCCAAAAAACAAGCAAAAAAATAATGGCCCACCGCAGAAAATCCACGATGGGCCATAAGGTCAGGTTATCTCAGAAGTTCATTCACACGGGCTTGAACCGCATAGTAGTCATAACCTGCAGCGGTCAGACGATTCTTTCGGTCGGTACCGTTACCCCAGAGGCCACGGATGACTTCACGGGCAAGCTCATCCACGGTCTTCGTGGGCTTGGTGTTCACCAGTTTGAGATCGGCAGCATTGACCGGGCTGCAGATGGCATTCTTTCCGTCCTCGCTCTTGTCGATCACGACACGGCTGCCGTTCACCTGAAGGACGTACCAGTTCTTTGCCTTCACCCAAGCCGGGATGGTCTGGCCGCCGTAGTACTTCGTGCCGGTAATCTTAACGAGATCACCCTTCTTGAAGGAAGCGGAAGGCTGCGGGTCCGGCTGCGTCGGAACAGTCGGTGTCTGGCCAGAGCCAGTGAAACCGTTCAGCTTGGCGTTCTTGATGATGGTCGGATAGTCCTTGTATGCGATATCGGTGTCAACGTTGCCATTGATGCCGCTTACTTTGCCGGTGGACGAACTCTGCCACATGCCGAATGCTCCGGTATAGGTCGGAGCGGAAGCCCACTGCGCCAACCAGTGGTCAAAACGCTTCAGCTTGGAGTCATCGAGGTAATTCTTGAGCCAGTTGAGGTTGCTGTACAGAGAGCAATAGAAACCGGCTTTTTCAATGGCATCACCGAAAGCGATGACCATATCCGTCAGGACGGTCTTGCCGAGGCCCTGCTGGGTCTTGTCTTCCAAGTCAAAAGCCACCGGATAGGTAAAGACGCCGTTATACTTCTGAAGAACACTTACGACATAGGCAGCTTCTTTCTTCGCTGCTGCCACGGAAGTAGCATAGGAATAGAAATAGCAGCCGATGTTGATTCCGGCCCTGAGAGCGTTTGCCACGTTCTTCTCGAAGTATCCGTCAAGGCCGCAGGAATTGCCGTCAGCGGAGCCATAGCCGAGACGGATCATTGCAAACTTGATGCCATCAGCCTTGACCTTGTTCCAGTCGATTTCTCCCTGCCACTTGGAAACATCGATGCCTTTGACTGTCGTGTTGGCAGGAGGCGTGGTCTGCTGGGTATAGGTGACATATGGCAGCTTTCCATACTTCGTCCAGTTTCTGCGGTTGTACCCGGCAACGTTCCTGTTGCAAGCGGTGATCTGGACCTTGTTATCCCATCGAGGGGTGCATTCAACAGCCAGACCGTCGCCTACATAGACGCCGATATGACCTTCCATCCAGACGGCCTCACCGACTTCAATCTTGGAGAAATCGGTAGTCACGTTCTTGCAGACTTTGATCATGCTGTCGGCACCGATGTCCGGTACGCCGTTACAAGCATATCCAGCACCGCCGTAAATGGCGTTCTTGTCGCCTTTCCAGCCCCAGAGAACTCCCTTGATAAGGCAAACGCAGTCAAAGCCGAAGGTGTCGGCAGAGGCTGCGTTGATCATGGCTGTTCTTGTAGGCTGGCGATTGTAGCTGTGGTTCTGGGTGTAACGCTTCTTGTTGGCAGCTGTCATCGGAGCACCGAAGCAGCCCATTACATAGAGCGTTTTGTAGTTCTTTGCGATATCCTTGAGCTTATTCGCAAGTTCAATGTTCGTCATCATGATATTCGTCCTCCTTTTCTGCACGGTCGTGGAGCTGTTCGAGTACGGCCTTCAGCTTCGCAGGGATAGGAAGACCAAGATGGGCCGCATTCTCAATGAGGGATACACCCTCGTTGGAAATGTAGAAGAAAATGACGGCGGTACGGATTACGGAGCCGGTGCCGATAACCTGAGCATCCAAAATGTGGCCGATGCCCACAAGGGCAAAGATCAACACCTTCTTGAAGATGCCCTTGAAGCCAACCGCTGAGGACAGCTTCTTATCGACAATGGCGCACATGATGCCGGTGATGTAGTCGATGACTACGAAAGCCAGAAGTGCGTAAAGCAAGCCGTCACATCCTCCCAAGAACCATCCGAGCCAGCCGCCGATTCCGGCGAACACCACCTGAATGGTCGTCCAGAATTCTTTCATGTTGTTTGTCCTCCTTTGAAAGTTGAATTTGTGTATGAAAAAAGGCACTCCGCAGAGCGCCTTGATTCCGAAAAAATATTCTTTATGTTACTGTGGTCAGCGACACCGTGTGCCACGAGGACCATGTGCCGCCATAGTTTCCCCGGATATACATCCTTGAACCGTCATAGACGGTGTACCGCTGTTGAATGAAGTAGCTCTCCGGCAGAAAGACCTCCAGCATACCGATTGTGGTGGTCGGAAAGTGCTTTTCCGTGGAAGCGGAATACGCAAAATAGTAGCCGGGAGTCTTTACATTGTTGAGGTCGGTGGTCGAGCCGTTCACTCTACCCATTTTGCCGTGGACATTGACGCCGTTCATGTGGATGCTGCCGGCAACATCCAGCGTGGCCTGCGGGTCCGGCGTGTTGATGCCGACTTTCTTTTTACGAAGCGCAATGAGCGGAGTCCCTTGCGGTACAGTAAAATACAGATCCAGACTGCTCAAGGAATAGAGCTTGTCTTGGATCTGTAGATGAAAGTCGTAGGAACTGTTTGCATCCAGACTGCACAACTCCAAATTGGAGTAGCTGAAAGAGGTTCCGCTTTTTGTCGTGCCGGAATAGATGCTGGTGTAGCTGCCGTAACTGCTCTCACTGGTTTTCTTGTACCGATACCGCACATAGACCACGCTGTTTTTCTGCGTCCCGTCTACGGTCACAGCGGAAATAGAACCGCTGAATTTGAGCTGCATTTCCGCTTCAATGTCGTTGGTTCGTCGGAGCGTCACCGAGGACACCTTCGGCTTTGCGTATGGGATGACCGTAATAGTTTGGGAAACGCTGGCGGTATAACCGCGGGAGTCCGTGACCGAGAGCGTGACCGTCACACTGCCGGACTTGGCGATCTTTCCGACCGTAATTGCAGCGCCGGTCGAATTGGATGCGGATAAACCGTTGCAGGAAGCGGTGTAGTTGGAAATGCTGGCACCGTTCTTCGCAGTCGCTGTTCCCGGTGTAACTTTGAGGGTCGAGTAGTCCTGTACGAACAGCTGATCGTTCCCCGTGAGGTTCTTTGTGGTCGTGTAGCTGTCGGCATAAGTGAATCCGCTTATGGTCGGAGCAGAATTGGTTGCCGTGGTCAGTACAGTGGCGGTTTTGCTTGAAGTACTGCCGATCTGCGTAGACCCGCTGTAAGACGAAACCGCAAAGGTACCTGTGAACGACTTGATGGATGCCATAGCGTTCAACAGCGTTGTCCTCTGCGCCGATGTCAGCGTGACTGTGCGGTTCGCCGCGCCCTTCGACCAGGAAAGTCCGGAAATAGTCAGGATGGTCGTACTGCCGTTTTTGAGCACCAGCGTATTGGTGTAGGAGGCTTCGTACACGGTCACATTGATGGTAATGGAAACCGTTGCATTGTCCGCCGTCACCGTGTTGACACTATTCACCACAGCACCGCCCAGTGTTTTGACCGTGGAACTGCCGGAAGTGCCGTAGACATGGTTGTACTGCCGCCTTGCTCTGACCTTCACCGTGTAACTGGTGTTCGGCGAAAGCGAGGAGAGCGTTATACTTGCACTTGTCCCTACGGTTGTTGAGAACTGCGTCCAACCTGAGCCGCCGTTTGTACTGTACTGCCAGACGTCCGCCGTGGCCGAGGATGTCGCGGAGATTTTGAACCCGTTTGCCGTGACATTCGATGTACTGAAGGTCACAGTAGGTGCGGAACGGTCGATGGTGGTCAGCGTCATACTGCCGCCGTACTCCTGGGGACCGTAGATATACACACGGGTCGAGAACCCGACCGTGATCGTTTTACTGCCGTTGCTGTCGTGCGCAACAGTGATCGTGCCACTGACCGAGCCCTTCTTCGCCGGGAACACCTTGGAATCCCATGCGGTTCTTGCTTTGTAGTAGACCTGTGTCCCGTTAATGGTAACGGTGGTGGTGTCAATGGTATAGTAAGTGGAAGCGCCACCGGTAGAGGTCAGCGTCCAGGAAAGTGTCGAGCTGTTACCGACCACATTTACACTTTCCGAAATGTCCAGTTGAAGATAGCGCCCATCGTATGCTGCGCTTTTCCAAGTTGCCATAGCTTTCCCTCCTTAATCCAGAATGACGATGTTCAGCCCTTCGGACGCTGTCGGCATCGGGACAAACTTCGTTTTTCCCACGGTCAGCTCGCCATCCACCGTGGTTTTCTTAGTCTGCGTTTCGTCCTTGTTCAGGGTGAAAATCACCTCATCATTGTAGTAACCGGCGAACTCCGTGTTCGTGATGACCGTCCGCTGGGACGATGCGCTGTTGGATACCTCGATGCCACGCTTGTCGATTTTGACCTCGCTGGTGTAAATCTCGTTGGGTGCAGGCGTCCACTTTCGGGGAATCGCTCCTTCGGAGATCATGATGTCGGCGAGGTAAATGGACGCATCCCGACAGTAGCAGTAAATACGCAGCGTAGGGTCAGTCACATCCATGAGCGTCACGGAATAGTCCGTCCAGTCAAATGCCGTGGATTTGCTGAATAGATACTTCGTTTTGTTTCCGTTGTAGGTCACATAGAAATACCCGGACATGGTCGAGGTTTTCTTTGCCCGTACCGAGATCGTATAAGTGCCGGGGACTACTCCTCGGATGTACTGCGACAATGAGGAATAGGCTCCCAACACAAAGCAAGAGTCGGAAATGGTGTTGTTCTGCGTGTCTGTGGAGGCGTCAGTTTTCACGGTGCCGGAGTAGCTCCAATCATCCGTGATGCCGTTCAGGCCGGAAGAGTTCTGCACATAGTTGATGCCGCCGATGTACTGCTCCTGCATGGTGACGGACAAGCCTTCCACCGTGTGCTGAAGCTGAGATACTTTGCTTTCGGAGCTTCGCAGCCGCTCTTCCAGTATGCCTTGGTCGTTGGAAACCGACTCCATAGTTTCGGTAAGAGTCGCCACATAGCTGTTCAGCCCATCCACATTCTGCTGGAGATAGGCTGTTTTCTCTGCAAATTCATCGGTCGAAACATAGGCTCGAAGCACGACTTCGCCGCTCTCCAAATCCCAATAAGACGAGCCGTCCTGCGACTGGATAACACCTGCCTTGATAATGTTCGCCACCAAAGAGCCGGAAGTGATGAAGTCTGCAACGATCTGACCGTCCGCCGTGATGGCGGTTTCGTAGGGGCCGTTGTAGCCGTTATGGGAAAAGCCCAGACCGCCCACATTCCATCGCCAGACATTGACCGCTTCGTCTATGGAGGGAGCATCCAGAATCAGCAGCTCATAGGGCTGTCCAGTATCCTCAGCGGTGTGAATAACCACATAGCCGCCGCTCTGACCGGTGATAAGCCCGGTGGCCTTGCCGATGGCGGTTTGGAGCAGCTTTGGAAAGCGTCCCACCGTGGATTCCACCTTATCAACCGAGGACTGCACCTCGGAAATGGTGGTGATCATACTGGACTTGCTCTGACCGAGGGAAATGCTCACATACCGTTCGGCAAGAGTGTCGTACACGGTTTCAATGACCATAGCCGACACGCTCACACCAAGCAGTGAATGCCGAATGGTGACGGTATCGCAGAGGTTGACCCGCTCCAGGAGTGCCGAATACTCCGGCTGTTTCCAGAGCGGCTCAAAGGACACCTTCACCGTGGGAAGGGTCGCACCCAGCGGGTTTGCCTTGATGTAGCTGTTGGCTTTCGCTCGGAGGGCATCCTCGGTCACGACTCCGTCAAACTGGTCGGAAAAGTCCAGAATGAGCGTTTTTGCTCGGACAATCTCCGAAGTCACAACGGGGAGCGTGACCTCTGGAAGTGTGACTACCGTTTCGGTGTCCGAGCCTTCCGGTGTGTATACGGCATACGGGAGCAGTGCGGTATATACGCCGCTGTTGTCCTCATCCTGCTCCAAGGCGGTGAGGTTCTTGCCGTATTCAATGACCACGCCGGTCTTCTGCCCACGGTGCGAATGGAACTTTACCGTGAAGTTGTCCCACTCAAACTCGCCGTACCATTTGGAAAGCATGGAGCCTTCCGTGCCGCCGAGACAGGCTCGGACGCTTTTCGGCTGGGTGACGGAGAACGCCTTTGCGTCCGAGTAGTCCGTCCAGCCCGTGAAGCGTGTATCTCCGGCAAGGAGCTGCGAGAGAATGAGCTGAGGAGAGCGACTCTCGGTCGAAAAAGGCAACACCGGCACATTGGCAAGGTCATAGGAGATGTGCTGACCGTAGATGGTGACGATGCCGTTCAATGGCTTTGTGATGCGGTAAATGCGGAACGCCTGGTCGGCGGCGGTGTCGTTGGGCTTTGCCTTGATGATACATTCCTTGGTGATAAGCTCATAGTGCTGACCGCTGACCGGGTATTGGAGCAGGCACTCGAACACACCGTTTCGCTCCTCTGTGACTTCGCAGGAAATGGTGTCCGTCAGCACACCAAGACCGAATGAACTGAAATCTGTAGCGTTTGCGGGGTAAAGTACAGGGATCATAGGCAGCACCACCTTGGAATGACCTCAATCCTTGACACATCGCCGGTACAGTTGATGGTGCAAACACCCGGCTTGAAAACCGGGAATTCCGCACCTTTGACGGTGTCATTTTTGAGGACGGTGCCTTTGAAGCAGTTCATCAGCTCACTGTCGATCTCGATGTACTCGTCCAAGTCGGAAATCATCATGCCCCGGCCTTGGGGTTGTATCATTAATGCCACCGCGCCGCTGCCATAGAGCTTAATATACGGTCGGCTCTCAAAGGCAGTCGGGTTGGTGACGGTCAGCGTGGAAGCATCTGCCGCTATGGTCTGCTGACCCTCATAGCTGTATTTGAACGCTTTGCAGTTGAAGGTCACGGTAAAGCAGCCGATTTTGTTCAGCTGCTCCTCAATGTCCAGATTGCCGGAGATGACTCCGTAGCGGAAATACTTCACATCGTAGGAGTCGGTGATCTCATGGTATCTGTCCGGCTCGGAATAAAGCCAGCCCTTGATGTCCTGCAGGACAGCGGCAAGTGCGGCGGTATTCTTCCGTGCGAGGAACACCGTGTAGGTCACTTTGATGTTGGAAAATCGGCGGTTGGGATTGATGATGTCACCGCTTCTGCCGGGAATGGAGATGAACTCCGCATCGTACTCCGGTGCGGAGAACACATCCTTCTTCTCGATATGCAGTCCGAAATCAGCGGAGCTGCGGCCGTTGTAGGTAAAATAGGTCATGCGAATACCACTCCTTTCCGCTGGGCAAACTGGTTTGCCGTTTCCATGACTTCGTTGGTGAGCTGACGGATGTCCTCACTGCTGTAATTGTTGAAGTTCGTGATGTTCAGGGCGATGGTGAAAGCGGATGCCGCCTTACCGACCACACCGTCCACGGCGGAACGAAGCGACCCGTTCACATTGAAGTCAGTAGGAAGAGCCGTCTGCATATCGTTGGCAAGGTCGCCCATGACACCGTTGATGTCCTCCGCCATTCCTTCTGCGGCTTTGACCGCTTCGTCACCGTTATCCTCAATGGAGCCTGCAAGACCCTTGACCAGCATTTCACCGACCCATGCCATCTCCTTCGAGGGCGAATGGATACCGAAGAAATCGCAGATGCCGTCCCAGATGGAGGAGATCCACCCGGACACCTTATCCCACAGCCACGAGGCAAGCTGGGTAATACCGCTCCACAGACCTTTTACGATGTTGCCGCCGATCTCCACGATTTTATACATCAGAGAGCCGAAGGCTTTCACGATGCCCGCAATGATCTGCGGCACAGTCTTGACGATCTCCACGATGATGGTGGGAAGGTTTTCAATCAGCGCAACGAACAACTGCACACCTGCCATGATGATCTTGTCGATGTTCCCGACCAGAGCGTTGACAATACCGGAGATGATTTGCGGAATCGCCTGTACGATGGTCGTGATGATCTGCGGCAGGGCTTGAATGAGAGAAATCAGCAGGTCGATGCCCGCTTGAATAATGAGCGGTATGGCATTCAGCACGGCAGTGATGATTCCATCAATGATTTTCGGAATGGCTTCCACGATTGCCATAATGATATCCGGCAATGCGGCAACAAGCGAGGTCAGAAGCTGAATGCCTGTTTCGATAATCTGCGGGATGGAGTCCAGCAGAAAGGTAATGATGCCGTTGATGATCTCCGGCAGAGCGGCGATCAACACGGGTATTGCGTCCAGAAGCCCTTGCGCCAATCCCGTAATAAGCTGCAGCGCGGCATCCAGAAGCATCGGCAGACTGTCCACCAGACCTTGTACGATGGTAACGATAGCCTGCACTGCTGCCGGGATGAGCGTGGGCAGCGCATCCGCAATGCCGGTCACCAGCGTAGACACCAACTGAACCGCAGCCTCAATAAGCAGGGGCAGATTCTCAATCAGCGTGTTCACGATGGTCATGAGCGCGGACACCGCCGCCGGGATAAGCTGCGGAAGCAAAGAAAGCAGCGTTTCCAGCACCTGCGAGAACAGTTCGGTGACTGCTTCCAGCAGTGTGGGCAGCAGTTCACCCACAGCCGTCAGCAGAGCATCCAGTGCCGTGGGCAGAGCCGCCACGATGTTCTCAATAACCGGGGTGATGTTCGCCACCACGGTCTTGAAGGCATCCACCATGTTGTTGCACAGCAGCTCCATGTCAGCGTCCGCATCACCAAAGCCTACAATGAGGTTCGACACGGCGGATTTCAGCGCATTGACAGAGCCGGAAATGGTGGCTTCCGCTTCTTTTGCGGTCGTACCGGCAATGTCCATGCTCTCCTGCATGACGTGAATGGCTTCCACCACATCTGCATAGGAGGAGATGTCGTACTTGACACCGGATATCTTCTCCGCATCGGCAAGCAGACGCTCCATTTCCTGCTTTGTGCCACCGTAGCCCAGCTTGAGGTTGTCGAGCATCGTATAGTTCTGCTTGGCGAAACCCTGGTAGGCATTCTGAATGGAGGACATATCCGTGCCCATCTTGTTGGCATTATCGGACATATCCGTGATTGCCATATCCGCATACTTTGCGGCTTTCTCGGTATCGCCGCCGAGGGACTGGATGAGGCTTGCGGAAAAGCCCGTGACCGTCTCCATGTACTCGTTGGCAGAAAGTCCTGCCGTTTTGTATGCGTTGGCGGCATAACGCTGGATCTCCTGCGAGGAGTCCTTGAACAAGGTATCCACGCCGCCGACCAGCTGCTCATAGTCTGCATAGGCGGCGATGACCTCTTTGCCGAGCTTCACGGCGGCGGCACCTGCGGCAACGGCCACAGCACCGAGCGCCACACCTACGGTTTTGAGAACCTTGCCGAAGCCTTCAAACTTACTGCCTGATTCCTCCGCAGCCTTGCCGCCCTCCTTGATGGCTTTCTCATTTTCGTCCAACTCCCGGTTCATGTCGTTGAGGGCGGCTTCTGCATTGTTGAGTTGGATCTGCCAGTTTTGGGTGCGGCGGTCGCTTTCTCCGAAAGAGGTGGCGGCATTCTGCAGAGCCTTGCGAAGAGTGTCGATTTTTGTCGTCTGCTCGTCGATCTCTTTTCGCAGCACCTTATTCCGTGCGGCGAGAGCCTCCACGGATTTGTCGTTCTTATCGAACTGAGAGGTGGCGAGCTTCATTTCGGAGCCGAGCACCTTGAAGGACTGGTTGATCTCCGCCAGCGCTTTTTTGAACTCCTTTTCGCCCTCAAGACCGATCTTCAGTCCGAAACTATCTGCCATGTACCGTCACCTCCTTAAATGCCGTCCGGGATAATATCGTCAATGTAGTGTTCGTGAGCAGGAACAGCCTGCCCGTTATACTGCTTGTGGCACTCCCATAAGTCCAGCAGCAGACCGAACGGCATCAACCACACCTCATCCTGGCTGAGATGAAGGTGGGCAAGGCCGTAATAGAGAAGCCGGGTAAACAGCTCCGCATCGGAGACTGTTACCCGACTTGCGCGTTTTTTGCGTCTTTCTCACTTTCCACATTCCGCTTGGTGCCCTTGTAGAGAGCTTCCGTAATAGCGGTTTTGTAACCGGCGAGGTCGAGGGGCGTGGTCAGAAGCTCCACCACTTCTTCGGTGAGCAGCTCCTTGGGGTGCTCCTTGTCCTTGAGATTGTGGATGAGGATGCTCTGATTCGCCAGAAGCGTGATAAGCCACACGATCTCGCCGATAGCCATTTCAAAGTTCTCGGACTTCATCAGCTTCTCGCCGAGGTTTTCCAGACCGCCGTATCGACCGGCGATCTCTTTAGTTGCCTTGGTGGTAAGCAGGAGTGTGTATTCCTCGTCACCGATGGTGATGACTGCAGTTCTCTCGTTATCCATTGTGTGTTACCTCCGTTAACCCTGTTTTTCGGGTGTCGTGGTATAGGTCGGCTCATAGACTTCCTTATACCAGTTCGTGATAGTCGCAGCGGTCACATCGCCTTCCAGTGCCTCCGCTTTCCACGGGTGCTTGCCGCCTGCGTCTGCTTTGTTGCGGCGCAGAATGGTGCCTTCAATAGTGGGTGTAGAGAAGGTAATGCTGTCGCCCTTGGTGGCAAGGTTCGTCGCCGGAATACCGAATTTCACTCGGTACAGCCAATAATACTTGTACTTGCCGTTGGACTTCTTGGCACGGAATCCCACCGCCACAGGGTCGCCGCCGTCCTCGGATGCGGAAATCAGCACCTTGTTTTTGTCGATGGTTGCACCCGTGAGGTCGGATGCCGCCGCAGAGCCGATATCGTCAATGCCGAGGGAGAGTGTGCCGGATTTGAATTCCTTTACGATCTCCGAAGCGCCGTCATCGGCATAGAGCGTCGCCTCTGCCAGTTCCACCGAAAGGTCAGCGGAGATGGCTTTGGCAAGCTGGGACGGCGTACCGTAGGTTTCCTCACCGGCGTCGTTCTCGGTGATTTTTGCGTAATACAGTTTGTCAAGACCGATAGTCGCCATAACTTATTCCTCCAGTTCGTAGATTTGCGCCACATCAATGGCGTAGTGATGATAGCCGGTCTCGGTCTCAAAGCCGATGTACCGGCGGTCGGTAATATAAAAATCCGCACCCAGCAAGGCACGGACGAGTGCATTTTTCAGTTTGGTGTAGCTGCCCTTTGTGAAGAGGGACAGCCGTGCCTCCTGCGTTTCGCAGCCTGGGGCGTTGTCGGCGTGAAGCTCTAAGCTGTCCGACAGCGGCGTAATCACCAGATAGGTGTCCGGTGCTTTGCCGGAGAACACACCCGTTTCAACGGGAACCCCACAACTTTTGGCGATGGTTTGCAAATCGGATAGCAGGCTCACAGCTTTTCCACCTCCTCATCCAGTGCCTTGGTCATGGCATCGATGCATTCCTGTCGGGATGCCGTTTTTGCGGGCTTCAGAAACGGCTTTGCAGGCTGACCGTGCTTGCCGTATTCGAGAATGTTGGCAAGTTTGGCATTGCTGCCGCCGTCCGAGCGGGGCTATGCGAAACCGACCTTGATGTCGTGGTTGCCGTCCCGGTTCAGCTTGGAGGGAGAAAGGCCGAGTGCGCCTTCCAGTTCGCCCGTGGTGCAGGATTTGAACTTTGTCCCTCTGCCGATGATGGAGGAAAGATTGCTCTTAACCTTCTTCAGCACGACCTCGCCACCGGCCTGCAGGACGGTATCTGCCACACTGTCAAAGTTGCTGCCGAGCTTGGAGATCTTCAGAAGGAAATCCTCTGGCATTTTCATTTCAGCTTTTGCCAATGGTGGGTTCACTCCTTTTCGCTAAAACCTCGATGTACATCCCACGACCTTTCACATTTTCAACAGAGATGATATTAAATCGCTCTCCGTCACAAATGAGAAACTGGTTGGTAGTGACCGTCAGCCCAGGAATACACCGAAAGCGGAACAGGTCGGTCGCTTCACTGAATGCAGCGAGGTTCGCCCAACGCTGACTGCCGTGCCGGCCTTCCCGGTACACACGGACGGAAGCGAGGGCTTCATTCTCGGAATGGGTGAAGCCCTCGCTGTCCTTGACCTGCCTGGTTTTCACAATGTCGGCAAAGCCGTTCATTTTTCCGAAGCTCATGCTCACACCTTCCAATCCCGGTCAAGCCGCAACAGCAGATTGACCGTGTTCCAGACCTGCTGTGCCGCTCCGGTGTTATCCGCAAAGAAACCGCCCGTGCTGCCGTCCCGACTTTCGTAGAAGTGGGAGGACAGCATGATGACGGCTTGCTCCGTGGTGGCTGGCATGGGATTCTCCTTATAGAACCCCTCCGGGATGTGCTGGTAGCTTTCGGCGTAAGAAACAGCGGCGGTGATGTAGCTTTTCAGCAAGGTATCATCCGCCGTATGTTCCAGGATAAGGTTGGCTTTCACTTTGGAAAGAAGCTCGTCCATCACCGCCGCCTCCTTTCATCAAGACGCCTTCATCTTCAGAAGCTGGATACCCTCCGGCAGGATGATCTTGCCGTCCACACGCTCGGTGGCAACAAAGCCGACCTGACCGTTGGTGGAATACAGCTCGTTCAGACGCTGAACGGTTCTGCCGGTGCGGTCAGCGATCCAATAGCTCTGGAAATCGCCGAAGGCAATGGAGAGCGCACCTGCCGCCAGCGTGGGAGCATACGGGCTGGTGTAAATCTCGTAACCGAGCAGTCTGTCCGGCTGACCCGCCTGCAGGGAGGGCTGCCACAGATACTGACCGTTGGAATCCTTCAGCTTACGAAGTGCGGAAACAGTAGCATCGTTCATCAGGAACTTGGCATTCTTGCGGTAAGGTGCTTTCAGCGCATAGATTAGGGAAATCACCTCGTCGGTGGTGACGGCGGTCGCACTGGCTGCGGTAACGCCGACCGTGCCACCGTTGGTGGTGAACAGGCCGGTGGGCTGACCCGTACCGGTGCCGACGCAGAATGCCTGTTCCTCGGCAGCACCGAAGGCGTAGGCAAACTCACGGGCGATGTACTCTTCCAGATCGAAGGCACTGTCGTCCAGAAGCTCAATGCTTACCTTCACAAGGTCGGTCAGCTTGTAGGCATCAATGGTCTTCTGTGCGAAGGTGGGATTGCTCTCGGTGTAGGCAGCATTTTCAGCAGTCCACGCAGCGGTGGAATGGGTCGCTGCAACGGGGATCTTACGCTCGTTATCGGTAGTGATGACCTTGCACAGACGGCGCATCACATTTTCCTCCTTGAGCGTGTCCACGATGAACTTCTCAAACTCTGTGGGGACGAGATAGCCGCCGTTGGCGTCCACGCCCTCGGAGAGCACATTGTGGAGCATACGTTTGCCGCGCAGATGCAGACCAAAATCCTCGCGGTAGGCGTTAGATGCTCTGCCGGTCTTGGCTTCGCCGGTCGCTTTCTGGGGCTGCTCGGTGATGGGAGAGGATACGGGCTTTGCAAGCTCTGCGGCGATGGCATCGCGGCGCTCCATGCGTCTGACCTCATTGGTGAGATCGTTCAGTTCCTTCTCCATATTGGCGTAAACGGCATCGTCCTCGGCAGACAGAACGCCTTTTCGGTCGCGGTGGGTGTCGAGGAAGCCCTCCATCGTAGCCCACAGCTTGGCGCGCTTTTCGCGCAGTTCAACGATAGTCATATTGAAATACCTCCATATTAAATGTAGTTTTTGATGGTGTTCAGCTTGGCTCTGAGTTCATCTACAGAGCGTCCCGTGCGCTCCGGCACAGCGGGTTTGGGTTCAATGGCACACTTTGCGGCGATCTTCTCCATGAGAGAGTTCACCACATTCGCCTTGGAATACAGCATGGAAACGGCAGGCGTGGGTACCTCTTCGGATTCCGAGTTTCTCTGCATGATTTCGTCCGCAAAGCCGAGTTCCACAGCCTTGTTTGCGTCCATCCAAGTTTCGGCATCCATGAGGTGGCTGAGCTTCGCACGGGACAGACCGGTCTTGATCTCGTAGGCGTTGATAATGGAATCCTTGACGCTACCGAGCATCTCGATAGCTTTCTGCATCTCGTCCGAATTGCCGAACGCAGCCGTCATGGGGTTGTGGATCATAAGCATGGACACGGGAGATACCAGCACCTTCGTGCCTGCCATAGCGATGACGGACGCTGCGGATGCCGCAATGCCATCGATTTTCACGGTCGCATCACCCTTGTAGTCCATGAGCATATTGTAGATTTGCGCTGCAGCCACGCAGTCGCCACCGGGACTGTTGATCCACACGGTAATATTTCCGCTGCCGGACATGAGCTCGTCCTTGAAAAGCTGCGGGGTGACATCATCGTCAAACCAGCTTTCCTCGGCGATGGTCCCGTTCAGGAACAAGGTTCTTTCCTGTGTCTGTTCCTGCGTCTCCGCGTTCGTCACCGTTCGACCCTTCCAATTCCAAAATTTCTTCATCGGATTTTTCCTCCTTTCCATCGTCGTCGCAAAGTCCGCTAAGCTCCGTTTCCGCTTTATGCGAAAACTGCGCCTGCTCCCTTGCTCCTCCTCTCCCCACAAAGTCATTTGACTTTGCGGGGACCCCATCTTGGGGTGTATCTGCAAAAGCACCCGCATTTTTCAGCGGGAGCATATTGCCGTTGATGAGGTACAAATCGCCGCCCTCTTCTTCCGGGATGCGGTCGAGGTTTTCCAGTTCACGGATGTCGTTGGCGGACATCCAGCCGTTCTGGCGGCCGATGGCGTACCCGTTCATGCGGCTCTGGTAATCGCCGCGAAGCAAGCCTTCCAGATTGAACTTCACAAAATACACAGTTTTTTCGTCCTTGGACAAAAGCGACCGCTGAATGGACTGCTCCCAGCGGATGACCCAGGGGTCAAGGGTGTACTTCACGAACTCCAAGGACTGCTGCTCAATATTAGAAAAGCTCGACTTTTCCAGGTCGCCGACCATGTGGGGCGGCACTCGGAAAATTCGAGCGAT
>ERZ826764.2024-NODE-2024-length-21069-cov-4.239745_pt1 | contig 21069 bp, 14 predicted proteins | sample MGYA00519870_ERZ826764 | MGnify/ENA primary metagenome ERZ826764 (study PRJEB31778, sample SAMEA3449239) | human gut metagenome | biome: human gut; feature: human-associated habitat; material: faeces | place: United Kingdom | collected 2010/2012 ...
TATGAGGCCGGAATCGAAGTAACATCCCTTCCGGGTCCGGCAGCATGCATTACCGCGCTTACATTATCAGGACTTCCTACCAGACGGTTTGCTTTTGAAGCATTTCTTCCGATGGACAAAAAAGAGCGCAAAGAAGTTCTGGAAGAGCTGGTCAATGAGACCCGGACGATCATTTTGTATGAGGCTCCGCATAAACTTGTAAGGACACTGCGAGATCTGAGGGAAACCCTTGGAAACCGCAGAATGACACTTTGCAGAGAACTGACCAAGAAGCATGAGACAGCCTTCCATTCCACAATTGATGATCTGATCGCGCATTATGAGAAAGAAAAACCGCTCGGAGAATGTGTGCTGGTCATCGAGGGCAAAAGCCGTCAGGAACTGAAAGAAGAAGCAGTGGCCTCGTGGGAAGAGATTTCCATAGAAGAGCATATGGAAATCTATGAAAAACAGGGAATGTCCAGAAAAGATGCCATGAAACAGGTCGCGAAAGACCGCGGTGTATCAAAAAGAGACATATATAGCTATTTGATGAAATAGAGATGCAATAAAGATGCCCACCAGCGAATTTGAGAAGAAAATTCACCGGTGGGCATCTTTGATTTGTTGTTTTGGGAGCTACAGATGCCTGGCCGGGGTTGGAAGCATCTGCAATTTGCTGGAATTGGATTTGCAGATGCCTGGCCGGACGTGGAAGCATCTGCAACTTGCTGGAATTGGATTTGCAGATGCCTGGTCAGGATCGGAAGCATCTGCAATTTGCTAGTATTGGAGCTGCAGATGCCTGGTCGGGGTTGGAAGCATCCACAACTTGCTGGATATGAATTTGCAGATGCCTATCACCAAGTTGATATTAAGAATCCTACAACAATTGCGGTGGGATTGTTTTTTATGTCGAAAAAAGAGCAAAATGTTCTCGTGGACTTGCGGAGCATATTGTGCTAAAATATAACAAAGCATCACATTTCTTTTTGTTCTTTACAGGAAACTGTATCTTATTATCTTCGGCCGTTCGGTCCGAACAGGAAATCAACCGTTTTCACACAGATCTGCGGGAAGTACTGTTGTATATCAAATATTCGAAGGAAAAAGAAAAACTGGTTGACCTGATCCAAACCGATGACGGATTTCAGAACATGAAGACAGAAACGGTAGTCATGCTGAATACACTTACTAACTCAAAACTGAAATTCAATGAAGAAAAGGAGGAAACAAGTATGTGTCTTGCAATTGATGAATTACGGGAGGAAGCAAAACAGGAGGGAATTGAATTTGGACGAAGAGAGTTGATTGAGAAAATGCTTATGAATCATGAAACTATGGACAAGATAAAAGAGTATACCGGTTATACTCAGGAAAAAATAGATGAGATAGCAAAGGAATTATCTGCTAGATAGAGCTTAAAAGACTGTTGTTATTAGCGGATTGAATAATAATAACAGTCTTTTTTTGTGTATTTTGGTGGTAGAACTTTAACATATTGAGTGATATGCTAAATAAGGACGAGTCTAATCAAAATGAAAAGACAAGAAACAGAACACGATATCTGTTGAAGGAGAAAAGTATGAAAAATATACTGAAAGTTCGAATGTTAGGTGGATTTACACTGGAATATAAAGGAAAAGAACTGGTCCTGGACCGTAACAATGTATCAAAGACCACACAGCTGTTTCAATTATTACTTCTACATACACAGGATGGAGGAATCTCCAAAGCAGCACTCATCGATGCCCTGTATGGCCGAAGCGATGTCGAAAATAAAAACGGCAGCCTCAACAACACAATATTCAGGCTCCGAAAGCAGCTCACCGCAGCGGGGCTTCCGGAAAGCAGTTACATCAATATAAATGGTGGAATGTGTACCTGGGACCCGGATATCGAAACTTCAGTAGACGTATGCGACTTCAAGCAGACGATCGAATCAGCACGTCACGAAAAATCCCAAAAGACCAAAATGGAAATCTACGCCAAAGCATGGAAACTCTATACCGGAGAATTCCTCCCGGATATGATGGGCGAGGACTGGGCGGCAGTCGAAAACATCGCATGTCGAGATATGTATTTCGACTGTGTCGAAGAACTGTGCCACTACCTGAAAACCGAAGAAAAATTCGAAGAACTCTACCGTGTTGCACACAGCGCAGCCGAAATCTATCCATTCTATGACTGGCAGATATGGGAAATCGACAGCCTCATCGGAATGTCCCGCTACAAAGACGGCCTCGATGTCTACAAAAGAACAACCAAGCTGATGTTCGACGAACTCGGCCTGTCACCATCCGCCGGAATGCTCGAGCGATTCAAACTTATGGGAGAGCGAACCTCTCAGGCAGCAGGCGCGATCGAAGACATCAAGTACCGCCTCCGCGAAAAAGAATCCATCGAAGGCGCTTACTACTGCACCTATCCAAGTTTTGTGGACGTTTACCACGTGTTCGGCCGCATGATGGAACGAACCGGCATGTCCGTATTCCTGATGCTCTGCACCCTGGATTTTATAAATATCGAGACAGACGACGAAAATCAGAAATACTATTCAGAACTTCTCCGCGAGTCCATTCAGAAAGCAGTCCGTAAAGGCGATTTTTACACCCGATACAACATCCAGCAGTATCTCGTAATGCTGATAGGGATAACCCAGGAAAACTGCACACTCGTGTCGAAACGAATCAACAAAGAATTCAACAAAAGACTCACCCGCCGCAAGAACGTATCAATCGACTACTACGTTGCTTCACTCGGTGAGGTCTGCGATACAGAGACGACAAACAATGACCGCCGGACTTCATAAAAAATCTTAAATATCCGAAGAGTTTTCTGAGAGAAAATCAGAAAGCTCTTTTTTTCGCCAGTATATAGGAAATATAAAAATATTGCTGTTCACAGTTGCTAGAAAATCACCGGTAACTGATTATGTGAAAGCTCTGTTCATTTGTCGAATGTTGTAGTAATATAGAACCACATCAGAGAGAATACATAAGGAGAGAACTATGAAAAGAAGAAATGCACAGATTTTATCCATTCTGTTGTCGGTATGTGTATTGGGAACTTCACCGGTCTATGCAGAAGATTTTTCTTCAGATATGATAACCACAGAGGCGGAATCACAGAATATGGCATCCGATGAGGCTACATCAGAAGCAGAGTTTTCTGTTGAGGAAGATGAAAATCCCGCGACAAATGGGAATCTAAATGGAAATCCCGTGACAAATGCAGATCCTGCAACAAATGCAGATCCTGAGACAGACACAGATGTGACATTGGAAGAAGAGGAACCCGGGAATCAGGAGGAAGCAAATTCAGATGAGTTTGTGGATGACCAGGAGGAAGCTTTTTCTGATGGAGATTCGGAAACGGAATTTGATGAAGTAGAGGAAGAGGTACAGAATGAAGCCGGAGCACTGACGGAAAATGAAGCAGATGCAGTTGGTTCCGGAACTTTATTAGAGGCAGATATTCCGGTTTCGGATTCGGTAAAAACATCCTGTAATTTTTATACCGGAATGAACCTGGAGGCACAGGATTATTATGGAGTGTCATCGACAGTCAATTCATATCTGACACAAAGCCCGGACGGAGGTCTGATGCGTGTACAGGCCGGGGCAATTGACAGTCAGACACTTCTGATCGAATATTATGACAAACAGTATAATCTGCAGAAGACGATGACTTTACAGCTGAGCCTTCCGATTTTCGGAGCGTTCTATGAGGATGATAATAATTATTACATCCTTACCGGAGCAAACAACCAGGAAAGAGATAATACAAAAGAAGTCTATCGACTGACAAAGTATTCGAAGGACTGGAAGGCACAGGGATCCTGTGGCCTTTTCGGGGCAAATACAACGATTCCATTTGATGCAGGTTCAGCCAGAATGGCGAGATACGGAAACTATATTTTTGTGAGAACATGTCATGAAATGTACAGTGGTCATCAGGCAAATGTGACATTTTCCGTGGATACATCAAACATGTCTGTTATAGAAAGTATTACAGGTGTTGTTGATGGAGTTGGATATGTGAGCCATTCCTTTAATCAGTTTATCCAGGTGGATAATGGAACCCTTGTAGGAAGTGATCATGGAGATGCTTATCCTCGTGCACTTGTGGTATTTAAATATCCGACAGATCTCAGTAAGGGAAATTTTGTTCCATCTTATAGTAACAAATGTAAGAAATATACGATGCTCAGCATCCCTGGGAGGGCCGGAGTAAACTATACCGGTGTATCACAGGGAGGCTTTGAATACTCAGATTCTTCTTATCTGATAGCCGGAAACAGTGATACGAATGGAGAGGGTTCAGCAAGAAATGTTTTTATTTCTTCTATACCGAAAGATGGTGGCACTGCAACAGTACGCTATTTCTCGGATTATGCAGGAACCAAGGACAGTGCGGCAACGCCTCAGCTGGTAAAAACAGGCAGCAATAGTTTCGTGCTGCTGTGGTCAAGCAGAGGATACGTATATTACACGGCTGTGAACGGAAGTGGGCAGCAGGTAGGAAGCACACATAAGATGGCTGGAAACCTTTCTGATTGTGTACCGACGATTGCTGACGGTAAACTGATCTGGTATGGATGGAGAAATAAAAATACGGTATTTTATGATATCAGTCTGTCAGATCTGTCTGTTAACCATGCGGTAAGAATACAGAATGGTCATCGCTATAAATATGGAGCAGTGGCAGCGGATGGTCATGTTGACGAGACATGCAGTGTCTGCGGAGATACAGAGCAGCTGGCAGTTCCGACATCCGTAGATTATACATTTCTGTTTCTGGACAAAACTTATATTTATATGAGAGACAGCATGTTCCTGAAAAGTGGAAATGAATACCGGTTAATGTGGGATTATAAATTCAAGAATACTTCTCTGAAGCAGATTTCTGATCTTCAGATCACGAGTTCAGACCCAGACGTTCTGGAAGTAAGATATTCCGATTCCGACTGGGCATGGATCAAGGCTTTGAAATCAGGAAAAGTAACGCTGACAGTACAGGATAAATATAATCCGGAAGCAAAATGCAGTTCCGAGATTTATGTCGATATTCTGGAAAGACCAGCAGTGTATGTGTCATTTAGGGATAGATATGCGAATTATGATGGAACGGAACACAGCGTCAATGTGAATATGTTCAGTGACATGTTCAAAATGGAAGAAGGCACCGATTATCAGGTTACTTATGATGGAGACAGGGTTAATGCGGGTACCGTTAAGGTAACGGTTACCGGTATCGGAAAATATTCCGGAACAACGACCGGAGAAATGGTGATCAATCCTATAAATGTTAAGAATTCACAGGTTTCGGCCGCGCTTGCTGCTGACAAATATCAGTATGACGGCAAAGAGAAAAAGCCTGGAATGGTTATGAGTTACCAAGGAATGTCACTGAAGGAAGGAAAAGACTATACACTTTCTTACAGCAACAATGTCCAGCCAGGGACGGCAACTGTAACGGTTACCGGTATCGGAAATTATACAGGAACGCTTTACAGAACCTTTATAATAGAAGGAAAACCATCTGAACCGGCTATTAATACGCCAAAACCATCTCCGGGAACTGTGACAAAGCCGACTGCAAAACCTTCATCTACAACGAAGGTAACGCCAAAACCAACAGCAAAACCAACTCCAAAACCAAAGTCAAAGGCAAAAGCAGTGAAAGCACCGGCAAATACATCAAGGCTTTCGGTAAGATCAAAGGCCAAAGGAAAAGCAACCGTTTCCTGGAAAGCTGTAAAAGGAATCACTTCATACCAGGTGCAGTACAGTAACTACAAGAACATGAAAAAGGCAAAAACAGTAACGCTAAAGAGCCGTTCAAAATCAACGACTCTTAAAAAGTTAAAGCGTAAGAAGTACTGTTATGTTCGAATCCGTACCGTCAAAAAGGTCGGAAAGAAGAATTATTATTCCAAATGGAGTAAGGTAAGATCAGTAAAAGTTAAATAAGACGCTGCTTTTGTATAAAAGCAGACAAAATAGATTCTGTTGCAGAAATTGTAGCAGAATCTTTTTTAATAGGAAATAACTCCGTAATGTTCCAATACACCCCCGTCGAATTATCAGAAACATTGTCGAAAAAATATGAAAAAATGTTCAAAAAGCAGAATCACGAAATAGTTGAAGAAATAACCCCGATGCTATAATAAAAATACTCTGAAATAAGTGCGTGTTATCGTGTGGTTAAAAACAAAAATACCGTGATCGGATCTTGACGGAGGATACAGAACAGATGGAAAAAGGCAAAAAAAAACATACAGGGACATTTGTAATACATGTGAGTCACTGTGATAACGCCACATGGCAGGGCGAAGTGACCTGGGCGGAAGCCAATAAAAAGAAAAGTTTCAGGAGTGCACTTGAACTGATCAGATTGATTGATGGAGCACTGGAGGTGGATGAATGATGAAAGAAAAGCTCAACATTTCTGCTTCCAATATCGTAAATGTCTGCATAGACAACATAGACGGAGTAGAAAGGTCCGGAAGATTTTACTGTTATTACAGTAAAGATCCTATATTCTTCCGAAGTATTCATGAACTCTTCCGCTATATGGAGCGATTCATGAACGAGCTGAACTTTCCTCAGTCATCAACAGAGCTGCGGACATACGAAGACAAACAGCAGAAACCAGCAAATGAAAAAAGAATCTCTTTTACAGAGGTAAGCAACCGCGAACAGATCCTTGAACAGAGAGGAAGCATAGACACCCTGGCTGTATATGTCAGATACCGTCAGAGCGCTACATGGCAGGGAAGTGTCTATCATATGAAAAACAACGAGCGGGAAGATTTCAACAGCGAGCTCGATTTACTCAAAATAATCGAAAATTGTCAAAATAGTACTAAAAATGTTGCTGAAAGCGGCTGACGAAATAGGTGACGAAACAGTTCACCTGTTATAATGTCGTTAAATCTTAAATAAGTTGTACGTGAAGCAGTTAACGATAATTTTTTTATTATCATCATGCATATAATAGGGGATGTTAATATGAAAAGAGAAAATAATAAAAAATTCAAAAAAAGGAAACGGAATCAGAACAGAAGCCTGACATGTCGGGTGCTCAGTATGATGTTTGCAATCGTGCTGTTCTGCTCGACTGTATTAATAAATACAGACTATGTATCTCAGGCAAGCTCCTTCGATGACATGGTAGACATGGTCGAGATCGAGGACGATTCCGCAGCGGTCGATACATCCGAAGATACAGGAGACGATCTCGACACAGATGTGAATTTTGAATCGGAATCGGAAGAGGGTTCGGCCGAAACATACAGCGAATCCGATGATTTCGGTTCCAGCGATGCCGACTTCTCATCAGGCGAGAACATGTTCACAGATGGAACATCCGAGAGCAGCGCTCCAGCCGAAGAAGCAGCACAGCCTGTAAGCTGTATCGTAAATCTTAAAAACGAAACAATCGAGGTCAAGGCCGAAGCTCCGGCAGGTGTCCTCCCAAACGGAACACAGATGATCGTCAAAGCAGTCGAGAACAACACCGAAGATGCTGAGCTGACAGACCAGTACAACAAACTGGCAGCCAAGATCACAGAGCAGCTTCAGAGCCAGGGCAAAAACCTCGACGGCTTCCTCGCTTACAACGTATCTTTTACAGATGCAGATGGCAACCCGGTTGAACCGGCAGGCAAAGTTAATTACAGCTTTACTTATAAAGAAGCTTCTTCACCGGAACTGACAGACCCGGCCGCATCCACAGTGACAGCAGCCATGATCAGAACCAACAAAGAAACTTCCGAACTGGAACTGACAGAACTCAAAGCCGAAGAAGATCAGCTTACAGTTGAAACAAATGAAAGCAGACAGCTCACAAAAGCAGCTTTCCAGTCAGCAGCTACCGCAGCATATACATTTGTATGGAGCAGCACACCGGCAGCAGATGATAATGAAAACAATGAGAACAAAGAAGAAAACAGTGAAGTAAATAACGGAGAAGTTAATACAGACACCAACACCGAAAATACCGAAGAGAACGGAGAAGAAACCAACACAGAGAATAATGTAGAAAACTCTGAGGAAGAACAGAATCCGGAAGAAGCACCGGATCAGGAACAGACCAAAATGATCCGCGTCATCGCAGACGAAGTTAATCTTCGCGTAACTCCTTCCACAGAAGCAGAAGTGATTGCAACCGTAGATACAGACACTCAGCTTCCACTTCTCGAAACAGTAACTGATGAAGACGAATTCACCTGGTACAAAGTTTCCTACGAAGAAGCACAAGCTTATGTAAGAAGTGATATGGCGGAAGTTGTTGAGACTGAAGAGCAGGGTACAGAAAACGAAGATGCAAATGAAGAAGCAGAAGTTCAGGTCGAAGACGAAGTAACTTACTCTAAGACAATCGGCAATGTGGTTGTAACTGCAACAGCTGCAAAAGACGTTCTTCCAGATAATGCAGAGTTTGTTGTAACTCCTATCGTACAGGAAACAGACCCTGACAAGTACACAGAAACAGAAAATAAGCTTAACGAAAAAGCTGAGGAAGATGGATACGAAATCGCAGGTTTCCTTGCATATGATATTTTCTTCCAGGACAATGATGGAAATAAGATAGAACCAGTTGATGGTTCCGTAAATGTTTCCATGCACTACACAGAACCATCCGTGCCTGAAGAAGTTGCTCAGGTTACAGAAAACGGAAGTGAAGCAGCAGTTTTCACTGAAGAAGATGAATTCAGTCAGAATGAAACAACAGCAACTCAGATGGATATTACAATGATGCATCTGGTTGAAGATGAAAACGGCAATGTTAATGTAGTGGATATGACTCAGGAAGGAAATGCAAGTGTAGAAACAGATGCAGTTGGAAGTGTACAGAAAGCAGAATTCGAGACAACAAGTTTTTCTACCTTCACAATCACATGGAAGAAAAGAAAGGAAATAAAGGGAAGATTAGAAATTAATGTTATAGATACAAATGGAAATGGAATAGGTAGTGGTAAACCCATAAATTTGGAATACAAGAAAGAATATTTAGTAAACAAAGTTGTTGAAGAGATTGGTGATATTGAAGGATATTCATTCTATAAAGCTAAGGTAAGTTCGTCACCGAAAGCAGAAGGAACTGTAGTTAAGAGAATAATATTTAAAGATGGAGAAAATCAATACAATAGTTCTGATTCTGGTGGAAAATGGGAAAATATTGGCAATGATACAGTATATTTTGTATATGCAAAGAATCCGACACCAATTCCTACTATAGACCATACCAAAGCTGGAATAACCATGAAAATGACGAATCTTGTCAATGGTAATAATTTCAGTATTGGAACAGATAGATATAATTTGATTAATTTTGGACCTGATAGTGGATATGGGGATGGAACAATTAAAAAAGGATTACTGAAGAACTTATTAGGCAATAATGGTTATCCTATTACAACAAATAATAAAAATATAGAATCTTTATTTAGTGGTAAAACGGTTAATAAGCTATTCTCCAGTGATTATTATAATGCTACAGGTTACTATGAGTATAGTAGTTTTAAAAATTACGCTTACCTTGGAAATGCTTCTGATTTTAAGGTTTATGATGCACTCGGTACGCCAAAGAATGAAACTGGATATTTCTACAAACGTGGAAACTTCATGCCATATAATCCTATTGAAAAGGGAAAATTCTCAACAAATACCAATCAATATGATGAAAATGGAAAGAAATTAGCAGATACAGATCTAGCAAAGGGTAAAGAGTTATATTTATCACAGGGAAGTATTGATTACTATTTCAGCATGTATATGGGAGCAAATTTCATTCAACCTAAAGATGGAAATGCAACTCATAAAGGAAGTAAAGCACCTATGATTTATGAGTTCAATGGTGATGATGATATGTGGGTTTACATCGATAACGTGCTGGTACTTGATATAGGTGGTGTACATGATGCTCATTCCGGAAAGATTGATTTCAGCACAGGTGTTGTAAGCTGGACAGATTGTGTGACAAATGGTAATCCTGATACGGAATCAACTAATCTAAAAGCAATATTCCAGAATGCAGGAATATTCCCGGATGGAACAACTTGGGATAATAATAAGGTAGCTGAATATTTTAATGGAAATACCTTTAAAGATTATACTACCCATTCCTTTAAGATGTTCTATATGGAAAGAGGTGCAGGTGCATCCAACCTTCATATGAAGTTTAATATTCAGGTTATTCCAGAAGGACAGGTAGAAGTAAGAAAAGAACTCAGCAATACTGATAAGGAAAAATACAGTAATGTGAAGTTCGCGTTCCAGGTATATGCACAGGATATTTTATCAACAGATGCAAATGGAAATGAAACATATAAAGATGAATATGTACTCTTAAATACTAATGCAAAAAATAAAGATACGGGAGCCGATATTGTTTTTCTAGACAATCAAGATATTAATGGAGAATCATATAACAGTGTTTTTTATCTAAAACCAGATGAATCAGCTGTATTTACAGGTCTGAAAGCTAACCGAAAATACTATGTAAAAGAAATTGGTGTGAAATCAGAAGAATACGATGAAGTTAAAATTAATAACACCAGTTATACAGCGTTTAATGAAAATAATGAACAAACAGGTGAGATAAAAGATATCAGTACTGATAAGAAACAAGTCAGTCAGAGACCTCTTGTGGTTTACACAAATAACTGTTCAGCTGCAAATAGTCGTGAACTTCAGATTACTAAGAAGATGAAAGATAACAAAGTCGTTGTAGATACCTTCTCATTCAAGATTCAATTATCAAACAGTATTGGAGAATTAGTGCCATATGTAAATGGTGATTACTATCTGAAAGATGCAGACGGAAATTATTACTACAACGAAGAGGGTAATTTAACATCAAATGAAAAAGAGGCTAAAATTTGTGGAAAAACAACTGAGCAGGGAATTGTAAATGGGGTTCCGGTAGGTTATACAGTAGCTGTTACCCAGCTTCTTTCAGGAACAAACTTTAAAGTAGACGAAGTTGATCTTACATCAAATTATAAAACTCCTGCCAAAAAAGTAGATTGCTATAAAGCTGCAACAGTTACAGATGCAGATGGAGAAATTGAATTAGGAAGAGATGCAAAAGTAACAATTACAAATGAAATAAATAAACTGGATGAGCCAGAAGAACCATTTATCAAGGTAACGAAGACATTTGAAGGCCTAACAAAAGAACAGGTTTATGGACTTGCATCAGCAGACTCTCCATATCAGATAACTGTAACAAATGGAAATGATACAAGAATACTTAAAATGGCAATTAAATCAGCAGAGTTCGATGAGAACCTGACAGGAAAAGATACTACATGGACTTATACCTGGAAACTCCAGGGGTGTTCCGAAGGAACATATAATGTTGTAGAATCCAATTACAGCAAAGATGGATATCAGGTGGCACCAACGATTAATGGTAACAGTGGTTATAGTGCAAACAATGTGAAAAAAGAAAAGGCAAATATCACATATACTAACTGGTCCATAACACCTAATTGCAATCAAAGGGAATATACAGTTGGTGATATAAATCTGATTGTGGCAGAACTGACGCAAAATAAAGGATATTTTGTCTGGACTAGACAGCCAGCAAGCGTTAGTTCAAGAATGGCAATTATAGAGCAAATTAAAACAATATGGAGTAATGCATCTATAGATAATTGTTCTTTCTTTAGCGGATCAGACAAAATTAATAATACATTGATATTTAGAGGTGGACATATTAGATATAATGGTATTAATACCATGTGTTTTGATGATCCGAAACAATGGACGAAATTTGCTACCGGTAATTACACAATCGAAGGTGGTCATGATGCAGAAGTTGAATTCGTAAACACTTATGAAGAAAGCACAGCAGACCTCGATCTCGTAAAGGTATCTAAAAACGATACGAACTCAACATTGAAAGGTGCAGAATTCCAGCTTTATAAGAAAGAAAATGGAAATTACACATCAACGGGCACGTCGATAACCGTTAAAAACGGTGATACAGATATCGAACTCCAAGGTCTAAAACCAGGAGAGTATTATCTGGAAGAAACAAAAGCTCCGGTAGGTTATATGCTCTTGGGCAAAAAAATTTACTTCAAACAAGTAGATGGAAACATCTCTCTAACTGATGAGCAAGGAAATGCACTTGTAGAAGGAACAGAATTCTGGTCTTTATCAACAAATGAAAAGAATGTATTAACCATTCAAAACCAGATTCTCTACACTCTCCCATCAACTGGTGGCAACGGAATTTACTGGTATATGATCGGCGGCATGGTACTTATGTCTACAGCCGCATGGATCTTATATAAAAACAAATGCAGGGAGGTGCTGGGAAAATAATTGTAACGATTGATTTTTTCAGTAGCTCCTTGCCACAAAAGAAAGTAATTATCCCGAATGAGGGAACAATAAAATGGGCAAAGCCCGATAATGAAAAGGAGACAAGATTATGAAGAAGATGAGAAAAATCTTTGCAGTGTTATTAACACTGGCTATGGTACTCGCAATGAGTATGACAGCATTTGCTGCAAGTAGTACAAGTTCAAACAATCCAGCAACAGGAACTACAGCGGATAGAGGAACAATTACAGTAAGCGGTATAGATGCAACCGAAACAAGTATTACAGTAAAAGCATATCAGATTATTAAAGCAAATTATGATAACGGTGGAAAATTCTCAGGATATAAATCTTTATATCCGACAATAATTCCGGATCCAACAGATGATGTAACTGTAACTGCCGCTCAGCTTGGTAATATTATTGCAACAAATCCAAAGGCTGCAGATACAGAATATTCTATGACTACTACAGATAACAGTACTTATACAGCAACAGTTCCGGTAGGCTCTTATGTAGTTGTTATCACAGGTGCTGAAAATAAGATTTACAACCCGGTAGTTGTCTCTGTAGTATACAAAAACAAAGATGGACAGACAGTATATGGATTTCAACAATGTAGATGTTGTTGCTAACGGAAATGCATGGGTTAAAGTCAGTGATCATCCAGATTTAAACAAAGTGATTGTTGATGGCGCCAATGAAGTAAAAGGTAACACAGCAAATATTGGTGATACAGTAAGTTATAAACTGACAACTACAATTCCTTACTATGGTGGAAAATATCCAGTATTCAATATTGTCGATAATTTAGACGGATTAACTTATGCAAATAATTTAAAAGTACAAGTTGAAGGTGTAGATTTATCTACTGAAAAGTATACAGTAACTCCAGAAACTATCACAAACACAATGACAATTAATTTTGTTGTTAACGGAGCATATACACTGAATGAGTTCCAGGGCAAAACTTTAACAGTTACTTATGATGCAACAGTAAATGATCAGGCTCATATTAACCAGAATGCAAATACCAACAGTGCTACTTTAAACTATACAAAAGACTCTAAAGTTGAAGGCGGAGATACTTCTGACAACGATAAAACATATACCTATACATACGATATTGATGCAGCAGTAGAAGGTTCTGTAACAACTGAAATTCTTACCAAATATGGTAAAAAAGCAGACGGAACAAAAGAAAAACTTCCAGGTGCAGAATTTACCTTATACACAAATGAAAGATGCACAAATGTATATACAAATAGTGTATTTACTACGGGAAAAGTTACAACAGATGCAAATGGTAATATGCCAATTAATGGTCTGAAAGCCGGAACATATTACTTGAAAGAAACAAAAGCTCCAGCTACATATACATTAAATGATACTGTATATACAATCGTAATTGAGCAGGCACTTGATAATGATGGAAAACTGACAAGCTGGTCTATTAAGATTAACGGTGCTACAATTGCAGGTTCAAATGGAAATAAATCTGAGTTTACTGTAAGTTATGAAGGAGAGAAAATCACAGTTAGCGATGCTAAGAATGAAACTCAGATTATGAACACTAAGATTTCTAACCTTCCATCCACAGGTGGTATCGGTACTACAATCTTCACAATCGCTGGATGCCTGATCATGGTTACAGCAGCTGGCTTATTCTTTGCAAGCCGCAAAAGAACAAACAAATAATCATTCGTGATTGTTTATAACCAAATATCGAATCCGGGGCATTTGCCCCGGATTCATAAAAAAACAATACAACAGCAAGGAGAGCTCGGATGAAAAAAAAAGCAGGCAATTTAGTAATTTGCATCATATTTTTAGCTGGTTTGTCCTTGCTGCTGTATCCCTTTGTAGCCAATCAATGGAATAACTACAGACAGAAACAGTTGATCAGTAATTATGAACAGGTCGTTTCTGATAAGGAAGCAGCAGAAGGAATTGACTATGATGCAGAGCGTAAGAAAGCAGAAGACTATAACGAAGCCTTACTTCCATGTGTCCTTCCTGACTCTTTTGCACTTGCAGAGTCAAGTGGAGTAGATCCGGTTTATATGAATACGCTGAACATCGCTGGTGATGAGATGATGGGAAGTGTAGAGATTCCTAAGATTAATATCAAAATCCCAATCTACCACACAACGGAAGAAGATGTTTTGAATAAGGGTGCAGGTCATCTGGAGGGAAGTTCTCTTCCGGTTGGCGGAGCAAATACACATGCTGTTATTTCTGCACACCGTGGACTTCCGAGTGCATCACTCTTTACAGATCTGGATCAGCTGAAAGAGGGAGATCATTTTCTGATCCATGTATTAAATGAAACCTTATGCTATGAAGTAGACAAGATTTCGGTTGTTAAGCCGGAAGACACTTCTGCTCTTGCAGTAGAAGATGGGCAGGACTTAGTAACTCTTTTAACCTGTACTCCTTATGGAGTAAATACAGAACGACTTCTGGTTCGTGGTCACAGAGTACCTTATGTAGAAGAGGAAGTCAAAGAAGAGAAGACAGTGCTCAGTGGAAGCAGTTTTCACACAAATTATCTTCTTTGGGTATTTGTTGGTCTATCCGTTACCGCACTCTTTATTTTTGTGTTATACTTAAAGGAAACAAAGCTGAAGAGGCGAGCAAATAAAGGCGGTAAAAAATAGATTATGGCAAAAGAAAAGAAGAAAAAAGGTTCTATAGTTATCAACATATTTATTATATTACTTTTTCTCGTCGGTGCGGGTATCTTTACTTACCCAACGATCAGTAATTACTGGAATGAGTACCGAAATGCGCAGCTTGTAACCAAGTACAATGAATCCGTCAGTGATCTGTCGGATGACCAGTACGAAAAGCTCTGGCAGGAGGCTGAGGAATACAACGCGGAGCATAAGGTCAATACGATCGTAGATGCTTTTAACGAAGAGGATTATGTTCTCAGTCATCCTTACGATGAGGTCCTTGATCCAAATGGTGACGGGCTGATGGGAAGTATCGAGATCCCCAAGCTGAATCTGATACTTGCTATTTACCATGGCCTCAGTACAGAGGTTCTGGAAAAGGGTGTCGGGCATGTTGAGGGAACAAGTCTTCCGATAGGTGGAGCGAGCACACATGCGGTGCTGGCTGGACACAGGGGACTTCCGAGTGCAAAGATTTTTACAGATCTTGACCAGATGAAGAATGGAGATATTTTTCTGATCCATGTTCTGGGAAAGACTCTTGCATACAAAGTAGATCAGATTAAAACGGTTCTTCCGGAGGAATCCAGTGAGCTGGATATCATCGAGGGAGAGGATCATGTGACGCTGGTAACCTGTACTCCTTATGGAGTCAACACTCACAGGCTTCTTATCAGGGGAATCCGAACGGAGTATGTTGAACCGGAGGAGAAAGCTGAGGAGACACCGATCCAGCAGATCGCAAAGGTTGATCCGGTGAAGATTATGATCATTGGTCTTGGAGCTATGGTCATAATGATCATCATTGTTTATATAGTTATTCGACGTAAAAGCCGAAAAACAGAGGAGAGTAGCCGCAAAGACGAATAATGATCACAGAAAATAACAAGGAGGCCGATCGTGGTGAAACAGAAGAAAAAGAAATTTAAAATGTGGAATAAGCTTTTGGCTTTCCTGGGAATGTTTGTCATGTTGACAGGCTGCCTGGCAGGAACGGTTCAGGCAGGTTCTTACGAAGCCGGAAAGAAGGGAAGTCTTAATCTGACGGTACAGCAGACGGATGAGGACGGCAAGGTAACACCGCTGACGGGTGTAAAGTTAGAGCTTTACAGGGTTGCGGATGTTGAATTTGATGGAAATGTGCATTTTGTACTGACCAGCCCCATGTCATCTGCAGGATACGATTTTGATTCCTTCAAGAATGCAAGTGAATGGTATTCAGCAGCCGAAAAGCTTGCCGAGGTTGCAGCTGCTTCTTCAGTAAAGCCGGTTGAGGCTGTTTCGGATGAGCAGGGCAAGGTTGTTTACAGCGATATGGAAGAGGGCATGTACCTGGTAATCGGTGCAGCGGAGAGTTCCGTTAAGGTTACTCCAATGCTCTTAACAGTTCCTTTTGCAAGCACAGAGGAAGGCTGGATCTACGATGTACAGGCTTATCCAAAGGCAGAGAAGAGCAACACTGCAGGTATTACAGTTGAGAAGAGACTTTATCGTATTAATCCGAATACGTTTGAACTGGATGAAATAACTGCTGACGATGCAACTTACAAGGTTGGTCTTTTCCTTGATAAGGATGGTACGATCCCATATGGTGATGATTACATCAGAACGATCCATATCCAGAATGCACAGTCAGGCAAAGCTTCTTACAGTAATGTTCTTAGAGGTACCTATTATGTATTCGAGCTTGATGAGAATAACAAGGCGATCAAGCTGAATGATGAGGTGCAGATTGATAAAGAAAACAGCTTCCATTACAATGTTACGAATGCAGCAGACAAGGAAGACAACAGTGTTGTAGTGGATGACAATACGGTTGCTACAGATATTGCAGCTTATGTAAATAACATTTTTTCAACTCTTCCGGAAGGCTTCTTTGTAAATGGAAAGATCGAGATTACAAAGAACGTTGTAGTGGACGGTGTGAAAAAGACTGTAGACGACAAGTTCTATGCAACTGTATTTGATGATTCTGGTAAGGCGGTAAGCACCGTTGAACTGAAGCAGAATGATAAAGTTACTGTTACGGTTCCGTTCTCAGAAGATATAAAAGATACTGTTACTTATGCAGTTAAGGAAACCGATAAGGATGGTAATGTACTCGATAAAGATTCTTTCGCATATGTAGTAAGTGGTGAAGGCAGTGTTAAGCTGAATGAGTCTGATCAGTATAAAGGAAGCATCGAGATTACCAATACCAAGAAGGATGCTACTGTAACACCTGGCGGAAGCAATGGTGGTTCTGGTACATCTAACGGTGGAAGTGATGCATCCAGCCATGGCGGAAGTGCAACAAGTCGTCCGGTTAAGACTGGTGACCCGATGAATCCGGCATTCTGGGGTCTGGTTCTTCTGGTATCTGTGATCGTGATCGCAGGTGGAGTAGTTGCTTACAAAAAGAGAAAACAGAAATAAAGTGTAAGACGTTTGACGGGAGTCTGGTGTAAACCGGGCTCTCGTTTTTTTCTTCTTATTTAAAGGGATTTTGTTGGAATGAAGGCTGTTTTGTGCTATAATAAATTAGTATTATTATGCCTATCTGGAAACAGGTGACTGCGAAAAATATCGATATGTCGGTTTCCATTATAATGAATATAGAATGACAGGAGGAAGCAAATGGGCGGAGAAAATACAGAGTATGGAGCGGACCAGATTCAGATTCTGGAAGGACTGGAAGCTGTTCGTAAAAGACCTGGTATGTATATCGGAAGTACATCCAGCCGGGGTCTGCATCATCTTGTATATGAAATCGTGGATAATGCGGTAGATGAAGCGTTAGCAGGATTTTGTACTGAAATCCAGGTAACGATCAATCCGGATAATTCCATTACCGTAGTTGATAACGGACGAGGTATTCCGGTAGGAATCAATCACAAAGCAGGAATACCGGCAGTAGAAGTTGTATTTACCATTCTTCATGCGGGTGGTAAATTTGGCGGTGGAGGATATAAAGTATCCGGAGGACTTCATGGTGTAGGTGCATCTGTTGTAAATGCACTGTCTGAGTGGCTGGAGGTTACGATCTGCCGTGAAGGAAAGAAATACCAGCAGCGTTATGAAAGAGGACATACCATGTATCCTCTGAAAGAGATTGGTGTCTGTGATCCTGAAGAGACAGGAACAAAAGTAACCTTCCTGCCGGATAAAGAAATCTTTGAAGAAACTGTTTATGATTACGATATTCTGAAACAGCGCCTCCGTGAGATGGCTTTCCTGACCAAAGGTCTTCGTATTGTACTGAAAGACACCAGAGAAGATCAGGAAAAAGAAAAAGCCTTTCATTATGAAGGTGGTATCAGGGAATTTGTCACCTATCTGAACAGAAGCAAGGAAGCACTGTATCCGGAAGTTATTTACTGCGAAGGTGAAAAAGATGGCGTTATGGTTGAAGTAGCCATGCAGCACAATGATTCCTATACAGAGAACAGCTATGGCTTTGTAAATAATATCAATACACCGGAAGGTGGTACACATATCGTTGGTTTCCGTAATGCACTGACAAAGACATTCAACGATTATGCAAGAAAGAATAAGCTGCTTAAAGACAGTGAACCGAATTTAAGTGGTGATGACATTCGAGAAGGTCTGACAGCAATCGTAAGTGTTAAGATCGAGGAGCCACAGTTCGAAGGACAGACGAAGCAGAAACTCGGCAACAGTGAGGCTCGTGGAGCAGTTGATTTTGTAGTGAGCAAACAGCTGGAGATCTTTCTGGAGCAGAATCCGACGGTTGCGAAGGCAACAGTTGAGAAATCAGTACTTGCACAGAGAGCAAGAGAGGCAGCACGTAAGGCAAGAGATCTTACAAGAAGGAAATCCGCACTTGACGGAATGTCTCTTCCAGGTAAACTTGCAGACTGCTCAGACAAGAATCCGGAAAACTGCGAGATCTACATCGTAGAGGGAGATTCTGCGGGTGGTTCCGCAAAAACTGCCAGAAACCGTGCAACACAGGCAATCCTTCCACTGCGTGGTAAGATCCTCAATGTAGAAAAGGCGCGTCTGGACAGAATCTACAGCAATGCAGAGATCAAAGCAATGATCACTGCATTTGGAACCGGTATTCATGAAGATTTTGATATCAGCAAACTGCGTTATCACAAAATCATTATCATGACTGATGCCGATGTTGATGGCGCGCATATTGCGACGCTGCTTCTGACATTCCTTTACAGATTTATGCCGGAACTGATCAAGCAGGGATATGTATATCTGGCTCAGCCGCCACTGTACAAAGTCGAAAAGAACAAAAAAGTCTGGTATGCTTATGATGATGCAGAACTGAACAGCATCCTTGGGCAGATTGGACGTGATAACAATAATAAGATCCAGCGATACAAAGGTCTTGGAGAAATGGACGCAGAACAGCTCTGGGAGACAACCATGGATCCGGAGAAACGAATTCTTCTCCGTGTAACTATGGATGAATCAGCAACTTCTGAAATTGACCTGACATTTACCACTCTTATGGGTGACAAAGTTGAGCCAAGACGTGAATTTATCGAAGAAAACGCACGCTTTGTAGAAAATCTGGATATCTAGGAGAATAGAAAATGGAAGACAATATTTTTGATAAAATCCATGAGGTGGATCTGCAGAAGACCATGGAAAAATCTTATATAGATTATGCCATGAGTGTTATTGCCTCCCGTGCTCTTCCGGACGTCAGAGACGGTCTGAAACCGGTACAGAGAAGGGTGCTGTATTCCATGATAGAGCTGAACAACGGTCCGGATAAGCCACATCGTAAATGTGCCCGTATCGTTGGTGATACCATGGGTAAATATCATCCGCATGGAGACAGTTCCATCTATGGCGCACTTGTAAATATGGCACAGGACTGGTCAACCAGATATCCGCTGGTAGACGGTCATGGAAACTTTGGTTCTGTGGATGGTGACGGAGCTGCTGCGATGCGATATACAGAGGCACGTCTGAGTAAGATTTCCATGGAAATGCTGGCTGACATCAACAAAGATACCGTTGATTTTCAGCCGAACTTTGATGAGACAGAACGGGAACCGGTCGTACTGCCGTCCCGTTACCCGAATCTTCTTGTAAACGGAACCTCCGGTATTGCCGTTGGTATGGCTACTAACATCCCGCCTCACAATCTGAGAGAGGTGATCAGTGCCGTTGTCAAGATCATCGACAATATCATTGAAGAGGACAGAGACACTACGATAGAAGAACTTCTTGAGATCGTAAAAGGTCCTGACTTCCCGACAGGTGCTACTATCCTTGGTACAAGAGGAATAGAAGAAGCATATCGTACCGGACGCGGCAAGATCCGTGTGCGTGCGGTGACAAATATCGAGACACTGCCGAACGGTAAATCACGTATTATCGTTACGGAACTTCCATATCTTGTTAATAAGGCCCGTCTGATCGAAAAGATTGCCGAGCTTGTAAGAGACAAGAAAATCGATGGAATCACAGACCTGAATGACCATTCCAGCCGTGAAGGTATGCGTATCTGCATCGATCTCCGTAAAGATGCCAATGCCAATGTGATCCTGAACCTGCTCTACAAACATACACAGCTGCAGGATACTTTTGGCGTGATCATGCTTTCCCTTGTTCCGAATCATGGAAGCATGGAACCGAAAGTTCTAAACCTGAAAGAGATGCTGGAGTATTATCTGGAACATCAGGAGAATGTTGTTCGCAGAAGAACACAGTACGATCTGAATAAAGCCCAGGAGAGAGCCCACATTTTGGAAGGCCTCCTGAAAGCACTTGATAATATCGATGAAGTGATCCGTATCATCCGTGGTTCCCGTAATGTACAGATCGCGAAACAGGAACTTATTGAGCGTTTTGAGCTGACAGACGTTCAGGCTCAGGCAATCGTGGATATGCGTCTCCGTGCACTGACAGGTCTGGAAAGAGAGAAGCTGGAAGCCGAGTATGCAGAGCTTATGGAGAAGATCCGCAAGTTCCAGGCAATCCTCGCTGACCGTAAGCTTCTTCTCCGTGTGATCCGCGAGGAGATCCTCGCTGTTGCAGAAAAATACGGCGATGACAGAAAGACTTCCATCGGATACGATGTATACGATATTTCCA
>ERZ826764.2032-NODE-2032-length-20970-cov-3.048052_pt1 | contig 20970 bp, 20 predicted proteins | sample MGYA00519870_ERZ826764 | MGnify/ENA primary metagenome ERZ826764 (study PRJEB31778, sample SAMEA3449239) | human gut metagenome | biome: human gut; feature: human-associated habitat; material: faeces | place: United Kingdom | collected 2010/2012 ...
TATGGAAAGCAGATTGAAGAAAGGCTATCTTTTGCCAAAGCAGCCGGAGATCTTGCAGGGAATGGAGCCTTTATTTGGATTACTGCAGAACAAGCAGCTTGTTATTTTGTCTTTGCTGGATGGACTGCCAAAGCAGCTTGCGAGCAGGGCGCAGGTGAATGTACAGGTACAGCCGGTGGGGTCCTATAATAAGCATTTTGAACTACTTGTAGACGATATGCTTCGCTGGAGAAAGAATGGATACCGTGTACTGCTCCTTTGTGGATCTCGGACGCGTGCGCAGCGTTTAAGTAAAGACTTGGGAGAATATGAAATTCCGGCATTTTATCATGAGAAGCCGGATATGCCGTTGGAAGCCGGACAGGTTATGGTATCGTATGGATTTATGCGTCATGGATTTGTTTATTCGATGACGAAGTTTGCTGTTGTGACGGAAGGTGATATTTTTGGCACAAAGCAGAAACGGCGTAATGTCAAGAAGAAAAAATACGATGGAAAAGCGATACAGAGCTTTAATGAGTTAAGCGTTGGCGATTATGTGATCCATGAGAATCATGGAGTTGGTATTTACAAAGGTATCGAAAAGATTACAGTCGACCATGTGTCGAAGGACTATATTAAGATTGAGTATGGAGACGGCGGAAATCTATATGTTCCTGCATCGGGACTGGATCTGTTGCAGAAATACGCCGGGCGTGAGGCGAAGCAGCCGAAACTAAACCGCTTGTCATCGCCGGAATGGAAAAAGACCAAGACACGCGTGCGCAAGGCTGTGCAGGAAGTGGCAAAAGAATTGGTTTTGTTATATGCCAAGCGACAAGAACAAAAAGGATATGCTTATAGTCCGGATACTGTGTGGCAGCAGGAATTTGAGGAGGTTTTCCCATTTGAGGAGACCAAAGATCAGTTGACAGCCATTGCCGCCGTTAAAAAGGACATGGAAAGTGACAAGATCATGGATCGGCTGATCTGCGGGGATGTTGGCTATGGCAAAACAGAGATCGCATTGCGTGCGGCATTTAAGGCGGTAAATGATGGAAAGCAGGTAGCGATGCTTGTTCCAACTACGATCTTAGCGCAGCAACATTACAACACATTGTGCGAACGACTCGGAGACTTTCCGGTCAAAGTTGAGATGTTATCACGTTTTCGTACTCCGGCACAGCAAAAAAAGTCGATAGATCTACTGCGAAAGGGACAGGTTGATATTATTGTCGGCACACACCGTCTGCTGTCTAAGGACGTGGAATTTAAGAATTTGGGGTTATTGATCGTTGATGAGGAACAGCGATTTGGTGTGACACACAAGGAAAAGATCAAGCAGATGAAAGGAAATGTTGATGTCCTTACGCTTAGTGCAACACCGATCCCACGAACGCTGCATATGAGTTTGACCGGCATTCGGGACATGAGCGTGTTAGAGGAGCCACCGGTAGACCGTCTGCCAATACAGACATTTGTGATGGAGCATAATGATGAGATCATTCGCGAGGCGATCAATCGCGAATTGGGAAGAGGCGGACAGGTGTATTATGTGTATAACCGCGTTGCCCGTATTGCAGAGGTGGCGGCAGAAGTAGCCAAAATGGTGCCGGATGCCAATGTTGTTTTTGCGCATGGGCAGATGAGTGAGCGAGAACTTGAAAAGATCATGATGGCATTTATCAGCGGCGAAATAGATGTTTTGGTAGCAACGACGATTATTGAGACCGGATTAGACATTTCGAATGTAAATACGATCATCATTGATCATGCTGATAAGATGGGGCTGTCACAGCTTTACCAGCTTCGCGGTCGTGTCGGAAGATCAAATCGTACAGCATACGCGTTTTTGATGTATCAGCGAGGACGTATGCTCAAAGAGGTAGCGGAGAAGAGACTGGCCGCTATCCGTGAATACACGGAACTGGGTTCCGGGATCAAAGTGGCGATGCGGGATCTGGAGATCCGCGGAGCCGGGAATCTGCTTGGTGAAGCGCAGTCCGGGCATATGGAAGCGGTTGGATATGATCTGTACTGTAAAATGCTCAATGAGGCGGTACTTACACTGAAAGGCGAACAGCCGGAAGAGGAATCGTTTGAGACCAGTTTGGAACTGCAAGTGGATGCGTTTATTCCGGCAACTTATATTCGTAGTGAATTTCAAAAGCTGGATATGTACAAACGTATCGCCGGGATTGAAAATGCGGAAGAATATGCAGATATGCAGGAAGAAATGATCGATCGATTTGGAGAATTGCCTAATGCGGCTGAGAATTTATTGCGTGTGGCACTGCTTAAAGCGGAAGCACACCGTGCCGGAATCACACAAATTGTGCAAAAAACGAACCAAATTCGATTTTATCTGAAACCAAACGCAAAAATCTCTTCCGTAAACCTTGTAAAAATGGTAGAATCGTATGAGGGCGCTTTTAAGGTGGTGCAGGCGGCCAAAAAGGAAGAACAATCCTATTTTATTTACACGATGAAACCACAACCACAGCCGGCAGGCAAAAGTTATCGCAGCGGATACGGAAGGATCCCTGCTGCGGTGAAGGTACCGTCTGTTTCCAAAACAGTAAGTAAGCAGGAGACAGCAGAAAAATTATTCCAGACAGTGAATCAGTTGATCCGTGAGATCGGAAAAGTCGTGGAGTAACGGAAAGGCATGGTGACTATGATAAAGAAAAGTAAATGGATGGCAGTTGGTTTAAGCATATGCATTGCCGTGGCAGGAGTATGCACGGGCTGCGGCAATTCCAAGATCGGCACAAAAAAGGTAAAGCTTACGGCAGGAACACCGGATAAGGATTCGATCGTTATGTCAGTGGGCAGTGACGGTGTAGAATATAGCGAGATGATGAACTATGCCTACCTATTAAAAAGACAGTATGAGGGCAATTTTGGAAGTGAGCTATGGAACTATTCGCTGGGCGGCAATAAAACAGTGGGTGCTCAGGCAAAGCAGGAAATCGTCAATATGGTAACACAGCTTAAAGTGATCGCGCAGGCAGCGGATCGTAATGAAGTTTCACTTACCAATGATGAGAAAGACGAGGCAATGCAAAAGGCAGAAAAGATCATGGAAAAGGTGTCTGACAGTGATAAAAAGAAATATTATTTATCCGTTCAGGGACTTAGTAAATTGTATGAAGAAAACGTGCTTGCCAATAAAATGTTTTATGTGGCTACTGACAAGGCAAACACCGATGTGTCAGATGAGGAAGCAAGGCAGGCTGCGATCCAGTATATCGAGATCATGACGAAAGGGATCGGAAGTTCCGGACAGAAGATCGATATGGATGAGAAAGCCAAGGCACAGGCTCTTAAGTGGGCAGAACAGCTGCAGCTTCGTGCAGTTAAGACGAAAGACTTTTTGACATTGGCCAAAGATAATACCGATGCAACAACGCAGGAACTGGTGGTTGGCAAAAGTTCCACCAAATTGGAGAAAGCGGCATTGGATGCGGCGTTAGCCCTCAAAAAGGGTGAAGTCAGCAGTGTTGTAGAGGGAACGCAGGGATATTATATTATATATTGCGTCAATGACATGGAAGAGGATGCGACACAGGCTCGCAAGGAAGTTATCATTGCAAAACGACAGAATCGCCTGTTCCAAAAGAAATATAACATCTGGCTCAATAAGTGCGATGTTAATATCAGTGAAGATTTTTGGGATTATTTCCAGTTGTAAGGGGAGGGAGAAAGTTTGAAAGCAGAGCATGTCAATCCATTTATCATATCTGTGTGCAAAGTGATGAAAGATATGTGTATGTTGGATTTAAAAATAGGGAAACCATCTCTTAGACAACAGAGTTTCCCGGAAGAAAATTCTTTGATCCGTCTCGGGCTGGTAGGTCAGCTTTCGGGAGAAGTATTGCTTAATTTTGAACCACAGACAGCACTTGGGGTCGTATCTAAAATGATGATGATGCCAGTCAATGCCATTGATGCGATCGGACAGAGTGCAATTTCGGAATTAGGAAATATGGTGGCGGGCAATGCGGCGACGGTATTTGCAAATAATAATATTATGATTGATATTACACCACCGGATTATTTTATTGGTGCAAGTTATGATGGTGCGGCAACGGAAATGTTTACGATTCCTTTTTCAACAGAAATTGGAGATATGACGATCGATGTGCGCATTGAACAGGAAGGATAAAAGATGGCAGGATATAAGAGATACCGCAAGGATTCCCCGGTTTCCTATGCATTAGGTATAACGCTGACATTTGAACTGTTGCGCTTTCAGCCGGACAAGGTGACGAGAGTATATATTCACTCCGGCATGAAAGAGGGGGAAACATTAGACAAGCTGCGTAGTTTGTGCAGGGATGCCGGTATAGAAATGGTTCAGACAGACAAAATATTTCACGTATTGTCTCAAAAAGAAAATTGTTACGTGATCGGAGAATTTACGAAATATGAAGGGCAGCTGGAGAAAACAGCATCCCACATAGTTTTGGTAAATCCTTCTAATGCCGGCAATATGGGAACGATCATGCGGAGCGCCTTAGGATTTGGTTTGAATCAGATGGCGATCATACGTCCGGCAGTGGATGCCTTTGACCCCAAAGTGGTAAGAGCGTCCATGGGGGCGATTTTTTCGACAAACTTTGTTTACTTTGAGGATTTTGATGAATATCAGGCACAGTTTGGTGAACGGGAATTATATCCATTTATGTTGGACGCCAAGAAAAGTCTGCATGAGATCAGACCACAGGGGACGTTTTCTTTGCTTTTTGGCAACGAAGCGACCGGACTGCCGGATCGCTTTGCGCAGATCGGGACAAGTGTGATCATTCCGCATTCCAATCGCATCGACAGTCTGAATCTGCCGATCGCGGCGAGTATTGCGATGTATGAGACAACGAAACAGCAATTTGAGAGTTGACAGGTTTGTTATAATGATAGTTAGAGGCAAATGCAAATGACGATAGAAAGGATTGATGAGACAATGGCAAAGATTGATATTATTTCAGGATTTTTAGGAGCAGGTAAAACGACGTTGATCAAAAAGCTGATCGCAGAAGCATTTGAAGGTGAGAAGTTAGTCTTGATCGAGAACGAGTTCGGTGAGATCGGTATCGATGGTGGATTTTTGAAAGAGGCAGGAATCCAGATTACAGAGATGAATTCCGGTTGCATTTGCTGTTCTTTGGTTGGTGACTTTGGAGAGGCACTCAAAGAGGTGCTTACAAAATATAGTCCGGATCGTGTTATTATTGAGCCATCCGGAGTTGGCAAGTTGTCTGATGTGGTCAAAGCAGTAAAAAATATTGGTGATGAAGTACAGATCAACAGTACGGCAACGGTTGTAGATGCATCGAAATGCAAGATGTATATGAAGAATTACGGTGAGTTCTACAACAACCAGATCGAATACGCAGGAACAGTAATCTTGAGCCGTACACAGAATGTGTCAGCCGACAAGCTGGATGCTTGTCTGAAGATGATTCGTGAGAAAAACGAGGAAGCATCTATTATTACAACACCATGGGATGATATTCAGGGTAAAAATATCGTAGAGGCTATGGAAAAGGTTAATTCTTTGGAAAAAGAGCTGTTAGAGGAGCATGAACATCATCACGATGGCGAGTGTGGATGCGGACATCATCATGATCACGACCATCATGACCACGAGCATGATCACGACGGTGAGTGTGGATGCGGACATCATCATGCAGATGATGTATTTACAAGCTGGGGCGTTGAGACAGCGCACAAGTTTACGGAGGAAGAGCTTACCGAGATTTTGCACAAGTTAGCTGAGACGAAAGACTATGGTGACGTTTTACGTGCAAAGGGTATTGTAGCGGCAGCAGAAGGAGAGTGGTTCCACTTTGATCTGGTACCGGAAGAGACGGAAATTCGCCGCGGAGCAGCCGACTTTACAGGACGTATTTGTGTTATCGGTGCTGACTTGAAGGAAGATGCGATCAAAGAATTATTTCACGTTGCGTAAAGAGGACTACGATTTACGGCTTCCATTTCAAATGGAAGCTAAACATAGAGTTGATGGAGGTTTTGAATGTTTGGTAAGAAGAAAGAGGAGATGATGGTATACGTCATTATGGGCTTTTTGGAAGCCGGTAAGACGAATCTGATCCGTGACCTTGTCGTGGATGATATGTTTGACGACAAGATCAAAACGATGATCTTGGCATGCGAAGAGGGCGAGTTAGAATATGAACCGGACGTGTTAGAGAAGGCCAACTGCGTTGTGGAATACATCGAAGACGAAGAAGCATTTAATGGAAAGATCATTCAGAAATTTTTGAAAAAACACCGTCCGGACCGCATCATCATTGAATACAACGGTATGTGGCCGACAAAGCACATTCCGGAATTGTATGATGATATGGAAGAAATTTGTTTTGATCGTGAAGTGATCTTTCAGACGATAGATGTAGTCAATGATGAAACATTTGCTTTATATATGAAAAATATGCCATCTATGATGGTAGATCAGTTCCGCGTGGCAGAAATGATCATCATTAACCGCTGTACCGTCGAAAAGACGAATAAAAACTCGATCCGTGGAAGCATAAAAGCGGTCAATCCGCGGGCGCAGATTGTCTATGAATCAGCACAGGATGAGTTTTATGAGATTAAAGATCAGATGCCGTTTGATGTCAATGCAGATGTCATTGAAATTAGTGACGATGATTTTGGACTTTGGTATATTGACATGATCGACCATCCGGAAACATATCAGAATAAGACGTTGAAGGTAACAGGTTTGATCCAGAAGCCAAAGGGGATTCCGGCAGGCTTTGCAGTATTTGGACGTTTTGCGATGACCTGCTGTGCAGACGATGTACAGTATATGGGATTTCTGTGCAAAGCAGATGATTGGTCAGAGTTTAAGGCAAAGCAGTATGTTACCGTGACGGCCCGATTTGAATACAAATTCATGAAGGAATATGGCGAGGAAGGTCCTGTCTTTTATGCAGAGCAGGTGGAAGCGGCAGACAAGCCAAAAGAGGAGCTTGTTTATTTCAATTAAGTGAGGCAGCAGTTTATAGAGGATCTGCATATATGCAAGTTGTAGCTTAACAGCTCGGATGTGTCGAAAGCTCTTAGGCACTGCGCATCCATATCTGATAGATGGAGCGGATCAGCACGACCGCAAATGGGCCGAGAAAGATGCCGCACACACCGTACAATGAAATACCGATGTAAATGGAAGCAAGGGTAAAAAAAGGAAGTGTATTTAAGTTACTTCCAATTAACCTTGCTTCTAATAATTCACGCGTAAATACTGTTAATAAATATGCAGTAAGCAGAACTGCGGCCGCGAAAAAAGAACCATGGAATAATTTTACAAGTCCCCATGGAATCAATATCATCCCACTCCCCAAAATAGGAAATGCATCAAAAATGGAAATAAACAGACCGATCACGATACAATATGGATTGCGGATGAGCAGAAAAGCAATTGTGCAAATAGCCCAATTACAGCCAATAATGATGAGCTGACTTCGCATATAGGCAAATCCGGTATTCCACATGGTATGCCCAAGCTCTGACAAAACCGAAAAATATCGATTTTTGTGGATCATAGTATGCAAATGATCATAGTCTTTGCACAAAACGATGAAACTGACGATAACGATCAGAAAAAATGCGCATACTCGCATTGAGCTTCCCATACATTGCAGCGCTATCCTGCCAATATTTTGATAGAGGTTTGTAAATGATGACGGATCCAGATTGTGAAACTGTTCCTTAGCAAATATTAGGCAACTACCTTTTTGTAGACCTAAATAATAATCCAAATGTTGCAAAATATTATGACAACAGGATTCTATGGATTTTGTATAAATTTGATGATAAATGGACAAATTTGTGAGAAGTAGTTTACATTGCTGAAATAAAAGCCATCCGATCAGCAAAAAAACACCCAAAAAGGCAAGAGAGATCAAGAGTAAGGTGCCATTTGCCGCCAGCCACTTTGGAAGATGACATTTTTTTTGTAAAAATAGGACGATAGGCATTAAGCTCCGCATCAGTGTATATGCGAATAAAAACGGGAAAATAAGGGGTAAAACGTATTTGAAGGACAAAAGAACAGCACCCGATATAAATGTAATAATAAGCAGTTGTCGAAGCAAAGGATGTGCATTCATAACGGATCCTCCTTTCTGTAAACGCAATTTTAGACGGCGGAAGTGCTCTATTTAGTGTGTACAAAAGCAATGATTTCATACAAAAAATAATGTTTACAAAATATTAATAACTATAACATTTCACGTTCATAATTCCACCCTATAATAATAACCATATCAGAGAGTAAATGTCGACTCACTGGTAGCTTAGATTTTTTTTTACCTTCTCCTTTAAGGACTGTGTACGCTGCAGTCCTTTTTTTTTGCCTATTATGATTAAAGTGTCAGAAGGTCTGAAATCTTGACACCTTAATCCTATTATAGAATCGGGGAATGCCGATTGTGTGCATTTGGTAGGTGGAGTTTGAGTTAGCGATGCATTTATTTCATTGGGAGGAATTGAAATGATGGAAAGGACACAGAAACAGACAAAAAATTTGACCGAAGGATCACCGGCAAGATTGATCTTGGAATTTGCGGTTCCAATGTTTTTAGGATTATTGTTTCAGCAGTTTTACAGCATGGTAGACACAATGATCGTTGGTAAATTTTTAGGAATGAAACCATTGGCTGGAGTTGGTGCGACAGGGTCGTTAAACTTTATGGTGATTGGATTTTGTATTGGAGTATGCAATGGATTTGCCATTCCGGTAGCACAGAAACTTGGTGCCAAGGATTATTCTGCACTTCGACGTTTTGTGGCGAATGCTACATGGCTTTGTCTTGCATTTTCTGTTGTTATGACGGTGATCGTGTCAATTTTGTGCGGAGATATCTTGCGCTTTATGAAAACGCCGGAGGATATTTTTCCTATACATATTGGTATATGTTGATCATTTTTTTAGGAATACCATGCACGTTTCTGTATAATATATTGGCGGCACTGATCCGCTCTTTGGGAGACAGCAAAACGCCGGTGATCTTTTTGGCATTGGCATCTGTCCTCAATATTGGACTGGATCTCGTATTTATCATTGTATTTCGTATGGGCGTCAAAGGAGCTGCACTTGCGACTGTGCTGGCACAGGGAATCTCCGGGTTGTGTTGTCTGTGGTATATTGGAAAGCGTTTTCCAATCCTGCGGGGAACGAAAGAAGAGTGGAAACCGTTGCCAAAGTATATGATACGTTTATGTGCGGTTGGAATTCCGATGGGAATGCAGTATTCGATCACAGCGATAGGAACACTTGTGATCCAGGCAGCAGTGAACGGTTTTGGCTCTACAGTGGTGGCCGGAGTGACGGCAGCGACTAAGCTTGGTAATTTTGTATCCTGTCCGATCGAGGCACTGGGACAGACAATGGCACCATACGTTGGACAAAATATGGGAGCCGGCAAACCGAAGCGTATTGGTAAGGGACTTTTGGCAGCCTCTGTCATGGGATTTGGGGTGTCTGCAGTACTGTTTGTCATTGTTTTATTGTTTGGAAAGCCGATGACGTTATTATTTCTTAGTGCAAAGGAAGTGAAAGCCGTAAAATATGCGTATCAGTATATGATCGTAACAACAGCCGGATATTCTTTGCTTACTTTAGTGAATACAGTTCGTTTTACGATACAGGGAATGGGGTATTCGGCGATCGCTATATTGGCCGGGGTGTTTGAAATGGCGGCAAGAACCTTGGCTGGTACGCTTGTAGTAAGTATGATCGGGTTTATGGGTGTTTGTATGGCAAATGATCTCGCATGGATTTTTGCAGATGCTTTCCTTATTCCGGTATTTTTTGTATTATATAGAAGAGCTAAGAAACAATATCAATGATCTGCTTATATCATAAGAAGCAGACGGATGATCTGCTGCATCTGGATGAGAGAAGAATGTGTCAATGACAGGTGTATTAAGGGGAGGAGAGAAGGTTATGCTGATTAAATTATATTTACAGGAGGCTGTTCAAAGAGCGTTTCTTGTTGCGGTTGTTTATATCGTATTAAAAGGAATTTATTTGGCAATGATGAAAAAGGAAGTGCATATCGGCAAAGAAATATTGTATTGTGTTACATTGACTTATATGGTTACTTTATTGGGCTATACTATGTTGCCAAACATGCATATGGGAATAGAATCCAGTGGGAAATTTTATTTTATTTGTGATAGGTGGGGAAATGGTAGGATTAATTTCATACCCTTTAAAACTATAGGTACGTTTTTGTTTCAATCAGAAAATGCCAATGTATCTCATTGGAAGGATGTTTCAGACTTAAATCTGCTGAAGATGCGAAGTCCATGAAGAAGGATTTGGTGAAACTGATAAAAAAGAGTAGTGTAGATATTTTGTATTTGGGATTGGGAGCTTCTGCGCTTTGCTTTGTGACATGGAATTTTGCAGTAAAAGAGTTGGGCGCAGTAAAGACAAGCGTTTATATCTATATGGTTCCGGTGATAACGGTCATTACTTCTGTACTAATTTTACATGAGAAACTGACCTTATTAGCCGGAATAGGAACGGTACTTACTTTGATAGGATTATTTCTGTCGGAGTATAAGCCGGAAAGAAATAGGACTAAAAATGGATTTACAAAATGAAAAGTGCGTCAAATGGATTGCATATAAATGGGGTATTCTCTTGTCTTCACATAGAAAAAGTGACCGGTGCCGATAAAAAAATCTTGAAATCAACATAATCTGCGATATAATAAAACTGGTATGATACAGTAAACAGAAATAATTATTTGTTGTACGCAAGGTTATGAAGGTATAGGAAAATTTATAAGGAGAACGAGGAGGAAAAATATGACAGAAAATCAATATCAGAGAGCAAACAGGATGGTACTGATCACGATTCTGATAGTATTTGGGTTTATTGCAGTAACAGTCTTAGCGGCATTAGGAGTTTCAAAGGGAGAACAGCCAGGCAGGATTATAATACAGTTTATCACAGCGTTGGTTGTTATGACTGCATCAATCGCAGCATACATAATGAAAAAGAAAACACATATATGTGAGGTTCTATTATCAGTAAATATAGCGATTGGATATGTTGTTGTTGTATTACTGAATTCTACGGATACCGTGTGGACATATGGAATTCCGATGATTATTTCCGTTATGGTTTATCTTAATAAAAGATTGATGTATTGTGCCAATGGTTTAGTTATATTAGCAAATATTGCGCGATTAATAAAGGATTTTGACAGTAGTAATTCGGAACTGTTATCAAGCAGGATATTAGCTATCCTTGTAATCATTCTTGTGACGATCATATCGATCAATATAGCGAATATATTGATTCAGTATTTTGGCGAGAAGGTATCCCAGATTGAGGAGGCGGCTGCAAAACAGAATGAAAGCAATACGAAAATGGTTGCTATTGCGGATAATATTTCTGACGAGTTTGAAAAAGCGATGACTATGCTGAATGAACTTGAGAAAAGTATAGATATCAGCCACAGCTCTATGGGGGATATCGCAGACAGCACGGAAAGTACGGCAGAGGCAATCCAGAGACAGGCGGTTATGTGTTCTGAGATTCAGGAAAGCACGGATATGGCGGAAAAAGAAATTAATCAGATGATAAGTGCATCTGATAAGACAGATGAATCGGTAAATAACAGCAAGGTGGTTGTTGGTCAATTAAAAGAACAGGCACAGAATGTACAGGACGCAAGTAATATCATTGTTGATGTAATAAGTGGTCTTACAGAGAAGGTTAATGATGTACAGAATTTTGTTGGTGATATCGTTAATATATCCGCAAGGACAAATCTTCTTGCACTGAATGCGTCGATTGAGGCAGCCCGCGCAGGAGAAGCGGGAAAGGGGTTTGCGGTCGTTGCGGAGGAAATCCGTCAGCTTTCGGAACAGACCAAGAAGGCTTCTGAAAGTATTACAAATATCATACAGAAGCTGAACGAAGATACCCAAAAAGCGAACGAGAGTATCAATGAATCTGTGTTATCCGTTGATAAACAGAACACACTTATTGATGAAACAGAAAAAACATTTGTTGAAGTAGGCAATACAATGGATGTGCTGATGTCAAGCATACATGTTGCAGAGCAGAGCATCAATAAAATACTTGATTCAACGTCAGTGATATCGGATAATATATCACATCTGTCGGCAACAGGAGAAGAGGTTGCGGCTGCATCTGCGGAGGGCATCAAGGTATCAGATTCCACGGTAGAGGGCATGAAGGATTGTAAAATAATACTCAACAATATATATGAGCATGCCAATGAATTAAAAGCTTCTGTTGAGACGAAGGATATTTATTAGAGAGAAAATATGCTGTACTCCCTTCGAAAGACCCATCTATTCTTGAACAATATTACAATGCTTCCATTCCGGAATTTAAACGATTCAATATTGTAGAAAATGAGATAGAATGGAACAATGGAGAAAACGGGCAGGACAAACAAGGTCGTAAAAAAGCTTCAAGTGATTGAGGCTGTTGCATCAGGAAGAAGATAAAAATGCCTGAATTAAGTAAAAGAGTACAAACCTTTACGGATTCTGTAATCCATCGAACCCGTGCGGAAAAGTTTTTCGCAGGGATGAGCTGATGGCAATCGGTGAACTGGCAGTCAGATATGATGCATTTGTTGTGACGGATGAAGTGTATGAACATATTATTTTCTAAAGGGACTGGATAAAATTGGTCTGAAGCATAATGTACCACAGGGAACGTATTTTGTGCTGATCGATATATCAGACTTTTTGGAACTTCCGCAGTTTCATGGATTCTCAGATCTGGAATTTTGTGAATGGATGATCAAAAATATTGGCGTGGCAGCAGTTCCAGGCTCTAGCTTTTTCAAAGAGGATGTCAATCATCTGATCCGGCTGCATTTTGCACGGGAAAAGAAAACTCTGGACGAAGCTTTGTGTCGTCTGGAAAAAATGAAGGAATGTTTTCGTTCATATTAAGAGTGCCCGGTTAGCGTAATTAGGTTTTCGGAAAATTAAATATTGAAAAGGGCAGTTCCTTTGTATAAAGTTTTAAGTGACGAAACAAAAAACGCAAAGGAGAACTGCCCCATGTATAACAGTATAATCGAATTTATCGAAAAAGACACTACTAAAATTGAAAAATTTATCAAAAAATCATTATTATCCGGAAATATGATGCGTTTTGAGGAGGAACTGCTTGAAAATGTAATTGATCTGTTGGAGTATCAGCACAAAAAGGAGCAGATGCAAAAAAGGATCAAGAAACAGGATGAGCTGGTAAGAGAAGTCAAAAGGAATCACAGGATCAGTGGCGAAGAAACCTTACGAAAAGAGATACCGGGACTGGAAAGAGCCAGCTTCCGGGAAGGAAAGATTGAAGAAAAGATTGAAGGAAAAGTTGAGATTTTATATGAGGAACTTCATATGACTGTAGCGGAGATCGCGGAGAAATTAGTTATTTCAGAAGAGGAGGTGCAAAAAATTGTAGATGCCTCCAAGTAGTGTTTTATTAAAAATGTGGTTATAATAACGTAATAAAGAAAAAAGAATGGAGGAAAAAGCGATGAGTATGATCAAAAACATGGACAAGGCACAGGTAATGGTACTGAAAGAACAGGTGTCCTATCAGGCAGGACAGGTAGTCAGCAAGACGCTTGCACAGAACGATGCGCTTAGTGTAACATTGTTTGCCTTTGATAAGGACGAGGAGATTAGTACCCATGAATCCGGCGGAGATGGGTTTGTAACCTGTTTGGATGGAGTTGGAAAAATTACGATTGATGGTGTGGAATATGAGCTGCACGAAGGAGAGTCGATCGTAATGCCCGCAAAACATCCACATGCGGTATACGGCAAAGAGCAGTTTAAGATGTTGTTAGTAGTGGTATTTTAGTATTGTCTCAAGAGGATGGCAAAGATTTAGACAAAATGCTCCCAAAAGATGGGAGCATTTTGTCTATTCCTGAAGATATTCTTCTAACGTAATTTTTTCACGCATGATCTTTTTGGCGGCTTTTTTGCCAACATAGCGAAAATGCCAAGATTCGTACATATAGCCGGTAACTTTTTCTTTATGCTTTGGATAACGGAGAATAAAGCCGTAATTGGCACAGTGTTTGCGCAGCCATTGATTTTCCGGGGTTTGTGCCTGCCCATTGTCAAGCTGCAGATGATCGGAAGCGGTGATATCCACGCACAGTCCGGTTTCATGTTCGCTATAATCGGCAGGTGCAACGCTTCGCAAAGCATCTTTTTTAGCGGAACGATAACTCATTCCGGCACGCTCATTTTTGCGGATTTCCTCGGAAAGGAGTATTGTTTGTTTTTGACGGGTACGATAACCGCTTACGACATTGATAGAATAATTAGGATTAGCGGCTTCACAGTCAAACCACATATCACGAAGATGCGGATATATCACTTTGGCAACCTGAATACCATTTTTTAATGTTTTGAGTTGGACCGAGTAGCCCTTTGGTAATGCATGATCTTTGTTCACTAAGATCAGAGTTTGCTTGTGGTTGAGATTTGTGTGGTATTTATGGCTATGCGCGGTCTGCGGTTGATCTGTTCCCTGAAAATGATAAGCAGCGCCTTCCGTAGATCCGGCAGATGCGTGATCTTCCTTGATCACCAACAATATTCCTCCCCCTAAAATAGTAACCAGCACTAATAGTGCTGCAAATAACCCGATCAAATGACTTCTTTTATACCTCATCTTATAAATTCCTCCTTGCCTGATCCTGTTTTATATTCTTATTAAAACAAAAGATTGCATCCGATTTTGCAAGAAAAGGTATCTAAGTTGTATCATCACAAATTCGCAACGCAAGGGAGTTATCATCCCATCCCATTAACCATCGACCATCTGTGATGTACCATTAGAAGTCATAAAATCAGAATAAAAGTTACCGAAAGAGAATGTGAGATAATTCTCAATACCCGCATAGTTTTGCGAGGTTATGATGGTAACCGGGATGTTGTATTTGTAAGATTTTATTGTAAAATAGTAGTGGGCTTCCTTATAGTCATCTTCACTGGAATACTGTGCGGAAGCATCACGATTTATCGAAGCACCATAGTATTTTAGAAGACGTTTAGCGTAGCGGTCAATTTTTTCGGACAAAAGAGATTTTTTGCTTTCTCCCATAGGTGTTGCTTGATACTTCATTTGACTGTCGTTTCCTTGTAAAATGTGGGAGGTAGCCACGTGTCCCGTTAATGGGACTGCATTATACTGTGTCGGATCGGACTTTGTCAAAATCTTTTTTATAGGTATGTTTCCCATTGATACATAGTAGATTTTTTCCTGCTCTACATCAAAACGCAAAGAATAAGATTGCTTGTTAGATTCTTTCAAGAAAGAAAGTTCCCAAACACAGAAACTGTCCGTTTCTAAATAATTACGGATGGATAAATAAGTGGCGGATTGAAACATATTTTCCAGATCTTTCACCGTTAGATCGTCGGGAATAAGGTGAAAGGAGTAAAGTTTATGAAGTTGTTTTTGCAGTTTCTCAAAAAATGACTCATCATATTCTGTCAAAGTTTCTGCCTTTGCCGTTGTCAAAATTTCCGAGACAGCGATCGTTTCGGATGAAAAAATAGCGAGACGCTCTTTGTAAGACAGATTGACTTTGGTGGGTGTAGTCTGAGTGGAACCATGTGAAACCGTAATGGTATTGGTCGTTTTTTGGTCAGTCAGGTGATTCGTGATCTCAGGAATGATTTCTGCAGTAATAAAAAATGCAGCCACCAGTAAAAAGGTTAATACAATTCGCAACTGTTTTTTCATATGCTACTCCTTTCCGGTTTGCGGGATGGTAATAGTGATCGTTGTACCGACATGAAGTTCACTTTCGATATGCCACTGCGCATGATGAAGGCGCAGGATCTCATAACAAAGCGACATACCAAGCCCGGCTCCACCCTCTTTGCGGGAGCGGGATTTATCTACCATATAAAAAGGTTTGGTGATTTTGTCGATTTCATCTGCAGGAATTCCTTTGCCGGTATCCTGTACGCTGATGCAGTAATAGTCATTGTCGGAATAACCAAGCACAGTGATCGTATCGCCAGACGAGGAAGCCTTTCTGGCGTTGTCGATCAGATTGATAAGCAGTGATAAGAGTAGATCTTTGTCGCCATATAGCGTTGCAGGAGCGAGATGCATTGATAACATCACGTCTTTGGCTGCAAGATTTTGTTTCATCATTGGAACGATTGCATCGGTAAGTTCTGACGATGAAACCGGTGCGAAGGTAAGCTCCTGCTGTTGCAGAACAAATAGATCCAACAGTTTGTATGACAAGGATTCCAAGCGTTTTCCCTGTGAAAAGATATAGTCTGCCGCCTGCCACTTTTCTTCCTGCGACAGATCCATCGTGCGTAATAACTCGGCATAGCCGATAATGGAAGTGAGCGGCGTTTTTAATTCGTGTGCAAACGCTGCCGTAAATGCTTCTTGATTTTTGGCGTGCATGGATATCTCATCAATTTTTTCTTGCAGACTATCAGCCATGCGATTAAAATCAGCCGCCAGAGTAGCAATTTCATCCTGTCCATGAACTTGGACACGACTATTCAAATCGCCATCTGCGAAACTGCGCGTGGAAGCCGAAAGGACACGCACGCGATATGTCAAAAAATATGACAAAGCCAGAGAAAGGATCATGCAGGACACCAATATGATAAACATGATATAGTGGTACATGCGAGTCATTTCCTGACGCTGCAAATAAATGTTATTGATATTTGTAACAGTTTCTACGTAATAACCTTTCAGATCGCTTGGTAATATCGTATAGCTTACGATACGTAAATAATACGTATCTTTACTTTTATATATTTCGCGTGCGGACTTGTTTTTCCCTGCTTTAGCAAAGAGGACATCGTTGTTCTGCGGTTTTCCGGAGGAGTAAACAACGCTTCGCCGGTCATCATATATTGTGAAAAAATCGGAATCCCCTCCAAAACTTACCGCAAAGGATGAACAGATCTCTTTCATGGCATTTTTATGCTTGGTAAAATAGTCTGCGGGCATAGAGCCGACAATATTGCCTAGAGACATGCGGACCATTTCGTTTTTGCTGTTGCCGGACTCAATCTCTCGATGATAGGAAGCTCGAAAGGACGCAGAAATCATCCAGGTTCCGCAAATACTAAAAGCAGTTGCGATCAAGATAAAAAAACTGATAAAAATTTTCCAATAAAATTTCATATTGTTTTATGCTCCCTCCATGTTGACATTAAACCGTCACCTGTCATCCTGATGATCGTTTTACACTTCCGCAATGTCAACTTCAAGTTGCCACCTGTCTTGTAACTTTGCAGAAGAATTTTGATAATCGTTTTATATTCCCGCAATGTCAACTTCAAGTCGATACCCTACTTTATATACGGTTTTTATTTTATCTTCCCAGTGTAGTTTTTTGCGCAGCCGCTGTATATGGAGATCTACAGTACGACCGTCACCCATATATTCATTCTGCCAAATGTTCTCATAAATAGTTTCACGATATAATGCGATATTTTTATTGCGCACTAAGAAGAGAAGCAGCTCAAACTCCTTGAGTGTCAGCATGATCTGCTTCCCTTGTTTGGTTACGGTACGTGATGGAACGTCGATGACAGTATCAAAAATCGTGATCCTCTCCTCACTTTTGTGATAACGTCTCAGAACGGTTTCTACACGTGCTAACAATTCCATCATTTCAAATGGTTTTGTAATGTAGTCATCCGCTCCTGCCCTCAAACCTTTCACTTTGTCATCTAACGTGCCCATCGCCGTAATAAAAATGACCGGCATTTGTGTCGTCTTGATATAGTCAAGCAATTCATAGCCGTCAATGCCCGGCAGCATGATATCCAGCAAAATGAGGTCGTAACTGTTTTCTGCAATCAGGTCTGCAGCAGTTTCGCCATCAAATGCCTGTTCACATATGTAACCGGTTTTGCAGAGACTCATACGAATCAGATTCGAAATAGCCTCTTCATCTTCTACAATCAATATTTTAGTCATAGCTTTGTCCAATATCTGTCACGGTTATTATATACGGCCTGTCCCCTATCAGGCGTATTATAACCGGAAGTCCTCTCGTGCTTACACAGTTGTGTGTGGAAATTTCCATAACTTCAACACACGTTTACTATACCGACCTTATGTATCTAAAATGTATCATAAATCTGACAAATCATATGACCGGTGATTTCTTATTTGTTGTATTAGCATCTAGATAGCAGTATAACCTCTAAAGGATTATACTGTCAAAAGGAAAGATGGCAAAGTCCCTTTCATAAATGATGAACACCCTAATCTTTTAAAAATAAAATTAGAAAATGGTGTAACATTTCGATGACTCATCTGTTATATTGGTAGATAGCACGAAAAATCGCCATCTGTAGCAACGTGCGAGATGAGGAAAGGAGGGGGAGCTTGACAAAGTGGATAAACAGCTTTTAGAAAAGTTGTACGATGCATATTATCAGGAAATATATTTGTATGTATATGCATTGTGCAAAAATCATGAGTGGGCGGCGGATCTGACGCAGGAAACATTTCTGAAAGCACTGCTTTCGCTGGATCAAAGTCATACCAACATGCGGGCATGGTTATATACGGTGGCGCGCAACCTGTATTATAATGAAGTGTCCAAAAACAGACGAGTCATGTATGTGGACGAGTATGAGAACGAAACGGAAGATAGGGCAAATATACCATTAGAAAATATTCTGTCGAAAGAAAGAAATCGCTTGTTGTATCATGCGATTGAGCATTTGCCGGAGCGGCAGCGAGAGATTGTTATGATGCAGTATTTTGGAGGATTGGGACAAAAAGAAATTGCTAAGGTGCTTCACATGACACCGGAAAATGTAAGGGTGTCGGCACATCGTGCTAAGAAGCAGATGAAAAATTATATGGAGGGACAGGGTTATGAACTATAGGGAATTATTGCAAAAATATAAGGCAGGGGAATTGCCGGAAGAACAGCGCAAGCAGGTACGCCAAGACATTGAGAAACAGGATGCGATCAGCGAGTATTTGTTTGATAATGAGGAGATGGAGTTTGAGGAACAGGTAGAACAGGACGGGGGTCAAACTACCGAAAGTACAGATGGAAGTGTGCCGAAAGACGGACAAAACGTCAATATTGTGGGTGCTGCGGTGCCAAAAGGCGGACAGAGAACTAATGTCATGGAGGGCGCAGTGCCAAAAGGCGGGCAGAGAACTAATGTTATTGGAGGCGCAGTGCCAAAAGACGGACAGGAGGCAGAGTTTACTAAGCTGATCAGGCGGGCAATACGCCGCACATTTATTAAGTATGGTGTTATTACCGGAGTGATCGTTATAGGAATTGTATGTTTCTTGGTGTTTGCACTTCCAAAGATCCAGGATGCCATGTATTATGATCCAAATAAAATTGTCGGCACAGAAGAGGGAAATAAAACCAATCAATTGTCCTTGGACATGTCCGTGTATTCAGAGTTGTTTTTGCCGGAGAACTATCGCGATTCTGCGGCCGCAACAGGAAGCGGCTATGGTAATTATGACATCGTGATCAACCAGACGAGCTCCCACAATGGCATTTTTGAGTACGTGGGAGGAAGGATCACGAAAAATGATATGGTTCTGTATAATCCCAATATTGTACAAAAACCATTCTCAAATGTTTTTTATCCACCAAGCGAGATGACGACAGCCAGTGCGGCGACGCCGGAAGGGATTGCCGGAACGAAGAAAGAAGCATTTGATGAGCTGTCTAAGTTGGAGGATGAAAAAATGTACCATGCCTATGTCAGCTTGGATAAAGTATATTCATTTCCTGAATTCAAAGCATTGGCGGAAAAGAATGATCTTGAGCCGACCTGGTGTGCGATCAGTGTAAAAAATAAATACCAAACGGAAAGCAAATATACAACGTACAATACAGGAAATATAGGGTTTCGTATGTACACCAGTTGCAGCAGTCTTGCCTTTGACCAAAAAAAGTATCCGCTGCTGACGGCATTTTCACTTGCTGAGCAGGAATCCGCCAAGAAAAATGTTTTGGAGGAAAAAGATGTTACCAAACACATGACAAGTATGTTACAATATTTGCAAGATAACGATGACATTGTGAAAATGATCGAGAACGATCAGGGCACTGGGAAAACGGATTATGCTTCGATGATTGATAGTATTCAGAAAGATGGTTTGTATATTTATGGATATTATGTGGAAGATATCGGTAAGGAACTGAAGAAGTTAAAAGATATTGGCAATGTATCATATGTGTACACGACCGAAATGAAATAATGAGCCTCAGTGTGCAATTATTAGAATATAAAGAGGTTGACTATGGAAAAAAGAGCACAGGGAATGTCATTACAGCAGAGAAAAGACGATTTACCGGAGATATTGCGGCGTTTTGAACAGGAAAATATGCAGAAAGTGGCAGCAGAGAAGAATCGCTGCCATTTCCATCTTATGGCACCGGTAGGATGGTTAAACGATCCTAATGGACTGTCCTATTTTGGGGACAGGTATCATGTGTTTTTTCAATATTCTCCGTTTGCAGTGAATGGCGGAATGAAACTGTGGGGACATTATACAAGCAAGGATTTAGTGCAGTATAAATATGAGGGAGCACCATTTTTGCCGGATGAAACCTATGATAAAGATGGTGTATTTTCCGGTTCAGCCATTGTATGGAAGGACAAGATGTATTTGTTTTATACCGGAAATGTGGAGGAAGAGGGAGATCATGATTATATCCATTCCGGCCGTGGAGCGAATGTGATCCGCGTGATATCTGAGGATGGGGAACACTTCTCTGCCAAACAATGTATTTTGACGAATGCGGATTATCCGGCAGAATGTACGAATCAGGTTCGCGATCCAAAGTTGTTTCAGATGGCTGACGGTACATTTCGAATGGTGTTAGGGGCATGGCTGCAGGATGATAAGGGAGCGGTGTTGCTTTATTCGTCAACAGATTTGGAGCA
>ERZ826764.2044-NODE-2044-length-20857-cov-3.133208_pt1 | contig 20857 bp, 11 predicted proteins | sample MGYA00519870_ERZ826764 | MGnify/ENA primary metagenome ERZ826764 (study PRJEB31778, sample SAMEA3449239) | human gut metagenome | biome: human gut; feature: human-associated habitat; material: faeces | place: United Kingdom | collected 2010/2012 ...
CCGATGTGATTCCCGATGTAGCCAAGCTGCTTGAGCTGACCGAGGGCGACGAAAAGACCGGTGTTCAGATCGTTGTCCGCGCGCTCGAAGAGCCTGTCCGCCAGATCGCCGAGAACGCAGGTTTCGAGGGCAGCGTTGTCATTGAGAAGGTAAAGGATGCCAAGAAAGGTGTCGGTTTTGACGCTTACGACGAAACCTACGGCGATATGATCAAGAAGGGTATCGTCGACCCGACAAAGGTTACCCGTTCTGCACTTCAGAACGCGGCCTCCATCGCTTCGATGGTCCTGACCACCGACGCGCTCGTTGCCGATAAGAAGGAGGATGCTGCGGCTGCCAACGCTGCTGCGGCCGCTTCGATGGGCGGTATGGGCGGCGGGATGTATTAAATCGTCGGCCTTGTTTTGCGGGCGGCACAGAATTGTGCCGCCCGTTTTTTGTTTTTGAAGCTCCTGCAAACAGGGCCGCTAAATTTTTTGAAGAAATTCTTCGCTTTGTCTTGCAAAATATGCCTAAGTGTGGTACTATGCTAAATACAAACCGAACAAAAACGCCGAAACGGGTGTTTTTTGGAAAGGGAGGAACAGTATGGAAACACGAAATCGCTATTACACACCGTATACCTACAAAAAAGTGGAGGAAAATTATTTTTCTTCCGACGCGCCGGATTATAAACAGGTTCAGAACCTGCTCGCCGGCAAGGGACAGGCCATTCTTGCTTACGGCAGCATGAAGGACGTCGATATGACGCCGCAGTTCAATACGCCGGATACCGAATCCCGCCTGACCGACGGCGTCCTCGCGCAGAAGGCAACCTACTCCGATCCTGCTTGGGTACGCTTCACGCGTGGCGTGGCCCGCAGCATTCTCTTCGACATCGGCGCCATTGCAGCGCTGCAGGAGGTTCGTATCCGTCTGCTGAAGGAGAAGGAAACGGCTGTACGTCTGCCGAACAACGTCTCGTTCTCTGCCTCGGTCAACGGTGTGGACTTTGAAAATGTTGCCCTTATTGACCGTTTTCACTCTGAGTCGGACGCCGACATTGTCGCCGTTTCCGCGAAAATCGAGCCGGCTGTCAAGGCACGCTTTCTGCGCGTGACCTTCTGCTGCCCGGTGCATATCTATATCGATCAGATCGAAGCCATCGGTACCAAGGATGCGTCCGGTGCGCGTGACATCGTTCCCGACCGTTATGATGCGGATATCTATCCCGACCGCTATTGCTCCGCCGATCAGCTCGGCGGCGCGAAGGATGTTGTTCTGGCTTATTTCTGCCACGAGAATCAGACGCCGCTTGAAGTGGAGCATCTGCTGCCCTATGTTGGCTATATGAAGGACGGCAAGATCGTAGATACCCTCTTTGATGGTTTTCTTTTCCTGCCGTTTGTCGCTTTCCTGTATCAGGGCTATAAGAAGAAGCCTCTGGACAAATCGCAGTGGCAGTATTATATGGACACGCAGTTCCTGCCCGGTAAGAACCTCGACGCGCTTGAAGAGGCAGCAGAACAGGTCAAGCAGGCGCTCGGCCTTCCGGAGCTGAAGCTGAAGGTATTCTTCTCTATTCTGTATCCTGTTGTCGAGCAGCGCGCGTTTGGTGAGATTGACGGGAAAATGCGTGACTTCACCGTGCTGGAGGATCGTATCGCTGCGCTGAAGTGGCTCGTGGATGAGCAGGAACGCCGCTTCTGCGAGAAGAAATATAAGAATTTGCAGCTCTCCGGCTATTACTGGTTTACTGAGGAAATCGATTACGAGGACAGCCAGCTTCTGGAGATGATCCGCTTTACGACCGATTATATCCGTTCGAAGAAGATGATCACGACATGGATTCCGTATTATCTTGCTTCCGGCTATAACGATTGGCGCCGGCTGGGCTTCGATATGGCCTGCTATCAGCCGAACTATGCGTTCCGGCAGGATATCCCCGAGGAGCGTCTCTATGACGCTGCCGATACCGCAAAGCTGCTTGGTATGTGCATCGAGCTGGAGATCGGCGGCTTGGAACGCTGGAACGTGGAGCATACGCGCAATTACTACGCCGTCGGCGCGCAGACCCGTTATATGCAGGACGCAGCGCATATGTACTATCTCGGCGGCCTCAAGGATGTTATGCTGCGCTCCTGCCATTCTGAGGACCCCTATTTCCGCTCGATGTATGATGATACTTATCGCTTCATCAAAGGCACGTATCCGCCGGATGCGCTTGGGGAACCTGCACAGGTCAAACCGCAGTAACAGAAACGGTCGCCGTATAGGATTCGGAGTCTGCGCAGAAGGAAAAATGCATTATGAAATGGGCCCAATGCCGGTTTTGGAGGCATTGGGCCCATTGCGTTCAAAGCCGCTGTGACAAGCGACGATAACGTGCATAAAGAAGAGAGTCGTATGATGTCCGTGTCGGCATTCGCGCATCCTGACGTCACTTTTGGCGGTGTATAGGCTGTAAATACGCAGCTTATACGAAAGCGTTTAACAGACAGGAGTTCCTTATAGAATGAAGGGAAATTGATTTTTCAAGTCCTTTGGATGCGCAGGCTGCGGGCCTTACCGTGGCGGATGTTTGCTTTCACGGTGATAACGAAGATATCCTTGCCGGCTTGAAACATTTTGCGGCGGGTCAGGAGGTCTTCTTTCCCCGGCCGCAGTCCGCTCCTTTTTTCCATATAATGTCTGCCGGACAGAGTTGCTCTGCGGCTTGTTCGTCCGCCAAAGGCGGGCGGACAGCTTGTCGATAAAGCACAATTGGGACTGTTCCCCAAACTTCATTCAGGGAACATTTTGAGAAAAGTTCCGGAGAATTTTCACATAAAAGCTGCTCGAAGCCTTTTGTGAACCTCAAAAACTTTTGGGAAAGGGGATTTTCAAGGGCGGTAGCCCTTGAGCGGAATGTAAGAAGGAGTCACGCGAAGCCTTTTTCGACAGTCTGATACAGTCATGAATCCATACGATCCGTATTGTATGGCGCACCGTGCAATGCGGGTGGTAAAAAGGATTTTGCGCATTATATACAGCATGACCGTCTCCGAAGGACAGTTTCAGGTGAGTGTTCCGTTCTCGTATTGACGGCCCGACGCATCGACCGGGCTGCCGAAGTCATACAAAAAGCTCTTCATTGCAATCGGCGATATGCCGTTGCCGATGGCCGTCGCCGTGGCCGAGATCACGTTGCGCAGACAGCGTTCGTCGACTTCCCGTACCTCTGCGATGTCTCCGCATTGGACGGTCGGGCATTCTGTCGGACTGATCGTGCAGCCGGCCGCCAGCAGGTATTGTCCGAAGGAATCCAGCACCGACGACATCGTTCCCGTGCCACCGTCTGCCGCGCGGACGTAACGTGGGTATTGTCCAAGCGCGACGTAAAAGCGTTCGTTTTCTTCAGAGATGTATTTCAGTACCGTACTGCGGCTTTTGCTGCGCAAATCGTCCTCGATATACAGTCCCAGTGCGCCGCCTTTTTCGGACAGCTTTGCACAGAGCTCGGCATTTTCTTCCGCCCAGTCGGGCGTGATGAAATAGGTCGGCGATACGCCGAAATCGCCGCAGAGATTCGCAAGCGCTTCGAGATCCGTCGTTTTTTCGTCGCCGGTGACAACGACGGTCATTGCAAAGATTTTTTCGTCCGTGCGGATGGACTTGATTGTCTCCGCTTCGCTCTGGTCGCTGCTTCCGTTGCGGGCACGTGCGAATACGACGGCCGCACACAGCAAAAACGTCAGCAGCAAAAGCCGCATGACACGCTTGTCGCGGCGGCGCACCCAGATTCGCAGAGCGATGATGCGCGCCTTCGTTTTCCCTGTCAATGTAGGTTCCTCTTTTCCGCTGTGATGCAGTCTTCAATGATGTATATTCAAACGCGCATCCCGAATATGCCTGCGTACAGGCTTTGGGATGCGCGTTTGGTGTTTGTATTCGGGTTGTTTCTTCACAATCTGTATTCGTCCGGTACGATCGACGGGCCGGAGACTGCGTCCGCCGCCGCCTGTTTGAGAATCGCGGCTTCTTCGGGTTCCACGCCCGCCGGCGTATAGGGAACGGACAGCGGGGAAACGCCGTAGAGCACTGCAAAATGGCAGAGCGCCGCCAGGTAGCTGCCGGACAGGGTGGGATGGGAGTTGTCCTCGGTGTACAGCACGACCTCGGGGTGATTTGTGTTTACATCATAAAACGCCGTGCCGACAGGGGAGAGCAGACAGCCCTGCTCGGCCGCGATCTTTTCGTAGGCTGCCGCGAGCCGCAGCGTCATCTCCCGGTTTGTCCAGCCATGCTCGGCGAGCGTCTCGCAGGGCTCCTTCCGTCCCCACGTCTGATACAGCAGGATGCGCAGGACTCCGTTCCGGCGCAGCTTGCCGCACAGCATTTGTACGGCGGAAAAGAAAGGCGTTTTATCTTCCAGCGCCGGACGGATGCTGTATTCCTGCAAGACGGCCGCGTCAAAGTGCTCGTTTCCCAGCAACGCTTCGGTCATGGCGCCGCATTCGTCGTTCGGGTCGGCGTGCCACTCCAGCTTGTGACCGCCTTTGGTCACCGAACGGATCTCAACGTTGTACCCGTATGCGCGTGCAATCCGGCCAAACAGCTCTGGAAGGTCGTTGCAGTAGGTGTAGCTGTTGCCAATGAATAAGACGCGGTGCGGTATATTTACAGGGCGTCGGTCCATGCTTTGATCCTCTCTTTCATTTCAGTTATGCCGAGGATGCCGTAGGCAAAGCCTTTTTTTACCAGCTGGGCGGGTAAAAATTCGTCGTATTTTTCAAATAGCGGAATTTCCTTGGGATAAACCAGTTCCAACGGGTCGAACGGTTTTTCCGCTTCCTCGGCCAGCACACGGAAAAAGGTATCGCGGTCGGCCTGCATCGTGAATTGAATGAAGTAAGGCCGCGAGGAATCCAGCCCCCGTAGCCCTAACAGCGGTGCGCAGCGCAACTTCAGGAAACGTTCCAGCGCCAAAAAGGCATATGTACCCAGCCACGGCAGCAGCACCCACATGTCGCCGCCGAGGTTCAGCAGCGGCTCGCGGCCGATTCCCGCGTTGCGCGCCGTGTGCCGCGCCTGCGCCAGCCGCGAAACGGCATTCTGCATCAGATAAGGATAGCTCTTTTCCTCACAGAGCACCTGCCGCATCCGCTCGAGGATTTTCGTGTGGATATCACCCGGACATTGCCCGAAGTAGGCCGGCACCTTACCCTTGATCTCCTCGCAGTAGACCATATGGCGCTTGTGGTCGACCTCCTCCACAACCCAGACCTGCCCGGCAATGGCGATTTTCTCGCCGGCGGGCGGCGGCAGGCAGATTGTGCCCAGCTCGTGCGAGCGGCAGCGGACGGTGTATTCTTCGTTCTCCTGAAACACCGCGTAGAATTTGTAAGAGGACGTCAGCCGCTCGCCCGCCAGTCCGATGATCAGCCCACCCGTCTCGGTGCGCTGGATGTGTTCGGTTTCGAGCAGATGCCGCAGCAGTAGCCTGAAGTCGTCCTGCGTGACGCGGTGGAAATAGCTCAGCGAAAGCACCCGAGAGGCCAGCGCCGCCGGGGTCATCTCCCCGCAGGAGGCCAGCGTGCACATCGTCTGGTGGTACAGCAGGCTGTAGGGAAGCCGGTCGAGCTTGGGAGGCTCCACCCAGCGCTCCTCCAGGTACACCTGCACAAGTGCAATGCCCTGTAAGAGCTTCCACGGGATCGTCGTCGGCAGCATCGCGCGCGGCTCGGGCTGTTCTTCACGCATTACGAACCACATCTCTGGCGGCAGATCGCGCCGCCCCGTCCGGCCCATCCGCTGCAGGAAGGAGGAGACTGTAAACGGCGCGTCGATCTGGAACGCACGCTCCAGCCGCCCGATATCGATACCCAGCTCGAGCGTTGCGGTCGTCACCGTCGTCCGGAACTGCTCGTCGTCCTTCATTACCGCCTCGGCCGTCTCGCGGTAGGCGGCGGACAGGTTGCCGTGGTGGATGAGAAAGCGGTCGGGTTCGTTCTTGACCTCACAGTATTGCCGCAGCGTCGTCGTCACGGCCTCGCATTCCTCACGGGAATTAACAAAAATCAGGCACTTTTTTCCGCGCGTGTGCTCGAAGATGTACCCCATCCCCGGATCGGCGTGGACGGGCGCTTCGTCGGTCGGCGCTTCCAGCGGCGGCAGCGCGTCGGATGGCGTTTCGCCGTCCTCGGCCGACTGCGGGCCGGTGATGTAAAAGTGCTCCATCGACAGCCGCCAGCGCGTGCCCTTGTTCTCCAGCTTCGGGATCACGGTCCCGCGGCCCGTCCCCGACGCAAGGAAGCGGCCCGTCCCCTCCGGGTCGCCGATCGTCGCCGAAAGACCGATGCGCCGCGGGTTTACGCCCGCCAGCCTGGACAGCCGCTCGATCAGGCAAAGCGTCTGACCGCCGCGGTCGCCCCGCATCAGCGCGTGCACCTCGTCGATGACGACGAAGCGCAGGTCGCCGAACAGCCGGACAATGTCCATGTGCTTGTGCAGCAGCAGCGCCTCGAGCGATTCGGGCGTGATCTGGAGGATGCCAGAGGGGTGCTTGAGCAGCTTGTTCTTGTGCGACTGCGCCACGTCGCCATGCCAGTGCCAGACCGGGATGTCCGCTTCGGCGCAGAGATCGTTCAGGCGGGAAAACTGGTCGTTGATCAGCGCCTTCAGCGGACCGATGTAAATCGCGCCCACCGAGCGCGGCGGGTCCTCCGAAAATAAGGTGAGGATGGGGAAGAAGGCTGCCTCCGTCTTTCCCGAAGCGGTCGAGGCGGAGAGCAGCACATTCTCGTCGGTGTTGAAAACGGCGTCGCCCGCCGCGACCTGGATGGCGCGCAGCGACTCCCAGCGGTTGCGGTAAATGAAGTCCTGTACAAACGGCGCATAGCGCTCGAAAATGCCCATTTCAGCCCGTCCTATAACTCAAATTCGGCGAAATTTTCGTCCGCCGGCTTTTCCCCGGCAAGCTGCGGCGCGGCGAACGCGAACGAATCGGAGTGCAGCAGCGCCTGTACATCCGTCTGCGGGTTCTGATAAACGATGTCCAGCAGTTCAATGAAATCGCGGATGACCTCGCGCGGGGTGATGTTGACATCCGCCCCGATCCGCCCGAATTCAATTTGAATGAATCCGACCATATCCGCCTCGTTCAGCTTCTGCTCATAGCCGAACAGCTCGGCATGGATTTCCGCCAGCTTCTCAGTCAGCACCAGCAGTTCCTCGTAGGTCAGCGGCGCCAGCCGGATCACCGGTGCCAGCAGGTCTTTCGCCGTCCCCTCGCGGCCGAAGCGTCCCTCCGCCAGCCGCGAGCGCAGCGCTTCATAGCTGTAAACACCGCGGCGCGTGTCCTCCATACACTGCGGCGTGCCGCACATAATGATGCCGAGGTTTCTTGCGCGTCCCTGCAGGGCGTCGTTGTACATCGTCAGCAGCTTTTCGTAGTTGTACTGCCGTGTGACGGCGTTGGGGATCTTGTAAATGTTGACCAGCTCGTCGATTAGGATCAGCAGCCCGCTGTAGCCCGCTTTTTGCAGGAACAGCGCGAACAGCTTGATGTATTCGAACCAGTCGTCGTCGGTGATGATGATGTTTACGCCCAGCTCGGCTTTGGCCTCGGTCTTGGTCGTATATTCGCCGCGGAACCATTTGACCACCTTCGCCTTGCCGTCGTCGTCGCCGGCGATGTATGCGCGGTAGTAGAGCGTCAGGAGTCTGGCGAAATCGAACCCGTGCACCATCTCGCTGAGCGCATTGATGACCTCCCGGATCTTCCGCTCGGTCAGCGCGGCGAGCGCGGGGTCGTCCAGCGCCAGTCCGCTTTCGGAGGCCGCCTCATTCTGCACGCCGCTCAGCCAGCGGTCGAGCACGAGCGTAAGCGCGCCACCCTCCGGCCGGGTTTTGGTCGACATGTTGCGGATGAGCTCCTTGTAGGTCGCAAGCCCCTGTCCCTTTGTGCCCTGTAAGCGGCGCTCGGGCGACAGGTCGGCGTCCACGACGACGAAGCCCTTGTCCATCACGTAGTTGCGGATCGTCTGCAGCAGGAAGCTCTTGCCGCTGCCGTATTTGCCCACGATGAAGCGGAAGGATGCCCCGCCCTCGGCGATGATGTCCACGTCGTGCAGCAGTGCGGCGATCTCGGCTTCCCGTCCGACGGTGATGTACGGCAGCCCGACGCGCGGCACCACGCCGCCCTTGAGCGAGTTGATAACCGTGGAAGCAATCCTCTTTGGAATTTTCATCACGCAAAGATTCCTTTCAGTTCTTCGATATAGTCCCCGACGAGGATCGGCGCATCCCCGTCAAATTCGATTATGGTGTCGCCGAACCGATCAAACAGCTTTTCGTTGATCGCGTCGGCCAGCAGCGAGGGCATCACATTTCCGGCCGCTTTTCGCCAGTCGCCGCCCTGCAGAAGGCAGGTGAGGAACGCGCGCTCGGTTCCGTCCAGAAGCGTGCCGTGGTCGGACGGTTCCTGCACGGTCGGGCCAGGACAGGCTTCCTCTGCCGGCTCGCGCTCGCTGTCGGTCATCAGCCTGTCCCGTGTGACCGCGGCGGCTTGCCGTATGCCGCTGAGCTTGGAAAAATCCAACTCAATGCGCGGCTTCGCGCGCTGCTTCTTTTCGTCAAGATACGCGTCGATCTCCTTTTCGATGATCGAAAGGATGATTTTCGGCGTTTCACCCGGCGCCAGCAGGTGCTTGTAGCCGTATTTCTGCCGCATCAGACAGTCGACGGCGCGCAGCAGCTCGCCCAGCTCCTTGCTTTTGCCGCGTGTCCCGTGGTATTTTTCGCTTGTCCATTGCCCGTAGATGCAGCGGTAACGATGGATGGGGTTGAGTTCATAGGTGTAAGATTCGTATTTCATCCGGTCGTAAAAAACAGCTGACGCAAACGGATGGTAGGTACAGGTGCAGATTTGCCCGAAGCATTTTTCAAACAGGCTCTTCTTCCGATGCGTTTCGTAATAAGCCGAGAGGGCGTCGTACACCCGGCAGACTACGTCCCGACAGTCGTCGGGATGCTCCCTGAAGAAGCGCGAATGCTCCGCCCGATAGGCCGACAGCCGGAGGAGCGCGTCGTACCGCTCGTTTTCGCCGCCGTTTTGCAGCGCCAGCAGCGCCTCGTCGTATTCGGTATCCGCAAGTCCCTGCAAGAACGACTTGTCCAGCCCGTAGTAGACTGCATAGTCGAAAAGCCAGACGCGCAGATAGCGGTCCAGTCCCGGCTCGAACGCGCGGTAGGTCTGCCAGAAGGCGTGCAGCGCCGCGAACCCTTCCTCGGGCGTTTCGCCGCAGACGCGGTTGAGCAGCTCGTAAACGTACACATATACGAAGGACAGCGAGGTCGGCTGCACGTCGCCGTGCCGCACTTTTGTTCGCCAGGAAAAATAACCGCGCAGCTGGCGCACGTCCATCGTTTCGTAGGTGGGAAAGTAACGCACGAATTGCCCCGTATAGCTGAAATCGTCCTCGTATCCGGCCATCATCACGGCCTGGTCGTAGAAGCGCTTCTCGGCGCTCTGGCGGTAAAAGGTAAAACTTTCCGCGAGCTTCTTCATCTGCCGGATCTCGTCCGGCACATAGCTGTCCAGACGGCTGGCCGGCCGTAAAATCGGTTCGTCGCGGTACACACCGGCTTCTGCTTCATCCCGCTGCAGCTTGGGATTGGCGAGGATCTGTTCGATCAACGCCTCGATTTCAATGTCCGCCGTTTCCGCGCACCGCCTTTCTCCGAATGTGCATTTTTTTCTGTGCAGCTCGGACAGTCCGCACAGCAATTTCATTATATCATAAAGAAAATCGTTTGTAAACCCGATAATCACGGTTGACAAAGGCAAACGGGAGGTCTATAATGAAAAAGCCTTGTTAAAGATCAGGCTTCAGAGAGGGAGAGGATTCTATTATGAAGGTGCTGTTGATTCTCAGCGACGGGATGCGGCCGGACGGCTTGGAGGGGCATCCTGCCGTCGCCCGTCTGATGCGGGAGGGCAGCTACAGCCTTCGCGCGCGGACCGTGATGCCGTCGGTCACGCTGCCCTGCCATATGTCGCTGTTCCACAGCGTGGATCCCGGCCGTCACGGGATTCTGACCAATACCTATGTGCCGCAGGTACGTCCCGTGGAGGGGCTGTTCGAGTGTCTGCATGCAAACGGGAATACGACTGCAATGTTTTATGACTGGGAAGAACTGCGTGATCTTGCGCGTCCCGGCGCGTTGACGCAGAGCGAACTGCTTTCGGGTCAGGCTTACGGCTACGAGCATACCGGCGCGCGTCTTTGCGAGGCGGCGAAAAGACGGCTGCGCGGCGGGGAAATCGATTTTGCGTTTCTTTATTTCGGCTGGCCGGACGCTGCGGGCCATGCCTGCGGTTGGCTGAGCGGCGAATATTTCCGCGCGGTCCGTTCCGTCTGTGATTGGGTCGGAGAGCTGGTCGACATCCTCGGGGATACATATACGATCCTCCTCACGGCCGACCACGGCGGACACGACCGCTGCCACGGGTTCGATTGCCCGGAGGATATGACCATCCCCGCCTTTTTCCGCGGAAAGCCGTTTGAGGCGGGAAGGGAACTGTCCGACGTGAGCATCAAGGACATCGCACCCACCGTCGCCGCGCTGTTCGGCGCCGCCGTTCCGGCGGAATGGGAGGGCAAGACCGTTCGATGAACCCTATAGAGAATAAACGGCAGGTCACGCGGCTGATGCTGTTGTTTATGACAACTTATCTCATCAGCTACCTTACCCGCGTCAATTATGCCGCCGTCGTCACGGAAATTGCCGACGCGGAGGGTATTCTGCGCTCGGTCGCCTCGCTTGCGCTGACCGGCAGTGCGGTCACGTACGGCGTCGGACAATTGCTCAGCGGCTGGCTCGGCGACCGTATCCAGCCGCGGACGCTTGTGTTCTGCGGACTGCTGACGACGCTGCTGACCAACCTGCTCATCCCGCTGTGCGGCGCCGCCTATCAGATGACGGCGGTCTGGTGTGTCAACGGCCTCGCGCAGGCGTTTATGTGGCCGCCGCTTGTGCGGCTGATGTCCACGCTTTTCTCGCAGACGGACTATAAGCGTGCCTGTGTCGTCGTCTCGTGGGGCAGCAGTCTGGGAACCATTCTCGTGTACCTCGCCTCAACGCTCTGCATCCGTCTGGCGGGCTGGCGGAGCGTTTTCTTCGTCTCGGCTGCGGCTGCTGCGGCGATGGCTGCCGTCTGGGTCCGTAAATGCCCGCGCGTCGTGCCGGCTCTGCCTGAAAAGCCGGTTGACATGGCGCCCACGCGCGCGTTTCCTTGGTCGCCGATGCTCGCCGTTGTCCTGTTCTGTATCGTTTTGCAGGGGAGCTTGCGCGACGGTGTCACCACCTGGCTTCCTTCACTGCTCTCGGATGCGTTCGGACTCGGAAACGAAACCTCTATCCTTTCCGGCGTGGTGCTGCCGGTATTCGGGATGGCTGCATTCCAGCTTGCCTCGGTTGTTTACCGCAGGGCGGTGCACAATGAGCTGACGCTTGCCGGATTGCTGTTTGCAGGCGGCGCGCTGTCCGCGCTGCTGCTGGCGCTCTTCCATGCCGACGGCGCGGTTTTTTCGGTGGCCGCCGCCGCGCTGCTGACCGGCTGTATGCATGGGGTCAATCTGATGCTGATTTGTATGCTGCCGCCCTATTACGCGGGATATGGCCGTATTTCGCTCGTCTCGGGGATGTTCAACGCCTGTACTTATATCGGCAGCGCCGCTTCGGCTTACGGAATGGCGGCGTTTTCCGAATCCTTCGGCTGGGACAGTACGATCCTGCTCTGGTTCGCTGTCGCTTTGACCGGCGGTGCGCTATGCTTTGTCTTTTCGAGACAGTGGGGAAAATTTACGCGGCGCGTTGTGGCGGAAAAGCCGTAAAGACACAGAAAATCGGACGCTTTCGGTTTCGGAAGCGTCCGATTTGCGTTTGTCAGAGCTGCGTTCGGATGTACGACGCGAGGACGGCCAGCGCATTGTCCGTGCAGCCGCTGCCGTTGATGACCAGGTCCGCCTTCCATCGGCTCGGCTCGACATACATGTCGTGCCTCGTGCGGACGAGGTCAAGGTATACGTCCGCGATTTCGTCAAAGGTGTATCCCCATTGCATGTTGCGCTTGAGCCGTCGGACGATCCGTTCGTCCGCACGGCAGTCGACGAAAAGCCGGAGGTCGAGCTGTTCATACAGTCCGCAGTCCCAGAGGGTCAGAAGTCCTTCCACGATCAACACGCGGCAGCTCCCGTTTTCCGCCGCGTCGCTCACGTCCCGCCGCAGGCGCGGCAGGTCGAAGGATTCGGGATTGTTGTCGTCCCGATAGCTTCGCCCCGTCCGTCCCGTCGCCGTCGGACGGTCGCCCTCGGGCTTGAAGTACGCGTCCATCGGCAGCAGCAGGACCTCCAAATCCGACAGCGCCGCCTGAAGCCGCTGAGCGAAGGTCGATTTTCCGCCGGCGCTGCCGTCCGCAATCCCGATTGTATAAGCCTTTTTCATTTTCGTACCTTCTTTTCTGTGCGGATTGCTGATCATTGTAGCGGTTTGATGTTATTTTGTCAAGAAAAAAATTACAAGTAGAGCGGAAGTGAAAAAGAAGCAATAGACATATGAAGGCTGAAAAAACATACGGATGTGCCACTTTGGAAATATTTAACATGTAGAATCGGTATGAATTTTATGATATTATGTTGAATAATATGATATATTGTTGACAAACAATTTGTTTTCGGCGTATATCCTGCGAAACCGGCAGAGCATCCGTCTGTTCCTGCGGATTGCAATCGGTTGAGCTATTTTTAAGAATAACGCCGAACTGTTGCAACCAACAGCGCGGTGTTTTTTATATGCATAAAAAAGGAGAGAATGCAGGAATGAAAAAGAGGCTTCTATCCGTTTTGCTGATGCTGACTGTTGTTCTGTGCAGCATACCGTGGCGGAATCCGTCCGTGCTTGCAGCGGACAGCGTTCACAGCCATCCGATCTGCGGAACGCCGGATTGTCAGGAACATAGCGCGGCGCAGGTCTATACGCCGTGGAATGGTACGGGAAACTTTCCGAATGGCAGCGTTTATCTGACTGCGGATGTGACACTGAGTAAAACGCTCGTGATAAAGCGCAAGGTCAACCTGTGTCTGAACGGACACGTCCTTGCGTTGGCCGCCGGTGCTTCGGGGTCGGTGATTCGGCTCGAAAACAATGCCTCGCTTAACCTCTGTGACTGTACGGAGACAACGCATGCTTTTCGTGTCGGCGAAGACGGTGTCTGGGTACGGGATGAGGAGAACGGGAGCAAACAATTGACCGGCGGCGTGATCACCGGCGGGTCGGGAAGCCTGAACAATGGCTTTGTTTTCGGAAGATTCGACGACTCCGGCGACTGTTACGCGGGCGGAATTGCAGTACTGGAAAATACGGCGCTGCATATGTACGGCGGAAATGTGGTCGGCAACCGTACTACAGGCGATCTGGAAACCTACGGCGGCGGGATCGCCGCATTCCGCGCAACCGTGGAATTGGCCGGCGGCTCTGTGGCGGGAAACGCTTCCGGCTCCGGCGGAGGCCTGTTCCTGCGCGATACTGCATTTACGATCTCCGGTTCTGCTGCTGTCCGTGACAATCGTGCGGAGACCGGCGGCGGACTGTATGCGGAGAAGCGGACGCTCAACCCGGAAATGCTGCTGACCGGCGGTATGATTACGGACAATATGGCAACCGACGGCAGGGGCGGAGGAATTTACCCGGCCGGCGGAACAATTTATGTCTCTCATGCGCCGCAGGTATCTGGAAATACGGCCGGCGGCGTGGCCGAAAATCTGTTTCTGCCGTCCGGCAGACTTGTGGAGCTTGCGGGCGCCTTGGAGACAGATGCCAGAATCGGCGTCACAACGCAGGACCGGCCGTCCGAGGGCTTGCCGGTCACCGTCACGAAGGCTTCCTCCTATGACGGCAGCGGCGCTTTTTTCTCGGATGATTCGTCATGCCGGACCGTGAGCGCCGGCAGCGACAGTGCATTGGTCGTGCAGCTTGTCCCGCGGAAGCAAACGGTGACGGAAATTGTCTCGCCTGTACAGAGCCTGACGCTCACGCTTGGAGAGGAAGGGAGTATCGCCGCTTCGGTTGTTCCTGCCGACGCTCCGAATCCGGCCTTGAATTGGCAGATTGCAGAAAACGGCGTGGCCTGCTTTGCAGGCAACGGCGGCAATACGTTTCAAACGAATACGGCGTCGGTCAGTATTACACTCAAGGCGCTTGCCGTCGGCACAACCACGCTCACTGCTGCTGCGGCAGACGGTTCGGGTGTGACAAGACAGTGGACGGTCAGTGTGCAGGCACTCCCGTCGCCGGACTATACGGTCCGCAACGCCGCCTGTCAGCTTGACGGCATCTTCTGGATACGTGGTGATGCACCCGCGGAGATTGTTCCGCCGGTAGGCTATACGGTTTCCGACGTTTACGGCGAAAACTATCGCGAAGCACTTACAATTGCTCCGGATACTTCGGCGATGCTGTATTTCCGGGATGCGGCGGGACGATTGACCTCCGGCGTCAAACCGAATGTCTGCTGGGATGCGTCCGCGCCCACTGGTACGCTTTCGCTGGAGACCTATGCGAGCTGGTCAAACTTTTCCCGGGCGTCATTTATACGCTTTTATAAAACCGCTGTTTGTGTGACGTTATCAGCTGGTGACGAAGGCTCCGGACTTGCGGAGATGAACTATTGGGCTTCCGACGTTGTATATGAAACCGAGGCTGCGCTCGAGGAGGCTGCCGAATGGCAGCCGTATACCGGGCCGATCGAATTGGCACCCGAACGCAAATGCGTTCTTTATGTCAAGCTGATCGACTATGCCGGCAACGTCACCTATATTGCAAGCGACGGCATCGTGCTTTACAGCGATGCCGCAACTCAAGGTGCTCCTGTCACTTTCATTAAGACCGGCACGTCGGACGTCCGTGTGCCGCTGGCGTGCGGCGGGAATGCGGTCAGCGCCGTTTTCTGTGGTAACGTTCGCTTGGAGTCGGGTCGGGATTATGCCGTTGACGGCGAATCACTCATCCTTCGCGCGGCGTGGCTGGATACACTTGCAGCCGATGCGTATACGTTGGACATCTCCTATGACCCGTTGGGCATTCCTTATGTCGAACAGCCCGGCAATGTTGCACCCGCATCAACGGTGCTGACACTCAACGTTGATAAGGCTGCGGGCAGCGTAACGCTTCTTTCCGATCTTTCGAAGTATTATGACGGCCTGCCTGTGGCGGATATCGCTTACAGCGCGTCGGCGGGTAGGGTCACGGTTGAATATAAAGCTTACGATGCGCCGGATGATAAATATACAACCGAAAAGCCCAGTGCCGTCGGCAACTACACCGTTCGCGTTACAGTTGCGGAAAGTGAAACGCACACCGGCGCATCTGCGACGGCGAACTTTTCCATTCACTATCTTCCCGATTTGCCGGTGCAGGCCGAGGGAACCCTCGGCTCCAACGGCTATTATACGAGCGTCGTGTATCTCGTTCCGCCGTCGGGCTATTCCATCGCTTTTCAACGTGAGGGCATCTATCTGGACCGTCTCGAATTGACCGAAAGCACCGGTGCATTGAGCGTGTATTTGAAAAACGAGTTCGGACAGATGACCGATGCCATTTCCGTTTTGCCGGTCCGTATTGATCGGGTACGTCCGTCGATTTCGGCCGATGGAAATACCGAACGATATCTGCCGTCCGACAAGGTCACGCTGACGGTTGACGTCGGCGTTTCGGGAATATCCCGTGTGGAAGTCTGCCGGGATAACGGTGTGTATACGGATATCACCAATTCATATACAGAAGGCTATATCGTAACGGAAAACGGCACCTATACCTTCCGCGTGACCAACGGTGCCGGTGTGACGGCTGTGTGCTCGCTTACTTATGACCGGCTTGACGCGTCTGTTCCCGTCCTCCGCATTGACGCGGGCGATTATGCGGAGGGAAGCTGGGCAACCGGTGATGTAACACTGAAGCCGGTAAATATGACGCCCAATCTGGGCAAAAGCTCGTATTTTTATCGAATCGATGACGGCGAATGGATGTCCTGCGGCGGTTCCGTGATCATCTCAGCGGATACGAATGGGTCTGTTTATTCTTTTTACGCTGTCAGTGCCGGCGGCATTCGGAGTGCCGAGGCCTCGTTTACCGTCCGTCGGGATACCGCTGTACCCACCGGTCTAACGCTTTCCTGCGGCGGGAGCGAGCTGCGGGCATTCTCAGAGGAGCGGCCTTTCCGCTTGCTTTTTGATGACACAGTGACCGTCGTTTTCTCGGCCTCCGACGCGGGCAGCGGTATAACCGCGTTTGCCTTCCGCTTCAGTGACGGGGAAGAGCAGACGATTGCTGCTGTTGACGGCACGGCGCGTCTGACCGTTTCGCCGCCGTTCGTGGGCAGCATTTGCGCAGTGTCGGCAATTGACGCAGCGGGGAACGCCTGCAGCGAAATGGATTTCGAGTTTTTTGCGGTCGATGACCGCGTGCCATCTGCCCCGACGCTGGATACCGACGGCTATACCGGCGGCTGGACGGGCAGGGAAGTGACTCTTACCGTCGGCGGCTCCGTAGCGGTCAGCGGCATTGCCTGTTATCAGTATTCGACCGACGGCGGCGTGACTTGGCATTCGATGGAGAAGGCTGAGCAAACATCCGCATCGGCAGACAAGCCTGCCAATACGCTCCGCGCGTCACTTCAAATTGCGGAGGCAAACGGCATGGAAATCCGATTCCGCGCGCTTTCCGGTACGGGCCGTGCCGGCGTGGCAAGTGATACCGTCGTATTGTATATTGATCGGACAGTGCCGGAAATTCTGCTGCACGGAGATACAGAGTCATATCTGCCGCGCGATACGGTTCAGGTGTCCGTTGCAGTCGGGTGCTCCGGCCTGAAAAGTTTGGAGGTCAGCCGCGACGGCAATGCGTACACAGACATCACCGACCGCTATGCAGACGGTTATACTGTGACGGAAAACGGTGTCTATACTTTCCGGGCTATTACCAATGCCGGCGTCACGGCCAGTTCCACAATTACATATACCAACCTCAGTGCGGATGCGCCCGTTATTGAGGTCGACGGCTATGTGGAGGGTACTTGGGCGCGGGAAAAAGTTACCCTGACGGCGCGCATCGTCAACGCTGATTCGCTGCTCGGGACTTCCACGCTGCAATACAGCATAAACGGCGGCGTGTGGCAGCCGTATGCGGCCCCTCTTGTAATTGACGCAGATACCAACGGAACGATTTATGCCTTCCGCGCTGTCAGCGCCGGCGGCGTCGAGAGCGAGACGGTCACACGCACCGTAATGCTGGACGGCACGGCGCCTTCCGGACAGATTTCCATTGGTCAATACATTTGGACAGAATTGGAACAAGCTGTCGTCTTTGATCTCTTTCTGCGCGAGGATATAGAAGTCGCGCTTACTGCATCCGATTTCGGAAGCGGAATCACGAGCATACAGTATTACCGAAGTGAAATGCCGTTGAATGAATCGGAGCTTATGGCATTGCGGGACTGGCGGGACTACGACGGTATGTTCTATGAGAGGGCTGAAAACGATGTGCGGTTTGTTTACTATGGGAAGCTCACTGATGCGGCGGGCAACGTGACCTATATCAGTTCGGGCGGCGTCATCTTCGACACTCTGTTGCCTGTTTTCAGTGGTGCAGCGGACGGCAGTGTCTGCTATACGTCGCAGCTTATTTCGGTCGGGGAAACGAATCTTGCGAGTCTGACTCTGAACGGCAAACCGATTGAGGGGCCTATCCTTTTGGAGGGCGACCGCAACGAAGTGTATACCGTTTCCGCGACCGACAAAGCCGGTAATACCGCTATTGTGACGGTAAAGATGCGTCCGATCGCGTCGCTTGCTGCGTCGCTCGGCGGAATCACGGCTGAAAATATACAGACAGAAGACCGCAGCCGCATTGAAGCTGTTTATTCGACTGCAGCGGCAGTGGACACAACGCACGCTTCGGATGCAGAAAAGGATGCGCTGCGGGATATCAAAGCGCGCTGCGTACAGCTTCTCGAACTGCTTGATGCTGAAGCGCCGGATGTATCCGATGCATCGGATACATCGGATACGTCAGATACATTGGATACGTCGGAAACGGTTTCCGGCACAGATATCGTTTCCGCATCCGAGTCTGCCGGCGGTTCGTCCTCGGATTCCGCCTCGGCTGCGCTGCCTGACACCGGCGACGCTTTTCCGTGGATGTGGGTTGCACTTCTGTTGCTTTCATGCGGTATGCTGCTTGTCGTGGCGCTTCGTCGGTCTAATGTGGGATAAAAGGAACGGTTCGCGGCGATAATAATTTTGAAAATGCCATATGCATGCGTTCGGTATGCATATGGCATTTTGAAACAAGGCAACAATTTACTGACCAAATGGTTCCCAAAAGCTTTTGATGATGAACGTTCGGCAAATAAGGAATCCATGCAAACGTGTGAAAAGATCCGTAAACATAGAAGTCATAGAAGTTTAAGAATTGCCGTTAGAGCAACGCGTAAACAAAGTGAATCACTGCTTTTAACGTATTTGCGGCAGTGCGGGTTTGATGCAAAAGCTGAAAGTTCAGAGGGCTTTCCGTTCGGCAAATAACGACGACATATAGCCGCAGAGTAAGACGTCAACTTTGTTGGCGGCTATTTTTGCGGCTTCTTATTCACCGGCAGAGATTTATGAGTAAAATGTAATGGATTTCAGTGCTGTTATTGTTTGCCGCTGCGTGCGCGCAATGTTTGTTTTTGTGCGGCTGTACTTGGTGAAAAATAAATTGGCAAATTTCAAAAAAAGACTTGCAAATGATTTGAAGATGTGCTAAAATAAACAAGTCTGTTGAGATGCTTACATTCAATTCGTCTTTTGAACTCGTATAGTGTGCGTCAAAAGAGAATTTAATCCGAAGTGATCGTGAGCAGTCATATAAAAATTTTCACACGGAAACACGGAAGCGTATCGAAGTGGTCATAACGAGCTGCACTCGAAATCTTGCGGGGAGCTGTCCGTTTCGTCCACCAAAAACCTTGTAACCATGCGGGTTTTACCCGGTTCGAAAATTGAATAAGTTTGCTGTTCTTTCCGTCAGTTCTTTCCAAAGCCTTTTTCTATCGGAAAAAGGAGGGAAAAAACGGCGGCTGAACATATAGGGAGCGGTATCGAAGTGGTCATAACGGGCCTGACTCGAAATCAGGTAGTCCTCACGGGCTCGTGGGTTCGAATCCCACCCGCTCCGCCATCGAAAAATCCAGTAACCATGCGGGTTTCTGGATTTTTCTTTTTTGCGCCCGCTCCAAAAATTACCCGGTTTTGAACTGTTCTTTCCATATTTCCAGAATTTTCCAAATTATTCCAATCTTCATGCATCGTGTGGTTTTGATCTGCGTCATGGTCGCTTGATAACCAAACACAAAAGATGCGGGGTGCAAACTTCCCTTTTAAGATCGCTTTACACCTCACTTTTCCCTTATTGATTGCCTTCAAATGATAGACATGTTGAGCTGCGGATGGCTTTTTCCGCATCATAGCCCCACATGTGCCGTCTTCTTTAGGATAAACGTGCACCGCAGGGACTCCCCTCCAGTCTATGAGGGGCCGTGAGGAAGTCTCATTGTGCCCATACAGCGTCGTTGCGCCCTGCCAGCCATGACAGGGTCAATGGAATGCGTGGGTCGCTCCGGCACAGGCCCTCTTCGCGCCGCTCCATTTGCCGCTCTTCTGCATGGGAAACTGTACCCGCAGCATCGTGTATGCGATTGTCAAGGTGCTATGGGGCAAATTGGTCAAGAATTGTTTCGATGACGAGGCGATCCTCTTCGGAAACGATGCACGAGATTTTTCTGAGAACTTGGATCTGTTTGATACATAATGTACGCAAGCGGGGTAAATACCAGTCTGCAACCTTATATAGCGTCCGCGAACAGATTCAATCGGATGAGTAAGCATGAGGTTCGTGCAAATCATTTTGCATTGTTCGAACACTGACGTGAAATTCCACGGCTAGGTTGGTGGCTGTGTCAAAGCGTCTGCGCAGCAGTGTGTGCCACACTGCATGCTGGCGCTCTGGCACTTTCGCGTCCGCGTTCACACTCAAACTCTCTCACCTTCTTTCGTGCCCCCACAAGGTAAGCTTATCGTCTAAATATGCAGACATGTTTCCTGTTTAGGAAATTTGCTTTAAGGATTTGTCAGAACTTATTTGATCAATTCTGTCGTTATAATTCTCAATTTGATTGATAGCCTTACATGCGTCTGTCTCTTCAAAGTGCATATCTTTGAGGTGATGGCATATCGTCTCTGATTGGAACAGAGAGGATCATGTGTAAGCATTTGTGAGTGACATTAGAAATGCAGACCTGGATCAGAGAATCTACTAACACCATCTAATCAAGCCCTTTTTAGGGGAATAGGGCATAGCATCCGTGAATATTGTCTGGAGTACCCCAAAAGTCCTCAAAGGTAATGAAAAGCATGCCGGGCCATCAGGTTCTCTCGGAATAGCTTGCATCGTCGTATAAAAGATTTTGCTCTTCAAACAGTCTGCAGGATAAAGTGCGCTAGAAATCGGCCCCTCAAATTCAAAATCTGCTCATGGGACTTTGAAAAAAGCTGGTATTCTATCTGACCCGTTTTTGTAGTGATAAAGCTCCATCTATCCGAATATGACAAAATCAGCCTCCTACAAAGCAAAACTAATTGCTATGCAGGAGGCTTTTAGACTATTTTCAGAGTTTATTTATTTAGAACGATACACTTGTTGAACGACGCGTTATCTCATAACCATCAGCATTGAATGTTGCAGCAAGGCGGTATGTTCCGCTTCCAATTGAAGACAGACAATTGAAAGATGCGGCATA
>ERZ826764.2051-NODE-2051-length-20796-cov-3.841763_pt1 | contig 20796 bp, 19 predicted proteins | sample MGYA00519870_ERZ826764 | MGnify/ENA primary metagenome ERZ826764 (study PRJEB31778, sample SAMEA3449239) | human gut metagenome | biome: human gut; feature: human-associated habitat; material: faeces | place: United Kingdom | collected 2010/2012 ...
CGAGCTGGGTTCAGAACGTCGTGAGACAGTTCGGTCTCTATCTATCGTGGGCGTAGGATATTTGAGGGGCTCTGACACTAGTACGAGAGGACCGTGTTGGACAGACCACTGGTTTACCGGTTGTACCGCCAGGTGCACCGCCGGGTATCTAAGTCTGGATTGGATAAGTGCTGAAAGCATCTAAGTACGAAGCCAGCCTCAAGATGAGATATCCCTAGAGGGTCGTTGTAGACTACGACGTAGATAGGCTACAGGTGTAAGGGCAGCAATGTCGAAGCCGAGTAGTACTAATAGCCCGAGACTTTCGATCATGTAAGGGTTGATATATCAGCAGATGGCTGATGCCATATGTTTCTATTAGTTACTTCAGGTAATGGGGTTGTCCAGTCAAAATCTTACAAAGAGGTATTAAGGTGGTTATAGCGTTGGGGATCCACCTCTTCCCATTCCGAACAGAGAAGTTAAGCCCAACCACGTCGATGGTACTGCGTAAAAGTGGGAGAGTAGATAGCCGCCGTTTTTTAGGAGTGAGAGCGAAAGTTCTCCGTGAAGGAAGCCGATTCAGTTTTGAGTCGGCTTTTTTCGTTCCCGACAGCCTATTCTTTAGAGATCGTGTTTTTGGATGGCGAGTTTGTCCTCCACGACGTTATGTCAGATTTGCGTGTAATGCTCGTATTGTAATGTCCCAAGATCCGGCAGGTGCACGAATGGGGGGATAAATGATCCGACCATTCAGTGGAGAAAGCCCGACTTGGATCAGAATTCTACACTGGGAATATAGAGGACACGCGGTGTACGACAAGAGGCTTAAGGAAGGCCGTTCAATGAAGAGGATTAACCAGCCTTACAAATGGAAGGCATATCGTCTGAAAAGCAGGAATTCAGAATCCGGGATTCCGGAAGATGCATTCTAGGAGCGGGAGGGTCTGATAAAAAACGGGGCCTCTCAGTGTTGAGAGCCCCCGCATAAAAGATCTTATTAAGATAGCAAACGCTTCGATTAACAAATTCTTTTTTTGAAGTCATAGTCAAGGTTACATATTTTTTCTTAGTCAAGGACTTGGATGCACAAACGTAGGCATTCCTTTTTTACTATGCAAGTATTTGTTTGTTTATTTTTGAAACAATCGGATTTTACTCTCTGAGTTATTGGAAAAAGCCGGCATGTCGACCGTTATCGTGGTCACTTGATGGGGGCGTGACGGGATATGAGCATGAGTTTTGCAATGGATATATTTTTGTGATTACTCTTTATCGATTAATCGGATTCCTTCAGGCTCGATATTGATTATCTTTTTTTTGTAAAGAGCCCCGATTGCCTGTTTGAATGCTTTTTTGCTGCAGCGAAATAGGGAATAAATAAGTTCAGGTTCACTTTTGTCATGGACGGCCGCATATCCTCCTTGAGCTTTGAGTGAATCCAGAATAGTCTTGGCAATACCTTCTACCTTTTGATATCCTAAGGGGGTAAGGCTGACATCTATCTTTTCGTCTTTTCTGACTTCTTTGATATACCCTTTTAGATGTTCTCCTTTTTCCAAGCGTTGAAAAACTTCATTGTGATAAACCAATCCCCAATGAGTATTGTTGATGATTACTTTATAGCCTATTTCTGTGTCTTCTGCAACCAACAAATCGACTTCCTGGTTAAAGGAGTAATTGGGGATTACATTGTCTAAATATTTATCGATTCTAGCGGAGGCAACTATACGTCCAGTTACATGATCTACGTGTACATATACCAAATACCATTTTCCTTCTCGCATGGGCATTTTTTGTTCCTTAAATGGAACCAATAAATCTTTCATTAATCCCCATTCTAAAAAAGCACCTGTATTATTAACTGATTTCACTTCCATAAACTGGAATTCTCCTGCTTGAGCAAGTGGGTTGGCTGTCGTTGCAATCAGCCTGCCTTCATTGTCGTGGTAAATAAAAACCTCGACTTCATCTCCAGGTTTTACATTTTTTTGCACATAACGGGCCGGCAAAAGTATCTCCATCCCATCTCCACCATCCAGATAAACTCCAAAGTCCAGATCTTTTATGATCTTTAATGTATTATATTTTCCTATTTCTACCATTTCGCTATTTATTTTGAGGCAAAAGTACGGGAAAATAGCCTAATATCCTATATTTTTTATTTCTCAAGCAGCAATATAACAAAATTTGCATCGTTATAGTTGTAATAGTTTTTATAAGGAGTTTTTAGATGGACGGTTCCTTTGAAAGTTGTATCTTTGCAGTTCTAATTTAGAAATACTTAATAATAGCATGAGGTTGAAATATTATTTATTAGCCATTTTTTGTGTATTGATGTGTGCATGTAAAGCACCAAAAGATGTGATTTATTTTCAGGGTATAGATGATTTAACTCCTGATGAATTGGCAGAGATGAGCCAAGCATATACGATTAAAATAGAGAATGATGATCTTTTGTCAATTAATGTTACGGCTTGGGATCCTGTTGCCGTTACACCTTTTAATCCGCCAGTGTTTGCATATTCATCACAAGGAGAACAGCCATTGATTGCTTCTGAGTCAATGTATACTTATTTAGTAGATGAAGATGGGTGTATAAATTTTCCTATTATAGGAAAGGTTCATGTAGCGGGATTGACTCGTCAAGAAATTTCCAAAAAATTGGAATCAAAGATTTCTAAATATGTGAAAGATCCTTTAGTGAATGTTCAGCTTCTTAATTTTAGAATAGTACTTATGGGAGAATTTTCGCGTCCTGGTTCATATTCGGTAAAAAGAGATAGGGTATCAGTTCTTGACGCTATAGGTATGGCTGGAGATTTGCCTCTTACTGCAAATAGGAAAAATATTTTGGTAATACGGGATAACAATGGATTAAAAGAAACATGTCGTTTGGATATTACCAGCCCAAACATATTCGAATCGCCATATTTTTATTTGAAGCAAAATGATATAGTATATGTAGAACCTATAAAAACAAAGCAACGTGCAAGAACTAGTTCGGATCGTCAGTTTACAATATCTTTATTTTCGACAGTGATCAGCTCCTTGTCTGTGATTGTTGCGATGGTGTTAAGCTTAACAAATAAGTAATATGGAAAATATGCAGAAAGATAGTGAGACTATAAGTCTGAAAAAAATAATAGTAGATTATTTATATCATTGGAAAGTTTTTTTAGTTGCAGCTTGTATTTCATTAGTTTGCGCAATACTATATATGGTGATTTATCCTCAAACTTATGAATTTGTGGCTCGAATAAAGATTCAAGAAGATAAAAATCTTGGTAGTGGTGGAAGCATGGGATTGGGAGAGGCTGCCGGATTAATGAAATCGTTTGGACTGGGAAGTATTTCGGGGGGAGCTGTCAATATAGATGATGAAATTGCTATAATGTCTTCTAATGATTTGTTGAAGAAAGTTATTATCCGTTTGGGATTAAATGTTACATATAAGAAACCATATTCATTGATTTCTTTATATGAAGATTCTCCTTTGTTAATTATTCCGGACTCTTTGACTCAAGAAAATTTGGACTGTTTTGTTTCATTTAAAATAGAGGTAAGTAAAAATGGTGCTGTTTTAATAAAAATGAAAGAAACCGGTAAAGAGTATTCTTTTGCCTCTTTACCTGCTCAGCTTCGAGTGCCAGAAGGTGTATTTGATATATTATATGGAACAGAAGGAGATGTGACGAAGAAAATAGAAAAGCCTTTTTCTTTGAACATATCTGTATCTCCGGCAGGTTGGATGGCAGAAGATTTGGCAGAGGCAATAACTGTTGAAGAGTTTTCAAAAAATGCCAATACATTGGAACTATTGTATTCGGACTATTCAAGAAAACGGGGCAAGGATCTGTTGAATACTTTGATGGATGAGTATAATAATAGTTCTGAGTCTGTAAAAAAAGAAGAAGGACATAAAGCTATGACTTTTTTAGATGTTCGTATCAATGGTGTTTTACAAGAGCTTAATGGTATTGAGCGCACTATTGAAACTTATAAAATTAAGAATAAATTGACAGATATAGAATATGATGTTCAATTTTATGCTGATGCAGTGAAAAATATCCGAGAAAAAATTATTGAATATGAGGCGCAAAATCATATCATTAATTTGTTAGATACTTATGTGAAGGATCCTAAAAATAAGTATAGTGTAATTCCTGCCATGTTGTCTGCTGATGGCGAAAAAGGTGGAGCTATATCTGCTTATAATGAGGCTTTAATGGAAAGAGACAAAATAACTAAATCAACAAACTCAGTGAATCCTTTGTCTGAAATAGCTGATTCTCAGATAGACAAATTGAGAGATGGGGTTGTTTTGGCTATTGATAATGCACGAAAAAGCTCTCAGTTTGTATTGAATGATCTTAAGTCTCAAGAAAAAGCAATTATGAGTAAAATGGACTATGTTCCTACATACGAAAGAGAGTATCTTGATTATAAAAGACAGCAGGAAATTCTTCAAGGAGTGTATTTAATACTTTTACAGAAGAGAGAAGAAGTTGCTTTGTCTTTAGGTCAAGAGCGTGATAAGGGATTTATTGTAGATGCTGCAGTTGCTAAATATCGTCCTGTAGCTCCAAGAAAACTTTTTGCAGTTTTAGGATTTCTGATTTTAACAATTGTAATTCCAATGGGATATTTGTTCGCAAAACAGCAATTACGAGATTTGATAGATATTTATAAAAGAAAGTGAGAATTATATGCAAGTTATTATATTAGCCGCAGGGATGGGGAAGCGTTTGGGGGAACTTACTCAGAATAATACGAAATGTATGATTCGGGTAAATGGTGTGACCTTAATTGAACGTGTTTTGGATCAATTCTCTAAATTGAAGTTGAATAAGGTTATTATGGTAATCGGCTATAAGGGAGAGGAACTTCGTAGTTTTATTGGTGATTCATATAAGGGGCTACCGATTGAATACATTACAAATCCGATTTATGATAAAACAAATAATATCTATTCATTGTCTTTAGCAAAAGAACAGTTGCAGCAGGATGATACTTTACTTATAGAATCTGATCTTATTTTTGAAGACAAGGTGTTGGATAAAATTTTATCAGATCCATTTCCTAATATTGCATTAGTAGCCAAGTATGAAAGTTGGATGGATGGTACAGTTGTGATGTTGGATAATGACAATAACATTCTAAACTTTGTTGTAAAAAAAGCATTCAATTTTGATCATAAAGAATTTTATTATAAGACAGTCAATATCTATAAATTCAGTAAAGAGTTTTCAAGAACTCATTATGTTCCATTTTTGGATGCATATATAAATGCATTGGGTAATAACGAATATTACGAGCAGGTCTTGCGTGTAATTGCATTGTTGGATAAGCCAGATTTAAAGGCGTTGCCACTTCACGGTGAAAAGTGGTATGAAATTGACGATATTCAAGACTTAAGTAACGCTGAAACTATTTTTGCGGAAAAGGAGAATCAGTTGGTTTGCTATCAAAAAAGATATGGTGGTTATTGGAGATTCCCTTCTTTGTTGGATTTTTGTTATTTGGTTAATCCTTTCTTTCCTTCTTTGAAGATGAAGAAAGAGATGCGGGCTAATTTTGATATTTTATTAAGTGAGTACCCTTCTGGGCTGAATGTAAACTCTCTATTAATTGCGAAATATTTCGGATTGGCACAACAATATGTTTGTCCGGGAAATGGTGCTGCCGAATTGATTAAGTATTTAGTGGATGAATTAACAGGTTGCTTGGGTGTTGTTTATCCGACTTTTGAGGAGTATCCTAATCGTATGCAGGAAGATAAGGTGATTGCTTATGTCCCACAGAATAAAGATTTTTCTTATACAGCTGATGATTTGATGGCATTTTTTGCAGTTCGTGAGGTTGCTGCTATTTTATTGATTAATCCGGATAATCCTTCTGGAAATTATATTTCAAAAGTTGATGTAGTTCATTTAGCTAAATGGTGTAAGGATAAGAAGGTAACATTGGTTGTCGATGAATCGTTTGTCGATTTTTCTGAACAATCAGTGGATAATACTTTGTTGACTAATGAAATACTTGAAGAAAACCCTAATTTGGTGGTTGTGAAGAGTATATCCAAATCTTACGGAGTACCAGGGTTACGGTTAGGAGTTTTAGCTTCATCAAATTTGCTTTTGATCGATCGTGTACGCAAAAATGTTCCGATATGGAATATTAATTCATTTGCAGAGTTTTATATGCAGATATTTAATAAATATGAACAGGATTATAAACAGGCGTGTCGTTTGTTTATCCGTGAGCGAGATCGTTTTTATGTGGATTTACAGCAGATAGGTTATCTACGCATCATACCTTCACAAGCAAACTATTTTTTGTGTGAGGTTATTAGTAAATATTCTTCTAAAGAATTGACTGAATTACTTTTGAATGAATATAATATTTTAATAAAAGACTGTGGAACGAAGAAGGCCTTCCGAAATGGCGAATATATACGAATAGCAGTACGTTCAACTTTAGACAACCAACGTTTAATAGATGCATTAAAAGAATTATAATTGTTAAAAAAGATGGCAATGAAAATAATAGACTTTGAAACGATACGAAATCTTTCCATATCTCCGGCTGATTGTGTAAAGTGGGTAGAAACAGCATTAAGAATGAAATATGATAGTTGTTTACCTCATAAAATTAGTATGACAATAGAACCGGATGTCTTTTTTAATACGATGCCATCTTATTTGCCTTCTTGTGGACGTTTTGGGGTTAAGGTCGTTTCTCGTTTTCCGAAACGTGAGCCTGCATTGGTTAGTGATATTTTGTTGTATGATGCGACAAATGGTGATTTTTTGGCGCTGATGGATGGAAGTTGGATTACTGCGATGCGTACTGGTGCTGTTGCGGCATTGTCCATACAGTATTTGAGGACTTCTTCAGCTCGGGAATATGCATTTATGGGACTAGGCAACACAGCTCGGGCTACACTGTTGTGCTTGATGGCTGTGTTAGAGGGGCCGTTGAACATTCGTCTTTTGTCTTATAAAGGGCAAGAGCTGGAGTTCACGAAGCGCTTTAAAGAATATTCTCGATTAAATTTTTCTATTTTTGAAAATGTGGAAGATTTGATTACAGGTGCAGATGTGGTTGTATCTTGCGTAACTGTTGCACATGGTCAGTTTGCATCGGATACATGTTTTAAGCCGGGAGTATTGGTCGTACCGGTTCATACGCGTGGATTTCAGAATTGCGATTTATTCTTCGATCAGGTTTTTGCTGATGATGTCGCTCATGTAGAAGGATTTAAATATTTTAATCAGTTTAAACAGTTTGATGAGTTCGCCCGTATATTGTTAAAGCAGAATCCGGGTAGAACTTCAGATCAGGAGCGTATTTTGGCTTATAATATAGGTATTGCTTTGCATGATATTTATTTTGCTTCTCAAGTATACGACAAGGTCAAAGATTCATTACCAGATATTTCTTCGGATAAGTTAAGCGAGAAGTTTTGGGTATGAATTAGTTATGAATAGCAATGAAGTTTGGTCAAGATAATAAATACAAAGTAATTGTTCATAATACAACGTATTTGTCTGTACTTGAGATATTAAAAATGGTAATGCCTTTTGTAGCATTACCTTATTTGATATCTACAGTTGGTGCGGATAAGTACGGTTTGGTCGTTTTTGCACAGGCTATTATCTCTTATTTTATTATATTTATCAACTTTGGTCTGGATGTTTCGGCTGTAAAGAATGTTTCTATAAATCGTTCTGATAACGAGAAGCTATCGGAAGTTGTATCTTCAGTTTTGATTATTAAAGCTTTTCTTTTTATACTTTCTTTTTTAGCATTAGGAGTTTTATTATTATGTGTGAAGCAATTTAGAGATAATTATGTTTTATTTTTATTGTCTTTTTTATCTTGCCTTTCAGAAATTTTGTTTCCTGTTTGGTTTTATCAAGGGGTAGAAAAGATGAAATATATTACTTTGATTCGTTTTACTTCTATTTTCTTTTATACTGTTACAGTCTTTATTTTCATTAAAAATGAAAGTGATTATTTACTGATACCATTACTTCAGTCTTTAGGGTGGCTTTTATCAGGGGTTATTTCCTTTTTTATGCTGATTCGGGTAGAAAATATATCCTTATTTGTGCCAACTATAGAATCGATTAGGCGGTATTTTAAAGAGAGCGTTCCGTTTTTTGTTTCTCGTGTATCAGTTGTGATTAATGCAAGTATGGCAAAGACGATTTGTGGAATTTTCTTTTCAATGCATGAGGTTGCAGTTTTTGATTTGGCCCAAAAAATTGCAATGACGGCACTTGTCCCTTTACAAATGTTGAATCAAGCTTTGTTTCCTCATATTGCAAAAACACTTGATCGGAAATTTGTCAATAAGTGTTTTCGATTGATTTTATTAGCTACAGGCTGTATCATTGTAATTGTATATATTCTTGCTCCATTTGCTGTTTTTGTTTTATCGGATGGTAAGTTGCCTGAATCTGTTGATATATTACATGTTTTTAGTTTGTTCATTTTTAGTGGAGGCATTACTTCTTTCACAGGGTCGCCAGTGCTGGTTTCTTTTGGTTATTCCAAGCCTTTTAATCGAAGTGTAGTTCTTTCGACTTTCGTCTTAATTGTAATTTATATGGTACTATATTTTACAAATTCATTCTCGATTATTAATTTTGCACTAGCCTTAGGTTTTGCAGAATTTGTAATAGCTATTTATAGGCTATATTATTGTAACCGTTATAAATTAATTATGCTTTATGGACGGGTTTAATCGTTTTAATCCAGAAGGTTCAGTGCTGAGACTTCATCAGATGAAGATGCTTCGCATTTTAGAGTTCGTAGATAGAGTTTGTAGGAAACATGGTATACGCTATTGGCTTAGTTCGGGAACATTGTTAGGTGCTGTTCGTCATGGAGGCTTTATACCTTGGGATGATGATTTGGACATAGAGATGTTATATCGGGACTATAAAAGATTGATGGAAGTCTTGCCTTTTGAATTGCCCTCTAATTTGGTGCTTCAAACAATGCACACTGATAGTAACTATGTTGCCCCTTATGCAAAATTAAGGGAAACGGATTCCTATATATCAGAAGTGAATAATATTGGTAGAAATTACAAATATAATGGGGTTTATATTGATATTTTTTATATAGAGCCTGTTAATTATCGGATGGCATGGATTGCATCTAAATTTCATGGATATATTTATAGACTTTCTTATTTAAAAAATGACCGATTAGGGATAAAAAAAGGAGTAATGAGGTGTTTGTTGTTCTTTTTGACTTATATACTTTATCCCTGCATTCGAATGATTGTTAAATTATCTCATACAAAAGAGTACCGATTGGGATTAGGATCAGGTTTTTTGGGCGTAAGGTTGTTGGACAATATTTTTCCACTAAGTGAGGTGTCTTTTGAGGGAAAAATTTTTCCAGCTCCTGCTAATACTGATGGCTATTTGTCCTATTTATATGGAGATTATATGGTATTGCCAGATTTGAGTAAAATAACTTATCATGTAAATAATGTGGATATAAAAGAATAATATAATCGAAAATGAAAAAAGTGATGCTTATTTTTGGAACTCGCCCGGAAGCAATTAAAATGTGTCCATTGGTAAAAGAGTTTCAAAAAGATACGATAAATTTTAAGACTGTTGTTTGTGTTACTGCCCAGCATCGGGAAATGTTGGATCAAGTTTTACATGTTTTTGATGTCAAACCTGAGTATGACTTGAATATAATGAAGCAAGGGCAGGATTTATATGACATAACTTCTCGTGTTTTGTTAGGCTTACGTGATGTGTTAAAAAAAGAATTGCCGGATATCGTATTAGTACATGGGGATACAACAACCTCTTCTGCAGCAGCATTAGCAGCTTTCTATCAGCAGATACCTGTAGGACATGTAGAAGCAGGGTTGAGAACTCATAATATTTATAGTCCTTGGCCTGAAGAAATGAATCGGCAGATAACAAGCCGTATTGCCGTTTTTCATTTCGCACCAACTGAATTGAGCCGGAGAAATTTACAAAGAGAAGGTGTTGCAGACGGTAATATCTATGTTGTTGGAAATACTGTTATTGATGCCTTGCATTTAGTGTTAGAGCAAATCGGGGTAAGAAAAGATATAGAGAAAAATATTCAATTTGTATTAGAGCGCGTAGGTATTCCTCTTTCTTTATTATCTTTGTGGAAGAGTGGAGAGCGGAAAATGGTTTTAATTACAGGACATCGGAGAGAAAATTTCGGTGAAGGATTTATCCATATTTGTAAGGCGATAAAGACTTTGGCTGAGAAATATTCTATGGTAGATTTTGTGTATCCTATGCATTTGAATCCGAATGTACGGAAGCCGATTGCTGAAATATTGGGTGAAAGCCATAAAGAAACCCTAACAAATGTATTTCTTATAGAACCATTGGATTATCTTCCTTTTGTTTATTTGATGAATCACTCTACAATCGTTTTGACTGATAGTGGTGGAATACAGGAAGAGGCTCCGGGATTAGGAAAGCCTGTGCTGGTTATGCGGGATACGACTGAACGTCCTGAAGCATTGGAGGCTGGGACTGTCAAATTGGTAGGAACAGGTTATAATTCAATTATAGATAATGTTTCTGATTTACTGGAAAATAAAGATTTGTATCGACAAATGTCAAAGGCTCAAAATCCGTATGGAGATGGAAAAACCAGTCAGTCTATTGTGAATATTTTATTGTAAATCGTTTTTATGAAAAGAAAAATATTAGTTATTCATAATGGATATCCTTTGCGTGGTGATGGAGGTGATAAAGTCAGAACATTAAATATGCTTCAATCCTTGGATTCTATTGGATTTGATGTTTGTTTGTTGGCTTTTTTCAAGAAAGATTTTTCTTTGTTGGCTTTAAATAAAAAAAGTATGCCTTCGAATATAAAATCATATTTTATATTTACATTACCAGATCGTTGGGGATTAGGAGGGATAGCGGCATTGTTTCGGGCTGTAATAACTTGGATTATTGTAAAGTGTAACCATATAGAGTTAATTCAATTAGAGACATCGCTTTCGGCTTCATGTGTCAGATATTTGAAGAAAAATATTTTGGTCGTGACTGATTTTCATGCAGATCCTGTACCTGAGTTACAAATGAATGGAAGGACGAAATCATCAATAAATCGTGCTGAAAAAGATGTTTGTTATGCATTGTCTCGTTCACAACGAATAATAGCCGTGTCGAATAATTTGGCAAATAATCTAAAGAAATATTACTCTTATGATTGTCCATTTTCTATTTTACCTTGTAGTTTTAATAGTGAAAAGTTTCATATAGATCCGGCTCAGATGATCGCTTTGCGTGAGAAAATGCATTTGAAAGAGCGTATTGTCTTATGTTATTTAGGAGGGTTGCAGAAGTGGCAATGTGTGGAAGAAACATTAGATATTTTTTTACGTTTAAAAAAGAAAGATGATAGATACTTTTTATGTATATATACAAATGATGATTTGACTCCTTTCGCAAAAAAAATAGAATTGTTGGGGAATGACTGTCTTTGTATGAGTTTGAGATATGAACAGGTTCCCTTATATTTGTCCATTATTGATGCTGGTTTTGTCTTGAGACATAATAGTTTGGTGAATATAAATGCTTCTCCGACTAAAATTGCAGAGTATATGGCTGTAGGAGCAATGGTTATTGCAACGAAATATTCGGGAGATGCCAAAGTCCTTGTTGAAGATAGTGGTTACGGCATGATTTTGGATGAGATAGAAAATATTTCATCAGAAATGATAGATGAGTTGAATTTAAAGATTCATTCTTATAAAGAAAATAAGGAAAATGCCTCTGCAACAATAAAAAATTATATATTTAAAAGTAGGCTTTGGCATGCAAATGAAATAAAATTGAAGAGTTTGTATTCAAATATATAATTCGGTTTATAATGGGTTATTTGGAAAAAATAAAATATATTCTTAGAGGTAGTCGATATTATCGTAAATATTTTCAGACAACAGTTAATAGCCTACGGTATTATTTTAGAAATTTACACTATTATTGGCAGTTGTATTCTTTTAAAAAAGATCGTGAAGTATCGGGTAATACTCTTTATTTTATTATAGATCCAAATATCAAACATCCAGGATTAGTCGATCGTTTTAAGGCAATTGTTGGATTGTTTTATGTGGCTAAAATAAACGGGTTTGATTTTAAAGTGATTTTTAATCATCCATTTAAATTGGAAGAATATTTGTCTGTGAATAAGTATAATTGGATAGCTAATCAGTCCGAATTAAGTTATAGCTTGCAGAATGTTCGGCTTATACCGTATAATGGTAGTGGAAAAATACCTAGACTGAGTAAAACTATTAAGCAGTATCATGTTTATTGTTATATAGGATATGATATTATATCTTCAAATCATGTCTTAGATGCTGAATCTGTATGGAGAAATTTATTTTTGGAATTATTCAAGCCTTCTCAAGCATTGAATGAATGTTTGAATTGTTGCAGTTTAGATAGTTCTGGTTATGTCGCTGTTCATTTACGATTTGTAAATGCTTTAGAAAATTTCGAGAAAGATCAGTTTAATAGCCTAACAGAAGATAAGCGAGAGAATTTAATACAACGTTGCCTAAAAGGCATTAGGCTGATTATAGACCAAAATAAAAATAAGCAGATTGTGGTCTTTTCGGATAGTAAAGTCTTTCTTGAACGTGTGAAAGTCTTACCTGTAATAGTATTAGATGGAAAAGTCGGGCATATATCCTTTACTGAAAACACTCATGAAGTCGCAATGAAAACATTTGTAGATTTTTATGCGATTTCAAAAGCAAGTCGTGTAATTAGGATATTAGCACCTGAAATGTATAATACTGTCTTTTCTTATTATGCAGCAGTATTAGGGGGGATCATTCCTGAAGAATTACACGTTTAGTAAATTATTATATACATTAAAAGTTTGCTGGGCTATGTGATCCCAATTATATGCTTTTAAGTCATAATATACAGGATAATTGTTTTGATATATCTTATATGTTAGCTGTTGCTTTAAACTGTTCATGTGATTTACTTTGAAATAGTGCTCTTTTGATAATCTCACTGCCAAATTAGCAGGAATATCGCTAACTAAAGTATCGATATTGTAGCTCATAGCTTCTAACAATGTGATAGGTAAACCTTCATGGGAAGAGGGTAAAACGAATAATCCTGCATGTGAATAAAGCTCTTTCAATGATTCACCTTTTACCATTCCAGTCAATATAACTTGCTTTTTTCGAGCTAATTCTTTTAGATAAGTTGAATAAGATGTTTTATGGTCAGAATCTCCTGCGATAACTAAGTGATAATCCTGTAAGTTTAGATCGGAGAAGGCCATAATTAATTTGTCAAATTCTTTTTCTTTTACAAATCGGCCAACAGCTAAAATATATTTTCTGTGACTAAGTCCTAATGATTTGATATATTGATCGGTTTGAGTTGGCTGATGAATGTCAACACCGTTATAGATTAATATTGCGTTGTTTCTATTATATTTCGTTTTTAGTATATTGTCAATAACTGTGGAGATGACAATTATTTCGTCTGCCCATTTAGCGGCGAAGAATTCACCGGTTTTTAAAATGAATTTTGCAAAAAAATTCCAATTTTTACGATCATAATCTGGACCGTGATGGGTGACAACCACTTTCAATCCGAGTAGTTTTGCAAATGGAATGGCAATTGATGGTCCAATGGCATGTATATGGACTATATCTGCTTTTTGTTTATAGGCATACCAAACCCCACATATAGTGTGGATAGCACTTTCAAATCCTTTTATTTTGGGAGCTGGGAGATCTTTGAAAAAAACACCTTGATAACTTGTTAATGGAGGATTTTCCTTTACAAAGCAGGATCTTCTTACAACTGTTACATTTACTCCAAGCTTGCTGAGGCGTGGGTATAATTTTTCACAATGAGTCTCTACGCCGCCTTGTATATTGGGAAAACCTCTTAATCCTGTTACTATGATTTTCATTTTGAAGCTTTTAATATTGATTGATAAATAGAGATAAGATAGTTGAAGTGTTTGTCTGCTGAGAAATGTTGTTGTGCAAATTTATTGCAAGCTATAGACATTTCATAAAGCTTTTCTTCAGGTATTGCTATCGCTTTTCGAATAGTTTTTGTTAAATCGGCTGGGCTTCCCATTGTAAATGTGAATCCTGTTTTTTCGTCTTGTATAAGTTCAGGAATACCTCCGATATTACTGCCTATTACAGGAGTTCCCAAGGAGAGCGATTCAATAATGCTCAATGGATTGTTCTCATACCATTCAGAAGGAACGATTGTAAAAAGTGCATTTTTAACGTATTCCTTTAATTCTTGACCTTCCTTAAAACCTAAAAAAGAAACGTTTTTGGGATAGTTGTTTCCTATTTCTTTTGAAAGTGGGCCTCTGCCGATAATTTTTAAATCAATTTCGGGTATATCTCGTATTGCTTCTAATAAACTATTGATCCCCTTTTCATTAGATAATCTACCGAAATAAAGTAAGTATCTATGATTTATTTTTTTATTGATTCTTGTAGGTATATCTGGGGTAAAGTTATATAGTTGGACTGCTTTTGATGCATATCCAGGATTGAATTCGATATGTTTTTTTTGGGCGAACTTGCTGACGAAAATGAATTTGTCAATATAATTAAGTGGCTCGTAAAAGCAAGATCTGAAGCTGTTCTCCAATGAAAGTAGCATACTATTTGTTAAATTTCCGTTGGAGCACCTGTTTAGTGTGCAGTGGATAAAATGTCGATCTTTGCATAATTCACAAATTTTCCCTTTTCCGTTTGTTAATGTATAAGCAGGACAAATAAGCCGATAATCGTGAACAGTCATAACAGTTGGTATTCTATATTTCTGTAAAACAGGTAATATAGAAACAGATAGGCTATTGAATAGTAAATGAATATGAGCGATATCCGGTTTCTTATCCAAAATTAGTCGTTCTAATTGTTTGGCTGCCTGTCGATTGTAAATGAATGAAGGTATGTTTGTTATTTTAGTCCAAATGTTGGATTCTGATAATTCAGGATAATCCACAAAATAAGATTCATATTCTGAAAATTTGTTTTTTTTGTTTTTTAGGGCAAAAGGTATTACTTGATGTCCTCTGTTTTCCAAGGTTGAGATTGTGTTGAAAAAAACAGTCTCAGCCCCTCCTTTTTGATAAAAATATTTATTGAGCTGTAGTATTTTCATGATTTTGAATTTGCAATTTTATTTTTCATTTCACTAAGCATTAAACCAATCATCATCATCATGAATAATCCTCTATGAGTTGTTATAGTTGAATCCGATGTCCCTTCTATTCCGAAAAAACAAATCAGTAATAATACGATGATCATTAATTTAGCTTGTTTTGTGTGTTGGAAGAATATAAGAGCTTTTTTGAATACATATATCCAGAATGTAATATAAAGCATGATTCCTACAAATCCGAATTGTGCCAATGAAGGATAATAAGTATCAGCGATGAAACTATAAAAACTTTTGCTAATCCCCCAGACATTCTCAATTCCGTATTGATTATATATGTGGGAGTAGTACAATCCTGAGGCATAGGTAGCAAAACTTCCGAATCCGCATCCGAAAGGGAAGTAGTCGATTAATATTTGGATAGAGGTTGTATAGAGTACAAAACGTGCAATTGTATCTGTTTCTGCTTCTCCTGTAATTCCTTCTATAAAGTAGAAAGAAACTTTCTTCCATGAGACGACTAATATAAGTATTAAAGTAATAATGAGAAGAATAATAGTTTTTATATTTAATTTGAAATGGTTTATGTTGGAAAAATAGATAATAACCATTACAGATAATGTGAAGAATCCATAGAATTTGGAGCGTCCGGATATAAGACCTATGGAAAGCATTATAATAAAAAGAATCCTATCTTTCATTGAAAAATCTCCTGTATAGAGAAAGCAAAGAGATGTCGCTATGACTCCTGCCGCAAAATAAGTCGCGTGAGCCATTACATTTGATAGAGTATGAGGTTTGAATATTTCTATACAAGCCAGTATTAGTAGAATCAACCAAAAAAATACACAAATTATTCTTAGTATTTTCTTTTGATTTGTTGAAAAATGAGGCCTAAGAGAATATACACAAAATAAGGCTAAATATGGCTTAAATTGAATAATAAAATCTGTGATAATAGCAGCTTTTGTGTTGCTATTGATGCACAGAGAATAACATAAATAAAACAGGAATACACCAATGGTTGTTAAAAAAGCTTTATTTATTAACCACTCCTGTGATTTGAAAAGTGAATATCCGAATAATATAAATAATAAAGTTGCGCATATTTCATCGATAAAGTCAAATCCGATAGTTCCATATAGAAGTAAACCGAATATGAGTGTAAAGACAAATAGTGAGAAAAACTGTTTATTGATGAAATCTTGAATCATATAGTGTTAATTGTTTTTTGTGTAACGGTATGTATTTGACTTTATTGCATCCAAAGATAATCTCTTTGTTTATATTTAGGAAATAAATGCGGGTGAATTTGTATTTGTAGATATTAGGGGAAGTCTTTACATCTTTTCCAATTGATTGATTTTCACGTTCTCGCTCAATGAGGAATTGGGGGAAACCTCGCTCTGTGAATATGGAATAATTTGGATTTTGGGATATTCAGCCTTGTCTGTCGGTTTGTAGGCTCCGAAGAATGTAATGTAGATTTTTTTTTCTTTGGTGTCAATGGCATATATACAAAAGCTGTTGCTGCTGAGACTATCGACTTCACGTATGACGCGATTATAGATAATTCCGACTTCGCTGGGGGCTTGATTGGTACAGAGAAGCATTTTTTGAGGGGGAATGCTTTTATTTTCATTTTCAAGATCATGTATATCAAAGTTTGTTGTAAAATGGTCATGTCCTCCTAAATAACAGATGAATTCTCCCTTACTGTCATGGAAGTTGAAATTGACAGAAATATTTTTATTATCCCTTAATTTATTGAGATATGTTTTTGATATGCTGGAGCGAGATCGGTAAGCCTCTATTATCTCAGGGATCATGAACCAAGGGTGGACAAAATCACCATCGCATAGATAAGTATTAGCTTTTGGTGAATAGGCTTGGAATGGGTAGTGGTTCAAGATGATTATACTATGTTGGTCAGTTATTCCCTTTTTTAGTGCAATATTACCTAACCAATTGATTTGTTCTTGTGAATAGTAGGCATAAATGCGTGTATTATATTCAGTGCCTGGTTGATCTAACATGTCTAATGAGATGATTCGAATAGTACCTCCTTGAGGATTGGGTATATCTGCATAGAAATAATTTTGATTTGTTTGAGTTTGCTTAGGAAATAGAATGGAGTGAATTTTTTCTTTACTGATGTAATTTTTTGAGACTTTTTCTATCATATTGCAGTCGTGATTGCCTGTGCATATAAAAGACGGGATATGATTCCCTTCGCAGAAATGTTTTGTAAATGATTCCATGAAAAGAATAGCATCTTTTCGACTGGAATTGGAAATAAAGTCTCCTGTTGCTATCAAAGCATTGATTTTGAGTTTGGATTGATTGGCGAAGGTTACGGATTGTTTTAGATTTATGGGGTTTGTATAATTGTTATTAGTAGATATTGCGGATATATGTGGATCTGATATATGAACAATCTTGAAACGTTCATATATCTTGTCGGTATCTGTTTTGTTGTACATGATCGAATCTAGGCGTTGGGTTGCTTCACTATTGTTGATTGTATATAAGTAATCATGTATGTCACTGCGTAAGGTGGATACTGTAAGATTGTCTTCAGTGTCTCTGCATGCAACGGCAAAAGGTAAGACAATTATAACATATATTAAATACAATGTTTTCTTTTCCATATGATGATTATGTTAGGTGACTTTTGGTAATTTATGAATCAATGTGTTAATACTATTTGCTAAAGATAGGGAAAAAATTGAATCTTTTTACAGATATAGAGGAAAAAGAATATGATGGAAAATAGAAAGGGACAGTGTTCTGTCTTCCCTGTTTTCGGCTGATTAAGACTGGAATCACCTAATTCCTGTGCAGTTGCTCCTATCCATTGTACTGTCTTACCAATATCCGCCGTCGGAATTCTTTTTATTTGGGGTGGGTTGCCGAAACGCGCCGAGCCAGGTTTTCGACTTGTGTCGTTTTGCCCGTATCCTGGCGAATTGTCGCTTCAAGGAGTTTTGATAGACAGACAAGATGGTGGCGGCGCGGGCTTCGATTTATATAGCGGGGAAGAACCTTGGAGTGCATTCACTGGGTTCACAGGAAACAACTGGCTTATAGTTGTTTGAGATGATGTGAAGGTGAAATGGTGACTTATCCATTGAAATAAAGATGCTCGATCAGGATTTTGGTGCCGATGCCGATCAGGATCAATCCGCCGATCAGGTCCAGTTTGAGGTCTATCTTGCGGCTGAAGTGGTTGCCGAAGTAGACGCCAAAAGCGGAGAACAGGAAGGTGACGATCCCTATCGTCAAGGCTTCCAGTGCAATGGCTGATTCGATGCAGGCCAGCGATATGCCGACAGCCAGCGCATCGATGCTTGTTGCAATGCCTAATCCGCACAGTGTCTTGTAGCATAGCGGGTTCGTTCTGCAATCCTCTTCTTTTTCCTGGGTACTCTCGTATATCATTTTGCCTCCGAGGTAAAGCAACAGCAGGAAAGCGATCCAGTGATCGAATGCCGTGATGTATTTCTTGAAGCTCATCCCCGCCAGGTAGCCCGCTATGGTCATCCCTGCTTGAAAAATCCCCATCACGCAGCCGATCTTCAGCATGTGGTGATGTCTGTAGTTTTGTATGAGAGCCCCACCGGTGACAGAAACTGCGAGACTGTCCATCGACAATCCCACAGCCAGTAACACTATTTCTAAAAATGACATATTACATTAAAATGTTTCTTCCTTGATGATCTCCTCCAACGTTTTCCGTTTTTTGGGAGTCTGTTTAAAAAGATCCGGACTTTCCGGATAACCTATCGTGAGTATAACCGCCGGCTCTATCGTGTCTGGTAAATTGAAATGCTTCCGGCATAGATCCGTGTCAAAGTTACAAACCCAGCAGCTGCCCAGACCTTGTTCAGCGGCTGCTAAGCTGATATGTTCCGTGGCGATTGCCACATCGATGTCCATATGATCTTTCCGATCCGAAGAACGTTTCCACGACTGGCTGTGGTCGCCGCAGACGAGAATGTAGAGCGGTGCGGATCGGAACCATTCGCGTGCATAGCATTCCTGTATTTTTGTCCGCCCTGCCTCTTGCCGGATTATGACGAAATACCAGGGCTGGAAGTTGACTGCCGATGGAGCCATACGTCCGGCTTCCAAGATATATGCCAGTTTCTCGTCTTCCACTGGGGAGGATGCGTACTTGCGTATCGAACAACGTTTCTGTGCCAGTTCTAACAGGTTCATAATTCTGTTTCGATTTTATATTTGTTTCGATTAGGCGAATCTCTTGAAATCAACTCTCCGATGAATCCCGCGAGGAACATCTGTGTTCCGAGGATCATGGCCGTGAGCGAAACATAGAAGTAGGGCGAGTTGGTGACCAGTGGCCGCAAATCTCCCGTGCAGATGGAAATCAGTTTCGCACTCAACACAATGACCAGTGCGATGAAACCGATGAAAAACATCACGCTTCCCCATAATCCAAAGAAATGCATCGGCTTCTTTCCGAATTTGGAGGTGAACCAGAGCGTGATCAGGTCCAGATAACCGTTTACGAAGCGGTTCAGTCCGAATTTGGTCGTTCCGTACTTGCGGGCTTGGTGTTTCACCACTTTTTCGCCGATCTTGCTGAATCCCGCGATCTTGGCAAGGTAGGGAATGTAACGGTGCATATCGTTATAGACTTCTATGTTCTTGATTACGATGTTCTTGTAAGCCTTCAGCCCGCAATTGAAATCGTGCAGGTTCGTAATACCGGAAAATTTGCGTGCCGTAGCGTTGAACAGCTTGGTCGGAATGGTTTTTGACAGCGGGTCGTAACGTTTTTTCTTCCAACCGGACACCAGGTCATAGCCTTCTTCGGTGATCATCCTGTATAGTTCGGGAATCTCGTCGGGGCTGTCTTGCAGGTCGGCATCCATCGTGATGACCACATCTCCCTTTGCCCGTTGGAAACCGCAGTTCAGACCGGGGGATTTGCCGTAATTACGGCGGAACTTGACAGCGTGTACCACTTCCGGATTCTTGCTTTTAAGTGCTTCGATCACTTCCCAGGAGTTGTCCGTGCTTCCGTCATTGATAAAAATTACTTCGTAACTGAAATTATGTTCTTTCATCACCCGCTCTATCCAGGCAAACAATTCAGGAAGAGACTCGGCTTCATTGTACAGTGGTATAACTACTGATATGTCCATTATTTGTTTTTATTTTCTTCTTATTTTTCTTCGGACACAGGGCTTGCTGTTTGTTTGCGGCAAACCAGTGCTGCTACCGGTATGGATAATATGATTCCGTAAAATATATTATTGAAAATACCCTGGATAGCCATGTGGATGGGAGTGAAGTTGGTCCGGCTGATGGCCTCGATCACTTCACTGTTGAAGTCAGCGTTCTTCAGCGCCACTATGGCTTGTGTCATCGTGTTGTTCAGGAAGTCGGGCGGAGCGATAAACTGGAAGAATATGAAATGCTCGATCGAAACGATCAGGGCCGCGAAGAAATACAGCATGATGCCGAACCGCCATGCATGGAAGAAACTGATGCTTCCTCCTATGTCCTGCCGGTAACGCTTGGTCAAGTAATAGGCGATGAGAGGAACGGCAAGACTTAAGCCTTCATAAATAAAGATAAGCGA
>ERZ826764.2057-NODE-2057-length-20778-cov-3.152729_pt1 | contig 20778 bp, 13 predicted proteins | sample MGYA00519870_ERZ826764 | MGnify/ENA primary metagenome ERZ826764 (study PRJEB31778, sample SAMEA3449239) | human gut metagenome | biome: human gut; feature: human-associated habitat; material: faeces | place: United Kingdom | collected 2010/2012 ...
TGTCACACCCGTATATACCTGATGTGTATCTCCCTGCAGTGACCGGATCATCTCAAAGGCCTCCTGTTCATCCTTTGGTTTTCCCAGAATTTGTTCTTCATGCACAACGATCGTATCCGCACCGATCACGATCACATTCCTTGCCTGGATCTCGGATGCCACATTTTCCGCTTTCATCAGCGCCAGCTCTTTTACAATCTCCTTTGGAACCGTATTTGTATACACTTCTTCCTTATTGCTGACACGCACTTCAAACGGAACCCCGATCTGTGATAAAAGCTCTTTTCGCCTCGGTGAAGCTGACCCTAAAATTATTTTCTTCATACTAAAAACTCCTTGTTGTACTTTGTTGTTGATAATAACACTTTTCTGCCTGTTATGGTAGACTTTCCATCCGAAAATATCGTATGATAATTATTGTTTACATCAATTATAACCTTTTATTTTGAACTTTTCACAAGGAGGAGATTCTATGGAACATCTCAACGAATACCTGGATTTTATCCGCACCGTAGAGGGGATCAAATCTGTCACCCGCACTGCCTGGACCAAAACAGGACGACAGGAAAGTACGGCAGAACATTCTTTTCGTCTTGCGCTGCTCGCTCTGACTCTGATCGATGAATTTCCGGAGCTGGACGCTAAAAAAGTGCTTTCCATGTGTCTGATCCACGATCTCGGAGAACTCTATGCCGGAGATATTCCTGCAATTTCCAATACGGATCCCCTTGCAAAATCCAAACAGGAATACCTTGATATTTGTCGGATCTTCCAGCTTCTCCCCGAGCCAAAACGGTCAGAATTTCTTTCCCTGTGGAACGAATACAACAACTGCTCCACCCCGGAAGCACATCTGGTAAAGGCACTGGATAAAGCAGAGACGATCCTACAGCACAATCAGGGAAAAAATCCACCGGATTTTGATTATGCATTCAATCTCACTTACGGAGCCTCCTACTTCAAAGGCGATCCGCGGCTGGAGGAATTAAGAAGCATACTGGATGCAGAAACAAACGTTGTCATAGAGCATACACAAGAAAAGGAGAACCACCATTTATGATTCAAATCATCATTTCACCTGCGAAAAAAATGAATATATGCGAAGAATTTCCCGGCACTGCCACCACACCTGTTTTTGCAGAACAGACAGACCTTTTATATCAGACGCTAAAGCAGATGTCATTTGAAGAATTGCAGAAACTTTGGAAATGCAGTGAAAAACTAGCACTTCAAAATACAAAAAGACTGTGCGAATTTACACCAGCTGACGCTGTCACTCCCGCTGTTCTCGCCTATGAAGGGATCCAATACCAATACCTCGCACCGGGCATCTTTTCTGATACACAGTGGGACTACGTAAACCGGCATCTGAACATTCTTTCCGGATTTTATGGTGTCCTGTGCCCTTCAGATGCTGTCATTCCCTATCGTCTGGAGATGCAGACCAAACTGGAAACTGAGAATGCCACTGATTTGTATCATTTCTGGAACAATCAGCTATATCAGGCATTGTACTGTAAATTTGAGAAAGACTCTCCGAAAGAGCTCATCAATCTCGCTTCCGCAGAATACAGCAAAGCAGTACTTCCTTATCTGACAGAAGACGTACACTGCGTCACCTGCGTTTTCGGCGAGTTCGTTCAGGGAAAAGTAAAGGTGAAAGCCACGCTCGCGAAAATGGCGCGGGGAGAAATGGTCCGCTGGATGGCAGAACACCAGATTCAGACTGCGGAAGATCTGAAACAGTTCACCGGACTTGGATTTGAATTCGAAGAGTCTCTATCTTCCGGGACAGAATATGTGTTCCTAAAAAAGGATATCTGCCCGGAAGATTAGGCTTTTCTTATTCTGCCTTCATTTCCCGGATCTCTCCGCACGCGATCATAGCGCCGGAGTTTCCGGAAGGCTGGGTTGTCATATCATCCGGATGTGCGTGTATGATAACCGCTCTTCCGATCACATCCTCGGGATGAAACCGGTCTGTGTAAAAGATCAAAAATGCATTTCCGTCATTTGCCAGAAGTGAAGGCATATCTCCTGCATGCTGCGGGTGCATGGCATTTGTCGGATTGTAGTGTCCGTCCGCCTGTGCAAAGGATTCCGCTTTTGTTCCCTGACAGGTTCCCTCATGAATATGAAATCCGTGAAACGCATTTCCGTCAGGCAGATTGCGGATATCGGCTGCCACGATCGTTCCATTGTGAACTCCGAAAAAATATACCATTCCCCGGATTTTTGGAAATTCCGGGCTTCCTTTGATCTCTGCAGCGGCATCCGGAATGGTCTGTATCTCTGAAAACATCTTACCACCTCCCGGATTACCATATGCAGTTTTTCAAAAATTGTTATTCCTGATGCGCTCTCCATGCTTCTTTCAGAATCTTTGGATCTTCAAAAAGACCAAGCGCCCCTTTCGCCATACATTCTGCCACATACAGCATTCCCTTCTGCCCGATGCTCATTCCGGACTGTGCGGCTGCACTCCAGTGATGCAGCGGTGTACCCTTACACATCGTAGCAGCACTGAGCATCACAGTCGGCACGGTATGACTGACTTCCGACACATCCGTTCCGATCGCCAGCAAAACAGGTTGGTCTTCCAACGGTTCCAGACCTCCAAAATAATTTCCGTCATTGATCAGTCCCGCTTCTTTTGTGATGGTTTCCGCAAACTGAAGTTCTTCTTTTGTATATTCCGGGAGTGAAGTTTCTGTCATCGCCTGATAAAAAGCTTCTGCCAGCGGACGGTTCACTTTCATTTCCTGATTGCTCGTCACAAGCTCGATCTCCACTCTCGTTCCGGTCATCAAAGCCGCACCCTTCGCACAGTCATCCACTCTGTTCGATGCATCCTCTGTCCTGGAACGTTTGGATGAACGGATAAAGTAATTCGTAGAAGCAAAATCCGGCACGATATTCGCCGGTCCGTCTGTGTTCGTATATGTATAATGAATCCGAACATCATCCGCCACATGTTCCCGTAAATAATTCACTCCCACATTCATCAGTTCTGCCGCATCCAGTGCACTTCTGCCAAGCTCCGGATGTTTGGACGCATGTGCTTTGACTCCGTAAAATTTGTAATTCTTCATGTCCTGCGCCTGCCAGATATCATAACTCACCCGATTCCGGTCAAAAGGATGCCAGGTGATCGCCGCATCCAGATCATCAAACACCCCCGCTTCATTCATCTGGATCTTTCCGATGATGATTTCTTCTGCCGGACAGCCATACACCCGGATTGTTCCGGAAAGCTGCGCTTTTTCCATCCACTCTTTCAAGGCACAGGCTGCCCCTGCGCAGGCTGTGCCAAGCAGATTGTGTCCGCATCCGTGCCCCGGCGTTTTCAGCGGCTGATACGTGCAGACCGGCTCCTGGCCAAGACCCGGAAGAGCGTCATATTCTGCCAGAAATCCAAGTATCGGTTTTCCTGTTCCCCACTCTGCAACAAATGCGGTCTGAAGCCCTGCGATTCCTTTTGTGATACGAAATCCTTTTTCTTCCAGATAGTCAGAAAGACAGGCTGAAGATACGACTTCTTCTTTGGAAAGTTCCGGATGCCGAAAAATGTAATCTGCTGTGTTAACCAGTTCTTCTGTGTGTTCCTGTATCCATGTGTGAATATGATCTGCTGTATTTGCGTCTTTTTCCTCGCCTGTCCATACCCCAAGTCCGCTCCCAAGCTTCTCCCCGGATAGCAGATATTTTCTGGCTGCTCTCTGCAGGCTGGTATCCTCTGCATAGTTTCGGGGATCCGTCTCCAATTCTCCGAAAATCCTCTCTTCTGCCTCTCTCCCCTCAAAATCAACCGCAACAATATGAAACAATGTCTGGAACTGCAAAATATTAGATTCCGGCTTCATAATTTCTTTGAGCCCCGGATATAAAAGCCAGGAATGACAAAGATATACCTGCTTCTCCTTCCAGAATTGTTCTGCCTGACAAAATGAATCCAGACAGGCATCAAGCTCCAGCTTCTCTCCCTGCGGGATATGCACGCTGATCACGGGATCTCCTTTGTGAACCGATATCCCGTCTGTCTGTATCTCCCATAAAGACGGGATCCTCTCAAATTCCAGACGCCCAAGCCGAAACAGACTCATATCCAGATGTCTGCAAAACCAGTCGTACTGCGCAATCCCATATTCTCCATACGCTTTATAACAATTTTCACACCACAATGTCAGATCATAAAACGTATCCCGGTAAACCCGTCTGGAAATCCCCTGTTCACAATACCGATCATAAACCTCACAGGCCATTTTTGAAAAACAATATAAAAATACCAGCCGGAAATCTTCTCTTTTTTTCACTGCTTCATAAAACAAATTCACATCTCTAAGAAATAACTCCCGCAGCTTCTCATATTCCCCTTCTGTGATCTCCAGCTTTTCAAGCTGCCGCACAGCGTCCGGCATCAGGGATATTTCCTCCCAAAATTCCAATAATTTCATTGTGCACCTCCGTTTTTTGTTTTCCTCTGTTGATTCTATCTGTCAGCATACTTCATTCTTGTGGTATTTGCAATTCGTTTTACGTCTTCCCTTTCTCAATCAGATATATATACAACATTTTGCACATAATCATAGAAAAATCTACTAAAAAATTGTATAATATATAAAAGTTTATGAAAGAGAGGATTCACTATGAAGCAAAATAATATATTAGCAATGATCCTGGCGGGCGGACGAGGCACCCGCCTGCATGACCTGACAAATAAAGTGGCAAAACCCGCGGTTTCATACGGCGGAAAATACCGTATCATCGATTTTCCACTCTCCAACTGCGCCAACAGTGGAATTGATATTGTCGGTGTGCTCACGCAGTATGAATCGATCTTGCTGAACAGCTACGTTGCGGCAGGCAGACGCTGGGGGCTGGATGCCAAAGACAGTGGAGTCTATGTACTGCCTCCACGTGAGAAAGCAGATTCCAATCTGGATGTATATCGGGGGACTGCCGATGCGATTTCCCAGAACATCGATTTTATTGACACCTACGCTCCGGAATATATTCTGATCCTGTCCGGTGATCATATTTATAAGATGAATTATGATGCCATGCTAAATTATCACAAAACCTGCGGTGCAGATGCCACGATTGCTGTGATCGAAGTACCGATCAAAGAAGCAAGCCGGTTCGGGATTATGAATACCGATTCTACAGGACGTATCGTAGAGTTCGAAGAAAAACCGGAACACCCAAAAAGTAATCTGGCATCCATGGGGATTTACATTTTTAACTGGAAGCTGCTTCGCAAAATGCTGCTGACAGATATGAAAAATCCGGATTCCAACCACGATTTTGGAAAAGATATCATTCCTACGCTGTTAAATGATGGGAAAGATCTTTATGCCTATAAATTTGAGGGCTACTGGAAAGATGTTGGAACAATCGACTCTCTCTGGGAAGCAAATATGGATCTTCTGGACAAAAATAATGCTTTGGATCTCAACGATCCCGCATGGAAGATCTATACGGAAGATCCGACAACACCTCCTCATTATATCGGACCAAACGCCGATATTAAACGCTCTTTCATTACCCAGGGCTGCATGATCGACGGTGAAGTCAAAAACTCCGTGTTATTTACCAGTGCCAAGATCGATACCGGCGCCAGAGTCATTGACAGTGTACTCATGCCGGGAGTGATTGTCGAAGCAGGAGCTGTCGTACAGCGCGCCCTGGTCGCTGACGGAGTGCGGATCGGGAAAAATGCCGTAGTAGGCAGTCCGGACAGCGAACATATCGAACTTGTTGCAAAACGTGTGAAAGGAGCAGAATAATATGAGCAAGGCATTAGGAATCATCAACTTTTCCGGAAACCACATCTGGGTAAAAGGACTGCAGTCTTACCGTCCGATCGGTGCCATGTCCTTCCTCGGAAGATACCGTGTCATCGATTTTTCGCTTTCCAATATGAGCAACAGCGGCATTGACCAGATTCAGGTGTATATTAATCAAAAGCCCCGTTCTCTTACCGAACATATCGGAACCGGAAGACATTACAATATCAACTCCAAACGTGGAAAAGTCCGAATCCTCTTTTCTGAAAACGGGATTGAAAACAGCATTTATGACAACGAAATTGCAGCTTACATAGAAAACATAGAGTGTATTGAAAATACACCTTGCCCGTACGTGATCATTGCCCCGAGTTACATGGTATACTCCATGAACTTTGATTCACTGTTACAGAGCCATATCGACTCCGAAGCGGATATTACGCTGCTGTATCATTCTGTTGACAATGCAAAGGATCACTTCTTAAACTGTGATCTTCTGAATCTGAACCGCCAGAAAGGTGTTCTCTCGATTGAAAAAAACAGAGGAAATGCAAAAAACAGAAATATCTTCATGGATACTTATGTAATGAAAAAAGAACTGTTTATCGACCTGATCAAAAAAGGGCATGATATGTCCTCTATGTACACACTGCCCCAAGTCATCAATATAGAATGCAGCGAACTGGATATCCGCGGAGTTTCCCACCGTGGCTTCTTTGCCGCCATTACAGATTTGAAAAGCTATTACGAAGCGAATCTTTCCCTGCTCGATTTTAAATCCGCCTTCAGTCTGTTTGATGATAACTGGCCGATCTATACAAAAACGACAGATTCCTGTCCGACTCAATATTTTGAGACTGCAAATGTAAAAACCTCTTTCGTATCCAACGGATGCCTGATCGAAGGCACTGTGGAAAACTCTGTGATCGGACGTGGATGCATGATTAAAAAAGGTGCTGTTGTAAGGAATACCGTTCTCCTTCCGGGCGCTTATGTAGGAGAAGACGTTCATGTGGAAAATCAGGTGGTAGACAAGCGTGCAAAGCTCTTACACGCCAAAGAAATTATTGCAAATGTAGACAATCCGGGATATATCAAGAGGAATGATACCGTATAAAGTAAAGCAGGATGCTTAAGGATTTATTCCTTGTCATCCTGCCTTATTTTTTCTTTTATCAAAAAATAATCTGAATTCCATTCGGTTGTAAAATTAAATCTGCAAGTTTTTCGCTGTCCAGAGAAATATGCAGAAAATTTCTGCCGGGAACTTTTATGTGATTATCTCACTCCAAACTGATATATTGTCGTGGTGTCGTATTTTTCTCCTTTTTTCAGTACCGGTGACGGGAAGCTTTCCTCATTCGCCGCATTCGGATAATACTGTGTCTCCAGACAGAAGCCGGAGTTATCGTGGTAGATCATGTTGCGTTTTCCTCTGACTCCCTCCAGGAAGTTTCCGGTATAGAACTGCACACCCGGAAGATCCGTATATACTTTCATGGTAATTCCGGACTGCTCTCCTTCCACCTCTGCAATCTTGCGCAGTGTCTGATCCCATCCATCGATGACAAAGTTGTGATCATATCCCTTAACCAGACGCATCTGATGATAGTCGGATGCCAGCTCTTCTCCGATCACTTTTCCTTTTGTGAAATCCATCGGTGTACCTTCCACCGGCCAAATCTCTCCTGTCGGAATCGAACCGGTCTCTTTTACCGGTGTAAACGAAGATGCCTGCAGTCTTATCCAGTGACGTCTTACGCTGCCGCAGTTATGTCCATTCAGGTTAAAGTAAGTGTGGTTCGTCATATTCACGATCGTTGTCTGATCAGATTCTCCTTCATAGTGGATCTTCAACTCATTTTGATCTGTCAGGGTATAGGTCACGGTAATCGAGAAGTTCCCCGGATATCCCTGGTCTCCATCCGGGCTGTCCAGGTGGAAAGAAACACTGTCTTCCTCCTCTTTCACACAATCCCAGAGGCGGAACGCATAACTGTCCGGTCCACTGTGCAGGTTATTCTCTCCCTCATTTTTCGGAAGGTGATACTCTGTCCCATCCAGCACAAATCCGGCGCCTTCTGTCCGGTTTGCCCCCCGTCCGACTGCTGCCCCGAAGAAAGTTCCGTTCTCTTCATAATCCGATACTTTGTCATATCCAAGCACAATATCCTTGCGCTCTCCCGCAAAATCTTTCATCTCCACGGATACGATTGCCGCTCCGAGACTGCTGATCTTCACACGCATTCCCCGAATGTTGCGCAGCGTATAGGCAGTTACTTCTCTTCCATCTTTTGTGGTTCCAAATATTGTTTTTTCGATACTCATAAGCTCTCCTGTCCGGCATCTTTTCTCTTCCCCAATGCCTGTCCTGTTTACTTCATATTGTAGCTCTGTTTTGCCTGCTCCGCAAACACTTTTTCAGGAAAGTGGAATCAGGATCCGCAGTTCAAACCAGTTCTTTTTCAAATCCGTTGTCACAGAACCTCCGTATTTTGCCGCAGTGCTTTTGATACTCTTCATGCCAAACCCATGAAAGCGCCGGTCTTTCTTTGTAGTGACCGGAATTCCATTTTCAAACTGTAACGACTCCTCACAATAATTTTCACACCGGATCCTGAGAAAATTTTTCTGCTTTGCAACGGACAGATGGATCAGCCGTTTTTCCTGTTCCCTCAACTTTTCCACACTTTCGATCGCATTATCCAAAATATTGCCAAATAACGCACTGATGTCCATATCTTCCATAAAATTTAATACACTTCCATCCGCCACACATGTCAGCCCAATCCCATTATTCTGACAATACAGGCTTTTGCTCGTAAGAACCGCATCCAGCACCTTATTACCAGTCTTGTTCTGCGCCTCATAAATCTTAATTTCCTTTTCCATCTTTTCCAGATACTCTACCGATTTCTGACTGCCAGCCTCGGATTTTAAAAGTGCGATCTGATGCTTCAAATCATGATACTTCTGATTAACAATCTCTATGCTCTCCTGAGAAAGCTGATAGTTCTTATATTGCATCTGCAAAATATTCTGCAGCGTATCCACCTCAAATTTCATCTGCAGTTCCCGCACCTGAATATGGTACGCATATAGAACTGCCATTCCGCTTAGATCCACAAGCGTTCGGATGATAAACATCTCTGCCGCAAACTGACTGCTGAACGGAGTATCCTTATCAATATAACTCAGATTACTGACCGCAAATACTGCCGCCGTAATAATCAGAACCGTGAAAAACTCCCTTCGGTTGATATGCATCTCTTTGCCGCCCTTTTGCAAATACTTTTCCAGCAGATATAAAATTCCAAATATCACTGCATACACGATCACAAGGAGCACCCACTGGACACTTTTCACATGATTGATCTGAAATGTCTTCACTGCATAATAATAAATCTGCCAGCCGAAAGATGCGGCAAATTCTCCACTGATAAACGCTCGCGCGCAATAATAGCCAGCCTCGGCAAGTGAAAACTGACAGCACCGGTAAATATAAATCAAAAACAGGGAAACTGAAACCAGCATACACGGAAGGAACAAACTGGTCCTCACCCCGTCCGTAACTTCCATAAATCCCACGATCGCCGCCAGAAATACCAGATGTGTCACATACCGTTTTACACCCCGGATCCGTTTCTCATTCGTGCATGTCACAATGAACGCTGCCAGCCAGTATGCCAGCGAATAATAATATCCCGGAGTATTGATCATTTCCTGCACACTCATCTATTTTCCCACCTCATTCATAAAATCATTGAGCGCATTTAAAAATGCCTTCTTTCTTGCGCGGCTTACCTGAATACAGTCTCCATTCACGGTGATGTCACTCCCCTGAAAATTTTCCACAAAATCCAGATTCACCAGATAACACCGGTTACACCGGAAAAACCGCTCCTCTTTCATACCATCCGCCAGACTTTCCTCTGCATCCCGCATCGTGCCTTTTGTTCTGTAATCCTGCCCGACTGTGTGATAGATCAGATCATGATCCTGCACTTCCACATAGCAAATCTCCGAAAGATCCAACTTCATCATACCGCCCTTCACTGCAATCGTCAGATATTTCTTCTCCCGCTTTTTCAGTCTCGTCAGTGCACGGTCGATCCGCTGCGTAAACGCAAAATAAGAAACTGGTTTTAATACATAGTCCAGGGCATCCACCCGGTATCCCTGTATCGCATACTGCGGCATATTTGTAATAAAAATAATCACAACTTCGGTATCCATCTTCCGGATTTCTTCTGCAGCCGACATGCCGTCCATAAATTTCATTTCCACATCCATAAGGATAATATCGTAGTCTGCCCGATACTCTGTTACAATATCTTCCCCATCCGAAAATGTCTGTACGCTGATCCTCTCTTTACTCTCCTTCTCGTATTCTTTCAAGTAAGAAAGCAGCTGCTCTGCATACGCCGGATCATCTTCTACCAGTGCAATTCGAATCATTGTTTCGTCTCCTCTCAACTGTTTTTTCTTAGTATACCAAGCCTGTTTTCAAACGTCAAAATAAGGGTGCCTGTAATAAGACACCCTTCACTCTTCTCTATTTTTCCTCTCTTACTGTTCTGAAAAATGAAGAGATAATCGTCATGATAACTGCTGCCAGAGTACATCCCATTCCGATGATCGCACTGGACAAATCCGCCATAGTCTGCGCATTTCTTTCAAATGATAAAATAGTCGCAATGCTGTTCACTCTCAGGCGGACAAAAAATACAAATCCTGCCATCAAAAGCACTCCCGCCAGAATCGGAAGAATATCCAGTACCGGCATTTCCGGCGACTTTTCCTGTCCGGCCACAAAAAGAATTTCCAGAACCACTCCTGCCACAAGACATCCTACAACTCCCCAGCTGATTCCAAGATTGGAAAAATATGCCGTGTTGCAGTTGATCACATAAAATACGATTCCTGCTGTTCCGAGAATTAGTGCAAGCAGCATCAGATAAAAGCCTGCAGCCTGTTTTTTGATAAAATTCATAACATACCCTCCCTTAACTGTTTTTACGTCTCTTGGCATCTCTTATATACATCGCAGCTGCTGCCAGTGTAAGCAGAGCCAACACTGCCGATGTTGCTGTCAATGCATTATCATACCATGTACGCACATCCTTAATCTGTGAAGTCTCATTCAATCCATCCATTGCGTTGGAATTTGCAAGCGCATAATTCTGCCACATCATAACATTTTTCAGATCCTGCATCATGACTGCATCTTTGCTGACTGACTCTGTTGTCCAGTAATTCCATTTTGCTGTTACAGCTTCCATATTACTGTCACCAGTATTGCAAGTCATCGTTACACCACAGTGTACCGCTTCTTTTAACACACTGTAGTTTGCATCCTGGATAAAGTCTTCTGACATCAGCCCCTGGAATCCCCATTCTTTGCGGAGAATATTCATCAGCAGACCATAATGTGCATTCCCTGCAGTACATCCGATTCTGTTAAATGTTGTCATCATACCAAGTGTCTGTGCATCTTCCACACTTGCCTGTGTTCCACGCAGTTCGTTCTCACGCGCTTTCTGTTCTGTCATAAAAGTTGCGATACCGGAACGGTTGATCTCCGTATCATTGAATGCAAAATGTTTCGGCGCTATGATACATCCGTATTCTTTTCCTGCTGCAATGTAAGCTGCTGCCTGATATGCTGTCAAAATCGCATCTTCAGAATAATACTCATGGTTTCTTGCATTGTAAGGTGTACGGTGGAGGTTCGTTCCTGCACCCCAGAGGATCGGAAGATTCGACCAGATGGAATAATTTCCGGTCACAGCTCCGTACTCTGCAGCCATCTCTTTACTAAATGTCTGCGCAATCACTGTTTCATTACTCATTGTTCCGAATTTGTAATTCAGATTCTTGTCATCCGGATCGATGACATACGGATCTGCGGAATCTGTATCTGTATTTGCGTACTGTCCCAATGTATAAGAATTAAATCCGTTCGGTCCGTCATTCTGTACTGCCTCCGGAGACACGATCGATACAATTGATTTTGTACTGGTTCCACCAAATCCAGTACGGATCATCGCTTCTTCCAGTGTGATTTGATCAATCAAATCTGTCCATTTTTCATTTGTCAAGTCCGTCTCACCTTTCAGGCTTGCAAGTGTCAGCCCATTGTCCTCGCCAAATGTAACTTCATCCGGATTTCCCTGTTCCTTGATCTCTACCAGGTCATTTTTCATCACTTCGATCATTTCATCTGTTGCTGTCAGATCTTTATATGTTTTTGGCCAGGTTGCTTTCCAGTCACTTCTTGATAAGTACGTTACTGTATCCGGCATATAGTAGTTCAGATCCATATCCTGCAGCTGATTTTCTACCGCTGTTCCATTGTTTGAATATGCAAAAGTCTCAGAATCTAATGTATCCAGTATCCATTTCTTCACATTCGCTGCATTTCCTGTATCAGTCATTCCGTTTGCCTTTGTCATACCCTGTGCTGCCAGCACGTTGTTGACTGCCTCATGAGAACCATTTCCGACTGTAAAATAATAGTCTCCTGCATCCAGGATCCAGTTTCCTTTTGTTCCCGCCGCATTGTCACATGTGCTGTCCCAGCTTGCCATATCCTGAGCATCTGCCGTAATCTCGACAGTAACAGATTCTCCCGGCTGCAGCACACCTGTTTTTTCATAATCCAGAAGCTGTACCGCTGCTTTTTCTACCGCATGTTCTTTATCATATTCCGTATACGGAAGAGACGTATACAACTGTACCACATCTTTTCCTGCCACATCTCCAGTATTTTTTACAGTTACTTTGGCTGTCACTGTCTTATCTTCCAGATTCACATCCAGACTGTCCAGAGTCTGAGAAAATGTTGTATAAGACAGTCCGTATCCAAATGGATACGAAACTTCATCTTCATAGTTCCATGCTTTTCCATTGGAACTTCCGGTCTTGTCAGAAGCATTTCCCTGTCCCAATACTGTATCCGCATATCTTGTCTCGTAATATTTATATCCTGTATAGATCCCTTCTGCTTCTACAATCTCGGAATTGATGGAATATGCAGAATCCGCATTTGTCCACTCATAGTTCCCATAATTCTGCGCTGCAGGAGAGCTTGAGTTATCCACTGCATAAGTATCCGCAAGATGTCCGGACGGATTCACCTCTCCACTGAGTACATCTGCTACACCATAGAAGCCATAACCTCCCGGAAGTCCGACTTCCAAAATCGCATCTGCACCTGTATTGTTTTTGATCTCTTCAATTTCCATGGCACTCGCATTATTCAGCATCACGATCAATTTTCCATTGTTTTCCTTTTTTGCATTGACTGCTTCATCGATGATTGCACGCTCTGTGTCAGAGAGTCCCAGCGGATCCGCCTGATTCAGATCCTGTTCTGGATTCACCCCATCTTCTCCCGGTGTATAGTTGGCATTTTCTCCTGCTGCACGGGCAAGTGTCACAATCATGACATTGTAATCCGTCATACTCTTTTTCCAATTTGGTTCTGCCTCATCCAGCGTTGCTGTCTCAGGTTCCAAACTGGTAAATACTCCAGTTGTAGCCGGTGCTGTTGCACGATAATAGGTTGTCACACCCCATGGACTCCCATTTTGAGGTGTTAAAAACAACAGCGCGATCGCAATTGTCACAAGGGGCGCCGACAGCAGCATATACGGTCTCGCCTTCCCCTGAGATGTTCTGGTATTATCAATCAGACGCCCTACCAGAAGATTTCCAAGAATCACAAAAATGACAGAAACCATCGGAAGAACCGCTGAAAAAATCCCAAATTTTGCCGTATCCGTCCATCCAAGCACATCCGAATAGTAGCGGTTTAAATACGCCCCGAAGATTGCATTTGAAATAAATGCGCAAAACGGACCGAGAAAATACCCCAGTATCATTTCTTTCGGCTTTACATTTGCCGAAGTGATTTTTGTCCGCATCAGCGGGTTGTCAAAAAACTGATTCTTTTCCATTTCGGTCATTCCTTTCCCTGATTGCTTCTTTTAACGTATAAGTACCACTTCCCAATACCTTCTGTGTATTTCCCGGCATCACCAGTGTACATGTTGTTCCGACCGGAACCTGCACCTGGATTGTAAACATTCCATCTTCAATCTTCCACTCACTGGAAACAATTCCGTAGGCTGTGTTGACACTTCCTTTTGCCCATTTCAGATTTCCTCCTGTCATCGGCCGGATCCTAAATGATCGATATCCGCCCTCTGTTGCCTCGATTCCTGCAATTCTGCGGTATAAAAAGTCTCCCACCGCACCGCTTGCATAGTGATTGAAAGAAACCATACCTCCGGTTCCGTCATCTTTTCCAGTGTTGCAGGTACCATCTTCGCGAAGCGCATCCCAGCGCTCCCAGATGGTTGTTCCTCCCACTTTCATCTCATACAGCCAGGACGGGCAGGTATCCGTAAGCAGCATTTTAAATGCCTCTTCCTCATACCCATTGTCTGCCAGAGCAAAAAGAACGTACGGTGTCCCTGGAAATCCAGTAGTAATGTGATATTCGTCTTTTTTCACAAGCCGCGCCAGGTTTGCTGCTGTCTTCTTTTTATCCTCATCTGAGAGCATCTGATAATACAACGGCAGCACATATGCCGTCTGAAATTCTTTCTTCACCGTACAGTCTGCTTCCATCAAAATTTCCCGGTAGGCCTCTCCGGTTTCCTGACTAAGTTTCCTGTAATACTGCGCATCCTCTTCCTTCCCCAGGATGTCCGCAATCTTTGCCAGAATCCGGCTGGAATTTGCCATACATGCGGTAGCGGTCCATTTTCCTCTTCCCATCCACTCCCACATACCGACACCCGGTGCGCACCAATCTCCGTAATGGTGCAAAAGCTTCCAGATCCTACGATGTTTTCCTATAGAAAACAACTCTGCCCAAAACTTACATGCCTTGATATATTTTTTCATTACCGGATACATTTGTTCTAAAAGTCCTTTGTCTCCACGAACCATATATTCCGCCCATGGTGCCAGAATACAGACATCACCCCAGTGATCCACTGCCATAGGGATCATAATCTCCCACTGCAGCGGCACCCGGACAAGCGGAACCGTAACCGGAATTCCGCCGCCTTTATTCTGCTCCGCCTTCACATCCAACAGCCATTTCTCCAGAAAACGGCTGATATTAAAATTGTAAGCTGCCGTAGGCGCAAACAGTGCAATATCTCCCGTCCACCCCATTCGCTCATCTCTCTGCGGACAGTCTGTCGGGATATCCACAAAATTGGACTTTGCTCCCCAGCGAATACTGTTCTGCAGCTGGTTGATCAGTTCATTGGAGCAGGAAAAGTTTCCGTTGTCTTCCACATCCGAATAGAGAGCCAACGCGGTCAGTTCCAGTTGATCCTCTTCAATTCCACGCACACCCACATAGCGGAAGCCCATATACGTCATTCTCGGAGAATACGTCTGCTCTCCGTCTCTGCAAATATAGACAGCCTCCTGCTTCGCGGTTCTTAATGGTTCTGTATACAACTCTCCGTCCATCAAAATCTCTGCGTGTTGAAATTCCACTTTCTGCCCCTTTTTGCCACGAATTTCCGCGTGTATCACCCCTGCAAAATTCTGTCCGAAATCATAAATCAGCATACCGCTCTTTGCTCTTGTTATCTGTACCGGACGAAACTCTTCGTGTGCACGTACCGGCGCTCCATACTGTGCCATGATCTTTGGATGAATCTTTACCTGTTCGAAGCTTGCTTTTTTCCAGGAAACTTTCTCCAGATCCACGGTGGCATCATACACTTCTCCGTTGTAAAACTCTGTCTCTTTATAATTTCCTTCTTCCGTTACTTCCCACTCTTCATTTGTTCCGATCGTCTCTCCGGTTCCATCGGTATACAAAATCCGCAGCTCTCCAAGCAGTGCCTGTCGCTTTGCATACACTCTGTTCCGTCTTTTATAGGTGAAAGATCCAACTGCCCAGCCACCGCCGACCACAGCAAGCAGCTCATTTCGATCATTCAGCATATCTGTCACATCATAGGTCTGATACTGCAGCTGATTCCTGTAGGACGTAAATCCCGGTGCAAAATAATCCTGCCCGACTTTCTCTCCATTTAACAACAGCTCATAAATTCCCAGCGCCGTTACGTACAGTCTCGCACTGGCAATTTCTTTTTCACAGGAAAACCTGGTTCGAAATGTCATCGTCTTCGGAGAAATCTTCGCCTCCTTGAACTGATACTCTCCGTCAGTGATCCACCGTCCGGACCAGATTGTATCCATACGTCCCGTCTCAAATTCCGTGCTGACCCAGGCACGCTCTCCCGCGTCATCCTCTGCTTCCACCCGCACCGCATATTTTGTAAACGGCTGTAATCTGCTACCCTCATACGGCACTGCGATCTGGCAGTCTGTTTCTTTCTTCCAGTCTCCTATCGAAATCACTGCTTTTTTCAATGTTACATTTTGTCTGTCACTTTCCAGACAATAGGAAACTCTCGGCTGCGGATTATCCGTCACACATCCTGTTTCCATATTTTCTACTGTCAGTCTGCTTATTTTCAGCATTCTTCCACCTCTTCTTTATTTCTTACCGGAATCTGTAACGTACAGGCATACTTCCCGTCTGACACCTTCAGATCAACCGTGCCAGTCTTTCCGGCCCGAACCACTGCCAGAGCCTCTCCAAAATACGTATCTGTTTTCGAAGTACGATATCCGCGCTCATTGTACGGGCATCCGTTTCCAAGCCCCAGAAGCTCTCCGTTTTCTACATGCACTTCCAGCGTTCCCCGCTTCAACGGTTTGACTGTGCCAGTTTTATCTGTATACTGCAGTCTCACAAAACACAGCTTTCCGGCTTCCGTCTCTTTTTCTTCCGGGATTCCGGTTAAAATCGTTTCCTTCCCCGCTGTATAGAGCACATTTCTCGCAATCTCCCGGTTCTGTGCATCATAAGAAATCGCTTCAATGATTCCTTCCTCATAGATCACATCAAAGGAAGTTCTGCAGTCATTTTTCATCTTCTTACTTCCAACCGACTTTCCATTGATAAACAGCTCCACCCTGTCTGCTCTTGCATACACTTCCACCTGTGCCTTTTTCCCGGAACATCCATCCCAGGACCAGGACTCAATGGCATTGCTCATCTTCCATGCTGATGGCGAGTGCTTCTCCCCGGTGTGGTTGACCGGACGTACCGCGATCACCGGCTTTTCCATCAGTTCAAATGCCGTCTTCGTATAGGCAGCCTCGGCCAGTGGTTTTCCGGTCAGGTCAATTCTTCCACTTCCTGCAGTGATCCATCCTGCTCCATGTGAGAAATCCGGCGCATAATCACTGTATTCCCACGCACCGACACCGACTTCTCCCATATAGTCCATTCCTGCCCACACAAAATCTCCGATGATCCTCGGATGTGTTTTCGCCATCTCCCAGAAGGCATACGCGTCAGAACAGAATGTTTCGCTTCCCAGGATCAAACGCTTTGGATATTTTTTCAGATCTTTTCCATAGCGGTAGATACCATAGTTGTATCCTGCAATATCCATATTGGCAAAGGCATCTCTTGTTTTTACATCACAGCCGTGAAGCGTTGCCCCGATTTTCATCGTCTTACTTCCGAAAATCCCTGCCAGATTATTGAAAAATTCACTTCCTACTGCCTTTTTCTTCCCACCCGATCGGTTTGCTTCTTTCTTCGCCTTCTTGTCACTGTAAACGCCGAAGCCAATGGAACTTAAGAAGTTAAAAAAGATATTGATCCCGCGGGTTACCGGTCTTGTCGCATCCAGACTGTGCAGATATTCTGTCATCTGTCCCGTGAGACGGATTCCTCTCTCCTGCGCCGTCTCAGAAACCTCATTTCCTGTAGAATATAAGATTACCGAAGGATGATTGTAATCCTTTTCGACCATATCTTTTAAATCCTGCTTCCACCATTTTGCAAAGTGATTTACATAATCATACTCCGTCTTGTGTATATACCACACATCCACAAATTCATCCATGACCAGCATCCCCTGCCTGTCACAGGCATCCAGAAGTGCTTTGGAACAAGGATTGTGGGCAGAGCGGATGGCATTATACCCGTTTTCCTTTAAGATCCGAATCTTTCGCTCCTCTGCCTCCGGATAACAACAGGCGCCAAGTACACCATTATCATGGTGGATACATGCACCTCTTAAAATTACCCGGTTGCCGTTCATCAAAAATCCGTTCTCTGCGCTCCATTCAATCTTACGGATTCCAAATACTTCCTCTATTTCATCTGCTTCAAACCGTACCCTGCATGTATACAAAAATGGAGACTCTGTACTCCACAATTTTGCATTTGGGATCTCCAGCTGCATCTGGAGCGTTCCGTCTGCAGACTGCTTTGCTTTTACGATCGGTTCCTGACCGGATACCGGAGACTCCCCTTCGAAAATTTCCAACTCCAGTTCTCCAGGTGCAGATGTCTCAACCCTTACATCGATCACTGCCGGACAGATTTTGACTGTGGAAATCTTTACCCCATTGATGCCGATATGCTTCTTTGGCAGCATATATAACGATACAGGCCGGTATATTCCTGCTCCCGAATACCATCTGCTGTTTGGCTGATCTGCATTGTGGGCAATGACCTGTATCTGATTTTTCATTCCAAAATGAAGAAACTCATTTGCCTCTACGTAAAAATTTGTATATCCATACGGACGAAATCCTGCTCTTTTCCCGTTGAGATACACTTCTGCATTGCGGTAGACTCCCTCAAATTCAAAAACAACTCTGAAATCCTCATATTCCTGCGGTACAGAAAATTCTTTCTCATACACATAGTCAAATCCTTCAAACCAGCCGATGTTAATGCCTCCCAGGCTCTCCTGCGTCCGCTTTTCATCCAGCATTGCATCATGAGGGATCATAACCGGTTTTCCCTTTCCCGAATCTCCGGCGTGTCTGCATGTCCAGCCGTCATTAAATGCAATCTTTCTCATTTCTTCTTACGTCCTTTCCTTTTCCATGGCTGAATCATACCATTTTTTCGTAAACGGTAACGATTTCTTACGTGAACGGTTTATTTTTCATCGTATTTTGCATCCCTGTTTTTGTCTATTTTTTATATATTTCTCACTTTTTTAAGCTTCTTAACTATTTATTTTTTAGTATTCTCCCTCGTTTTTTGTAATTTTTCAACAATTTTAAATTTGTTTTTCATGGATTTAAGCCCTTGTTTTTGTGCATTTTTAATAATTGAAAGATGCTTTTTATCTTGCCAGCGTAAAATAAAAATTGACACCTGCCATTTCTGACAGGTGCCATATGTATCCCTACTATTCAATTCCTTTATAAATTCACTATTTTCAAAACTCAAATACCGCCACTCCATATGGCTGCAGCGGATATGCGATCGAATACTTCTGACCATCGCATTCCTGCTTCACCGGCTTATAAACCTTCGGACGCTCCACACCGTTTCCACCGTATTTTGGATCATCACTGTCCAAAATCAGCTTCAGCTGCTTTCTGCGCGGCACACCCACCCGGTAATCCGGACGCTCCATCGGCGTAAAGTTACAAACGAACAACAGATTCTTTTTATTATCTTTCGAATGTCTCACAAAACTGAAAATACTTCGGAACGTATCATCCTTGTTGATCCATTCGAAGCCTTCCGGATCCGTATCCAGCTCATAAAGCGCCTTATTGTGTCTGTACAGATGAAGCAGATCACGGTACCAGTTCTGGATCTGTTGATGCGGTTCCTCTGCAAGCAGATACCAGTCAAGTTCCCGCTCTTCGCTCCACTCCCGAAGCTGCGCAAACTCCTGTCCCATAAACAGCAGCTTTTTGCCCGGATGTCCCGTCATAAATGCATACGCCGCTTTCAGATTGGCAAACTTGTCAAAGCCAAGTCCCGGCATCTTATTGAGCATCGAGCACTTCAGATGCACCACCTCATCGTGGGACAGCACCAGAATATAATTCTCACTGTACGCATACTCCATGGAAAAGGTCATCTGATAATGCGCCCCTTTCCGGAACAGCGGATCTAATTTCATATATTCGGTAAAATCATGCATCCAGCCCATATTCCACTTCAGACTGAATCCAAGACCGTCATCCTCCGGCGCACCTGTCACCTTCGGCCACGCGGTAGATTCCTCTGCGATCATCATAGCACCTTGATTTCTTCCCAGAACCACACTGTTCAAATGCTTGAAAAACGCGATCGCTTCCAGATTCTGATTGCCGCCGTACTGGTTCGGCACCCACTGCCCGTCCTGCTTCCCATAGTCCAGATATAACATCGATGCCACCGCATCCACACGAAGCCCGTCCACATGATAATGCTCGATCCAGAACAATGCATTGGCGATCAGGAAATTCTGCACCTCCGGCTTGCTGTAGTCGAAAATCTTCGTCCCCCAGTCCGGGTGCTCGCCCTTGCGCGGATCCGCGTACTCGTAGAGCGCCTGGCCGTCGAAATCCGCCAGCCCGTGGGCGTCGCGCGGAAAATGGGCCGGCACCCAGTCCAGGATGACGCCGATGCCCTTTTTATGCAGGTAATTTACGAAGTACATAAATTCCTCCGGCGTCCCGTAGCGGGAGGTGGGGGCGTAATACCCGGTTACCTGGTAGCCCCAGGAGCCGTCGTAGGGGTGCTCCGCAATACCCATGAGCTCCACGTGGGTGTAGCCCATTTCTTTTACGTAATCGGCCAGCTCGTGGGCCGCCTCTATGTAGGTGTAGTAGCCGTCCTTCTTCTCCCGGTTTTTCTTCTTCCAGGAGCCCAGGTGCACCTCGTAGATGGACATGGGAGACTTTGTGGGCTCCGTCTTCTGGCGTTTCTCCATCCACTTGGCGTCGGTCCACTTGAAATGCGAAATGTCCGCGGTGACGGAGGCTGTCCCCGGCCGGTACTCCGCGCTGAACGCGTAGGGGTCGGCCTTGAATAAAACCTTGCCTGTCTTTGTGGTGATGGCAAATTTATAGAGCTCGCCCACGGACAGGCTGGGGACGAACGTCTCATAGATTCCGGAGTCTTCCAGAA